>Ga0256836_1000120_pt1 | contig 47339 bp, 42 predicted proteins | sample 4561380metaG_FD_185974 | JGI IMG/M metagenome (GOLD analysis project Ga0256836, IMG submission 185974) | Hydrothermal vent microbial communities from Guaymas Basin, Mexico - 4561-380 | ecosystem: Environmental > Aquatic > Marine > Hydrothermal vents | place: Mexico: Guaymas Basin | collected...
AGTCGAAGGTCAAACGGATAGACAACAAAAGGCTTAAGTTCTGGGGGAAAGTTTCAACCGCCGGCATTGCTTCATGGTTCAAGAAGATCGAGGACGAAGGGTTCTCTATCTGGAATGAGGAGAAGCTATCTCCGGAGAAAACCTACATTTTTCAGAAAGAAGGCGACTATGAAAGGGAAAAAGTTTATACTTACGATTTTAAGAACAAAGTAGTTAAATACGAGAAGATAAATCCGAAGAAAAATAAAGTGCAGATAAAGTTTGTAAAAATTCCAGAAGTTCCCTTCTTCGAGGATATTGTAACTTCTGCTTACTTTTTCAGGAAATACGGAATATTTGAGGTTGGGAAAGTTACGTCTTTCCCGCTTTTTGCCGGTGGAAAATTTCAGAACGTAAGTTTCAAGGTCGTAGCTCTTGAAGAAATAGACACTTTATTTGGAAAATTAAAGGCCTACAAAGTCATTCCTTCAAACAATCTATCTCCGGAAGGAGCTTTTGAAAGGAAAGGAAAGGTTGTCTTTTGGTTTACAGCCGACAGAAGGCATCTGCCGATAAAGGCCGTCGCAGAAGTTGCAATTGGAAGCGTCAGCGCCGTTCTGGTCGACGCAAAAGGAAAAGGTTTTGACCTCAGGAAGGATACGGAAAAGAAAAGGAGAGAAAACCTGTTCAGGAAAATACTGACAGGTGAACTCGGAGGAGAGTGATGTTCAGGCCGGAAACACCGTTCTTGGCCGTAGACGGAATAGTTAACATTCAGGACGAAAAGGGAAAGTGGAAAGGAATTGTCCTCATAGAGAGGAAAAATCCGCCCGCAGGGCTTGCCATTCCCGGCGGCTTTGTAGAAGTCGGAGAAACGGTAGAAGAGGCGGTAATCAGGGAAATGAGAGAAGAAATCGGACTTGACGTTATAGTCCTCAGACAGCTAAAAGTTTATTCTGATCCGGAAAGGGATCCCCGGTTTCACGCAGTTTCGGTTGTCTTCGAATGCGTTGCAAGGGGGAAACCGGAAGGGTCGGACGATGCAAAGGTCGCAAGGGTTTACAGCTACGACAAAATTCCCCTCGATAAACTTGTCTTTGACCACAGAAAAATTGTAGAGGACTACCTTTCAAACCCAGAAGCAGTCTGGAGGAAATAAATGACTTTTAAGGTTCTAATACTGGCAGCAGGTAAAGGCACGAGGTTTAAGTCAAACCTGCCAAAAGTCCTGCACCCGCTCCTCGGAAAGCCCATGCTCTGGTACGTTGTAAAAGCGGCAAGGGAGGCCGGGGCGGAGGAAGTTATAGTCGTAGTCGGCCACCAGAGGGAACGTGTCGAGGAGTTCTTAAGACGAGAGTTTCCCGACGTCATAGCAGTTTATCAGAAAGAACAGCTCGGAACAGGCCACGCCGTTATGGCTGCAGAAGAACGCCTTTCCGGATACAGGGGAAGGCTTGTCGTTCTTAACGGAGATTCTCCCCTCATCCTGCCGGAAGATATAAGGAGAATCGCAGAAACTCCCGGAGATATGGTAGTACTTACGGCAAAAGCTCCCGACCCCACAGGTTACGGAAGAGTAATCAGGGATGACAGTGAAGTGCTGAAAATCGTTGAAGAAAAGGATGCAACGGAAGAAGAGAAGAGAATCAGCGAAGTGAATACCGGCATCTACGCCTTCGATGCAGCCAAGCTGTTCGATGCCCTGAAAGAGCTTGACAACAAAAACGCTCAAGGGGAGTACTACCTGCCGGATGTTCTCAAAATATTCAAGAAAAGGGATTACTCGGTGGTTCCCGTTATTTCCAAGGATTTTGAATCAGTAATGGGAGTAAACAACCGCTACGAACTCTCGGTAGCAGAGAAAATTTTGAAAAACAGGCTCATAAAAAAGCTCCAGCTTTCGGGAGTAACTTTTCACAATCCCAATTCCGTCTATATCGAACCGGAAGTAGAGGTGGGCAGGGAAACTGTTATCTGCGGTCCTTCTTACCTCAGGGGAAAAACTAAAATAGGACAAAACTGTTACGTGGGACCTTTCTGCGACATTGCAGATTCCGAAATTGAAAACGGCGTTACAGTTGAAAGCCACTGCTGGATCAGAAGAACCGTTTTAAAGAGCGGCTCATCGGTGGGGCCCTTTGCGAAGCTTCGGGAAGGAACAGTCCTTGAAGAGGAAGCGCGTGTAGGTACGTTTGTAGAGACGAAAAAGGCCTACCTTGAGAAAGGAGTTAAAGCAAATCACCTCTCTTACCTCGGGGACTGCCGAATAGGGGAAGGGACAAACGTGGGCGCAGGAACAATTACCTGTAACTACGATGGATTCAACAAGTGGAAAACGGAAATAGGAAAGGACGTCTTTGTCGGAAGCAATACCCTCTTTATTGCTCCGGTTAAAGTGGGAGACGGCTCAATAACAGCCGCCGGATCGGTCATAACCGAGGATGTCCCCGAAAACACCTTGGCCGTTGCAAGAGCAAAACAGGTAAACTACGTCGGAAAGGCCAGCGTAATAAAGGAAAGGAAAAGGAGAGTCAAAGGTGGACATACTGAGGAAAATCGTTGAATACAAAAAGGAAGAAGTAGAAAAGGTAAAGAAGCAGTTTAACCTGTCGGAAGTTATCTCGGAAGCGGAAAAGCTCAAAGTTTCTTTCAACTTCAAAGAAGCTCTTTCCGGCAAAGGTATAAACATCATTGCAGAAGTTAAAAAAGCATCCCCTTCCAAAGGTGTTATAAGGGAAGATTTTGATCCCGTTGAGATTGCAAAAAGTTACGAGAGAGGAGGAGCAAGAGCAATATCTGTTTTAACGGATAAACAGTTCTTTCAAGGTTCTCCCTTCTATCTTAGGCAGGTATCCGAAGCCGTAAGGCTTCCTGTTTTGAGGAAGGACTTTATCATCGATGAATTTCAGATTTACGGAGCAAAGGTGCTGGGAGCTGCCTCTTTTCTCCTCATAGTCTCCATACTGTCCGACCCTCAGTTGAGGGATTTTATTGAACTCGGAAGAGAACTCGGAATGGAACCTCTGGTTGAGACACACACGGCCGAGGAGGTAGAAAGGGCACTGAAAGCAGGAGCTGAAATCATCGGGGTAAACAACAGGGATCTCAAGACGTTCAGCGTTTCACTGGAAACTTCTATTTCCCTCGCCCCCCTCATAAAAGGGGCCGGAAAGGTAATGGTATCGGAAAGCGGCATAAGGACTGAAAAAGACATAAAGAGACTCAGGAAAGCCGGAGTAGATGCTTTCCTCGTAGGAGAGACTCTCATGAGGAGCGAAAACCCGGAGGAGGTTTTAAAGCATTGGACTTCCTTAGAAGCTTAGTACTGATTATGATGCTGATTTCTATTCCGCTAAACTCCTACGCCGATTGGTACATCCTGCTACCGAAGAGAAAGCCCGAAAAGAAAGTTCAACCGGGGCAGAAGATGCCCAAAATACCGTTGAAAAAGGTTAAACCCAAACCCTACAAGGTTGAAATCAGAAGAATACTGGCTCCCAATTTTGTCCTCCATACCTGGAGCGGCAAGAAGGTCTCAAAGTCCCAGCTGGAAGGGAAACCGACTGTCCTCGTATTTGTAGATGACCTCTTTTCTCCACTGAGCGAAAAGCTCGCTTCTTTTTTAGATAAGCTGGCCTCAGAGGGGAAAGTCAATGCCGTGCTCGTCGATGTAAAAGATTCCGACTTTGTATTAATCCCGAACTTTAAAAGAGTTTTAGGAGCTAAAAAAGTCATTATCACAGCTGACAGTTACCTGTTTAAGGTGTTTAAAGAAAGACTTAAGAAGCTTTCAATTCCCTCAATTGTAGTTATTGACAGGTTCGGTTTCATAAGATTTTTTGCAGAGAAAGTGAACAGCAAAAGTGGAAATGCTCTTGAAAAAGAACTGGCCGAAGTTTTGAACAGCTTAAAGAAGAAAACGTAACCCCCGAAAGGGGGATAGAAAGCGTCTATATGGCCTTCACTACCTTACCGGCCTTCAGGCACTTTGTACAGACCCAAATTCTTTTCTTCTCTCCGTTTACGAGAGCCCTGACTTTCTGAAGGTTTGCCTTCTGCCTCTTACTGGTAACCCTGTGGGAGTGGCTGACTTTGTTAACGAATATTGTCGTCTTTCCGCAGATCGCACACCTAGCCATTACAGACCTCCTCTTTCAAAGTGCAGTGGCAAATTTATCATTGACGTCCAGCGATTTCAACTCTTCTTAAGCACTCAAGGTTCTTTAACTTGATATCCTTCTCCTTCCACATACCTTTAAGAACCTCTTTTTCCTTCTCCCTCAGCTTCTCATCAGCCAAAAGCCTCTTTATATAGCCTTTAGCCTTTTCGAAGGGGATAGCACCTTCTTTTGAAACCGAAAGAACTTTCAAAACGACAAATCGGCCGTTTCCGAGGTCTGCTACCGTAACATCACCGGGCTTTAAGCCCTCTCCGAAAACGAGGGCACCTATGACGTCCTTTGGATCCTTGTAGTGAACTCTCGGCCTGACATTAAAGAAACCAAACCTCCTGGCTACATTACTCCAGGTCTCTTTTTTAAGAAGGTCTGCCGCCTCCTTGGCCTTCTTCTCACTGCTAAAGTAGAAAGCAACTACTTTTGCCCTTTCTGGCATTTTAAACTTGTCTCTGTTTTTCTGATAGTACTTCTTTGCTTCTTCTTCGGTTACGTTTATTCCTTTTTTAAGCTCTTTCCGGAAAAGCCTAATTGCTTTAGTCGCCGTGTATTCCGTAAGCATCCTCCTGAAGTTTTCATCCTTGTTAAGTCCGGATTCAACGGCTTTCCTGTAGAAGTATTCCCTGAGAAGTTCTTCCTTGGCCTTTTCTTTAGCCGACTCAACACTACTCTTAACAGGCACCGAAACTTTAAGTCCACAACAAGAAGCGGTAACTTTTTTACCCTTTACCGAAATCTTCACCTTATCCAGCACCGACTTGTAAATCCTATCAACGGCTTCATCAAAATGCTTGACCTTTAACTCATTCCTTATAAACTCCCTCTCGGAGGGTGTAAGCTCGGCATTCTTCTTTCCCTTCACCAGTTCCCTGAACCTTTTCTCTATCTCCTCCTCGGTCACGGGATCTGCAGTCTCTCTTGCTTTCCTGGAGACGTAAAGTCGGGACAGATATTCCTTTTCAAACTCTTCAATCTCACCCCTTATCTGCGGGTAAAGGCCTTTTTTCTTTACGTAAGCTATTACAAGACGTCTGTTAACCATCTTCTCAAGAAGACTTCTGGGGTGATTCCTGTAGAACTTCCTTGCTTTCTCATTTACAAGTCCGGACGCATACTCGTAGTCGGCTAGGGTAAGTTTAATCCCCTTACCTTCAGCTAAAACCGTTTCGGGAGTGCAGACCTTCCCGCTTTCAACCCTCTCGGTTTCCTTCCCGCAGGAAAGAAGGAGAGCTATAAACGATACAGCAACGGCAAAAAACTTTTTCATATTTCCTCCGCTAAAGTGGGGAAATAATACAAAATCCCCCGGCCAGGCCGGGGGATCGAATTCAAAAACGGAATTAGTGCTTTCTCCTTCTGATACCGAAGAGACCTAAAAAGCCGGAAAGAAGAACTCCGAGGTTCAGGAGACCGGAAGCAGTCGGTTGACCGGACATAGAACAGCCTCCTCCGCCACCGCCTCCCGCAGCTCTGCCGGAAGCCTGAAGACTCTCTACGCCGGCAGCGCCGAAGTAAATGGGATCAGCAATTTTATCGGGAGACGGGTCAACATCACCGATAGCCGTGTGGTTGTCAAAATCGTTTCTAATCTTAAGACGGAGTGTCCTGCCGTCAAAACCTAATATCTCGATGCTTCCGTCGGAAATCTTATTATCCGGATAAATCTCCTCTATCGAACCCGCTTTCGTTTTCTTATAAAGAACGGGATTTTTGAGTTTATCGGAGAAGGTAACGGTAACTTCAATCTCTTCAGTCCCGTTGGGAAGATCAACTTTAAAGGAAATTCCTCCCTTAACGGGCATACGCCCGAGTTTGGAAGGAACATCTTTAAGCTCATAAGATTTCAGGAGTTTAAATTCCTCAACCTTTCCTTCCTCTGCCCTCACGGTTGCAGTCACGCTGACTGCTCCCTTGAGGGACTTTACAAGAGACAAGGCAAGCTCTCCTTCAATTCCCGCATCTTCCCTAATCGCCCTTGTGTTTACAACAAGCTTCCTTTCGTAGCCGTCAAAGTAAGCCCATCCTTTTTCGATTGCTTCCCGAAGCGGGATGCTCTGGGGCTTAAACTTCTCCTCGTCAACCTCGTATTTAACTTCCTCACCCTCCGACTTTCTCACCTTGACTATGTCTGCAAAGTTGATGTAGAGATCCTTAACCGAGATAACGCCGAGGTCGGAGAGGTTAAACTCCAGCTTCTCTATAAGGTGAGAAACGATCATTGGAGTGAAGACGGGTTCTGTTTCCTCCTCGTGGCTGCCGGCCTCTACGATCTCATCGGCAAGGTGCTCGAGGCCGAGAAGCTCGGGAAGCTCGTTCTTCATCCTGACTATCATAGCCCTCCTGGGCATCTCATCATCCTCAAGGGCTTCAACGTGAACCGTCATAGGAATGCCTTCAAACCTCATCTCCCACTCGGAAACCTTTTCCGGAAGGGCAAAGGCCACTCCGTCAACTCCGCTGCTCTCTACCGGTATCGGAACAAGGTGCCTGTCAACGTCAAGACCGTTTGAGAGGGCATTTACAAGCAGGTCCCCGGCCGTGGTGTACATGACTTCAAAAGTCTGATTTCCGTAGGACATAGTTCCGTACTTAGGAGAGCCGCCATCGTTTTCAGGAGAGTTAAAGAAGACCTTAACTGCTTCTTTGTAAGCTTCCTTAGGAATCTTAATAGGAACGGTGACCACCTTCCTTCCCAGGCCGAAGAACTTAATCCGACCCTGTGAGTCTTTCTCTATAAAACTTGACAGCCCAGCAAGCTCATCGGCATTGGCCTGAGGAAGCCTTCCATTCTCGGCGTCGTGGCAGGCAGAACAGCTAAGTTTTTCGCCGTTAACCATCTTACCTGCACCGAGAGCATATTCTTTAGGAAGAACACCGTGATCAATGCTGAAAGGTGCAACCCAGAGGTAGAAAACGGGTTCGGGGTTTTTAACACCCTCAGCCTTGAGAACTTCCGTAAGGGCAGCCTTCATGTACTCATACTCTGTATCGGTATCAATCTCGGGCAGGTAATCGCCGTTGTCGTCGCAGATAAACTTACCGAGGATTGTCTTAACGCAGACCTTACCGTTTTCAATAAAGTAGGCCGGAACTTTCTTACCTGCAGCCTCAGATTCAACAGCACCGTCCAAAGCCGCTGCCATCTCACGGGTGTAAAGGACCTTACCGGTTGACTTGTCGTACCAGGTAACGAGGGTTAACGGGTTGGCAATCCTGTACATAAACTTCTGCCCGCCCGGGCTGTCAGGTCTGAAGCCGTTGTTGATAATTACCGGAGCCCATCCCCAAGGAAACGTATCTTCCGGAATTTCCCACATTTTGAATTGACTGTTTCCGGTTCTGAGGGCCGCCTGCCTCGGGTCAAAATCGACCTTGTAAATGGGAACCAGAACATCGCTTCCGTTATCCGTCCTTACTATCGGGAAGGGCTGAGGAGCACCGTAGCCTGCGATGGGCATGAAGGGTCCAAATCCGGGAGTAAACTGCTCCTTAGGGAGCGGAATTGTAGCGTTATTTTCAAGATCGTAATCCAGAATTCTGTTGTCAAAGTTGTAAGAATACCCGAGGACGTCATAAAAAGTCCTGAAAGTCCAGTGAGTCTTATAAGGTATGTGGCACACTTCACAGGCAACCTTTTCCATGTGGATTGCAGATGTACCGATCTTCCCGAAACGTTCCCTGTGAACTTCAGCCGCCAGCTTCCTCGAACCGTCAAAGTGGCAATCTATACAGGTCTTCAGAGAGGGGTTGTAGTCAAGGGACTGATCCCAGTGGCCGCCCCAATCGTTACCTTTGAGGAAGTCGTGGTGGATCGGGTGAAGGGCCTTCTCCTCTTCAGACAGCATTCCCTCACCGTGGCAGGAGAGACAGGTCATTTTTCCGTGGTTTTTATCAAAATGAACATCGTAACCTATCGGAATATCCGATACTGAAGATTCAACAGATATGTATTTATTCATCGCCGTTGCATTGCTTTGAATGTCGCTTACAGTAGCAATAACTCCTTCACTATCCTCGCTCTTTCTTGGAACATCGTAAGAGAAAACATCTCCTCTTTTAACAATTTCCGCTGCAAGGCCGAGGGTTCCTTTCCTCGTTACCCAGGCATAAACCTTTTCATCGTTTACCGTTCCGCTTTCGTAAGGTATGGCCATATGGCAGTAAGAACAAACGTAACCCCACTCCCTGTCTTTCTCGCCGTGCTTCATAGTTGGGTTGCTATAACTATCTCCATTAAGTTTGCCGGAATTTTCAAGGACAGAGTAGGTATATCTATCCTCTTCTCTATTCTCAAGAATCGGCAGAGCCACCTCGCCATTATCGTTAAATTCTCTTTTGTTGTAGTAAACTTCCGGCTTCCAAATACCGTTTTCCTTCACAAACCTTACGTAAGCGAGGGGAACTCCGTCCCCGTCGGTATCAACACCCATAAGGGAGGCGGTTGAAATGTATTTGAAGAAAAACCCGGCAAATGTTCTGTAAACCGTTTCATCGCCGTCTTTAAAAGTTACTGCTCCGCCGTTAACGTAGACTTCTCCTCCGTCAAGGCCTGCCGTTGCATTTGAGTGTTCAAAGTAAACAGCTCTTGCAACTTCCCTTGTGGCTCCGTTAGCATTATTCGGATAGATAAAAAACCTGCTCCAAGTTCCGTTATTAGTCTTAATACTGTTAAGTTCGTCATCACTAAGGTTGTAAAGCTTCTTAAGAACTTCTATCGGAACAGAGTAGTAGTAAGCAGAGTCAACCCGCTCTACCTTTTTACCACCAATCATTTCCCCTACCTTCGGAGGAACCCCGAGGGAAATCACGATCGTTTCGTTATCATCGGCAATCCCCCTAAAGACCATAACCCTCGGGTTTGCCGGCATTATCGGACGAAGTTCCACGTTGTTAATCCTAGTCCTCACCGTCTTATCAGAAGCATCCGCGTGGCACATAAAACAGTCTGTATCGTTAACCCCGGAGCGCTTGAAGTTAAAGACTCCGGGCTTACCTATATATCCGGCACCGACCTCGTACTCCGAGTAAGCGAAAAAGTCGCCGTCAATTCCAACTTTACTCACAATGCTGTCATCACGGATAAACCACGTAGAATTCTCAAGGTCGTTAAATGTGTCTTCACCTAACTTCTCTTTAAGCACTTCGTCCAAAGGTTTTTTCTCCCTTCCAAACTGAGCCGCACCCCCTCCCGCATGGCAGGAATTACAGGTTATGTTCTGGTTAACAGTTCCCATATCGAAGTTAAAACCTTTGTAACTACTTTCATCGGCAGGGTTTACCCCATCTACCGCTCCATTGGGAACCGCCGGATCTTTTAAAGGTTTCTTTGCCGCCAACTGGCGGTAGGACGGGGGTCACCAGCCCCCGTAGTGGGACTTGCTCCTGAAATAGCGCATTTTAAGGACTTTATTTGTAACAAAGTCCTTTGTTCCCGTGTCATCTCCGTAAGTCTCACGGCTGTCCAGCCAGCCCATGTCGTGAAGGCCCACAGCCCCGTGGTGGGACATCCTGACATCTTCAACGATATTCTCATGACACCCGCTACAGGTTTTCTCCCAGCTTACCGGATCACCCTTGTAGAGAGTCACAGTGGAGTTATCGTTGGCAACGAGAGTCACATTCTCACTCTCTTTAAGATTTTCACATATGGAGGTTCCGTTAACGCTGATCAGCTCAACACTACGATGAGCGTATCCCTGAGATGCCATAACGGCAGAGAGTATAAAGCCGGTAGTAAGGCTCAGCTTACTGCGCCTCCACTTCTTTCCCATCCTTACCCTCCAGAAGTTTACAAAACATTTACAATGCATTTTGCACTATTTTATCAAAGTTTTTAGGTATGAAAAGACCTGATTCTGGATATAAGGAAATTTTAATACTTAAAACCGGGAGGAACAATACAAGAAAAGACAGTTTCTTACAAGACACTATACTATCGAGAAAAGAGGGCCCTAAACTTCTCAAAGGCTTCCTTAAGCCTGCTGAGATCCTTTACGCCTCCCTGAGCAAGGTCAGGCCTTCCACCACCTCTACCGCCGAGAATCGGAGCTATTTCTCCGAGTATTTTCCCGGCATTAAACTTCTCTGTTAAGTCCTTCGTCAGGGCAATAACAATACCCGCTTTACCGTCCTTCAGACCCACCAGAAGAACAGCAGAAGGTTTAACCTTGTTTCTTATGGCGTCAGCAATCTCAACAAGTTCCCTGTTCCTGAAGCCATCAAGCTTGGCAGTTACAACCCTTACCCCGTTTATCTCCGGAGCTTCCCCTATTAAAGCATCAACGCTGGAAGAGGCAAGCTTCCTCTGAAGCCTTTCAACTTCCCTCTCTTTTTCCTTCAATTCTTCCTTGAGCCTCACAACCTTTTCCATCAAACGGTTTTCCGGAACCTGAACTTCTCTCGATATCTCCTTAATCAGAGCTTCCTTCTCAAAGACCCACCTCTGAGCCTCCAACCCCACAACAGCCTCAACCCTTCTGGTTCCGGAAGAAATAGAAGATTCCGAAACGAGTTTAAAAAACCCTATATCCCCGCTCCTCTCAACATGAGTCCCTCCGCACAGCTCAATACTGACCCCTCCGACATCAACAACTCTTACCCTCTCACCATACTTTTCGCCAAACAGGGCTATTGCTCCCCTATCAAGCGCTTCCTCGTAGCTCATTTCTTCCACCGTTACGGGATAGTTATCCAGCACCCACCTGTAAACAAGCTCTTCCACCCTTCTAAGCTCCTCGTCAGAAGGCGCTTCAAAATGAGTAAAGTCAAACCTCAACCTGTCGGGTAGAACCAGAGAACCGGCCTGTTTTACGTGATTCCCGAGAACCTCTCTTAGAGCTTTGTGCAGGAGGTGAGTGGCAGTATGGGCTCTCATAATGGCTTTTCTCCTATTCTCATCAACGGAGGCCGTTACAAACTCCCCTTTCCTCAGAACACCTTTCTTTACAAGAGTTTCATGACCTATCAAGTTCTCGGTTAAATTCTGGGTATCCTCAACCAGGCAGTAACAGCTGTTCCCCTCAATTATTCCCGTATCTCCGACCTGCCCTCCTTTTTCGGGGTAAAAAGGCGTCCTGTCAAGAATAACCGTCCCCCTTTCTCCTTCCCTCAGCTCGTCAACGAGTTCACCATCCTTTAGAATTGCAACAACCCTGGCATACTCTTCCAGATGTTCGTACCCGGTAAACAGCGTAGGGAATTTATCAGAAAGTTCCTGTAGTTCAGAAGAAACAACCCTTTGAATTCCTCCTTTCCACGCCTTTCTCGCCCTCTGTTTCTGTTTCTCGAGAAGTTTTTCGTAACCCTCTATATCAACTTTTAAGTTTTCATCACTCGCTACTTCCATTACAAGGTCAAGGGGAAATCCAAAGGTATCGTAAAGCCTGAAAACCTCTTCCCCCGGTATAGTATCTTTACCTTCGGCCTTCAGACTTTCTACAATCTCCTGAAGTATGAAAAGTCCCTTTTCCAGCGTTTTGGAAAATCTCTCTTCTTCCTTCCTGGTTACCTTCTCTATCAGCTCTCTGTTCTCGACCAGCTCGGGGTAAACATCCCCCATCAGTTCAATTACCCTGCCCACACCTTTATAGAGAAAAGCTCCGTCAATACCGAGAAGCCTTCCGTGCCTTGAAGCCCTCCTGATTATTCTTCTGAGGACATATCCCCTTCCCTCGTTGGAAGGAAGAACGCCATCTGCTATAAGAAAAGCCGTAGCCCTTAAATGGTCAGCTATAACCCTCATTGAAACATCACTTTTTTCTTCCTTACCATACTCCTTTCGGGAAAGCTCCGAAGCAAACTTCACAAGGGGAAATAGAAGGTCTGTTTCATAGTTGCTCGGAACTCCCTGAAGGACGGAAGCTATCCTCTCAAGCCCCATACCCGTATCGATAGAAGGCCTTGCAAGGGGACGGAAATTCCCCCTTTCATCCCTTTCGTACTGCATAAAAACCAGATTCCAGATCTCCAGGTAGCGGTCACAGTCGCACTTTCCTATTCCGCAGTTCGGCCCGCAGGCAAACTCCTCTCCCCTATCATAATAGATTTCACTGCAGGGACCGCAGGGCCCCGTATCCCCCATCGCCCAAAAGTTGTCTTTCTCACCGAGTCGATAAATCTTACTCTCGGGAATTCCTACAACCTTACTCCATATCTCAAACGCCTCGTCATCCTTTTCATAAACAGAGACATAGAGCCTTTCTTCGGGAAGTTCAAAGACCTTCGTTACCAGCTCCCAGGCAAACTCAATAGCCTCCCTCTTGAAGTAATCACCAAAAGAAAAGTTCCCCAGCATCTCAAAGAAAGTGTGGTGCCTGCCGGTCTTTCCGACGTTTTCGAGGTCATTGTGCTTTCCGCCGGCCCTCATGCACTTCTGACAGGAAGTTGCCCTCTTAAAGGGAGGTTTTTCCTTCCCCAGGAAGTAGTCCTTGAACTGAACCATTCCGGCATTCGTGAAAAGAAGGGTCGGGTCATTTTTCGGAACGAGGGAAGAACTCCTAACCCTTGTGTGCCCCTTTTTCTCAAAAAAGCTCAAAAACGCTTCCCTAATTTCAGAACTCTTCCACCTGTCCATAACATCTCCGTATCCTTTACTTGGAGGAGAATTTTAACAGTTGAGCAGGGATTGAATTTCAAGAAAGGAAAAACCTCTTTGGAGAAGAAATCTCTTGGCCTTTAACATTTCCTTATTTTTCCTTAAATCGTACTTCCTCTTTAGCGTGCACACTATATAGGAATAATCAAACTCCACACTTAACAGCACTTCATCAACGATTTCGGGGCGAAATCCTTTAAAGATCAAGTACTGCCTGATCTTCCTCTTACCCCAACCCGATTCCATCTTCCAATTAAAAAGGTTTAAAACTGTTTTCCTTTCATCCAGAAAACCGGAATTTTTTAACTCCTTAATAACAGAATCGATAAGGGAAGCATTAACATCAGAAAACTTCAGGGCAACTTTTTTCCTCAACTCTTTTTCCGAAAAATCCCGAGAAGAAAGGAGCTTTATACAGAAAGCGTATATTTCCTTATAGCCTGGACGATCCACCGGAGATAATACCCTCCATCTTAAGCTTAAGGTCATCCGGCCTGGAAGCGTACTTAAGGGCATCTTCTTTTGTTATCAAACCTTTACTCCACAGCTCATAAAGGGACTGATCAAAGGTCTGAGAACCATAAACTTCCCTACCTTTTTCAATGAACTCTGGAATCTCCTCCGTAAGTTCGGGGTTAAGTATTCTCTCTTTTATAGCCTCGGTAACTATCATAACTTCGACCGCCGGAACCCTTCCCCTGCCGTCTGCTTTAGGAATAAGCCTCTGGGATATGGTCGCCTTAAGCACCGACGCAAGCTGAAACCTTATGGCCTGCTGTTCGTTAAGGGGGAAGAAAGATATTATCCTGTTTATCGTCTCTTTCGCATCGAGGGTGTGGAGGGTTGAGAAGACCATGTGTCCCGTCTCGGCTGCGTCAAGTGCAGTCCTAACAGTCTCCACATCCCTCATCTCACCGACAAGTATAACGTCCGGGTCTTCTCTAAGTGCTGCCCTCAAAGCCGTATAGAAATTTTCGGCATCATCACCTATTTCCCTCTGGTAAAAGATGCACTTGTTATCCCTGTGGAGGTACTCTACAGGATCCTCAATGGTTATGACGACCCTTGAATCCCTGTGGTTAAGCTCGTTCAGCATAGCAGCAAGGGTTGTTGACTTACCGGAACCCGTTGTTCCCGTTACGAGGACAAGTCCCCTCTGATAAAGGGCTATCTGCTTAAGGACCGGAGGAAGGTTAAGGCCATCAATGTTGGGAATGCTGGCGGGGATGGACCTCATAACAATCGCAAAAGTGCCCCTCTGTTTGAATATGTTAACCCTGAACCTGCAAACTCCGGGAAGTGAATAGGCTACATCAAGGTTCTTTATGTACGGGATTTCCCTCCTCTTCTCTAGGGGAAGAATCTGCCTGACAAAACCTTCAATGTCTGTCACTTCTAAGATTGGATAATTCATTTTTATAAGTTTTCCGTTAACTCGAACTATAGGAGGTAGCTTGGCCCTCAGGTGTATATCCGAAGCACCGAGCTTGTGAGCCTTTTCAAGCAGCTGGTTCAGGTCTATCCTTGACACCGAGAACCTCCAGGACTTTCTCCTCGATTTCTGATTTAACTTCGGGGTGCTCTTTCAGGAACTGTCTTGCGTTCTCCTTACCCTGCCCCAACCTCGTATTACCGTAGGAGTACCAGGAACCGCTCTTCTTAATAATTCCCAAATCCTCCCCGAGGTTCAGGAGGTCGGCCTCCCTTGAAATCCCTTCTCCGTAGTAAATCTCCACAACAGCCTCTCTAAAGGGCGGAGCCAGTTTATTCTTAACAAGCTTCACCTTTGCCTTGTGACCGATTCTCTCATCGTTCTTTCCTTTTATCTGCCCGATGTTCCTTATCTCTATCCTCATGGAGGAGTAGAACTTCAAAGCCCTACCGCCTGTCGTTGTCTCCTGGGGACCTCCGTAGCCCATTGTGCCGATTTTCTCCCTCACCTGGTTGATAAAAATGAGGGCGCAGTTGCTCTTACTCGTTGCAGCAGTAAGCTTTCTGAGGGCCTGAGACATAAGCCTTGCCTGAAGTCCTACGTGAGACTCCCCCATTTCACCTTTTATCTCAGCTTCGGGAACAAGGGCAGCCACCGAATCAACAACTATAACATCGACAGCTCCGCTTCTTACGAGAGTTTCCGCTATCTCCAAAGCCTGCTCACCGCTGTCGGGCTGGGAAACGAGAAGGTCATCGAGGTTTATCCCCAACTTCCTCGCATAGACAGGATCGAGAGCGTGCTCGGCATCTATAAACGCCGCCGTTCCTCCCTCTTTCTGAGCGTTTGCTATAACGTGAAGTGCAAGTGTGGTTTTACCGGAAGACTCGGGACCGTAAATCTCGGTAATCCTGCCCCTCGGTATCCCCCCTATTCCGGTTGCAACGTCAATGGAGATAGAACCGGTGCTTATGACCGGCACCTGTTCAACGGGCTTTTCTCCAAGGCGCATAATCGCGCCCTCTCCGTATTCTTTTTTGATTCTCTTTACGGCATCCTCTAAAGCTTTTCTTTTCTCTTCCATTAATGCTCCTGAACCAAAGGGTTTAAAGAAATGGCGGAGAGGGCGGGATTTGAACCCGCGGTGCGGGGGCTACCCGCACACCCGATTTCGAGTCGGGCCCGTTAAGCCAGGCTCCGGCACCTCTCCCTTAGAATCTTAAAAAACCGCCTTAAAAGCTCTTCGGCCTCTTTCAGCTCCAGCTTTACAATCTCCGGTCTGTGGTTGCTCCTCTCGTCGGAAAGCAGGGAGTAAAGGCTCTCCACTCCCCCAAACTTCGGATCCGGAACCGCATAAACGACTTTATCGATTCTCGACTGGATTATAGCACCACAGCACATCACACAGGGCTCAACGGTGGAGTAGAGGGTACAGCCTTCAAGCCTCCAGGAATTCAGCCGTCTTGCCGCTTCTCTTATGGCCACAACTTCAGCATGAGCAGTCGGATCCTGAAGGAACTCCTTTCGATTGAATCCCCGAGAAATAATTTCTCCGTCTTTAACGACTACAGCCCCTATGGGGACTTCACCGTAGCCGAAAGCCTTTTCGGCCTCTTTAAGGGCTTCTTTAAGGAAGAACAAATCATCCATTTCCGTCGGAAGTTAAAATCGATGGCGCGCCCGGCAGGAGTCGAACCTGCAACCTTGGGATCCGTAGTCCCACGCTCTATCCAGTTGAGCTACGGGCGCGGATTTCGGGAATAAATTTATCCCCGCAGTCTGACTTTTCAACCTTAAAAAGAGCTAAAATTTCCAAAGCTTTTAAGGGAAAAAGGAGGAGGAAAATGGAACCGACCTACAATCCGGCACTCTTTGAGGATAAGTGGTACAGAGAGTGGCTCAGCAAAGGCTACTTCCACGCAGACGAAAAAAAGGTTTTAAGGGGAGAAAAGAAGAAGTTCAGCGTAGTTCTGCCTCCGCCCAACGTAACGGGAGTTCTCCACGTAGGCCACGCCCTCAACTCAACCCTTCAGGACATCATCTGCCGCTGGAAGAGAATGAAGGGGTATGAGGTCTGCTGGGTCCCGGGAACAGACCATGCCGGAATCGCAACCCAGTGGGTGGTTGAAAGGGAGCTGGCAAAGGAGGGGTTAACCCGCCACGACGTCGGCAGGGAGGAGTTTTTAAAGAGGGTATGGGAGTGGAAGGAGAAGTACGGAAGCAGGATTATTAACCAGCTCAAGAAACTGGGAACCTCCTGCGACTGGGAGAGAGAAAGGTTCACGATGGACGAGGGCTTTTCTAAGGCCGTTAGGAGGGCCTTCGTAAGCCTTTACAGAGAGGGGCTCATTTACAGGGGAAAGAGGTTAATAAACTGGTGCCCGAGGTGCCACACCGCCCTTTCCGACCTTGAGGTTGAGCACGAGGAGGAGCAGGGGAACCTCTGGTACATACGCTACCCGATTGTCGGAGAAGACGGCTACGTAGTAGTTGCAACAACGAGGCCCGAGACGCTCTTGGGAGACGTTGCGGTAGCGGTCAACCCCAAAGATGAAAGGTACGCCCACTTAGTCGGAAAGAAGCTGAGGCTCCCGATAGTAGGAAGGGAGATTCCGGTAATAGCCGATGAGTACGTTGACCCGGAATTCGGAACGGGAGCGGTAAAAATCACTCCCGCCCACGACTTTAACGACTACGAGGTCGCCCAGAGGCACGGCCTTCCCGAAATACAGGTAATGGATGACTGGGGAAGGATTACGGTCCCTCCATTTAAGGGAATGGATAGGTTTGAAGCAAGGGAAGCCATTGTAGCAATGCTGAAAGAGGAAGGGCTTTTGGAGAAAGTTGAGCCCCACACCCACGCCGTAGGCCACTGCTACCGCTGCAAGACCGTAATTGAGCCCTACCTAACAGAGCAGTGGTTCGTTAAGACTAAACCCCTTGCCCAAAAGCCGATTGAAGCGGTTAAGAGCGGAGAGGTAAAGTTCATTCCGAAGCAGTGGGAGAACACCTTCTTTGACTGGATGTACAACATAAGAGACTGGTGCATTTCAAGGCAAATCTGGTGGGGACACAGGATTCCGGCATGGTACTGTCTTGAGTGCGGCCACGTAAACGTTGCCGAGGAAGCACCCAAAAAGTGTGAAAACTGCGGGAGCTACAACCTCAAACAGGACGAGGACGTCCTTGACACGTGGTTTAGCTCTGCCCTGTGGCCTTTCGGAGTGTTCGGCTGGCCGGAGGAAACCGACGAGCTGAAGGCCTTCTACCCCACCGATTTACTGGTAACCGGCTTTGACATCATCTTCTTCTGGGTGGCCCGAATGATGATGATGGGCTACCACTTTACAGGCAAGAGGCCCTTTGCAGACGTCTACGTACACGCCTTAGTCAGGGACGAGAAGGGCCAGAAGATGAGTAAGACCAAGGGGAACGTAATAGACCCCCTCGAGATGGTTGAGAAGTACGGGGCAGACACCTTAAGGTTTACCTTAGCGGCCTTAGCAGCACAGGGAAGGGACATAAGGCTTTCGGAGAGAATCATTGAAGGCTACCGCCACTTTGCAAACAAAGTGTGGAATATCGGAAGGTTCGTTTTAACGGCTACAGAAGGGATTAAAACGGAAGGTTCGGTAGCTTACGCACCTGAGGATATGTGGATACTGACAAAACTTTCTGAAGCAATTGAGGAGTACGACAGGGCCCTTGAGAGCTACCGCTTCAACGACGCCGCAAAGGCAGTTTACCAGTTCATCTGGAACGAACTTGCCGACTGGTACGTTGAGTTCACAAAGCACAGGCTCTACAAGGGAAGAGAAGAGGAGAAGAGAGCCGCCGCCCACACTCTTTTAAGGGTTCTAAGGGAAGCTCTAAAACTTCTTCACCCGATTATGCCCTTTATAAGCGAGGAGATTTACCAGAAGCTTCCCAACAAAGACGCAGAGTCAATAGTAGTTGCTCCGTGGCCTGCCAAGGAGTGCTGCTCCTTCCCCGAAATTGCCCAACTCGTTGAGACGGTTAAGGAGCTTATAAGGGGAATAAGAAACGTTAAGGCAGAACTCTCAATTTCCCCATCAACCGAGGTTGAGGTTTTCGTTAAAACCAACGACGATAAACTCCTTGAGACCATTGCAAAGATGACTCCGGCAATAAAGCAAATGGCAAGGGTTTCGCAAATCCACAAGACCGATGAGGCCCCTGCCGGTTCAGTCTCTTTCTTCCTCCCCGGGGTTGAGGTCTACGTGAAAGTAGGTGAGCTGATTGATGTAGCAAAAGAGATCGAAAGAATAAAGAAAAAGCTTGATAGAATAGCCAGAGATATTTCAAAACTCGAAAAGAAACTATCTAATGAAAACTTTTTAAACAAAGCTCCAAAGGAAGTAGTAGAGAAGAACAGAAAGGAACTTGCCGAACTCAAGGAGATTCAAGACAAACTCCATATTACCCTCTCCCAGCTTGAGAAACTTAGGTAACCGGGGCCTTTACGGCCCTCTTTGATCTTGTATAATGGTTTCTGAAACTTATCGAAGGGAAAAAATGGATAAAAAACTACTAAGCTTCGGTTTTCTTTTCCTCATGTTTATTGGCTGTGGAGTAACTAACTACGGAAGTCAGGAAAATAGTAACTTAAGTGAAGGAGAAGAAAGCACCTTAGAAGCACCTTTAAGCGGGAGCAAGGTAATTCTGGGGCCTCTGGCAGGAGCCAGAGTTAGGATATACGAAATATTAGACAATGGTTCTTACAAACTCCTTTGGACTGAACAAACATCCAGTGGGAATTCCCTAGATGAAATAGGCCACTTTGATTCTCACAAGGACGAACTTCTTCCCGACCAATTTTACCTTTACGAAGCAACCGGAGGATGTGACTGGGATGTAGAAGATGATGGAGCAATGGATCAAATATGTACTCCAAACAATGGAACATTAAGGGCTATTGTTAGAGGAAAAGATGTTATAGAATCCGGAGGTTTAAACCTAACTATCGCTACAGAATTAGTTTACGAAAAAATTACTAAGTTTTTAAAGTACAACTTTAATAAAAAGCTCCTAGAAGATAGTCTGAAAACCGCAATTAACAGCTCTATAAAAGTTCCTCTTAAAGATAAAATCTCTAAACTTCTTCGTTTCAACCCTATAAAAGATAAAACTATCCTTGGTACTGACAATGAAACATACATCGAAGCAGTGAAAGTTGCCCATCAAGGAAAGCCTATTTTTTCGAAACCAACCGTCTTCGGAATTTCCAAATTATGGAAGTTTGACGACAAATTTAACTGGCTCCCTGCTGAAAATGTTTGGGCATCTCCAGAAGGCAAGATTTACGTTGTAATTAGAGATTACGGTATAGAAATCCTCGACAAAAACCTTAATTTGAAAGGCGAAATCTACCGTGGGAAAATAAAAAGAGCTATTTTCAATCCAGAACAAAAAAAAGCCATCATTTCATATATTGAAGATAACACCTTGTTTTTAAAACAATTGGATCTCAACTCTGGAGATGTTTCGGATCTTGTATCTTTTAATTTTCCTTCCTTTTATTGGCACATGAACTTATCAAATGATCGAACGAAGTTATGTATTAGCGGAGATAGCAACATATACGTTGTTAATTTAAAAGATAAAACCTACATAAGGATTATAGATACTTCTGCTGATACGAATGCCTATTCCATTTCCTACAACTCCTGTCTTTTCTCCCCTGACGGGAATCATCTTTATTTTACTAGGTACACCTGGCACAGCTCTAATAACTACAACTACTCTCTTGTAGACTATAACCTAAATTCTGGAAAAGAATCCGTACTGAACCTGGGAAGTAACAGCATTACACTCTCTCCCGTTCAACTCAAAAACTTCATTTACCTACTCGGAAAGAAGATATACGTGATAGACAGAAACTCTTTCTCTGTGAAAAACATCATAGAAGCTCCAACTGTATACAACGTAAACAAAATGGTAATGCTTAACAACGGTATAGCTGCAATCTGGGGAGATTTAACTAGCATCGTTTTCTACGACTTTTCTAATCCAGAAAATCCTATACTTTTGAGGAGTATTGGAGTTCCGACTACATATAGTTGCTCAACCTTTGAGTCTAAACTGTATTGTGCTGCGGGTTATACGATCTACAGGATAAATGCAGGAGATATTTCAACTCCCCAGTCCTTGGGGTATTTTTCTTTATCAAAGATAAAAGATAAATACAACTATCCCTTAGTTTATGTTAACTTTATTTCCCTTTAATTTAAATGGAAATTATATTTACTTCATAGCAAAATCAGGACATGATGTTTCTTATTTGCTTCGAGCCAACGTTTCTAATCCATTAAATCCTTCTCTTGATCAAGAGTATAAAATCCTAGTTGGTGAAGATTACATAGAGTCCGTTCTCTTACCAACCAGAGGAAAACTCATCTATTATGAAAATTCCAAAGTTAAAATTACTGATATAAAAAATCCGGAAAGTAATCCTATTTCTCTTGATGTTTCAGAATCTCATGTCGTGTTAAGATCTTGCGGAAATGACTGCTTTTACATTTACGACGATAGCGGAAGCTTAAAAGAATTTGATGGTACAGGAAATAAAACAGCAGAATACCAATTGAAAGCTTTCTTTGAAGGTTGTGATAGTAGATACTTATTTTCAACAATTAATAAGAATTATCTGCCTGTTTTCTGTAAAAACGAATCGGAAAACCACTTATTACTCATAAATCTATCTAAACAGCCACGTATTGTCGATAAACTTACAATAAACGGTAAAGTTTATTTTGATAATTTCAACTTTAATGGAAATCTAATGGCCATACATATTAATGACAGAGAGTCTAAAACCTCTACAGTTCAGATCTTTTCAATAGAAAAATCAGGCAAACTTAAATTATTAAAATCTTTCAACTTTAACCAAGAACTGGAGTTTATTCTCCCTACAAAAGATTATGTTTTCGCAATTCCAAGGTATAACAAATATGAAATCCTTGTTCTGAATTCAAATAATGGCAATTTAATAGCAGAAATACCACTCCGGTCTTATTTCTCATCTATATTACATCTCCCAGATGGCAAACTCCTAGTTGGAGAAAGAGGAACAGTTGAAATTATTGATCCGTTCCTAATTCATTAGGAGCTTAAGAATATCAAGCCAAAATTCTCAATTCATACTTTAAGGTTTAACTTTTCTAACAAGTTTTAAAATCAATGCCTTCTGGGTGTGGAGGCGGTTTTCGGCCTGATCCCAGACTACTGAGCGTTCACCTTCCAAGACCTCCTCGGTCACCTCTTCGCCCCTGTGGGCGGGAAGGCAGTGCATAAAGAGGAAATCGGGTTTTGCGTGTTTTACAAGCCCCGAATTAACCTGATAGGGCATGAAAATTTTCTTCCTCTCCTCGGCTTCCTCTTCCTGACCCATTGAAGCCCAAACGTCGGTATAAACCACGTCGGCGTCCTTAACGGCCTCAACGGGGTCGCGGGTTATCACTATCTCAGCTCCCGTTTTTTCTGCTATCTCTTTAGCCTTCTTTACGTAAAGAGGCAGGGGCTCGTAGCCCTCCGGAGTCGCCGCGTAGAACTTCATTCCCATGTAGGCCGCACCGATCAGCCACGAGTTGCACATGTTGTTTCCGTCTCCGAGAAAGGCTACCTTCAAACCGTGAAGACGCCTCTTGTACTCCCAAATCGTAAACAGGTCGGCCAGAACCTGACAGGGATGTTCCTCATCGGTAAGGGCGTTTATAACGGGAACCGTTGAAAAGCGGGCAAGCTCTTCAACCCTTTTCTGTCCGTAAGTTCTTATGACGATAAGGTCAACATAACGGGAAAGAACTCTGGCCGTATCTTTTATCGGCTCTCCTCTACCCAGTTGAGAACTTTTTGTATCCATATAAACACCGTGACCGCCGAGCTGATAGACTCCAACTTCGAAAGAAACTCTGGTTCTTGTCGAAGGTTTTTCAAAGATGAGTGCAGCCGTAAAACCGTCTAAAGGTCTGTAATTTTCTCCCTTCTTCACCTTTTCTTTCAGAAAGGCCGAAAGGGAGATAATGTTTTCTATAAAGAGCCTGTCCGCATCGAGCATTGAAATAAAATCCTTCATCTTAGCCCTCTCTAAGTTTTTCCCGAAGGAGTTTATACTGAGTTGTGATAAAAGAAAGCTTACTTTCAAGCTGAGAAAGCTTGTTTTCAAGCTCGGTCAACCTGCTGTCAAATTTTATCAGCTCTGCCTCTTCATCGTAAACGGCAGATCGAATATCCTTCAGGATAAAATAAAGCTTGAGGCAGAAGAGAAAAACCGCCGTCAGCCCTGCAAGGAGCGTCAGTAGTAATAACTGAACCATTCCTCAACCCTCCCCTTCAGCACTTTATCCTTAAGCGTGCTTACTTCTCCTTCCGTCAGATCGTAAAATCGGGGCTCTCCGACAGGAAGGTAGGAGAGAACGGCAAAGTAGCTGTCTCTCTTTGAGGATACAATCAAAACGGGAACAGGACGGTCAGTATCAAAGCAGAACCTCGAAGTAACTTCCGAAGATACCAACCTACCCGGGAAAACGAGAGATTCAATACTATAACCGGGAGGAAAACTAAAGCCGCCGTCATTATTGCCTACCCTGTTGTTTTTAAAATCCACACATACTTCAATCCGCTCTCCCGGCAGAAATAAAGACTGGAAGAAAGCAGCAGCTGTGTTCTTAAAGCTTTCTTCTGTTGATAAAGAACTTTTGACCATATTAGGAAGCATAACCGTAAGCAAAAGCGAAATTACGGCCAGAACAATTGTAAGTTCCAGAAGAGTAAAGGCTTTTCTCATCAAGTATCTATCTCCACTCTGGCAGAAGATACAACGACTTTTCCCTCCACGCAAAAATCGGCAACCGGACACTCCTTAATCTTCGGCCTTTCACCGTTTTTCCTGTAATGGCAGCCGTGCTTGCTTAAAAGCCATAAAGGTCTAAACATCTCTATCGGGGCAATAGAAGTATCCTTCAAAGCTTCTTTCCACACCTCTATTACTCTCTTTCTCAGCGCTTCCGAGATTCCCTTAGAACTGTACTTTCCCCTTACACAACCGGTGGTAAGAGTTGCTCTGGCCACGTGGACATCAACGGGGATAGGAAGTTCATCAAGCCTCTTAAAGGGCAGGTTGAACTTATCCTTAAGACTCCTTATCCAGTGGGGAAACAATTTCGTTCCCGAAAGGCTGGGGAACTCTTCCTTCCTGTTCTTAGTAATGTCTTCAAACATTGCCCTAACATCGTACCCGTATTCTTTAAAGAGATTACTGACTTTTCCTCCGTACTTGCGGTGAAGCGTTTCGGAAATCTTCCTCCAAATCCTTGTATCTTTTTCCTTTTTCTTGGCCAGCTTATGCTTAAGGAGCGCTTCTTTCAGCTCCGATTCCCCCCTTTCCACTACAGAACCGGGATTAAAAACCCAGCTAACTTCTCCATCTGATAAGGTCTTTGCCGAACTTTTCCAGAGTTCCTCGGCATTCCTCATATAATCCAGTGCCGTGGTAAGCGTCACCACAAGCAGTGACTTTTCTATATTCCTTCTGTCTATAACATCGATTATTAAATCATCCGGAAGGTCTTTCCTGCCGAAAATCCCTTCTCCCTCGAGTGCCTCAACCAGCCTCTCTGCCACTTTTCTTGCTCTATCCGGATAAATTCTTAAGTTGACTGATTTTGTCACTTCATCCTCACGGGTAACGGTTACTCTTCGGTTCAGGCTATATTATAATAGCCCCTAATGATCGGGACGGGGTTTAATTACAACCGGAGGATAACTTGGGCTTCTTTAACTTGTTTAAGAAAAAAAGTGAAGAAGAGCTGTTCCGAGAGGCCGTAGCATCAAAGGATTACGTTAAAGTTGTCGAAATCGCGGAAAAGTTACTATTGAAACATCCCGATTCACTCTCGCTGCTGAACACGTATACTGATGCACTAATCAAGCTGGGAAAAAAAGATAAAGCTCTCAAGGAGATAATCAGCTTTGCGGAAAAAAAGTTAAAGGAAGAATACTATGATGTAGCAATTCCCCTCTTGAAAAAAGCTCTAAAGCTCGATCCTGCAAACGTTGAAGCCTTAAAACTCCTCACCAGCGCATATACGAAAAAGGAACTCTATTACGAGGCTTTCGAGTTACTAATCGACAGCTATAAAAAATTAAAGGAAAAGGGAGCGGATACGGCATTCATAAAAAATAAGCTGGAAGAGTTCGCTCAATCGGAATTTCACCCGCTTTTTTACGAAAGGTTCTCCGACTTACTGAAGGAAGAAGGTACTCCCGAAGACACCGAAAAGGCTTTCGTTAACTACGTCCTGGCGGCAAATCTTTACTCAGAGCTTAAGAACTACTCTTCGGCCTTAAGGGTGCTTCTAAAGGCACTAAAAATTAAGCATACAGAAAATCTCGATAAGCAACTTATTGATGTTCTCTCCCATGTGGAAGAAGAAAAGGCAGAACCCATCCTCAAGCAGCTGCTCCTCAGCCATAAGAATGACCTTGATTTCATCAAATTTACGGTTAATACCTTTAGGGAGAACAACAAACTTCGCTTCCTGAAGAAGCTGGCGGAATCACTGACCGCCCCCAGACTCAAGTACGCCATTCTTACCTTTGTTAACTTCGAACTCGGGGAGTTCGAAGAAGGGCAGGATTACCTGGATAAGCTAAAGCTGATAGACAGGGATCTCTATGAGAGGATAAAAATCGACCTTCAGTCCCGCTATCCCGATATCGTTCAATCGGAGTATTTCGGCGAAGCACAGACAGAGGAAATACCGGAACCGGACGAGATACTGGAAGAGCTTGATAAAGCAATCAGCTTTGATGAAGCTATAATTGAGTATACCGTAAATCCGACAGAATACAGGAAACCCGAAAAGCTTTCAGAAGAGATAAACGCTCTCAAGAAACTGGAAGGCGACGGCATTAAAAACGTTTCAGTTGCAGAAGCACTGCTGGGAATGGGTAAGTTTGAAGAGGCAATGGAAGAAGCCAGAAAAGCCTTGAACTCTCCAAATGCCTTCAGGGCTATAATGGTCATTGTAGATGCACTCAAGCACCTCGGTCGCTACAGGGAAGCACTGACGTTCCTCTTTGACGCCGTGAAAAACCCGAACTTAACTCCAGAACAAGTTGCCCGCCTCAAAGTAGCCGTCGGAGAAATGCACGAATTAAACGAAGATAAAGAAAAAGCCCTTATCTGGTACAAGGAAGCCCAGAAATCACTAAATGACCCCGATTTAGCAGAGAAGATCTCTGCTCTGGAGGCAAAGGCTGGCTCCATGTGAACTACCTACGACTGAAGTCATAGGCTTCGTGGAGGTTTGCACGCTTTTTGCGTGCCTTACTCCACAGGCGGGTTCACGCCGCCTCTACTCCTATCCCTGCAAAATGCAGGGACTAGGAGATACCTTCTCCTTCGCTCCAGTCCCCACCCCACGCCTGCAGAAAGCAGACGGGCCGTCTACTGGAGCTACTCTCCCGGCCTATTCAGTTGTTCAAAGACCTTACGGTAGGTGTTCACCTACCGTTCCTTTCACCGCCCTTAGCTCGTTTTTAACTCCTTTCGGAGTCGGCGGTGAAAGTAGTTTCTCTAATTTTACCAAAGCTTCAAACTCAACACCCCTTCGGGGTGTCGGGCTGTATCCCCGCTTTGAAAAGCTCCTGTTTAGCCCATCGTTTTTCTATAAATCTCTATACGTCCACGTTCCATTTTGCAGGAAGAAGTGTCCCTACTGTGACTTCTACTCAACAACTCGGGAAGAGCTTAAAAGCCTTTACCAGAAAGCGATAAACAGGGAACTTTCACTTTACGGTTTTAACTCCGTGCCCTTCCCCACCGTATATTTCGGCGGCGGTACTCCTTCGATGATGCCTCCGGAGTTCTTCGAATCTATCCTGTCAAGAATTGGACAGTTTTCGGAAGTTACAGTCGAATTTAACCCCGAAGATGCGGGAAAAGCCGGAGAACTGCGCCAAATAGGTATAAACAGGGCCAGCCTCGGACTGCAGTCCTTATCAGAAAAAGCCTTAAACTTTCTCCGCAGGAACCACACAGCCGCAGACGGGCTCAGATCCCTGGAAACCCTCCTCAACCACTTTTCAAACGTATCTGTCGACTTAATGTACGGAATACCCGGGCAAAGCGTTGAGGATTTCTTGAAAGATATTGAAACGGTTACGTCATTCCCGATAAAGCACATTTCCATATATGCCCTTACTATCTACGAAGGAACTCCCTTTCACCGGAAGTTATTGAAAGGGGAAATCTGGCTACCCGAAGAAGAAAAGCTTGAAAAGTTCTACTACGAAGCGGTCTCCCTCCTTGAAAGCAAGGGATTCTTTCAGTATGAAATATCAAACTTTGCAAAGAAAGGTTTTGAGTGCAAACACAACCTGAGTTATTGGAGAGTTGAAAACTACCTGGGAGTCGGACCTTCTGCAGCTTCCCTTATCGCCGGGAAGTACTGGAAAAACGTAGCAGACCTTAAAAAATACATTGAGATAGTTCAAAGAGGAGAAAGGCCCACCGCTGAAGAGGTGAAATTAAGCGGAAAAGATTTACTAGAAGTTAAACTCTTAATGGGATTAAGGCTCACAGAAGGGATCAAGCTGGGAAAGAAATTAGAAAAGCTATTAAAAAAAGACAAAATACTTTCCCTGCTTGAAGAAGGATTTTTAGAAATAGAAGAAGGCAGGCTCAGGCTCGGAAAGAAGGGACTTTTCGTTTCAAATACCGTAATAGCAGAGGTCATCTCTGCCATCGAGTGACTGGAAAAAGCCTTACCGGAGGCTATCTTTCTCGTTGAAATCTACACAACAGGGACGATCGTGGAGAGAACAAAGTTCCAAAAAGCCTTAGAACTAACGGCCTCAGTAGTTGGTGTAACGGCCCTGCTCATTACGGCTGTAGGGTTTCCCCAGGTAGGCTTTGCTGTCGCACTTGTTGCCTCAACGCTATACGGCATTTACGGTTACCTTACCAAACAATACGGGATAATGGTAAGCTCTGCTATCTACGGAATAGTTGAAGTAATAGGCGTAATTAAGTGGGTATTCCTATCGGGAAAGGGGTCATAACATGGGAAAAAGGCCGAAAATACTATTATCAAACGATGACGGTATAAGGTCTGAGGGCCTTAAAGTCCTATACCAGGTACTTAGTGAATGGGCTGATGTCACGGTCGTCGCTCCCGACAGAGAGAGAAGTGCAGTAGGAAGGGCGCTAACCCTTCACAGGCCTCTCAGGTGCGAGAAAGTCGATCAGAATTGGTATGCCGTTGACGGCACACCGACCAGCTGTGTTTACATAGGTATCCACGCAATAATGAAGGAAAAACCCGACATGGTTCTCGGAGGGATAAACAAAGGTCCCAATCTGGGGGAAGATATAACATACTCGGGCACTGTTTCCGTTGCAATGGAAGGAGCTTTACTCGGAATTCCGGCAGTGGCTTTCTCCCTGGCAACCTTTAACGACTTTCAGTGGCAGTCAGCAGCAGCTTGGGCCAGCCGAATTGCAAGAAATGTTTTAGACAAGGGGCTTCCACAGGGATGCTGCTTGAACGTCAACATTCCCAACCTTCCCTACCACGAGATAAAAGGAGTAAAAGTTACCAAACAGGGAAAGAAAGCGTACACGGAAAAGGTCGAGGAGAGGAGAGATCCTTGGGGAAGGGTTTACTACTGGATAGGAGGCGAGGAGCCCAACTGGGTTCCGGAACCCGGTACCGATTACTGGGCAGTAAAGAATGGGTTTATCTCCATTACACCAATTCACCTCGATATGACCGACTACAAAGCCCTTGAAATCCTCAAGGAATACGAATGGTAAAAGAGATTTTATCCCTTTCCTTCTGGAAAGCGTTTGCCCTGAAGTACGGAACCTTAGGGCTTGCCGTAAATGCTTTCCTCGAGGCAATCTTTTTTCCCGTCCCCCCGGATGTTCTCTTAATAGCCCTCTCCGCCGCCGAACCTGAAAAGGCCTTCCTCTACGCATCTATTGCAACCCTTTTTTCCACGTTGGGAGGAGTCGGCGGTTACTATCTGGGATACTTTGGAGGTAAACCTTTAGCTTTCAGGCTTTTTGGAGAAGAGAAAGTAAAGAAGGTTCATAGGCTCTATGAGTCTTATGAATCCCTCGTGATACTGCTTGCCGGATTTACTCCAATTCCGTACAAGGTTTTTACTGTCACATCGGGAATCCTTTTTGCTTCCCTGTCGAAACTAATACTCTTTTCGATCCTGGGAAGAGGAACCCGCTTTTTCCTGGAAGCTGCCCTTTTTTACTTCTTCGGACCCCAGCTCAGAGAACTAATTTTGAAGAACCTTAATATAATCTTCTCTATAGCCGGACTCATTATCCTTATTTCATTCTTAATCTACAGGAGATTGCGAAAAGGAGTTCTTCCGTGAGCAGAAGGGGCTTCTTTAAACTAATCGGTAAATCAATAGCCCGGGCGGCTGCCGAATTTACCTACGAAGTAGCTAAACCGGATAAAAACTTCACGAGACCTCCGGGAAGCGGAACCGAAGAGGAATTCCTTTCCCTGTGCAAGAAGTGCGGGAAATGCGTTGAGGCCTGTCCTTCCGGAATTCTCGAGAAAATAAGCGATATGAATCCCATTGTCTTTGAAACGCCCGTAATGAACTTTGAAAACGGCAGGTGTGAAAGGTGCTACCTGTGTATAGAAGCCTGTCCCTCGGGAGCGCTTTCGAAGGAAAACCTTAACAAATACCGCTATGTGGCAAAACTGTTGAAGGACAGGTGCGTTGCTTTTCAGGATATATTCTGTCAGAGCTGCTACTGGTCATGCCCGAAAATGGACAAGGCCATAACGCTGAAGGATTTTGCTTATCCGGAGTTTCATCCGGAAGAGTGCCTCGGATGCGGAAGCTGCCTCAATGCCTGTCCCACAAATCCAAAATCGATAGAGATAGTAAAAGTTGAAGGGAAAAAGCATAGAAGTTAAAGAAGCCATTAAAAAGCTTAAGGGAAACTTCCCTTGGAAAAAAATTTTAATACACGGGGAAGAGGATTACCTGACAGAGCACTTCTTGAAAAAGCTTTCTTCCGTCAGGAATGTTGAGAAATTCTACGCCGATGAGGATTTGAACGGCCTCTTTTCCTTTACAGGGTCTTCACTATTTGGTTCTTCACCGATGCCGGTAATCATCCACGGTGAGGCTCTTCCGTCCGTACTGAAGAGAAAGAAAGAAAGAGAACGCTTTTTAAAACTCCTCTCAGAGCTTGAGGAGTTCGTAGTGGCCTGCTTTAGGGAGCTGGACTACAGAGAACTCAACTCTGAGATCTTTTCCCATATTAGCTCCCTGTGTGACGTTACAATTATCTCCACTCCTTACACGGAAAATCAGATACTCGCTTTACTTAAAAGGAAATTTGAGTCAGCAGGAAAGTCTGTTTCTCCCAATGTTCTGCGCCTGATAATTAACACTATCGGCACCAGTATGAGGGAATTAAAGGTCGAGACCGACAAGCTCATTTCATATCCCGGAGAACTTGACGAAAAAACCGTAAAGGAACTCCTTTTCTCCGCCGGGAAGGTAGATCCCTTTTCCCTTGTAGTTCCGCTCATCAGGGGAGAGAAAAAAATTTTCCTGTCTTCAGTAAATACCTATCTCTCTTCAGGGGGAGATCCCGTTGCTGCCGTGGGATTGCTTCAGAGCCAGATAAGGACAATGATCAGGCTTGCTTCGGGAGAAAACGTAAGGCTTCCATCTGGAGTTTCCCGCACATATAAGCTCCTTATAAAAGAAGTCGGGATTAAAAAGTTAATATCCCTGCTCTACCTCCTGGACGAGGCCGAATTCTCAATAAAGACAGGAGCGAGAAGCGGGGAAGAAGCTCTTAAACTGCTGGCCTACCTGTGAAGGAAGGTATATTTTCCTTCCACAAACCGTCCTGGAGGTTCCATGACACTCCTGTACTTTTTAATAGCTCTGGGGATACTCATCTTCGTGCATGAGCTTGGACATTTCCTGGCAGCAAGGTTTTTCGGCGTCAGGGTTGAAACCTTCTCAATAGGTTTCGGACCAAAGCTGTTTAAGTTCCGCTGCTGGAATACCGAATTTGCCGTGTCGGCCGTTCCTCTCGGGGGATACGTAAAGATGGCCGGGGAAGATCCCGATAAGCCGCCCAAATCCCCCGATGAGTTCTATGCAAAACCTCCCTGGCAAAGAATTGTGATTGCTCTGGCCGGACCGGCCATGAATCTGATACTGGCAGTATTTTTCTTTGCCCTCTCTTTCTACATCGGCAGGCCTGTACCCACCTACCAGCTCAACGTAGCGAAGGTAGGGGCGGTGGTCTCTGATGAAATTCCTCTAAGGCCGGGAGATGTTGTTGTTGCAGTTAACGGTGAACCGGTAAGAAACTGGAAAGAATTCTCTAAAGAAGTGGCCCTAAATCCCGACAGGGAAATTGAGTTAGCCGTTAAAAGAAACGGAAAAGAGATAAAACTGAAAATACATACCGGTATAGACCAAAACGGAATCGGAACGGTCGGCGTAGTTCCGGCAGTACGACCCGTAATAGGGAAAGTAATAAAGGGTTCACCGGCAGAGAAGGCCGGCCTCAGGCCCGGTGATGTGATCATTTCAATAAACGGCGTAAAAATCGAGCGGTGGGAACAGGTTGTTAAGCTGGTGGGAAGCAGTAACGGCAAGCCCGTAACCTTTGAGATTTTAAGGAAAGGAAAAAGGCTGTTTATAACGGTAACTCCGGAAATGAACAGGAATCTCGGACGATACACTGTAGGAATAGTTCCCAAGTTTGACATGACTTTTGTAAAGTACCCGCTACCGGAGGCTTTTAAAAAAGGTGTGGATGAATTCATATCTCAAAGTAAGCTCTTTTTTGTCTTTCTCTATAAACTCTTGACCGGTCAAGCGTCGATAAAGAGTCTCGGCGGCCCAATAATGATTGCCGAGGTTGCCGGGAAAGCAGCGGAAGCCGGTATATCAAACTTCATATACTTCCTCGCTTTTATAAGCCTTCAGCTCGGCTACTTTAATTTACTTCCCCTTCCGGTACTGGACGGCGGACTGATCCTTATGTTCCTGTTCGAAATTCTAACGAGAAGGCCTCTTTCACCTTCCTTCCGGGAGAACTTCCAGAAAGCAGGACTTGTTCTCCTTGCGCTCTTAATGGTAATTGTCTTCTATAACGATATTACGAGGATTTTCGGGAAGTGAAGAAGGAGAGAATAGATAAACTGCTGGTAGAAAAAGGATTCGTAAAGAGCAGGGAGAGGGCAAAAGCCCTGATAATGGCGGGAAAGGTCTTTGTAAACGGACAGAGGGTAGATAAGGCGGGAACTCTCGTTCCGGTTGATGCATCGGTAGAGGTGAAGGGCGAGGACATTCCTTACGTTTCGAGGGGAGGGCTTAAACTCGAAACGGCGATAAAGGAGTTCGGACTGAAAGTTGATAACTTTGTCTGCTTAGATATCGGAGCTTCCACCGGCGGATTTACCGACTGTCTTCTCCAGCACGGAGCTTCAAAAGTCTACGCCGTCGATGTCGGAACGGGGCAGCTGGACTGGAAGCTCCGGAATGATCCCCGGGTAGTGTCAATAGAGAGGTTCAACGCCCGCTACTTGACGGAAAAAGAAGTTCCCGAAAAGGTAGACCTGGTAGTTATTGACGTTTCTTTCATATCACTCGAAAAAATCCTTCCGGTCGCAAAGCAGTTCCTAAAGCCGGAAGGCAAAATCGTCGCACTTATAAAACCGCAGTTTGAACTCTCAAAAAAAGAAGCCGACCGGGGCAGAGGAGTAATTAGAAATCCGGAACTTCACGAGAAGGCTATTGAAAAAGTAATAAACTTTTCAAGAACCATAGGCCTTTTCCCCGAAAATTTAACCCTATCAAAGCCGAGAGGGCCCAAAGGAAACAAAGAATTCCTTGTACTCCTCTCCCAAAGGCCAGAGGATGACAGAATCGGAAAAGAAGAAGTACAAAAAGTAGTAAAGTAAGAGAGTTTTTCTCCTTTAAGTTCGTCACTGTTTTGTAAAATAGCGCCTGCGCAGGTGAACGGGAAGTCCGGTGAAAGTCCGGCGCTGTCCCCGCAACCGTGAGCAGGCAATAAGAAGGGATTAGACCACTGGAGCGAACAGGTTAGCGCCGCCGCTCCGGGAAGGGCTAATCCTATTAAGGCCTGCGAGCCGGGAGACCGGCCTGCGCAAATCCGAAACCGCCCTGCGGGGGTTCAGGGCGGGGAGGTGGCGTGAGGCTTTTTACGTTTTTACTGCTGATAATAGGTATTTTTTTACCTTTTTCCGGAACTTCTGCTTTTGATAGGATCGTTTCCCTCTCTCCCGCCCTCACAGAAACGGTCGTTTACGTGGGCGGAGGGAAGAAGCTTGTCGGCGTTACCAAGTACTGTGACATCGACATCTGCCGCAGCTTGCCGAAGGTCGGCGGAATTGTAAATCCCAACCTCGAGGCCATCCTTTCCCTCAAACCGAACATTGTCATCTCAACGAACATAACACCGCCGAGAATCCTTAATGTTTTGAGGAAAAGGGGAATTAAGGTTGTCATCTTCAGGCTGAGAAACCTGAAAGAAATAGAAAACGCCGTCGAAAAACTGGGTAACCTCCTCTCCGGCAACGGTAAGGAGAAAAGAGAAGAGTTTGAAAGGACACTGAAGGAAGAGACGAAAGGGCTTTCCAAGTGCCTTCGGGAGAGGAGGACGCTCGTTCTCCTTTCTCTCTCTCCGCCGATAACAGCCGGCAGGGAAAGTTACCTGGGAGAGATGCTCTCCCTTGCCGGGGCAGAAGTCTTAACCGAAGGAACGTTTAGCGTTGTTAGCTGGGAACATCTCCTTTCCCTCCGGCCGGAAATAGTCCTCGTGATTTCCGACAGAAATTCCTCCGTGCTTAAGAAGCTAAGTGGAAAGAAGTTCTTCCTGCCGAAAAACGACCTCCTTCACCCCAGCCCGAGGCTTTTAAAAGGAGCTGCCGAGATGAGGAGGGAAATTTGTTCAGAATAGCGTTATACGTTGCCCTGACCTTTGCCGTTGCAGTTTTATTCCTCTTTTACAGGCTTCCCGAAGGAGGAAGGGAGACCATTATCATCCTCAGGGGAGAAGAGTTCCTTGTTTCCTTTTCTGCCGGAGCCGTCCTTTCACTTGCAGGAGCCGCATTTCAAAGCTCGCTGAGAAATCCACTGGCAGAACCTTACCTGCTGGGAGTATCCGCCGGTAGCGGTCTGGGGGCAGTCATAGGAATCCTTCTCGGTTATCCTCCACAGGCAGGAGCACTTTTAGGAGGGATATCTGCCGTCGGGGCACTGCTCCTTGTTTCGAGAATTTTTTACTCTCCGCTTTCCGTCCTTCTTTTCGGCGTCGGCCTTACCGCCTTCCTCTCCTCCCTCATCCTCTTTGCCTACTCGATGACCGATGCCTGGACGCTTCAAGACGCCCTTTACTTTACCCTTGGCTTCATTCAGCCACTTCCCTTTCCCGAAGGAGCTTTCCTTCTTTTTACCTCGCTCTCCCTCTTCTTTTTCCTGCTGAAAAAGGGCAGAATTCTCGACCTCCTTTCCCTCGGCGATGAAAACGCCTTCTTCTCCGGCATCGATCCCAAGAAGGAAAGAAAACAGGTGCTCATTTTCACTTCCCTGGCAGTAGCCCTGATAACGGCGGAAGTGGGAATTATCGGATTCGTAGGGCTCGTAGTTCCTCACATCGTAAGGTTTTCCGGCTTCAGACTTTCAGAAAAACTACTGCCTCTTTCTTTCCTGTTCGGCGGCAATCTCCTCGTCACATCTCAGCTCCTTGCCAAGAACCTGGTATACCCCACAGTCTTGCCCGCCGGGGTCGTCACTACGCTCATCTGCGTTCCTTTATTCCTGCTGATACTCTGGAGGTATTCGGTTGTTAGAAGTTAACGTTCTCTCATACTCCGAAATCCTGAAGGATATCTCCTTCTCGGCGAAAAGGGGAGACGTCGTCGGACTTCTGGGGAAGAACGGAGCCGGGAAGACAACTCTCCTCAGAGTTACAGGAGGATTCCTCGATTTTGAAGGTTACGTGAAGATAGGAGGAAAGGATATAAAAGAACTCCCTCCCGAAGAGCGGGTCAAGGCCGTCAACTACCTGCCTCAGAACTTTGAAATTCCCTTTCCCCTGACTGTTGAGGAGCTTCTCAGGGTGACCGTTCCCGGCTACAGCGGAATCAAAAAGGACAAGCTCGGAGTTGGGAAGCTCCTTACCCGCTTCTTTCACACCTTAAGCGGAGGCGAAAGAATTAAAGTCCTGATAAAGAGACTTCTCCTCATTGATCCCGAAATCTACCTGCTGGACGAGCCTTCTGCCTATCTAGATCCCGACCTGACTGCCGTTCTCGAAGATGTTGTGGCAGAGCTAAAGCAAAGAAGGAAGATAGTGATCCTTACATCCCACGACCTTCCCTTTCTCCTGAGAAACTGCAACCTGCTCCTGGGACTTAAGAACGGCAGAATGGTCTTTTTCGGAAGAAGGGACGATGTAGTGGGAAGGATCAAAGAGCTTTTTGAAACAGAACTGAAGGTTGAAAGGATAAACGGAGAATTCTTAATAAGGAGGTGATTTATGAGGAGGACTCTGCTTCTTCTCAGCCTGGCTCTCCTTTCGGTCTCGCCGGCATTTCCGGAAGAAAACACCGTTACTGTAACGGCAACGAGGGTTGAAGTCCCGGTTGACGCCGTCGGTGACGACGTGGAAGTTATAACGAAAGAGGAAATAGAAGAAAAGGGATTCACGTCGATAGCCGACGTTTTAAGAGAAATTGCCGGAGTGCACATCTCAAACCTCGGCGGTCCCGGAAAGCAAACGAGCGTTTTCCTCCAGGGTCTTGATCCAAAATACATTCTTGTCCTTGTAGACGGAATTCCTGTAAACGATCCTTCAAGCCCCAGCAACGCTGCAAACTTTGAATGGCTCGATCTTTCCAACGTAGAAAGGATTGAAGTCCTCAAAGGTTCACAAAGCTCTCTATACGGCTCCGAAGCTATCGGCGGAGTAATAAACATAATCACGAAAGAACCGAGAAAGAACTACCTAAGGGCAAACTTTGAAACCGGTAAGTATTCAACCTTCAAAGAAAATCTTTCCGGAGCAACCGTTACAAAAAACGGTTACGTCGGATTTTCGGTGGAAAATTTTAAAACGCTGGGCTTCAGCGCAACCAACGAAAAATCGGGTAGCTGGACGTATAACCCCGACCATGACCCCTTCCACTATACAACGGGACAGGTATTTTTTGGCTACAGACCTTCGGAAAGGTTTAAGCTGAAAGGAACAACATTGGTTAAAGAAGGATACGTTAACTACGATTCCGGAAATAACCCCGCCAGGACTAACTACAGCAGGCTCTTCAACAGCCTAAGCGCGGAGCTGGCAGCCACGGAATCCCTCCTTTTGGAGTTCAAGTTAGGAAACAACAGGGAAAGGAGAGAGGACATTAACTCCTACCCCTACTTTGAGGGGGTAACCCGCTACGTTTCTGCCTCATCAACCTATTTCCTGTACGGAAATTCCTTCCTGAAAGGAGGAGCAAGCTATCGTTACGAGATTGCCAGATCAAACTCTTACCCCTCTGTGGACAACAAAAGGACCTACATTAAGTCCGTTTTCCTCGAAGGTCACACCGAAATCGCAGGAACTGCTTTGACTGCAGTAGTCAGGGAAGACAAGCATCAAACTTTCGGTTCCCGGACAACTTACAAGTTCAGTGCAGCCCATAGGATCAGAGCAACAGGTACAGTCCTTAAAGCCCAATACGGAACGGGATTTAAAGCTCCCACGGTAACTCAACTCTACGGTTACTACTCCTCATCCTGGGGAACTCTTAAAGGAAATCCTGATCTCGATCCGGAAAAGTCAGAGGGCTGGACTCTGGGCTTATCCCAAGAGCTTCTCGGGAAAGGATCATTCTCCGTAAACTACTTCAAAAACCGCATCTGGAACGTCATAAACACAGTTTTCAAGGGAACCTACCAAACTTATGAAAACGCGGACAGAGTCGTTACCGAAGGAGCGGAATTAAAGCTGAACATCAGCCTGACGGAAAACCTCTCTTTATTCGGAAGTTATACCCACCTGAGAGCTAAAGAAAAGAAAAATGGGAACTGGAAAGAACTGGAAAGGAGACCCAAAGAATCTTACACAGCCGGATTGAGGCTCAAGACAGGAAAGTTCTCGTTTACCACTTGGTTTGACCACTACGGAAGAAGGAAGGATACAGACTGGAGCACAGGAACAACAAGGAAAGTTACGATTGACGGCTTTACGACCTTCAACTGTTACGCCTCCTACAAGCTGAACAACAGGGTCAAGCTCTACGCAAAGGGAGTTAACCTCACCGACAAGAAATACGAGCTGGCTTACGGCTACAACACTATGGGAAGGGCCTTATTCCTCGGGGCTACCGTTTCGTTTAAGTAACGGGAAGGGAAAGCCCTTCCCTATCCAACTACAATTCTTATCCTAAAAAGCTTCCTGAAATCCTCTCTAACCTCAAGGGCTATTCTTCTTTTTATCGAAAACTTCCTCAGGTTCATGTTAACATCCGGGGATATAACGTTAACGCCGTCTCCGCCGCTGAACTTGAGAAGCTCCACTCTGCTTCCCGGAGGAAGCTTGAAGGTTTTTGAGAAAGATACCGTTAACATCCTGCCGTTTACTGATAACTCTGCACTGTAAAGCTTTTTCGGCATCAGAAAAGAGGATATGTTCTCAATCAGGTAGTCGAAATCCGGCTCAATCTCAACGTTGTAAACCTTGAAAAACTCTTTCAGAAGCAAAAGGTGAAACCGAACCTTCGATTCAAGGTTCGGCAACTGTTTTGAAACCTCAAGGCAAATTGCAGGAACGCCGCACTCCGTCAGGGAGTAGTAGGTAAGTGACTTCCTCTGTTCCGGATGTCTGGTATTATGTTCAAAGGTTTTCGTATTAAAAACCGGAAATCTCCACTTTCTATTCTTGATTTTCCTGTTAACCTCCCCTGCAACTTTCCTCGCCAGATTTCCGAGCCGGAAATTCTTATAGCGCTCAGAATCGATTACAAGGCACTGCCCCCAGGCTTTCGGATTCACAGAGTGAAAACCGAAACCGTCGTGCAGGGTGAGAAGCAATTGAGGTTTTGTTTCCCGAATCAACTCTTTCAACGCTTCAACGTAAGGATAGTCGGGATCTCTCTTTGAAATCCGCCTGAACTTCCTGTTCATATCCCCGTTGTAGCCTCTCACATTTGCGAGGATGGAAAGGAAGTTGGCTCTGGGAGCTATTATGAGTTCCCCCCGCTTAACTTTCACACTTCTGAGGATTTCTGCAGCCTTGTATGCCCCCGGTTCGTTCCCGTGAATTCCCCCCACTATGAGGATTCTTCCTCCCTTTTTATCCCCCCGCATATAGCTTTTCTGAAAGGGAATAGGGGGAAGAACTACCTCAACGGAAGAACTTTTTGCCAGAGCATCATCCCGACTTAAAAACGGTAGCGTCAAAGCACCTTTTAAAAAAGCTCCTATAAATTCTCTTCTCCCAATATTTTCCATTCTCCGTCCTCTTTGATTACGTAGAGAACCTTGTTCGTTATTGATCTATAGTTGTTAGAGCGGTAGTCAAGCTTCATTCTTACGACATAGAGATTTCCAAAGGAGAGTATCCTGCCGTCCTTGGTTACTACAAGGTCTGAAAGTCTTATCCTTATCCATCTCTTTCTTCCGGTTATCTTCTTCTTATACTTGACCCAGTCCTCGTATCCTCCCTTTTTCCAGACAAAGGACTTTGAGTAACAGTTGAGATAGGCACTTATATCTTTCGGAGTGTTCTCCCATGCTCTTTTCCAGCGCAGGACAAAGTTAAGCAATGACTTTTTTTCTTCTAAAAAGTCCTCTTTCCGCGAGTAAGAGAGGCTTGAAACTATAACGACAGGTGTCCTCTTGGGAACTATCAGTTTTTTCAGCTCTTTCAAATACTCGTTTTTCAATACTATACATCCGTTTGTGCTGTGCGGCGGCCTGTCCGGATTATCAGTTCCGTGTATCCATATGCCGTGACCGTTCCTCTTTAGAATGGTTTTGTCAAGCAGGTTGGGGTAATTAAGGGGGAAAGCTCCTACACCGTACAGCTTGGGTAAATTTCCTTTCCAGTAAAGAGGGAAGTAAATCCCCTCCGGCGTCCTCAAGTCCCCTTCCTCGAGCTTATCCCCCGGCCTTTTTCCCGTTATGCAGGAAAACCATCTGATAACCTTTGGGAAACCTCTATCCATTCCGATTACGTATAAAACTTCATTTGTCTTGTCAACTACAACGGCCTTCAAGTCGGGTGGAAGCTCCAGCACGTTAGAGATTACTTTCAGCGAGTAAATTTTCTTCAGAAGCTCGGCAGCTTTTTCGTCCTTTCCCGCAAAGCTCAAAAGGAGAACTTCCAGCTTCAGCCTGTCCTCCTCCGGAAGCTCTTCAATTGCCCGCTCTATCTCTTGAGGCTTGAGGCTGTCCAGCTCCTCTACCAGCTCTTTCAGAGTCAGGGCTTTAGAGGAAACAGAGAAAATGAAAAACAAGGAAAGAAAGAGAAAAAAGAATCTGCGCATCGGGCCTCTCCTTTCGGAGTTTGGCCTATTTTAACCGATTATGGAACCTTTTAAGGGTAAAGGAGCTTACCCCAGCAGGTCGGTTATCTGATTTACCAGCTCCTCAACGTCTTCTTTCTTAACTTCTTTCCTTGTTGCAAAGTCTTCTATCCTGCTCGAAAGCCAGAAAAGGTACTGAGCCTCTTTAAAGTTTTCCTTTACCTTACCCCTCATCACGGGCCTAAAGTAGCCGATGGGCCTTGACCAGAGAGTAACGTCATCAGAACCGCACTTTTCACACACAGTCTTCCTTCCCACCATTTTGTGGCCGCACGAGTTGCAGGTTGTGAGAAACGGAGTCTTCGTCAGGTACTGAATGGGAAAGTTCCTTATTATGTTGAATATCAGCTTTTCCTGCTCTTCCGGTTTCATCTCCTCTGCTGTAAAGAGGTGCATAATACTTCCGCCGGTAGCGTAGGATTGGAAGTGAGCGTTAACGTCAATCTGCTTTAAAAGATCCCCTTCCTGGAAGGGAGCCTGAAATCCCGAAGTGAGGAAAACCCTTCCCGTTGCAGGATCGCCGTTAACATACATCCTGGGCTTCATGCTCATCTTCCACCTCCACTCTTTCAAACAGTTCCTCTCCGAACTTTGTAATCGCTTCCTTTATGAACAAATTAAGGAACGGGTCTTTTGAAATGTCCGGCTTCCTCTCGCCGTTAAGGACTTCTGCCACTGCCTTTGCAAAAGAAAGATCCTTTTCCGCCATCCTGCAGGCTGCGTTTTCACTCGGAGCGTACTCCAAGGAGTAAAGAACTCTGTCCCTTTCCATGAACTCCTGAAGCTTTGTATAAAGGTACTGAGCTATCTTGTGGGCATACTCCTTGGCATCTTCGTTAAAAAGCCCTCCTTTAAATCCCGCATTAATCATTCCCTCGTGAACTCCCACTACAGAAAAGATGTTAAACAGTGAACGGTCATCCTTCTGATAAAAGGACAGGTACGGGAATAGGTCGTTCCAGTGCTTTCTGAGCCATTCCCTCTTCCTCTGCAAGGCCTTGGCACCGACCTCCATCGTGTAGTCAATCATTCTCTTTAAGAAATCAAAATCATCCTTCGCAAGGAACAGGAGCCTGTTCATGTTAATTGCGTAAACTCCGATTCCACCGACCCCGCTTCCCGAATGAAACGGGTTTGAGCCGGTAACGGCTTCTACCTGAGAAATGTTAAACAACATCCGGCAGTTAAAACTGACAATTCCGTTGGCGAGGATAAAGGTCTCGTTATCTTCGACTTCTATATCAAGGAACGTTTTAGGCTCTTCTAAGACCTTTTCTTCAACGGACTCAACCTTGACAATTTCAACGTCCCAGCTCTCGTAATCCTCAAGCTCTATGCTTGTCAGTCCGTACTTCTTAACAAAGTCCCAAGAAACCGTTGGGGTTTTTATGTAGCTCCTGTGGCCGGAGGCAGTAACTACAGCCTTTTCTTTAATAAGAGTAGTTGGAACAAGAGAGTAGCAGGAGGATTTAGTGGGCTTTGAAATCTTTAGTGTCTGAGAATCTTTTCTTATCCTTAGAGTGTGCCTGATTCCGTGAACCCAGAGGAGAGAAGAGAGATCTTTTATTAGAGGTTCATCGTTTATGTGAATTTCAATATGGTCTCCCCTCCTATAACCGTCCCCGTCAATGAATCCGTTTAAGAAAGCCTCTACGACAGACTTTGGAGACCTGCTTAAAGCAGGAGGTAACTTGCCGTACTTAACGATTCCGTTTTTAAAGAGAAACTCCGCTAGGCGTCTTCCGTATATCCAGAGTTGAACGGAACTTTCCTTCCCATTCCACTTTTTAACATAAAACTTCGCTGAAGAAATGAGGTCACCAAAGTATTGAAGGGCTATTTCTCTCGCCCTTTCAAGCTTTTCCCTTTCCCTTATGTTGGCCGTAAGGACAATGCCGTTAAACTTCTCCTTGTTGTAGTGGTCTTTTACAAAACAGCCTTCAGCATAGAAATATCCAAAGAACCATGCAAGTTCTTCACTCAGTTCAGTTCCATCAGATAGCTTGGCATAAGAGTCAGCTTCAAACAATGGCTTTTTTATGGTAAGTCCAAAATCTCCGGGTCTAACTTCACAGGCAGGTTTCCACGTGATTCTGTTCTCCTCGGAAGAGAACACTGCTACCCTGTGGGTTGGGTCGCAGACAATCTCAAAGCCGTTCCGGAACTTGATTTTTACCTCCCTCTTTGAGCGAACCTCTAAGAGTTTGGTTACCCTCTTCTTCTCCAGCCTACCTGTTTTCGGGTTCAGGGAAGGAACAGAAATACCTTCTACCTCCCACCACTTTTCAGAGCTTCCCCCAGCAATAATCCTCTTCGAAAACCTTTCCTTAATTTCCTGTAAGGTTATCCATTCCGGGTGTTTCTTCCCTTCGGTATAAACAAACAGCTCCGTTTCCGGAACAAGACAGCAGTTGGAGTAAATCATTCCCTCATCAAAGGGCTTTATGTAGGGATTTTTCTCCTTGTACTTAGACGGTTTCGTAAACGGCTCCCTCAAGTAGTTCTGGACGTAGAAACCGCCGAAATACTCGCTCTCCTTGAGCAATAACTTCCAAGCCGGGTTGTTCCTGTCAAAATCCTCGGTGATGTTAACCGTTATCAGGGGAAATGTAAAAGGATTCCCGTCTGCGTCACCCCTCCTCATTGCCTTTATAAAAGCAGTGTTAATCCTGTCGAAGTAGTGAGAAGGAATTTGATTGTAAGTGATATCGAGAAGCTGACCTGCGTAAACTACCGGTTCGTACTTTAACCTGCTGTTGGGCTTCCCGAAGTCAAGGGTAATGTTCGAAAAGGGAGAATTCCCGCTCCTGAAGGGAAGGTTGATGTTGTAGAGGAACTCCTGCCACAAGTTTTCCAGATCATAGTCGGAATAGCTCTTCTTACCCTCCTTTTCCAAGTAGTAGAGGTAACCGGCGGCTACCGTTGAAAGGTCGTTAAGGGAAGTTGCTCCCGAAACCTCCTGAGCTATAAGGCAAATCAGGTTTGCACACTGCATAAATAGGGTTTCAAGCCTTTTCGGAGGAGCGGCTTTCCTCTCGTTCTTAGCGTTGCTCTGAAGGCCATGAAATGCAATGTCTTTAGCGGACAAACCAATACAATACGCACTTAAGCGATACGTTTGATGGTGGTAAGCCCAACCCTCCTCGTGGTGGGTTCTTACCGGAAGTCCCTTGTATATCTCATCAAATAGGTAGTCCTTCATAACTTCGCCGACAACAACGTGCTCAAGGACGGGAATACCCCTTACGAAATTGGCGTTGTTGCGGGAGATATCGTCATTTTCTATGAAAAGGTCTATGAGCTTGAAGTACTTGTTTCCTTTCATCACTCCTCCGGGTCAAAAAACGGATTAAACTGATGCGGAAGAGATTTTAGCTCTGTCTTTATCAACCTCTTATCCTCTTCGGTAAGCAGGGGGTACTCGACGGTTCTCAAGAGCGTGTAAGGAAGGGAGTATTTCTTTATTATTTCTATTGTTCTTCTCACTAGATTAGAGTATTCGAATACGGAAGACTCTCTAACACTGGTTGACGAAAAGAGAACTCTTTTAAAGCGTTGGAGCTGGTCAGGGGTATACTCATCGAGAAGGGGAATCTTAACGTCAAGGGCAACACCGTCTATCAGTCCCTCCCTGATCAAACTCTCAACCCGCTCCGGCCTCGTTCCGTTTGTGTCAAGCCTGACGGGGAATGAATAGGCTTTAATAAAATCTAAACTCCTTTCCAACTCCGGTTCAAGCGTCGGCTCTCCTCCCGAGATAATCAGCAACTCGACTCCCAAAAGTTTCAGCATCTCCAGTTTTTCTCCAAGTTCCTCAAAGGTAAAGAACTCTTCCTTACCCTTAAAAAACCTTCTGTTGTGGCACTTGTAGCAGTTAAGGTTACACAGGTTTATCTTCGTATAGAGAAGGGCAGACTGAACTCCGGGGTGATCCCTGAAGGTAACGGGGACTTCATTCCTGAGAAACGACGAGCGCACTTTCACACCTCCTATTCGATCATAATTTAGTGCCGATCGGCCCCCGGAGAACCTTGACATGCTCACTCCGATGCTGCTTTAATTCCCCCGGGAGGTATAAGATGGAAGTAAAAATAGACAGGGGAAAGATCATCCTGGAGCTTGACGACGGACAGGAGGCCTTCGTTACTTTCGGAATAGACGAAGAGAAAGGAGTGATCGTCGTATCAACAACCTTCGTTCCGGAAAGTCACAGAGGAAAGGGAATTGCCGGAAAGCTCTCAGCAGAACTGGTTCGATTTGCCGAGGAAAAGGGATATAAAATCTACCCGCTGTGTTCTTATACTCAGAAGTATTTGGAAAGAAAACGTCCAGACCTGATAGCAGGGACGGAGTAAATGGACGTTGTTATTACTACTGACAGACGTCCTACCCCGGAAATGATAGAGGATGCGAGAAGGCTTGCCGAGAAGCTGAAAGCTCCTTACGTCAAGAGGCGCCACAGAACTATCGAGAGCATAAAGAAAGAATTCATCAAGAACGTTCTGGTCGTCGGGAGAGACCTTAACCTTACCCTTCACACGATTTCAGGGAAGAAACTGTTCTTTCACCCCGGACTTTTGAAGATAAGGCTACTTAACTACCTATCAACAGGCCACGAGGCAATGATCGACGCAATGGAGCTGAAAGAGGGGGATAAAGTCCTTGACTGCAACCTCGGGCTTGCTCAGGACGCACTCCTGGCAGCCTTTGTCTCTAAAAGGGAGGTTGTAGGAGTCGAAAAAGACCCAGTAATTTTTGAAATAGTAAGCAGAGGTCTGAGGAGCTACAGACCGAAGGGAAAGCTCAAAGTTGCAGAGTTTGCGTTTAAGCTGGTGAGGCCGGTGCTCGGAGATAACTACGAATTTCTGAAGAAACAGCCCGATAAGTCATTCGACATTGTTTACTTTTCACCCATGTTTGTAAAGCCAAAGTGGCACTGCGACGTAATGGCCCCCTTTAGGGAGGTTGCCGTAAAGGACTTTGTTACTCCCGAAACGCTGAAGGAAGCAGAAAGAGTCGCCAGAAAGAGGGTTGTAATAAAGGTAAACAAGGGAGTAAAGGAACTCTTCCCCTTTTTATCCGACTACGAGCTAAGGCCTTCCTCCACAAATGTTGAATACCTGGTAAAAATTTTGTAGGCAGAAGCCGGATTACCCCTTTCACCTATAAAGACTCCCTAATGCATTATCTTTCGGAAAAATCGACTATTAGTTAATTAAAATTTCACAACCTTATCCCAAAGTTTTCCCTTGCTACACTTACCCTTCCTGCTTCTGACTTGAAGACATCCCCCCCTCGGGGGTTAAATTCCGCTTAACCCGAAGAAGGAGGAATTGATGACCAGGATAACGGTCGTTAAAAGGAAGGGAGTAAGGGAGCCGCTGAACATCGAGAAGATAAGGAAAGTTATTAACTGGGCAGCAGAAGGGCTTGATGTCAATACATTGAAGCTCGAGGCAAAGCTGAAGCTCCACTTCTTTGATGGAATCACCACAAGGCAGATACACGAAGCTGTTATAAACACGGCACTTCAACTTACAACGCCCGAAGAGCCGGACTGGAGAATCCTTGCCGGTAGGCTTTTCATTTTTAACCTCTACAAGGAAGTCTCCATAAGGAGGGGAACGTCAAAGCTTGCATACGTCGGCGGCGGGGAAGAATACCTAAAGGTTGTAAAAAACCTCGTATCTATGGGTCTCTACACCCCGGAAATTCTTGAGGCTTACTCGGAAGATGAGATAAAAGAAGCCGGGGATTACCTGAAGCTTAAGTACGACTTCCTCTACGATTACGCCGGAGCAAACCTACTCGCAAAGCGCTACCTCTGCATCTATGAAGATTTCCCCATAGAGCTTCCCCAAGAGATGTACATGACGATTGCCCTTATGCTTGCAAAGAATGAACCGAAGGAAAAGAGGCTCGAAATCGCCAAGAAGTTCTACGACATGATAGCCGGGAAGAAGCTCTCCCTCGCCACGCCGATCCTCATAAACCTCAGGCGGCCGGGAGGGAACCTCTCTTCCTGCTTCATAACGGCGATGGATGACAACCTCGACTCCATAATGTACACGGCCAACCAGGTTGCCCAGATCTCAAAAAGGGCCGGAGGAGTCGGAGTTAACCTGTCAAGGATAAGGGCTCAAGGGTCTTGGATCAAAAAAGTTTTCGGAGCAAGCGGGGGAATCGTCCCCTGGGCAAAGATACTCAACGACGTCGCTGTTGCCGTAAATCAGGAGGGGAAAAGGGCAGGAGCCGTTACGATAGCCCTCGACGTCTGGCACCTCGACATATTCGACTTCCTGGAGCTGAAGACAGAAAACGGAGACCTCAGGCGCAAAGCCTTTGATATCTTCCCGCAGGTGGTTATTCCCGACCTCTTTATGGAAAGGGTTAAGTACGACCAGGATTGGCTCCTCGTCGATCCCTACGAGGTTGAGAAGAAGTTCGGCTTCAAGCTTTACGAACTGTGGGGGGAAGAGTTTGAAAAGGCATACATGCAGGTGGAAAACGAATCTGAAAAGCTGAAGCTGAAAAAGAGGGTCAGGGCAAAAGAGCTTCTAAAGGAAATCCTCAAGACCCAGGTAGCCACAGGCCTCCCCTACATCTTCTTTAAGGATACGGCAAACAGGCTCAACCCTCTAAAGCACGACGGCTATATAGGCAACGGCAACCTCTGTATGGAAAGCTTTTCAAACTTCAGACCTTCCAAAGGCTTCAAAACCTACCTGAAGGACGGGAAAATAGTTAACGAGATCTCCGAACCCGGACTCGTCCACACCTGCAACCTCCTATCGATAAACCTTGCCAACATCGAAGACGACAGAGAACTTGAGGATGCCGTAAGAACTGCCGTAAGGATTCTCGACAACACAATAGAGCTGACCTCCCCTCCGATCCTCGAGAGCAAGCTCCACAACGACAGGTACAGAACAATAGGCATAGGAACCCTCGGCCTTGCAGATTACCTTGCTAAAAGAGAAATCCCTTACGGAAGGCAGTCCCTCAACGTCATAGACAAACTCTATGAAAAGATCGCCTTCTTCGGAATAGACGAGAGCGCAAACCTTGCAGCGGAAAGAGGCGCCTTCCCCGCATTTGAGGGTTCGGAGTGGAGCAGGGGAATACTGATAGGAAAAGATGCAGAATTCTTCCTGAAGGAGAGCAGCCTGAAGGATAAGTGGCTCGAGCTCATAGAGAAGGTCAAGAAGAACGGTCTGAGGAACGGACAGCTCTTTGCAATAGCTCCCAATACAAGCTCCGGACTCCTTCAGGGAGCAACTCCGGGCGTTCTGCCGCCCTTCTCCCGCTTCTACATCGACAAGAACCAGAAACAGGCCGTTCCGATTTGCCCGCCCTACATAAAAGAGAGGTTCTGGTTCTACAGAGAGAGCAAGTTCATGGATCAAAAAGAGGTCATCGACGTGATAGCAACAATTCAGAAGTGGGTCGACAGCGGGATTTCGATGGAACTCCTCTTTAACCTGAACCTGGGTATAAGGGCAAAGGATATCTACGAAACGGTCATGTACGCCTGGGAAAAGGGGATAAAGACGATCTACTACGTGAGGACAATTCAGAAAGACAGCCAGCAGGCGATTTCCAAAAAGGAAGAGTGCGTAGCCTGCGCTAACTAATGTTGATAGCAGGAGTGCTGAATGTTATATTTAGCATTAGAAGAATTAACTATTAGAGAACTATTCTCAATTGGGAGGCTCCCCCCTCCCACCATTAATTTCGGGAGGCTCCCCCCTCCCACCATTAAACGAGGGAGCAGCAAAAGCTGCTCCCTAATTATCTTTAATTGGGGAACTTTATGAAAAGGACTGCCATATACGTAGATTTTGACAACATCTACAGTGCCATCTTGGGCAAGCTCGGAATAAGCACAGACCATAAGAAAGTAACTACATTCCAGCTGGAGCTTTTTAAAGAAGTCCTTAAGAATTTCTTTAGGGAACTCAAGAGAAATCTCTACTTCATACAATCTCCATTAAGCTCTTTTTCCTACTTTGAGGAAGAAATTGAAAAAGAAAGCCACTATTGCCTCTGTCTCAAAGTCTTTGCAGAATACGAAATGTTGCCTCTCCACAACCTATTTTCCCCGAGCGTTCAGATTTTTCTACACAACGCTGGTGTAACTCCTCTGAATCCTTTTATTGCTTTCTCAAAAAACAAAGAAAACCGTAACGCTGCAGACCTTGCCCTTACACTCTCCGTCATTGAAGATGTAGTGGTAAAACGTATACCTGCAGAAGCAATTATTATATGTACTTGCGATATAGACTTGTATCCCTTGTTCGTCTGGTTAAGAGAACACACGGGTAAAAAAGTCTATCTCGGAGGTTTCAGTAAGAGGACAAGCAACATTTACGACGCAACAATAATAGATGAGTGTCACGACCCCCTAAATCACTGGACAACTAAAGCGACAGATTAGACAATCTCATAAGGGGGTCAAAATGAGAAAGAGAAAGTACTGGACAGCTGAAGAGAAACTACAGGCAATCATGTACGTGGAC
>Ga0256836_1000121_pt1 | contig 47258 bp, 49 predicted proteins | sample 4561380metaG_FD_185974 | JGI IMG/M metagenome (GOLD analysis project Ga0256836, IMG submission 185974) | Hydrothermal vent microbial communities from Guaymas Basin, Mexico - 4561-380 | ecosystem: Environmental > Aquatic > Marine > Hydrothermal vents | place: Mexico: Guaymas Basin | collected...
AGCAAAATAGCTATACTTTTAAAGTCGTTGATATCAACAGAATGGAGTTTAAAGAGCTTACGCCAGATGAGAGGCTCCAAAATTTTGACAAACTCTGGGCAAAAGATGATGACTTACGTATCATTATCAAAGAGTATGCAAAACTTGCAGGTATGGATGAGAATGAGGCAGTTACAAAAGCACTGCACTACTCTCAAAAGCTCAAAGATTTTAAAAATATGAAAAAAAGACTCAAAGGAAAACCCGTTGTCGATTAAGAATATTTCTGTTGTTATGATTGTTAACAATGCTCAAAAAACTCTTGATGTCTCACTCTCTTCACTCAAGGAGTTTTCCGAGGTAGTGGTCTATGAAAACAACTCAACAGATGAAAGTGCAAAGATAGCAAAAAGCTATGAGAATGTGAAGTTTATCTCAGGTGATTTTATAGGCTTTGGACCGACAAAAAACCGTGCAATAAGCTACGCTTCAAATGAGTGGATACTCTCACTTGACAGCGATGAAGTACTTTCGCAAGAGTTTGTAGAGAACCTTAAAAAAGAGAATCTTGATAGCAATGCTCTATATACAATTCTTAGAAGTAACTACTACAAAGAACTGCAGATCAAACACTGTTGGGGTGATGATATCATCGTTCGTCTCTTTAACAAAAACAGAACAAAGTTTACTGACAAAAAGGTACATGAAAAGATTATTGATGATGGTTTTGAGATAAAAGCACTCAAAGGTGAGGTAAAACACTACCCATACTCTACAGTATCGGACTTTATCGTAAAGCTTGATAAATACTCTACTATTTATGCAGAGGATAATGTCGGTAAGAAAAATTCATCACCACTCAAAGCATTTGCAAACGGCTCTTTCTCCTTTTTTAAAACCTACTTTATCAAAGGTGGTTTTTTAGATGGCTATGCAGGGCTTATTATCGCCTTTTCTCATATGGCAACAAATTTTTACAAGTACATCAAACTTTATGAGTTAAACAAAGAGCTAAAAGGCAAGTAGCTCTTTTTTCACTGCTTCAAACATCTCTTGGCGCTTCTGCTCATCTGTTGGCAGCATATAGTGTTTTTGCAGTTTTGCATCGCCTATGCTTTTCCAACGCGAAGCACTTGCAAACTTGCTGTCACCAAAAAAGGTCATCGTAGCACAGCCTACAAGCGAAGCCAAGTGGTATGTTCCTGTTGACGTTGAGACAAACAGTTTAAATTGACTCAGCAGCTTTGCAAAGGTCACAATCCCATCAAGTGATAGATAAAAGACGACATCTTCGCCACGGAGACGGTTTTGCATCTCCTCATAGAGCTCTTTTTCATCCGGTCCAAAGGTAAGCACTATCTGATACTTTTTATCTGCTAATTTTGTACGAATAAGCTCTTCATACTCATCCAAGTTCCAGTTTGCATCACTTGAACCGCCAAAACCGACATGAAATGCAATAACATTGCGTGAGATCTCATAATTTACACAAAAAACATCATAAACTTTCTTAGCATCTTCAAATTGCAGCAGTGGCTTTGGAAACTCTAAAGTAATGTCAGGAAACAGCGCCTGCGTGAGCGCCAAGTTATATTCAAACTCAGCCATCTTTACTTCACTGCGTCGCTGCACAACACGCTTGTTGTAAAATATCTGCGCTATCTTTGTTGCCGGTGCTATTCTTTGAGGAATAGAAGCTAAAAACTGTGCAAGTGCCACGCGAGTGTTTGAAAAGAGAGTCACAGAGGCATCTATCTTTGCCTCACGCAACTTGCGTGAGAGTGCAAGAACTGAACTCTTACCATCATCGACTATCACCTCATCGATAAAATCACATGACTCTGCCAAAGCACGGTTAAGCGGTGCTACAAGAGCAACAATTCTGTTTTTTGGATTGTAATGTTTTAAGACATAAAAACTTGGCAGTGCCGTTATAAAGTCACCAAGCTTGTCTGTTCGTACAACTAATATATTCATAAAGTTATTTTATCTTAAAATGGCTATAATTGCACTTATGAAAAAACCGTTCTCATGGGATGACTATTCCGACCAACCGGCACTATTGCAAGACAAGGCTTATAAAAAGCGTATGCGTAAGCGTGAGCTTGGCTCACTGATAAAGATGTTTTTTACAGCTCTTTTTATACTTCCTCTCTCACTTTTTGCAACTCCTTTTGTAAAACGCAAAGAGATAGACTCAAAACACTTTATCTCTTTGGGCGTTGATTTTCAAAGAGAGCCTCACGCAACAAACGAGATGATTGAAGAACTTGGTGTAGAGAACATATTAACACGCTTTAAACTGTGGGAGATGGAAAAACTACCTCAGCTCAAAACATTTTTACAAGAACACAAAAATAAAAAGATTACCCTAAAGATCTTGCAAGATAGAGAACACATCGAAGATTTAACCCTTACAAAAGAGCACCTCACGCAGATTTTCTCAGAGCTAAATGAGCTTGTAGATATCTTTGAGATAGGTTCAACCATCAACCGTGCAAAGTGGGGATTTTTCTCACCGCGTGAGTATCTGGCATTTTACAAAGTTGCCTATGATCTCAAAAGCAAATTTCCAAAGATCAAACTCCTTGGCAGCGAGGTTATAGACTTTGAGTTTCACTACACGGCAGCAACACTCTTTAACTTTTGTAAGTGCAGATATGACGGCATTGCAGCACTTTTGTATGTGGACAGACGGGGAGCTCCTGAAAACACACAGCTAGGACTTGCCCTAACAGACAAACTAGCCCTCCTTAGTACTATGGTCTGGCTGAGCCCAAAAACAAAACAAGAACTTCACATCACAGAAGTAAACTGGCCGCTAAAGGGTACTGCTCCCTATGCACCTACAAGTGAATACGAGTGCGTGAGCGAAGAGGCCTATGCCAACTATATGCTGCGCTACTATCTGCTAAGCTTTGCAACGCAACAAGTCGACTCTGTCAGCTGGCACCAGCTCATAGCGCCTGGATATGGCCTTGTAGACAATCGAGATGGCATCAAAAAACGCGAAGCCTTTGATACTTTTAGATATATGATACAAAATCTCAAAAAGGCGCAGTTTTTACGCCTGGATATTAAGCGTGACTACTATATCATCCAGCTATGGGTTGATGAGAGACTACTACAGATTCACTGGTCACTAAAACCTACAACACTTAAAAATGAGGATTTTTTTGAAGTCTATTCTAAAACAGGTAAACGCCTTAAAAATGAGATACTCGACATCAATGAATCACCTATTTACATTTTCATCACAAAAGAGGTGGGTAAAAAAGTCAATGCAAGTGAGCGTATAGCATGAGAATATTAGTAGTACTACCAAACTGGCTTGGTGATGCCGTTATGGCAACTCCTGCCATTGAGCTTTTGGCACAAAAACACCTAGGAGCTCGCTTTGTTTTTGTAGGCAGTTATGTAAGCATTGAGGCACTCAAACACCATCCACTCTGTGAGCATGCCATTGTCGATGAGACAAAAAAAGCATCTTCTAGACTGTTGGCAACCTACAAACTCGCGCGTGAGATAGGCAGATGCAATCTTGCAGTTACATTTAGAAACCAGCTTCACTCATCACTCCTGCTCTACTTTACAGGTACTGTTGTTACTATTGCAAGACGTTCATGGCACTCGCGCTTTTTACTCTCGCATACTCCAAAAATTGCAACAGACCAACACCTTGTCAAACAATATGCAAAACTTGCGATGGTTGATATCAATAATTTTAGTGAAAATGAAATCGGCCCGCTAAAGCTCTACATAGAACCAAAACAGTTTGAAAAACCGATGCTTGGCATCAATGCTGGAGCGACCTACGGCAGTGCAAAGAGGTGGTATCCTGAGCGCTTTGCAGCAGTAGCTGCTCACTTTAGCAACAGGTATGACATCATTATCTTTGGTGGACCAAATGAAGTTGAGATGGCAGCAGAGATAGAGCAAAACCTTAAAAAACTGAATGTAGCAAACTTTACAAACCTCGCAGGTAAAACAAGCATTGAAGAACTCTGTGCAAATATCGGAGGCTGTTCACTCTTTATAACCAATGACAGCGGACCTATGCACGTTGCAGCAGCCTATCAGGTACCAACCGTTGCTATCTTTGGACCGACAAAATATAAAGAGACATCACAATGGATGAATGAAAAGAGTGTGATTGTAAGACATGAGATGGATTGTAGTCCATGTATGAAGCGGGAGTGTCCGCTAAAACATCATGAGTGTATGACAACTATCACAGCCTCAGAGGTTATTGAGGCTGTAGAGAGTTTGGATTTAAAAGACTAAAAACCCACCTTAAATCCAACATACCAGTAAGAGTTATAATTAAAATCACCACCATTAGAAGCGTAACCTTTATGTGATTTGTAATTAGTATCGATAGAACGGTACCCTAATGTAATGTTGCCATTTTTTATGATTTCAATATCATAACTTAGACGATACTCTAAAAAGCTATCTGCATCGCTAAAAGCCAATGTACTTGGTGCATAATAGAGCTCACCATTTAAATGCATAGGAACATAAGAATTCGCAGGAATTTTATATGCAAACTCTAAACCTAAAGGAACAGATACAAAATCTTTTGTAAAGTTTACTTTAGCACCCATACCAACACGCATACCGTGATTTCCAACAGTACGCATCATTAAAATATTACCTTCAAAATATGGATCTAAATCTGCATGTTCATTATCAGAATGGTCTTCATCTACATTCAAAAACTTTGCCCCTACAAACATTGTATTTGGCTCAACTGCATCATTAAACTGTCCTACATCAAACTTACCACTAATCTCTAAATCTTTATCATTAATATTGATCTCACCTGTATTCATTGCAAAAGCAGTTAATGCTGATGCTGTTAAAAGTGTTACTTTCTTTAACATGTTGCTCCTTGAATTTTCTCTATTGTTTTTGTTGTACTTTTGCCATCGACAAAGTCCACAAGTTTCAATTCACCAGCAAATTCTGTACCGACAACCTCTTTACCTTCATAGTCACCGCCTTTTACTAAAACATCTGGCTCTATCATCTTGATAAGCTCATAGGGAGTATCATCTTCAAAAGGCACCACAAAGTCCACAGCTTCAAGTGCAGCAAGCAGGTAAGCTCTGTCTTCAGCAATGTTTACAGGACGCGTTGGGCCTTTGAGGCGTGATACAGAGGCATCAGAGTTGAGTCCTACAATTAGGACATCACCAAAGCTCTTTGCAATTTGCAGATACTTTACATGACCAACATGCAATATGTCAAAACATCCATTTGTAAAGACAACTTTTTTACCCTGCTTCTTATAGCGCTCTACTATCGCTTTTATCTCATCAAATGTTTTAATGTGTGCATCAGAGGTACTTTTATGCAAACTTGCCTCATACTCTTCTATCTCATCAATGGTAACTGTCGCACTTCCTATTTTACCTACAACGACACCGGCTGCAAGGTTAGCAAACTTCGCCGTCTCATCAATATCTTTGCCTGCTGAGAGTGCATAGGCGATGGAAGCTATGACCGTATCACCCGCACCTGTTACATCAAAGACCTCTTTTGCAACTGTCGGAAAGCGTTTGAGCTTCTCATCGTAGATAGCGATTCCATCTTCTGAGAGAGTGATAAGAGAGATATCAAGCTCACACTCACTTTTGAGCTTTAAGAGTGCCTCCTTAAGGCTTTCTTCATCGACTATCTCAATGCCCGTTGCCAGTTGCGCCTCTTTTTTGTTTGGTGTAAGAAGAGTTGCCCCTCGGTACTTGGAGAAGTCACTCCCTTTTGGGTCCACCAAAACACGTACACCATTTTTTCTTGCGAGTTTGATAACATTTTGACAAAGCTCTTCAGTCAGCACGCCCTTTCCATAGTCTGAGAGGATCACTGCATCATACGAAGCAATCTCTTCACGCAGCTTATTTACTATCTTCTCTACCGATGCAGCTTCAATGTCTTCTTTACTCTCTTTGTCATACCTGAGCACCTGTTGACTTACCGCTATGACACGACTCTTTTTAGATGTTTTTCTTCCATGCTGTACTATGAGTCTGCTCTCATCGACATCTATCTCACGCAACATCTCACGCAGCTCTTCACCATTGGCATCATCACCGATAACGCCGGCAACACTTACATCAGCCCCAAGTGCTTTGAGGTTGTTTATAACATTACCTGCTCCACCAAGGACTGTTGTTTCTTTGTTGATATCTACCACCTGAACAGGAGCTTCGGGACTTATTCGCTCACAACTCCCCCAAAGGTAGTGATCTATCATCAAATCACCAACGACCAAAATATTTGGCTTTGCCTCTTTTAAAATATTCATCTTACTTTTTCACTTCTGTTTCGTAGATGCGTTTTATCTCAGGTACATAGGCTTTTATCCCATCTTCCATCTCATATGCAGGTTCGTATCCTAAATACTCTTTTGTATCTTCAATGTCTGCTTGTGTAAAGAATTGGTATGAACCTACATAAGGATTTGGGATATACTCACACACAGCACTCGTTCCAAGCTCATGCTGCAGGATATCTACAATATCTTGAAAACTTCTTGCTTTTCCTGTTCCAACATTATAGACACCGCTTTTTTTCGGCTGCATCGCTTTGATATTTGCCTGAATGATATCTTCTATATAGATAAAGTCACGAAGGATCTTGTCACTTCCTTCAAAAAGACGTGGATTTTTACCGGCTAAGAGTTGATGACCAAATTGAAGCACCATTGATGCTGTAGTGTTTTTAAAATACTCTCTTGGACCATATACATTAAAGTAACGAAGTCCTACTATAGAGATATCAGAACTCTGCATATACTCATTTGCAATATTATCCATCATCACTTTTGAAAAACCATATACATTGTTTGGCTCTTCATGTCCTACTTTAAAAGTATCACTGCCGCCATAGGTTGCGGCTGAAGATGCGTAGATCATATTCGCATCATGACGCACGGCAAGATCTAACAGATCTTTAAAAGCATTGACATTTGTCTTTATCATAAGATCCTGCTCAAGTGCTGTTGTGTCAGAGATGGCTGCCTCATGAAAGATATAGTCAAACTTGTAGTTTACTTCCAGATCCAGTAAAAGATCTTTGTCGTTAATATCTCCGCTGATTACCTCACCGCTAAAACCCAAAAGATTTTTAAAATGTCCAAAAGATTTAAGGTTCCCGTTACTAAGTGTTTCTCCACTACGAAAAGTATCAAGAACCACTACTTTTGCATCAGGATGATTCTCTTGAAAGTAAAATGCCAGGTTTGAGCCGATGAATCCTGCTCCACCTGTGATTAAAATTGTTTTATTGTTTAAGTCTATATCTGTATATTTCATAAGTTCACCTTTTATTCACTGAGAATAAATTAATTTTAATAAAATAATACCTTTAAATTCATTAACAAGTATTTAAGAAACTTACTATTATAATGCATATGAAACTTTAAATTAAGGAAATGAAATGAAAAAATTAGTAATCGCTTCAATCGCAACTTTAGCAATGGTAACTGCAGCATCTGCAGCAGTAAACTTAAAAGCATGTGCAGGATGCCATGGTGCAAACTTTGAGAAAAAAGCTATGGGTAAATCTAAAGTAGTTGCAGATATGACTCACGCAGAGATCGAAAAAGCTCTTTTAGGTTATAAAGATGGTTCTTATGGTGGACCAATGAAAGGTATGATGAAAGGGCAAGTTGCTCGTTATTCAGACGAAGATCTTAAAGCTGCTGCGCAAACTTTAGGTAAATAATTCTGTATATAAAGAGGCTCTTGCCTCTTTATACTTTTTTCTTTTGACCTATTCTGGTCTGTAATTCTCTTTTTTCTTTTTTAACTCTTCTTTTTTCTTCTCAAGACGAGCAGCATCATTTAACTCATCTACATCATCAAAGAGTGCCGAGTTTAAAAACTTCTCTTGATCATCAAACTGCCCTTTTTTTATAGCCCACATAAGTGCTACAACTGCTATACTTCCTAAAAAAACCGATACACCCAGCATCATCCCTATTACCCAACTATCCATCTTTAGTCCTTATATCCTAATTTTATACGCATTGAGTTACCAACAACAAGCAGTGAAGAGATACTCATAGAAATAGCTGCCACCAGTGGTATGACATATCCGGCCATCGCAAGTGGAATGGTTATGGCATTATAAACAAGCGAGAGTGCGAGGTTCTCTTTTATCATCAAAAATGTACGACGAGAGATCTTAAAACTGTCATAAAGCGCTGCAAACTTGTCATTGAGTAACACAACATCACTCACCTCTATGGCAATGTCACTACCATTACCCATCGCAATGGCGATATCACTCTGTGCAAGAGCTAAGATATCATTCACTCCATCACCAGCCATGACAACACGATGCTTCTCTTTTTGGAGTTTTTCGATGTAAGCAGCTTTATCCTGCGGAGTCAGTTCTGCTACAAACTCCTCTGTACCTACCATCTCTGCTACTTTTTTTGCACTGCGCTCATGGTCTCCAGTGAGCATAATTATGCGAACACCAAGCTTTTTAATAGCTGCAATAGTCTCTTTTGCATCCTCACGCGGTAAGTCAAAAAGCTCAAACTTTGCCAAAAGCTCGCCATCATAGGCAAAGTAAAATTCACTGTACTCACTCTCACTTACAACATCTAACCCTATGGTCTGCATCAGTTTTGCATTGCCGCCGGCAAGCATCTTGTCCTTATACATTGCAGTAATTCCCTGTGAAGGAACATTTTGCAGGCTCTCTAGCTCATAACAGCTCAAATCTTCATCATAGATCTCATTTGCTACTGCTTTTGCTATAGGGTGTTTTGAGTTTAGTAGCAGTGAGTAAAGAAGTGACATATCAAAATCTTCGTAGCGTTTTTGCTCTACTACTTTTGGTCTTCCTTGAGTAATGGTTCCTGTCTTATCCAATACCAAAATATCAGCATTGGCCATTGTCTCTAAAAGAGCTGCCTCTTTAAAGAGTATGCCCCGTTTTGAAGCGATGGAGAGTCCTACAAGAGTAGCTACAGGAGTAGCCAGAGCCAAGGCACACGGACAGGCAATGACAATCACAGAGATTGCTATCATAAATGACTGCTCAAAATTATGAGAGTAGAAGTACCATCCTAAAAATGTAAAAAGCGAAAGAAGTAAAATAGTACTTGAGAAATACTCACTCAAACGATTGGCAAGCTGCTGAATACGCGGCTTGTTATTCATTGCATTTTCCAAAAGTGAGACGATATTACTAATAGTAGAGTGAGCATAGTCCCGTGTTACACGATACTTGATATCCGCATCGATACTCACCGTTCCACTCACAATAGCATCACCCTTTTGTTTGAAGATAGGCTCACTCTCACCTGTTAGACTTGACTCATCAAAAGTTCCACTGCCATCTACAACTTCACCATCAAGAGCTACTCTGTCCCCTGCACCAACGACTACGATATCATCTACTTTTACATCGTTGACATTTTTAGTCACTATCTTCTCATCTTCTACAATTTTCACATCACTTGGAAGATGCTTGTTCATAATATCTAGCGTATCGGCCACACTCTTTTTACTGAGTGCCTCTAAGAACTTTCCAACAAGCACAAAGGTTACAATCATCGTCACCGAATCAAAGTAGGCCTCTCCGCTTCGCGTGAGCGTAATGTAGATAGAGTAGATATAGGTCAGCAGTGAACCGGTGGCAACAAGGGTGTCCATATTGACCGTTTTTGTCTTAAGTCCGTAGTACATTCCTCTAAAAAACGGCCAGCCACTATAAAAAAGAACAGGCGTTGAGAGTACCCACTCACCAATATTTAAAACATGCTTTACATCATCAGAGATGCCGGTAAAGTAACCAGCATACTGTGCTACCATAATGGTCATCATATTCATTGTGGCAAAAACAGCAACGGCAATACGCAGATAGTAATCTTTTCGCTCTTTATTGGCTTTTTCTTCTTGAAGAGAGGCATCATACGGGTAGGCATTGTAACCGATTGCACGAATCATATCTATAATTTCAGAAAGTTTTACAACATCATCATCCCAAACAACTTTTGCTTTATTGTTTGTATAGTTGATATTTGTCGCAATGACACCATCCATATTTTCTAAAGCTTTTTCATTGAGCCACACACAGGCTGCACAGTGAATCCCTTCAATAATCAAAGAGACTTCAGAGAAGCCCTCTTTGTTTACCTTTACATAGCGTTCATAAAAAGCAGGAGAGTTAAAGTTTGCAGAGTCTTCATACTGCTGTGATGGAGGAGCGAGTTTTTCATCACCAAGCTTTTTGTAAAAACCATCAAGGCCTTGTTCACTTAGGAGATGATAAACTCCCTGACAGCCATTACAACAAAAATAATGCCCATCATCTTCAATCATTACATCTTCGCTAAACTCGAGGTGACAGTGGTCACATTTAATTTTCTTGGACAACTTGAAACTTCCCTAATGTTCTATTTTTTTTGAGTTCTTGCCATGGACGGGTATAACCATTCATACAGATATAAACACCTGCCATCTCTTGTGTCTCGGCAAAACCTATTGCCATTCCAAGGTTAAAACTCGCTTCTGACCTATCTATAATATAAGGCTTCATTGCCCCCGTGAGCACAATAACCCTGTCATCAAAGATGGCATCTAAAAACTCTGCAGTCTCATCAATGGTATCAGTACCATGAACGATGACAAACTCCGCCTCATCAGATTCAGCAATAATACTTGCAAGCATTTTTCTATCATCAATGGTCATATCAAGACTATCTTTGTAAACCACCCCTGCAACCATAAAGTGATGCTTTATAGAGGCCATTATCTCATCTATGGCATCATTGTCATAAGGAACTTCAAGCTCCCCTGTCTCTTCGTTGTATCGTTTGTTAAATGTTCCGCCACTGTTTAATATAAGCATATTTACTTCCAAATCTCATCTAGTTTATTTACTATCTTTGTCGCTTTTGATTCTTTTACCTGAGCAGTTTCATCAAAAAGATATGTCTCACGCAGTCCGGCATTGAGCCCTGCTTCAATATCTCTCTCTTTGTCTCCAATGATAATGGAATTTGCCAAATCCACATCAAACTCACGCGCAGCTTCAAGAAGCATTCCCGGTTTTGGTTTACGACAACTACACTCTCCTGAGAGCTTTGGATGGTGTGGACAGTGATAGACTTTTTCTATCTTTATATCTCTTTTGTCAAACTCACGTATCATCCACTCTGTAAGCTTTGAAAAATCTGCTTCGCTGTAGTAACCCCGAGCAATACCTGACTGATTTGTCACTACAAAGATCATATACCCTTGCTCTTGGTAATGCTGACAAAGCTCAAAGATTCCATCTATAAATTCAAAATCTTCTTGCTTGTAGAGATACTCTTTTTCTACATTAACAACACCATCACGATCTAAAAAAAGAGCTTTTTTCGACATTTACGCCTCTACTCCGTCACCAAAAACCTCTTTTTCAATAATATCACAGATGATATGCCCTATCAATATGTGTGACTCTTGAATTCGAGGTGTAGAGTCTGATGGAACAATAAGCGCGATATCTGCCATAGCACCCATCTTACCACCATCACGACCTACTAGTGCAACAGTAGTGATGCCTTTTTCCTTTGCTACTTCAAAAGCGTTGATAATGTTTTGTGAATTTCCTGAAGTAGAGATTCCAAAAAAGATATCACCTTTTTGACCCATACCTGCAAGCTGACGTGAGAAGACCTGGTCATATCCATAATCATTTCCAATAGCCGTAAGGTTTGAAGTGTCTGTTGTAAGGGCAAGGGAAGGTATCGAAGGTCTGTCAAACCCATAACGTCCAACCAACTCTGCTGCAATATGCTGCGCATCGGCTGCACTTCCGCCATTGCCTGCTAAGATTGTCTTTTTGTCACTCTCTTTATAGAGTTTCACACAGAGTTTTGCAACGGCTTCTATCTTCTCTAAAAGCTCTTCATTCTCATATATTGCCTGTTTTGTCTCGTATGATTTTTTAATTTGATCTTGTATATAGTTTTTCATTTTTACACCTAAAATTGTATGCAAAATAATAGCATAGAATTGGTTATATAAAGATGATGAAAAAGGAGTTAGCGGGATTTTATAAAAAGAGTGTGAAACAGAGAGACAAACTCTCTGTCTCTGTTAAAAGAGGAGAAGTCTTAGTCGATCTTCTCAGCTTTTTTAACATCGTAAAGAATATCATCCATTGGGTGACGATACATTGGCATTGCAAGACGTTTTTCATCAAGTACATGACCGATGAAACCGATTGAACGACCAACGATGAAGAATGCGTTAAGAGTACCAGACTCGATAAACTCATTGATCTCTTCTTCGCTGTATCCAAGCGCTCTCCACATATCTACCATTAGTATTCCAATAGTACCATCAACATTTAAGATAAGGTTCTCTTTCTTAGATGTAGTAAGTGCTTCAACAGTTCTTGCATAATCAAGAAGCGGTGTAGCTGGGAAGTGCTCAGCTGCATAGTTCATAAGACCAGTTACACGTAAGTCTGGGTTTTTAAGAGACTTGATACGGTGACCGATACCTGGAATTGGCACCCCTTCTTTTTTCATGTATGATAAGAACTCTTTTGGAGAAAGATTGTTATCATCAGCATATTTAAAGTATTTCGCAGCACCGTCAATAGCACCACCAAAACGTGGACCAATTGTTAAAAGACCAGTTACAAGTGATTCAACAACAGATTTTCCAGCACGTGCAGTTACTTTTGCATTGTGTGCACCAGATACTGCCGGACCATGATCTGCAACAGTCTTAATTACTGTCTCAATGAAATCTGTAGCCCATTTTGGATACTGTTTTTTGAACCATAGAAGTGAAATAACATCACCGATACCTTTACCAGTGTCAGGAGTTGCAACGCTAGAGATTGGGAAACCTGCGTAAGTTGCTTCTTCACCACGATCATCAGAGATAGTACAGATGAAGTTTTTAGGACGACGATTCTTAGGAATGATGTTGATTTCAGGCTCTTCAATCTCACCAATAACACCCTTCGCTTTAAGATCTTCATAAACCTCTTTGATTTTTGCTGGAAGATCATTGAATGTCGCAGGTACGTGAATACCAGCTTCTGCCATAGCTTTGTTTTTCGCTTCAGCAGTTTCCATATCACCATTTGCAGATGCACCTGCGTGACCGAACTGAACACCAGAGTCATAATACTTAGCAATAGTACCGATACACCATGCGATGATTGGCTTAGTGATCTTACCAGATTTAACAGCTTCGATAACTTTGTACTCTTCAGTACCACCAACTTCACCAAGTAAAATCATATACTTAACATCTGGATTTTCTTGCATACGAAGTAAGTTGTCGATGAAAACAGAACCAACGAAACGGTCACCACCAATAGCAACACCCTCTGCGATACCATCTGCATTGATAGCGATGATGTTTGCAAGCTCATTGAAAAGTCCACCTGAACGTGTTACAAGTCCACAAGAACCTGCACGGTGAAGTTTAGAGTTAATGATATTCTCAATTGTACCACCGATATTAGCGATTTTAAATGCACCCGGAGCGATAGCACCAACAGTAGCTGGCCCGATAACAACAACACCAAGCTCACGTGCATAAGCATTCATACCACGAGCAAGTCTTTCAGGAATACCTTCAGCTGTAATCATGATAGTTTTGAAACCACCAATGTTAAGTGCTTCCATAGTTACATCATAAGCAGTTCTGAATGATGCGAAGTTTAAAAGTACATCAGCCTGTGGCTGAGCAGCTTTTGCTTCTGCGGTACTTTTATAGATAGGAACCATAATCTCATCCCCACCCCAAAAGAACTTCTCGAACTTGTTTGAACTCGTTGGTGCTACGATAGCTGCAACAGATGGAGTCTCTCTCTTAATTGTATAATCATAGTCAAGCATTCTTTGGATAGCTGTTTTGTTGTTGTTCCAAAAAATAGCTTGTGTATCTCTAGTAAATAATTTTCCCATCTCTTCTCCTTACTTCTCTTCTAATGCCATACGCACGATATCTGTAACGTGTGTCTCTGGACCATATACTTCAATGTTAAGACCAAGTCTGTCAGCTGCCTCTTTGATGTCTTTTAAACCTTTTTCATAGTTTGGTCCACCACGACGAACATAGATTTTAACACCAACATCTTTCATTTTGTCCGCATACTTTTCAAATGCTTGGATGATACCTGTAAATGTTTTTGCAACATCAGTAAAGTTTGCAATCGCACCACCGATGATTAAGATTTTATCACGACCTTTTGGATCTTTCTCACGAGTCATAAGATCTAAAATAGTCTCAGCGTAGAACTTAGTCTCACCTGTAGTAGGTCCTCCAGAGTACTCACCATAGTTAGCAAGATCTTCAATACCTGCAAAGTCTGCAATAGTGTCAGCATAAACAACTGAAGCACCACCACCGGCAACCATAGTCCAGATTCTAGCTTCTGGTTTAAGAAGTGTAAGCTTTAAAGATGCACCAGTTTTAGCATCAGCCTCTTCAATAGCTTCAACTTCTGGAGATTTAGACTCCATACCAAATGCAGTAGGATACTCAACATCACCCCACTCTTCTACCATCATAAAACCAGCAGTATCATCAAGCTTAGCAACCATATCTAAAAGCTCGATTTTTGTACCTTGCATTACAAACGGGTTGATCTCAAGGTATGCAAAGTTAAGATCACGGTATGCTTTAAAGAAACCGATTGCAAATTTTGCAAAGTTTTCTTTGTCTTCTTCTTTTACATCTGCAGGAATGTTTGCTTTGATTTTCTCAGCAATCTCTTCTTCAGTTGCAGTAATTGGGAATGCTAATTCAGTAACTTTTTCATCCCAACCCTCTTCAACTTCCATACCACCTTCAGCTGACATATAAAGAACATCTTCATCACCAACAACAGTAGCAGAAATATAGTACTCTTCATCTTGAGAGTGTGGAGTAAATGGCTCAACAATGAAGTGAGTTAATCTATCTACTTTTGGCTCACCAGTCGGAGTGTCACCATCAAAAGAAAAATATACCGCTACATCTTCTTTTGCTTTTTCATCAATCCATGCTGCTGCTTTTTCTAAAGTAACATCACCTGGTTTTTGATCTTTAAAAAGAACTAAACCATTTTTACCACGCTTACCAAAAAGCATATCTGGTTTAACAACTAATGGCTTTTCTTTTAACCATGGTTTCTCTTTTGCAGCTTCAAGTAGCTCAGCACCTGAAGTTACTAAAACTGTTTCGTATGAATAAGTAAAATCTGGAAAGTATTTATTCCAGTGTTTTGCTAAAATTGACTTTGCGTCGTATTCTCGTATCGCTTTTTGAGCCATAGAAACTCCCTATTTTGATATTTGTGGCTAATTCTATCATAACTCATTTAATAAATATCTTTGCCCTCTCTTAAGTAGGGAAATGCTCTAGTTTTTGTTTAATTTAGTAACATCAGCTTTATATAAGACCTCACCTCTGTAACGTATTGTTACATCTGAATCTTTATTACTGTTTAGTGGTAGGCTTTTTAGTCTGTAAGCGTTACATTTTTCAATGCCATAAAAGCGAAGTCGACTCTGCATTTTTGCATCTGTATCAATACACTTTATATTTTTACTTTTAAGTGCGTGAGCCAACTCCTTTGCTACATCCATATTATAAATAAAATTCTTTTTAGGATTATCCAAAAGAAGATACAACTCTTTATTAAAAAAAACAACCATAGTATTGGCCAGAAGCAAGACAAAAGCCGTTACAAAAATAGTACGATACACTTTTCTATGTTCTTTTAAACGTACCCGATAAGAGCTGGCAAATGTTTGTGCCGCCAAAGGCAATGCAATGATAAGGTAAGGTGCAAACTCTACGATATCTATTTTTTGTCTAAAGGATGTTATTAAAGAAAACAGCAGAGCCGTTGTTGAAACATACCACAGCATATCTTTTTGACCAGTCAGATAACGTCGATACAAAACATAGAAAAGATAAATAAAAATAACAGGTGTCAATATGGCACTATAAAGACCTATAGTGTCTAAAAAGTGTCCTCGAGGATAACCATGTATAGTAAACCCGTACAGATAAATAGATACAAGATACAAACATAATGTATAGAGTGCAAAATATCTCTTTTTATGTGTAAGAGCAAAAATAAACAAACCTAAAAAAAGATATGCAAAACCTCCGTCAATCAAAGCATAGAAAAATAAAAGAGCATACATTCCTTTTTGACTCAGTTGAGCAATATAGAAAAAAAGTAAAAGACCAAATATCAAAAAACCAGCATGTGAAAACACCACAGCAGCACTTACCACACCAGGCAAAAGAACAAAAGTCAAAACAAGCCAAATTCTATTTCTTTCATTGGAAATATATTGCTTAGAGAGCTGATAGATTAAAAAGATACTTGCAAAATGGAAAAATAAAAAAGGAAAGCGCAGAGCAAAATCATTATGGCCAAAAAACTTCAAAGATGTAGCAACTATCTGTTGTAAAAAGCTTGTTTCATTATAGAGTAAGTATGCTTCTGAAGAAGATATAGAAAGACGAGATGATTCAAAAAGTAATATAGCAGCATCTATTACAACTATGAGCAATAAGATGAGTCGATATTTCATAATTTTAAGAAATTTCCTATCATCTCATGCCCATACTCACTCATAATAGATTCAGGATGAAATTGAACACCAAAGATATCTTTATCTTTTACCTTTAAAGCCATTATCTCCTCATCATCAGTTGAAAATGCAGTAGGTTCTATTGTATCTGGCAATGTGTTTTTATCAACGATTAAAGAGTGATAACGTGTTGCTCTAAACTCTTTTGGAAGATCTTTAAAAATTGCAAAATCACCATTTTGCTTCATTATAGAGGTCTTTCCATGCATCATATTTTTAGCACGAACAACATCCCCTCCAAAAACCTGAGCAATGCTTTGATGTCCCAAACAGATACCAAAGATAGGTACTTTATCTTGAAAATGACGGATAACATCAAGTGTCACACCTGCTTCATCTGGAGAAGCTGGACCAGGAGAAATGATGATTTTTTCCGGATTAAGTGCCTCTATCTCTTCTACACTCATCTCATCATTACGGATCACTTTTAAGTCAGCACCCAATTCACGGCAATATTGAACAATATTGTAAGTAAAACTATCATAATTATCTATCATTAAAATCATCTGTTCTGACTCCTCGGAAAAACACTTGCAAAAAATTATATAAATCAATTTATTTTTATAAAGTGATTATACCAAATAAATATTTAGCCTACTTTAGAATATTTTTTTCTTTTGATTTGGATTGTAAGTTATCTCCAGTATCTAAAAGGATTGCAAGCCATTTTGTATTTGCATTGGCATTAAATATTATCTTTGCCATAATGGTAAGTGGAATTGAGAGCAACATTCCAACCATACCAAGTAACCATCCCCAAAAAATCAAAGATAAAAAAACCACCAAGGTTGAGAGACCTAAACCTCTGCCCATGATTTTTGGTTCTAAAATAGAACCTATAACAATATTGACAAAAAAATAAAGCAAAGAGACTAAAAATGCACTAAAAGCTCCAAGCTGTACCAGTGTAATAAGTACCGCCGGAATAGCTGCAAGAATGGAGCCGATATTTGGTATAAAGTTAAGTAAAAAAGCCAATACTCCCCATAAGAATGCATAGTCCGTTCCTATTAAGCTCAGACCCAACCAAATAATAAAACCTGTAAAAAGGGATATAAGTGCTTTGATGACCATATAACTTTTAATCTGAGAAAAAATCTCATTGATATGCTGCATGGTTTTTTTATGACCATCCATGTAGAGTATCTTTTTTACAAAGTGTTGAGATTCCAAAAGCATAAAAGTCACCGTTAAAATAACTACAAAACCATTTGTAAAAAGTGCTCCCAAACTTTCAATCAAAGAAGTTACAAAATGCATTAATTGTTTTGTATTTAAGATATTTGCTATCTCACTTACTGGAATTTCTATACCAAAATTTTCTGCTGCGTGAGAGATATCACTATAATAACTTGTAAGCTTTTGAGCATAATTATCAATATTTTGACTAAATTCATGTACAGAAGTACCAATAAGTTTTGCCATCATTACCAATACTATCAAAAAAGCAGATATTACAAGGAATATGGCAATAATTTGAGGGACTCTTTTAGCTACTAAAAATCCATATGCAGGAGAGAGGATAATCGCTATAAATAAAGAAAGCAAAAACGGTACAAGAATAGGGGTTATAAACTTTACACCGGCAAAAACTACAACTATTGCAGCCACCACGATGATATAGTAACCAACAAAACTCTCTTGTGTTTTTTGCATCTTATGCCTTTATCTCTTTTTTATTGGTGAGTGTTTGGAGATAGTTTGAGATATTTATCAGTGAAAATGTTACAAGAAAAATCATCAAGCCCGGGAAAAAACTCACCCACCATGCAATCTCTATAACATCTTTTCCACCACTTAAAATCGTACCCCAACTCATCTGCGGTGCAACGATACCAAGCCCTAAAAAACTAAGCCCTGATTCGGCAAGTATAGCACCCCCTACTCCAAAAGTAAAGCTTACAAAGAAGATAGGTGCTAGTATTGGTGCATAATATTTTAGAAGTATTTTGCTTTTTTTTACTTTTGCTATATCTAAGATCTTTATATAGGGCTGTGAGCCTATTTTAAAACTCTCAGAACGGATAAGTCTTGCTGTCGTCATCCATCCCGTAATGGAAATAACCACAATAAGTACCCATACCGATGCATTTACATAAGAGACAAGTGCCAAAAGTAAAAAAAAGGTAGGAAAGGTCAAAAAAAGATCTACTAAAACAACAAATGCTTTATCAATCTTTCCTCGAAAATATCCAGCAACAGAACCTAGAATAAGTCCGATAAAAGATGCGACAAGTGCACTCCCTACCCCGATAGAAAGTGAAACCTTACCACCTTCTATAAGACGAGCTAAAATATCTCGTCCCAATCTGTCTGTACCAAAAGGATGCAAAAAAGAGGGCTCCAGCAAAATAGCATGAGGATCTAAGATATAGGGATCTTGCGTATATACAAAACCTCCAAAAAAGGAGAAGATAAAGAGAAAAAGAAGTAAAAAAATACTAAATTTCGGCACTTTACTGTTTGATTCCAAGAAGTGTTTGCATCATCTGATCAATAGTTGTAATGACTTTTGCAGCTGCACCATACGAAGTCTGATATTTTATAAGATTTGTCATCTCTTCATCTATACTTACTTTAGAGACAGAATTATATTCCATCTCTGTTGCATTAAACTGAGCCGTTACCGTGTCATTTCGTGTAATAGCTGAATTTGTAGCAATCCCGACATAGGTTGCCGTAATATCAAACATTCCATAAATAGTAGTATCATATACTTCACTGTCAACTTGAAACTTATAAGATTCAAACTGTTGTTGAACCATATCAAGTGCCAAACGACTATCACCTGCTGTTGAAGAGTATCCGGCACTTATCTTTGTAGGATTATCCTCAAACTTATTGTTTAAAGATATATCACGAGCATTATGCCCATCTAAATAACGTCCAAGCCCTAAAGCCCCTGCAAAGTTACTGCCAGATGAGAAGTTGTCATTTTCCAGTTTGTCCGCTATTGCAAATGTATAACCCTTTGATTCGGCATCAGGATTTACCATTAACTCTAATCGTAAATCACCATTTGCTGCCGTTTGAAAGTTAAAAAGCAAATAATCATCGATATCATTGTTTGCATTTGAATCATTGTTATCATCAATATTCGCTTGAAGTTGGCTCTCTATAGAGTTACTGCTTCCTTTCATGGTCGTAGCATAGTCTATCGTCATTTCTCTTCTTGCAACTTCATTTCCGTCAATATCATATACAATAAGATCAAATGCACCCGTATTTATGTTTAAGTTCGAATTGACTAAAGGAGTGTCTTTATTGATAGTCACTAGGTTTGAGTCCATCTTTGTTGTAGCATTTTGTGCATACAGATTATTTGTTGCCTCTATTAAGCCTTTTGCAAAAGCATCAAGATCTGTTACTGTTTTTTGCAGTATTCCATCCACTGGCATACCACTTGTTGTATCAATAGCTCCACCACGAAGAGCAAAAATAGCACCCACACGACCACTTCGTATATCCTCTTCAATAGGAATCAACACCCCATCTTGACGTTCATAGCTTACACTGTAAAAGCCATATTCATTATTATCATTTGTTACTTTAAGAGGATGATAGCTACTTCCATCAACTATATTAAAACCATTGACGCTCAGAGTGTAACTTCCACTACGCGTGTTGGAATTGGAATCTATTTGAATATTTGATTCAAGTTGCCCTTGTTTTACCTTTGCACCTATAAGCCGTGATAAACTACGCTCTATAACATTTCTTTTATCACGTAGATCATTTGCAGTATATCCTTCACTTGACTCTGCGACTTCGATGGATATATTTAAATCTGCCAGCTGTTTTGCAAGAGAGTTTACTTCATCAATATTTACTTTTAGTTGTTCATTAAGCTGCATTTGTAAACCCAGAGCCTGCTCTTGTGTCTGAGCGATATGCTTTGTCAAAGTCTCTGTCTGCTTTGCCAAAGCAACTTTTATAGCATCATTATCAGGGTTGTCTGCAAGCGTTTGCCACATATTGTAGTACTCGGCAAGGTCTGCTTTTATTCCAACACCATCAATCTCGGGAAAGTAGGTAGAGAGCTCTTCAAGTGTCTGCTTTTCAAAATCACTGTACTCTTTATCACCAGATATCGTGCTGTATCTGTCAAATACAAAATTATCAAAAATTCTTTGAATATCTTGTATCTCTACACCGTTTCCCACTTGTCCTGGCATTGTTTGGAGTGGTGTTGTAGCTGCACTTACAACACGCTGACGAGTGTAGCCCTCACTCTCGGCATTTGCAATATTATGTCCCGTCGTATCTATACCAACTTGCGCTGCACTTAAACCAGAGTATCCAATTCCAAGTGTATTAAAGATAGATCCCATGATTATGCCCTTACTTCAAGAATTGCAGCTTCTTTTGATGCTACTTTTTTATACCCTTGCATCTCTGTAGGAACAAGTCTTTCTAAAAAATCATTATATAAATTACTTACTATCAAAACGAATTTCGCATATTTTTTATTGATATCTTTTAAATTATTTAACTCTGTTTTTAGTTCATCCAAAAGAGTATGTTGTTCTTGCGTGAGCAGATTTGGAAGGTCTGTGTTGGGATTTTGTTGTATAAGAAGAGCAATTTCATGGTCAATCATTGCTTTTTTTGCTTCAAAACTTTTTAGCTTTTCCTCTTTTAGCGACAATCGTTCAAACTGGGGGTCGTGCTTTGCTGTTTTTATATCTTCAATATCTGCTGCTGTTATCGCAATTAAATCTCGTAAATCTTCTAAAGCACCTTGTAAATGATGAGAAAGCATCTCACACCCCCGTTATTTTATTTCTAAAGTAACTCGTCCGCCATTTTTGTTGCTAATGCCGTCAAGTCCACTTTGTACTCGCCAGAGTCTATAGACTCTTTGAGTCTCTCTATCTTGGTTTGACCGCTCTCTTTTGAGCTAGTCACCTTTGCGTTTTGTTTTAGTTCTTTGTTCTCATTTGCTACCGTGTTATAAGCACGTCCTGCGACTGAACCATTTAGTGATGAAATCATAATCTTTCCTTTAAAGCATACTCATAGTTTTTCTATACTTCTATATCGACAAATTTATGATTTCCTAAACTTTTTTTAAGAACTTTTTTGACTTAAATAATCATAAAGCATCTGCGAAAATCCAAAGCTTCCCGCACTTGCTTTTGCAAGTTCTTCTCTGTACATAGATTTATAAATCTTATCCCCTGGGTCATTTTGATCTGAGAAAAGATTTTTTTCATCTTTCATGGCGTTATCAAGAAGCATTTTTACAATAATAGACTCAAAAGCATCTGTCTGCTCACGCAGCGCTTCATTCTCTGCTTTTTCATCTATTTTTGGTATATCTCTGTTTTGTGAAATCAGTTGTGATTGAGCATTGAGTGCATTTATTCCATAGTTCATTATATTACCTTTAACTCTGCAGAGATACTTCCAGCACTCTTCATAGCTTCCAAAATAGAGATAATCTCTTTTGGAGTAGCCCCTAGTTTTTGAAGTGAACGCACAAGGTTTGCAACCGTTGTTGTTCCCTTTTTTGTATATACTTCATTCTCATTTAAACCGATAACAAGATTTTTATCTACTTCCATAGAACCTTCCGGTTTTGAGATATTATCCTGTTCAACTATCTTTATCGTGATATCCCCCTGCGTGAGGATAACAGGACGCAGTTCTATATCTACACCAGCAACGATAGTTCCAGTTTTTTCATTGATGATGATTCTGTTTTTTGGTTTATAGTCCATATCTATGTTTTGAACCTCAGCCAAAAACTCAATCATAGATCGGTTTTTTGGGCGTTTGAGACGAATACTGCGTGAGTCAAGTGCTACGGCCACCTGTGTATTATAAAAAGCATTGATCGCTTTTTGAATAGCAACAGCATTAGAAAATCCAGCCTCTTTGAGTGAAAGTGTCGCATACTCTTTGTGAAACAGATCTATATTTATCTCACGTTCGATAAAACCGCCATTATAGACGATACCTGTTGTCGGATGCGACTCAGCACCGGCACCTCGGACATTACGCCCACCGATGCTTACCGGTCCCTGTGCAAGTGCATAGATCTTACCATCAACCCCTTTTAGCGGTGTCATAAGCAGTGTTCCACCCTCTAAACTCTTTGCATCACCGATTGAAGATACGGTAACATCAAACTTGTCCCCCTGACGGGCAAATGGTTTCATCGTAGCAGTAACAACAACCGCTGCAACATTTTTAGACTTGATATCGATTGGATTCATATCGATGTTCATCGCTTTGAGCATATTTGAAATTGACTGGAGTGTAAATTTTGAAGTAGTACCATCTCCGGTCTTTTTCAGACCGATTACAAGAGAGTAGCCGATAATCTGATTCTCACGCACACCGACAATGTTTGAGACATCATTTATCTTTGTTGCGTGAAGAGAGAAAACAAAAAGAAAAAAAGTAAGTAGTATTCTCATTAAGCCTCATCCTTGTTTTATATACAAGGATTAAAGCAACTCCTATTCCATCTCTGATTTTTGATAATAAGAGAGTGTCGTTTTTCCAAATTTTTTGGATTTTTTGAGATGATAAGGCCCAAGCTCTGTAGGAAGTTCTAGCCCACTCATATGCTCCACTATAACCATATTAACATTCTCTGGTGGTAGGTTTTTAATAAGTTCCATTGTTTTATCATAAATATCTTCCATCCCCTCACGGATGCTAAAAGGCGGGTCAATGTAGATATAAGCAGACTCTTTTGCTTTTTTAAGACGAGTCATCACTTGGCCAATATTTGTAAAACTGTCTCCTGCAAAGACCTCGCAGGCTGATGGGTCAGTCTGTGCTATGTTTTTTTGCAATACACGCAGAGCATCTCTGTCTTTTTCCATAAAATAGATCTTCTTTGCTCCACGACTGAGTGCCTCAAGACCGATAGATCCCGAACCGGAAAAGACCTCAACAAAGTTTGCATCGACTATGTCAAACTGCAAGGTATTGAAAAACGACTCTAAAACAATCGCTTTTGAACTTCGTGTCGTTGTTTTTGAAGGAAGCTCCAAACTTTTACCCTTATATTTACCAGCAACTATCTTTTTTGTTAGTTTATTACTTTTCATAAAATGCTTTCACCGCTCTTAAAATATTCTCTTTATACTCTTGCGTGAGCGCATCAATACGCTTTTCTAAGATTGAAAAGTCCATACCCTCATCTTCAAGGTACTCCTGTTTGAGTATCTCTTTTTCATTCTCACGACTCTCTTGTTTGTAAAGCTCCCTATAACGACGCTCCAGTGCCAAGATAAGCTGTGATTTTGAAAATGGTTTTACAAGGTCTGCTTCAGGTGTACTTCCTATATAAAAACAGCGTTTATCATCACCTATACAAGCTTCATCTCGAATCACCAGATCACTTTTTTTTGAACTACTGATATAGTTTTTTAAAAAAACTTCCAATGATTTTTGTAACAGGGGTGACTGACACGCAACAGCAACTTTCATCTCTTTATCCTTCTAAATAATACGTAAGTGAATAGCGTAAATCGCTATCTAAGTCTTCTAAAGCAAGCAACCACTTCAAATAGGCAAAATCTTCCTGCAGTATCTCTTCAATATAGCGCCCCTGATATTTGCCAAAGGGGAACTTCTCCAAAAGTACATTTTCAAAACTAAGCCTAGCCATCGTATCAAGATCAATCTCCTGATGCAGATAATCATAAAGCATCTTTATCAAGAGTGCGTCATGCAGAGCATGATGTGCGATTAAAGCATCTTTGATGCCACAAAGAGCTTTGTATTGATTCTCTTGGCGATAGAGTTTTAGCTCATATCGTAAAAACTCCAGAGTAAAGATCTCACACTCCTGTATCGTGTGCTTTACAAGCTTTTTTGTATCTATAATTGTACCATTCCAAGACAAACCGCCTGCACTTAAAAAAGCAAGAACAAAAGAGGCATCATGCACCACCAATGTATTTGTCTCTTTGTTTAGCTCAAAGAGCGTCTTATATACAGAACTCTCACGCAAAGGTTTTGCTTTTGCAATCATCTCATTTGTTATATTATGCAAAGCTGAAGCTTTTGCGGGAATCTTCTTAGCTTCATTGACAAGAGTATAGTCACTTTTTAAAAACTCATCTTCTTCAAAACAGAGCAGTCCCAAAGAACAGATTTTATCATCAGACTCAAAACCAGTTGTCTCTATATCTAAAAAGATCAACATTTTACAACCTTAACAACCTTACAGCGAGCACTCAAAAACACAAAAGAAAAATAAGCAGCTACAGCTATGAAGAGATAAAGTGTATAGATGCTAAACCAGTCAAAGAGAGTAACACTACTACTCAAAAGATAATTCAGTATAACTGCCAAAACTATCTCGGCTGCAACCAGCCAAATAAGCAGCATAAACCATCTGCGCCAGACTTTTACAAGATCTCCATAGCCTATTGTCTCTATAAATGCTGTGTTTGCTTCTTTTTGACACACCTTTAACTTCAATACATACCCACCATAACAACGGTTAAAAAGATACTTGACACTTCGAAAAAGTGCTATTAAAAGAGCAATATTTAACGAGACAACAAACCAAAAGTGCCAAATATCATAAAGCGCTGCAAGCACTTCATCATCTAATGTCAGCATGCCCTGCCGTACATAGATAAAGAGTGTGGCAACTCCACTTATAAACGCAGCAATAAAAAGCGTACACAAAACAACTCGAACAAGCCAGAAGAACCAAAGAGAAAAATAAAACTTATTCATTTGTATTGGCGAATTTCCCAAGCATTGTGTGGTAATGTTCCAGGTTCATAAAACTCTTTTCAAAACGAAAACGAATAACAAACTCAACAACTTGCTCACGCAGTTTTTCATCAACATTCTCAACCCGACCAAAATAGGCAAGTGAGATATTTTTACTCTTGACCTTGGCATCTTTATCATAGGATATTGCCAAGATTTGAAGGTATTTCCCCTCTTTTATCTCGCCTAGATTCTCTTCACTGAGTGATACACCCGAGAGATTAATCGCCTTGAATTTAAAAATATCCGAAAAGTTATGTATCTTTTTATCAATGCCTATTGTCGAAAAAAGTTTTTGTAGTTTTGTAAGGTTCTCTTTACGAGCAAGCTCATATGATGATATTTGACTCGTAATCTTTTTTAGTCTCTCTAACGCTGAACTCATCTTACTTCCTACTGTCATTGCTTTATTAGTTAATCGAAGTATAGCAAATTTAAGATATAATATCATAACAAATTATCTAACAATTAAAGAGAATTATGGACTACTTACACATTAAAGGCTCATCGAAATTAAAAGGCAGCATCGAGATATCAGGTGCTAAAAATGCTTCTTTACCACTTATTGCTATGAGTATCTTGGCAAAAAACACTGTAATCATTAAAAACCTTCCCTCAGTTGCAGATATCAAAACACTTTTAAAACTTTTAACAAACCTTGGTGCAAAATGCAACTTTGAAGACGAGCATGTAGCGGTTGATACAAGTTCCATCAATGAAACAAAAGCAACCTATGACATTGTAAAAACAATGCGTGCTTCTATTTTGGTACTTGGACCATTACTTACTCGTTTTGGGCACTGTGAGGTCTCACTCCCTGGCGGGTGCGCTATTGGTCAGCGCCCAATTGACTTGCACTTAAAAGCACTTGAACAGATGGGTGCAGAGATTGATATTCGTGCTGGCTATATTGAAGCACGTGCTCCTCAAGGACTGCATGGCTGTGAGATCATCTTTGACAAGATTACAGTTACCGGAACTGCAAACATTGTCATGGCTGCAGCTTTGGCACATGGTGAGACAAGCATTATAAATGCAGCACGTGAACCTGAAGTCGTTCAACTGTGTGAAGTACTTGCAAACAGTGGCGTAGAGATTGAAGGTATAGGAACTGCCGTTTTGAAGATAAAAGGAAGTGATGGAAAACTTTTAGAGATAGATGAGTTCGAGATCATTCCAGACAGAATAGAAGCCGGAACATATCTCTGTGCCGGTGCTATTACCAACTCTGAACTGACTATTAACAAAGCAGAACCAAAACACTTAGACTCGGTACTTGCGAAACTTGAAGAGATGGGCTTTTGTCTTACCATAGAAGACAAAAGTATAACCATTCACCCTATTGACAAGCCGATAAAACCGGTAAAAATAGTAACACAGGAGTATCCTGCATTTCCGACAGATATGCAAGCACAGTTTATGGCACTTGCAACGCAAGCTGAGGGTGTCTCTATCATAGAAGAGCGTTTGTTTGAAAACCGTTTTATGCATGTAAGTGAACTCCAACGCATGGGAGCAGATATCTCTCTCAATGGCCATACTGCAACGATTAACGGTAAAAGCAAACTCACCGGTGCAGATGTTATGGCAACAGACTTGCGTGCTTCAAGTGCACTTGTTTTAGCAGCGCTTATCGCCGAAGGGGAAACTGATATTCATCGTATCTATCACTTAGATCGTGGGTATGATGCTTTGGAGAAGAAGTTAAAAGCAGTAGGCGCTCAGGTTGAACGCCTCAAAGAGAAGGCCTAGTCGCCTTCAAAGATTATCATCTCATAGAGACTGTTTTTTGTAACAAGTGCTTTGTCACGTGAGACAGAGCGGGCATTTTTCGCAGCTTCAACCTCTTGACGAAGTTCAGCTATCTCTTTTTCCATCTTATCAACTGTCTCTTTCATACGTAAAATGATATCAACACCTGCTAGATTCACACCTAGCTCACGTGTAAGACGTAAAATCAACTTAATCTTATCAATATCACGCTGTGAATACAAACGGATACGTCCGTTTGAGCGGGATGGTGTAATTAGATTCTCACGCTCATACTGACGTAAAGTCTGTGGGTGAATATCAAGAATTTTCGAAACTATACTGATTAAGTATACTGGTTCATCATAGTGGTGCATATTCACTCCTTATATTGTTTTTGGTAACTTCTCTTTCATCATCTCAACTAACTCACTGTCGAGATCCTCAACTTTAGGGTTGACAATGTTTACTTTGAGATATAAGTCACCACGTTGTTTTGTTTTTCTATTCATCGCTCCCATACCTTTAACACGGAAACGCTGACCGTTTTTCGTATTTTGCGGGATTTTGAGTTTTATCTCTTTCTCTAGCGTCTGTACAGCAATTTTGTCACCAAAGAGAGCTGCATAGAGAGGAATATCTATAGTTTTAACCAGGTCATCCCCTTCTCTCTCATACTCTGGAGACGGTGCAACTGTGATTTTTAAAAGCAAGTCACCTTTACGACCGTTTTGCGCATGTCCTTTTCCTCTGACACGCAGCTTCTCCCCTGTTTTTACACCGGCAGGAATCTTAATGTCAAAACGCTCTCCATTAACGGAAACAGAGTGTGTTCCACCTAAAATAGCTACGCTAAATGGAATTGTAACATTTGCTTCAATGTCAAGATTTGGCTCTTGATGGAAACCTCCACCAGCTCCGCCAAAGCCACCAAAACCACCGTCAAATCCACCACCAGATGAATATGTTCTGCGACTTCCGCCAGCTCCCCCTTGGCTAAATCCACCAGAGAAGCCGCCTCCGCCACCGAACATCTGACGAAGGATCTCATCAAGGTCAACATTTGCTCCTTGACTTTGAGAGAAGTCATGGAAGTTTTGACCACCAAACATCGCATCACCATACATATCATACTGCTCTTTTTTCTCTTTGTCACTGAGAATCTCATAAGCAGCATTAATCTCTTTGAATTTCTCTTCACAGTTAGACTCTTTACAGATATCCGGGTGATACTTTCTTGCTAATTTTCTATACGCTTTTTTAATCTCCGATTCACTTGCATTTGGAGATACTTCAAGTGTTTCATATAATGATTTACTCATAATTTACATCCTATATATTTTAAATTTTCTAAAAACTGTTCTTAATTTTGACAATATTATATCATATAACTTGAGCCAATGTCAATCAACTTGAGACAAAAATTGAGTTAAAGTGACGCAAGGTTGAAAATAAACAAGAAACAAGAGGATATAAATAAAAATTAAAAAAAGAAAATCTAGAGATGAAGATAAAATAAAGACTAAAGAAAGTCCAGAGCTCTTTGCTCTGGTACTTTATGTTTGTTAATGTAAGAAGTGTCTCACACCTGAGAAGTAAAGGCTCATACCATGCTCATCAGCAGCAGCAATAACCTCATCATCACGGATAGACCCACCAGGCTCAATCACATTTTTTACACCTGCTGCTGCTGCAGCGTCAATAGAGTCTCTAAATGGGAAAAATGCCTCTGACGCAAGCGCAGCACCTGTTACATCTAGCCCCATCTCTTTAGCTTTTTTAAGCGCACACTGTGCAGCATCAACACGGCTAGTCATACCCATACCAACAGCTACCATAGCAGCAGCTTTTACATATACCACACAGTTTGATTTTGTAAGACTTGCTACTTTGTAAGCGATCTCAAGATCTTTCATCTCTTCTGGAGTTGCAGCTTTTTTACTTACAAGTTTTGCATTTTTAACTTCATCATCATTTACTTTGTCAGCATCTTGGAAAACAAATCCGCCATCAATGTGTTTAAAATCTTTTTTATCATTTGCAAGTACAAGTTTATCACTTCCCATCTCAAAAAGCTTGATACGCTTCTTCGCAGCAAATACCTCTTGCGCTTCTTCAGTGATACGACCAGCAATAACTACCTCTAAAAAGATCTCATTCATCTTAAGAGCTAACTCTTTAGTCACTACACCATTTACTGCTACAACACCGCCAAATGCAGAAACAGGGTCACACTTGAGTGCTTCAGTGTAAGCATCTACAAGATTATCACGAATTGCAAATCCACAAGGGTTTCCGTGTTTTGTAATACATACAGCATTGTCATCACCAAATGCCGCTGCGATTTTAATAGCACCGTTTAGGTCATTGAGGTTGTTAAAGCTTGCTTCACCTTTAAGTGTTTTAAAGTTGTTGCTAAAGTGCTTGTCAAACTCATAAAGTGCACCTTTTTGGTGTGGGTTTTCACCATAACGAGTATCCATCACTTTCTCACCTACGATAAACTGCTTTTCACCAAACCCTTCGTTAAAACGCTCGTTCATATAATTTGCAATCATAGAGTCATATGCAGCAGTATGCTCATACGCTTTTATCATATAGCCACGTCTAAACTCTTTTGTATTTTTCTCATTTTCAATCGCATCGATTACTTCTGCATAATCTTCAACATTTGTAACAATGATTACAGAGTCGAAGTTTTTTGCAGCTGAGCGAACCATTGCAGGACCACCGATGTCGATGTTTTCAATAATCTCATCAAAATCATCAGTCTTCTCGATTGTCGCTTTAAAAGGATAAAGATTGACACAAACAAGGTCAATCGCTTCAACACCAAGCTCTTTTGCCTGATCTAAATGACTCTGCTTGTCACGACGATGCAAAATTCCACCATGAACGTAAGGGTTTAGAGTCTTTACACGCCCCTCAAAACACTCAGGAAACTTTGTTACTTCATCTATTTCAATAGCATCTACGCCATTTTCACGAAGCAGTTTGTATGTTCCACCAGTAGAGATAATCTCATAACCGTTTTTTACAAGCGATTTACAAAAATCAACCACACCTGTTTTATCACTAACACTGACCAATGCTCTTTTTTTCATCTCAAGCCTTACATTAAAATATTGGTGCCATTTTATCTAAATAGAGTTTAGAAGATGGTAAACTTAAAAAAACTCTTGAGGAAAACCTATGAAGAATATAGCAATTCTCTGTTCTGGCGGTGATGTATCTGGAATGAATCCGGCAATCAAACACTTTGTGGAATACTCTATAAAAAAAGGACTCACGCCTTTTTTTGTCTATAATGGATATGAGGGATTGATAGACAATAAGATTATGCAGGCAAATTATGAAGATGTTGCAGGCATTATTAACAAAGGCGGTACAAAGATTTTCTCCTCACGCTCCAAACGTTTTATGCAAAAAGAGTACAGAGCACAGGCAAAAGCAAATCTTGATAAACACAACATAGATATGCTAGTAGTTTTGGGTGGAGATGGATCATTTCGTGGTATGGAAGTATTTTACAAAGAGCATGGTATTAAATTTTGTGGCATTCCTTCTACAATAGATAATGACATAGCAGGAACATCTTACTGTCTTGGTGTCGATACGGCACTTAATGTCATCCGCAATGCCATAGACTCCATTCGTGATACTGCATCCTCTTTTGGTAGAGCATTTGTTATAGAGACAATGGGCAGAGAGTGTGGCTATCTGGCACTTGTCTCTGCACTCACCTCTGGTGCTGAACTCTGTCTTATTCCCGAAGTACCTTATAGATTGCAAAATTATGAAAACAATTTTCAAAAGCAGATACAAAATGGCCGTCGCTACTTTATCGCTGTTATTGCAGAAGGGATTGCAGATGAGTCTCAAAAAATTGCCCAATGGTTTGAAGAAAAAATCGGCATAGAGTCACGCATCTCTATTTTAGGGCATATTCAAAGAGGTGGCAATCCGACAGTCTATGACAGACTCATGGCTTACAAGTTTGTCTCTCACGCAATAGATGCACTTTTAAATAATCAAACAAATTCCGTTGTCTGTTTTAATGAAGATGGATTTTCTTATAAAAGTATTGACGAAGTTGCAAAACGAAAATATAGACTTGATAATACATTACTCAAAAGTCTTAAAGAGATGCAAGATGTATAAGCTCAGCTATTTCGTTCCAAAAGAGGCAAAAGAGAGTACAAAAGAGGCTCTTTTTAAGGTTGGTGCCGGTAAGTTTAGAAACTATGACTGCTGCTCTTTTGAGAGTGAAGGCACAGGACAGTTTCGAGCACTAAATGGTGCAAATCCATACATTGGGAAAATAGATAAAATAGAGTATGTACAAGAGTATAAGATTGAGATGATTTGTGAAGATGCTCTTATAAAAAAAGCTATAGAGGCTTTAAAAGAAGCACACCCCTATGAAGAGGTGGCTTATGAGGTGATCAAGCTAGAAGAGTTCTAGAAGTCACCGTTTGCAGCACGAGCTGGAATCTCTTCCATCGCAACTTTAACTTTTGCAGCAAGCTCTGCCATCTCATCTGGTAGTGGATAACCACCGTGAATTGCAAGAGTAAGATCCATAGTGATTAAGTAAGCATCACCGTTTCCATATTGAACATACATAATTCTACACGGCATAAATCCACCAAAATATCTAGAGTAGTTTAGGAAAACTTTTGCAATATGAAGTGAACATAAAGACCAAATACGAGCCTCTTTTACTTCATTTGGTTTTGCATCTTCTTTTGTAAACATTTTAACATAGCCAGTTACACGCATGTTATACTCTTCAGCAAGCGCAGTAATCGACTCTTTTACGTCATCACCAGTGATGTCTTCGGCAACTTTGTACTCTTTCATCATAGCACGTGCCGGATCACCATGTTCAACAACTTCTGTAAACATTGCATCATATGCATCCATAGCACCGTCATCAAGCTTATGTTGACCAGTTACAGCTGTCCATCCCATGTGCATTGTTGAACATCCTGTTGCAAAAAAAGCAATTCCGATTGCCAATAATGCTGTAATTATACTTTTACGCATTTTAATTCCTTTGTATCTAAATTCTGTGAGATTATACACTTATTAATATAAAAGTTAATTGAGATTTAAAATTAGATTTATGTAAGAAAAAGATAAGTATTGCTAATATAACAGAAGCGTCTTGTGCCGGTGATTAAAAATCACCGTTTGCAGCACGAGATGGAATTTCATCCATAGCAATTTGAACTTTTTTAGCAAGCTCTAGCATCTCTTTTGGAAGTGGAGCTCCACCATGAATAGCAAGTTCAAGATCCATAGTAACTAAGTGTCTCTCACCATTTCCATACTCAACAAGCATAATTCTACATGGCATAAAACCACCGAAGAATCTTGAATGATTTAAAAATACTTTTGCGATATGAAGTGAACATAAAGACCATATACGAGCCTCTTTTACTTCATCTGGTTTTGCATCTTCTTTTGTAAACATCTTCACATAACCAGTCACACGCATATTGTACTCTTCTGCAAGTGCTTCAATAGACTCTTTTACATCATCACTCTCAATATCCTCAGCAACTACATAGTCTTTCATCATAGCTTCTGCTGGATCACCAGTTTCAATTACCTTTGTAAACATGTTCATATATGCCGGCATTGCTCCTGCATCCAAACTTGTTGCTCCTTTTATCATTGGACCAAACTGTACATAAACAATAATTGCACCTGCAATAACTAAAGCACCAATAAGTGCTAGAATATTTTTAATCATTCTATTTCCTTGAGATTTATATTTGTGTGGAATTATACAGTGAAAGATATAAAAGAAAGTTAATAGTATAAATTAAATTTTCTTATAGCTTATATAAGAAAATCTAAATTTTTAAGAAGTTTGTAACAAAGGGAAATCCCTTTGTTTAAAAGTAATTACAAATCTTGTTCAACAACTCTTTTAAAAGTATTATAGTAGTTGTCTTGAAGCTCATCCATACTCATCTCTACATTGTTGATTTTTATTTTACTGCCGCCAACAACACCTATTTTCTCACAAGCAAGACCGTTAAGCATTGCTTCAAATGCTTCTGCATTCTCAGGTTTTACTTCAATGATAGCACGGTGCATAGATTCAGCGAAGATATCTCTCTCATCCTCAACGCTCATGCTCACATTACAGCCAAGACCTGAAGTAGCTGCCATTTTTGCAAGCGCAATAGCCACACCACCACTACTTGCATCTTTTGCACACTCTAAAAGATGTTTTTTATTTGCTTCGATAACAAGGTCCCAAAGTGCAAGCTCTTTTGCATAGTCAATCTCCGGCATATTTCCGGCAACAACACCACAGATCTCTTTCATATAAAGTGATCCGCCAAACTCGCTTTTGCTCTTACCTACAAGATAGAGCAGATTTCCCTCTTCTTGAAAGTTTGACATTAAAACATTGTTTTGGTCATCATTTACACCAACAGTAGCGATTGACGGTGTAGGAAATACAGAAACACCGTTTGTTTCATTATAAAGTGAAACATTTCCACCGATTACCGGAGTAGTAAGCTCGGCACATGCCTCTTTGATACCAAGACATCCTTCTCCAAACTGCCACATAACTTCAGGGTTTTCAGGGTTACCATAGTTAAGACAGTCTGTAATTGCAAGTGGACGAGCACCACTCATGGCAACATTTCTACCAGACTCAATAACAGCTGCGGCAGCTCCTTGTTTAGGGTCGATATAACAGTAGCGTACATTACAGTCAGCACTCATAGCCAAGGCACGGCCATTCTCTTTTACACGAATAACAGAGGCATCAAGCTCTCCACCTTTTTTGATCGTGTTTGTTTGTACCATAGAGTCATACTGTGTATATATCCAAGACTTATCTACTACTTCCATAGATTTTGTAAGCTTTTCAAATGCCTCTTGATTTTCTACTTTTGGAAAGTCATTGATAGTAGTATCTTTGATAAGGTCAAGATACTGAGGGCGCTTCATTGGACGGTTTAGCTCAGGTGCCTCTTCAGAAACAGGATCTACCGGAACTTCGGCAACTTTTTCACCATGCCAGAAAAGTTCCATATTCCCAGTATCAGTCACTTCTCCGATAACTGCCGCATCAAGATCCCATTTTTCAAAGATTTTAATGATCTCTTCCTCTGTACCTTTTTTAGCACAAAGAAGCATACGCTCTTGAGACTCTGAGAGCATAAAGTCATACGGAGTCATACCCTCTTCACGAGCAGGAACTTTGTCAAGATGCATAATCATACCACTTCCACTACGACCTGCCATCTCAAAAGATGAAGAGGTAAGCCCCGCAGCTCCCATATCTTGAATACCAACAACATGATCGGTTTTAAAAAGTTCCAAACAAGCTTCAAGAAGCAGTTTTTCAGTAAAAGGGTCACCCACCTGAACAGTAGGACGAAGTGATTTTGACTCTTCAGTAAAGCTGTCAGAACTCATAACAGCACCACCAAGACCGTCACGACCTGTTTTTGCACCAACATATAAAACAGGGTTACCTATACCTTCTGCTTTGCCATAGAAAATTTCATCACTTTTTGCAAGTCCGAGTGTAAATGCATTTACCAGAATATTTCCATTATAACACTCATCAAAACTTGTCTCACCACCGATAGTAGGAACTCCCATACAGTTACCATAACCACCGATTCCTTCAGTTACACCACGAACGAGGTATCTTTGATGTTTTGAGACGTCATCTTTACCTAAGATATTTCCAAAACGAAGTGCATTCAGATTCGCTACCGGACGAGCACCCATAGTAAAGACATCACGCATAATTCCACCAACACCAGTTGCAGCACCTTGATAGGGTTCAATAAAACTCGGATGATTGTGTGACTCCATCTTAAAGACAGCAGCCATTCCATCACCAATATCAATAACACCGGCATTCTCACCAGGACCTTGAATAACCCATGGTGCAGATGTAGGAAAACCTTTGAGGTGTATCTTTGATGATTTGTATGAGCAGTGCTCAGACCACATTGCAGAAAAGATTCCAAGCTCTACAAGATTTGGCTCACGCCCTAAAATCTGCTTAATATGCTCATAATCCTCTAAAGAGAGTTTATGATTTGCTAACTGTTCTTCTATATTTTCTAGTTGTTGGCTCACGGGAGTTTCCTAAAATTTTGGTTTTTAAAGTCGGATTATATCAAAATGTCGGTAAAAGTTATTTTAATGGAAGGCATAATCTGCTTTTGTACGGATATTTTTCTTTAAAGAGTAGATGTTTTTATAGGTAATATCCTCTATCTCATACTCTTTTTGACCATTTGGCAATTTTATCTTAAACTCATCACCTATCTCTTTTCCAAGCATAGCCTTTGCAAGCGGTGAATGTACTGAAATGAGTCCGTTTTCAGGTTCACTCTCAAGTACTCCGCATATTGTATAGACTTCTTCTTCATCACTCTCAAGATCTATGAGCGTAACAGTAGAACCAAACGAGACACGCTTATGATCATGCAATGATGGGTCAATAACCTGTGCATTTTGAATCATTTTATTAAGGTAAAAGAGGCGCTTATCTATAAAACGCAACTTCTCTTTCGCAGCTTGATAGTCGGCATTTTCACTTCTGTCACCAAGTGCAGCTGCAACAAGTTTCTCTTGTGCAGTCTTTGGTTTTTCTACTTCTAAAAGGTATTTAAACTCTTCTGTAAGAGCATCATATCCTTCTATACTCATCGGCTCACGCAAAGGACAACTCCTTAATGATGAAAACCAATAATATAGTACGTCTCTTTATTTGGCAGTTTTTCCAAAGTTACTTTATACTTTTGGCTAAAATGTTTGATCTTTTCATGTGCTTCTTGGGCAAGTTCAGGTGTTGGAGAATCAACCTTTATTTTTAGGTGTTTTGTAGTGTTTGAAAGTGCCACATAAGCATTATTGACTTTTAAATGGTCGTTTAAATCTAAAATATGTTTTTCAATTTTTTCATACCCTGGTGTATTATCTTGAATCTCTTTGAGCTGTTCAATAAGTGTTTCATTTGGTGCATAACCTAACTGTATTAAGAGTGCTTCTCTATCCATAAAACTTTTCCTTTAATTTTGTAGTTGAAAAAATAATATCAGTTTTTTGTAAATATTCAGTATTGATTTATCTATTGATACTATAATTATGAAATAATTAAAGATGTGTAACACTTTTATTTTATATTTTAACAAAAAGAGAGCTAAAATGACTGAAGCAATACTCAAAAAAATCAAACAACTTCCACCACTGCCAGAATCTGCCATGCAGATAGAAGCGGTTTATCAAGATCCGAATTCTACCTTTAACGATATGGTAAAAATCTTAGAAAAAGACCCCCTTTTAACAGCAGATATCCTCAAGGCTGCAAACTCTCCACTCTATGGTTTCTCACGTGAGATTACAGCTATTTCTCAAGCAGTAGGTCTTTTTGGAATGGGAACGGTTCGTGGCTTTGCTCTTGCAAGTATTGTCAAAAAAAGCTTTAACCTTGACCTCTCACCTTACGGTATCACTGATGAAATGTTCTCAGAACTCTCAAAAAAACAAAATGCACTCGTTACATCATGGTGCCTACGCAAAGAGAACAGACTCATGGGTGTTCTCTCCCCTGCAGCCTTTTTGGTCGAGATTGGAAAAGTACTTATCGCTCAACAAATAATGGCTGATAATAAAGAAGCAGAGTTTCGTGATGCACTAGCAGAGTTACAAGATGTTGAAGCAGCGGAAAAAGAGATCGTTGGTGTAGATACACCGGAAGTAAGTGCAACAATCTTTGAACAATGGAAATTTGAAGAGAACCTTGTTGATGTTATCCGTAACGCTCAAGAGCCGCAAAATGCAGCAGATGAAGATAAAAAAGCTGCGCAAATTCTAAAAGTAGTACGCGTTGCAGTACCAATAAATGGGAAAGTTACACCAGAGAGTGTTGAGGCGGCCAAAGCTCTTATAGAAGAGTATGATCTTGACATGGAAAGCTTTGACAAGGCTATAGAGGCATTTTTATAATTGAAAAGCATTAAATCTCTACTCATCAAGCTCACGCATGGCGTGAGCCAACAAGATCTCTCTCCCGAAGAAATTACATCTGTTAAAGAGTGGCTGGCACAAGGCTATCTCACGCAAGAAGACAATCGCTATAAATTCAACTCGAAATATCGTGCCGGTACACTTGGACTTGTGCAAAAAGGTACTGCATATCTTCATGTCATAGGAGAGAATGTCAAAGACCTCTATATCGAAGAGGTCGGTAATGCAACTGAAGGTGATCTCATTATTGCAAAACGGCTGCTTGGCAAGCGTGGTACACCAAGTGCAAAAATTGCTGAGATTGTAGGGCGTGAAGTCAGTTTTTCAGTTGCTTATATTATTGAAAAAGAGGGGAAAAAATCTCTTGTTGACCTTAAAACCGACTACCCAATCGGAGCAGAGCTCACGCAAGAGGAGTTAGTTAAGCATTCACTTGGAGACCTCTTTAAGATTGATAATCAAGAAAACACCATTATGGAATATCTTGGTAATCTCAAAGATCCAAAAGTAGATGAAAGAATAGTTCTTGCACAGTTTAACAAACATGATGAGTTTGAAGAGGATGTTTTGGAGATTGCCAAATCATTTCCTCTTGTAGATGCAAAAAAATACCCAAAAAGAAAAGACCTGCGTGAGCTTGATTTTTGTACTATTGACCCTGTAACTGCAAAAGACTTTGATGATGCAATCTACTGGGATGAAAAAAATACAACTCTCTATGTAGCAATAGCTGATGTAAGTGAGTATGTTACTCCCTTTGGTGCGCTTGACAATGAAGCGATTTACAGAAGCTTTTCTATCTACCTGCCACACCGTTCTATTCCTATGCTGCCACGCCAGTTAAGTGAAACACTCTGTTCACTGCAACCTCATGTTGACAGACTTGCTTATGTTTTTGAGATGAAACTTGATCTGAACAAACTTGAGGTTGTTCACTCTGATGTCTATGAAGCCCTGATTCATTCAAAAAGACGTTTTAACTATGAAGAGATAGATGCTTTTTTTGAAGGAAAGCTCAAAGCACAAAACAGTGATGAAGCACGAATTCTCTCTATGCTTACAAAATTGCAAAAGGTCACTGATGCCTTAAGAAAAGAGCGTCTAAAAGTCGGTTTTGATTTTCACTCTACCGAGATAGAGATGCAACTTGATGAGCAGACAAATCTTGTAGCAACCACAGTGGCAGAAGAGACACCTTCACATGCACTTATTGAAGACTGTATGCTCTTAGCCAACAAAGAGGCAGCTTCAAGATATGAGCGTGGTATCTTTAGGATTCACGAACCGCCAAGTCAAAGCAAGCTACAAAGCCTCTATCAGGAGCTCTCTGCAATTGGTATCAATGTAGAGATAAAAAGCACTATTCGTGAGACTATTGTAAACATTCAAGCACAGGCACGTGAGATGGGTCTTGAGAGTGAAGTTGATACACTTATCATCCGTGCACAGATGCAAGCGCGCTATGCACCGCTTAACTCCGGACACTTTGGTCTTGGTTTTGATGCATACACACACTTCACTTCACCTATTCGTCGCTACTCTGACCTTATCGTGCACAGGTTGCTTAAAGCAATTGCAAAAAATGACAAAGAAGAGGGCTCTTATGTTTTAAGAAACATTGAGACTTTAACAATGACCATCAGTGAAAAAGAGCGTGAAGCAAGCACTATTGAGATGGACTATAAAGCAAGAAAATATGCACGCTGGGCAGAATCACAACTTGGAAATGAATTTAAAGCAAAAATAACTGCAACAGATCCTGAACTTCGAGCAGATCTCAATGATGAGATCGTCGGTGCACGTCTTTATATAACAAACAATGAAGATGTCGTTCTTTTTGAAAATGTACGTGTAAAAATAGAGCGTGTTGATTTAGCTCGTGCTAAAATCTATGCTGCTATCGTAGGAAAAGCTGACTAATGTACAAAAATGAGTTTGACAAACATATAAGAAACAAAAGTATATCAAACTCTTTTGTTTTCTTTGGAGAGAGTCATTTTCTCATCGATATGTACACAAAAATGCTCTCAAATGTAGAAGAAGCCAACATTTTGCAACTCTACCATGATGAGTATGACTTTCAGAGTTCAAAAGCACATCTCTCTCAAGCTTCTTTATTTGGTGACAGAAATATTCTCATCATAAAAAGCGAAAAGAAAGTACCAAAAAAAGAGCTTGACACACTTTTGGAGCTCTGTGTAAAAAATGCTGACAATATCTTTATCTATGCCTATTACGGAAGTGACCACAAGAGCTATGCAAATGCAAAAAGTTTTGCGAAGACAAAAACAATGGCAGTACGTTTCTTTCATCCAAAAGAGCATGAGGCTCAAAACATTCTCTTCCAGCTTGCACAGGAAAAAAATATCAAAATTGACAAATATGCACTTGCACATCTTTTAAAAGTTCATAATAACAATCTCTCTTTAGCCGCAAACGAATTGGAAAAATTTACAATTTTTGATAGAGAAATCAGCATAAAAGACATAGATACTCTTGTGTTTGGCTTGGGTGAAATAAATCTTGATACACTTATAGAAAAGTTATTACAAAAAAAAGATTTTAAAGATGATCTGCAAAATATTTTAGAACACGGAGAAGACGAAATACGTATCATCACTGCCATTACAAGCTATCTTACACAACTCTATATGTTTAACATTTACATTCGCGTCAATGGTGCTCCAAATGCACTTGAGATCTTAGGCTACCCTGCTCCAAAATTTGTCATTGAGAAAAAAGCTTCACAAGCCATAAAAATAAAACCTCAAAGCTTCTATAAACTTCATAGACTCCTGCTTGAGAGCGAACTTGCAATGAAAAGTGCCCATATCAATAAAGAATCCATTCTCCTCTCAACACTTATACGTTTTCAAAAAAATCTTTAGACATACTTAAACACAACTAATAATCATTCTAATTTAAAGATTCTTACTGTATAATACGCTTATGAATAATTTTACAGATTTACTAAGAGCACACAACTTAAAAGCAACACCTCAAAGACTCGAAATTGCAAACACCCTTTACAATCAGGGACATGCAAATGTTGAAGAGCTTTATGATACATTGCTAAAAAAGTTTCACTCAATATCACTTGCTACCATTTATAAAAATATAAACCTTATGATAGAGAATGCTTTTATCCAAGAGGTAAAGATTCCAAATGCAAAATCTGTATATGAACTAACAAAAGAGACACACTCACACTTAGTATGTAAAAAATGTGGAAATGTTGAAGATATTACACTAGATCTTCGCCCTGTATGTGATCTTGCTATGCACTCTACAGAGTTCCAAATAGATAAAGCAGACCTTGTTTTCTCCGGTCTTTGTAAAAAGTGCCAATAACTCCTTTTCTTTAATATCCCCTCAGCACTCTTTTTGTATAATTGCGCATTAATTTACTCCTAAAAGGAAATACCAATGCGTGGTTATAAGATTTTTGCCGGAAGTGCAAGTGTTGATTTTGCAAAAGAAGTTTGCTCAATTTTAGATGTCCCTTTAGCAAAAGCTGATGTTAAAAAGTTTAGTGATGGAGAGATTTCTGTTCAAATCGCTGAAAGTGTTCGTGGTCGTGATGTTTTCATCGTTCAATCTACAGGTGCACCCTCAAATGACAACCTTATGGAACTTCTAATCATGACAGATGCACTGAAGCGTTCATCTGCACAAAGTATTACGGCTGTTGTTCCTTACTACGGTTATGCTAGACAAGATAGAAAAGCCGCTCCTCGTGTACCAATTACAGCGAAACTTGTAGCTGACATGTTCCAAACTGCAGGAATTGACAGAGTAGTGACAATCGACCTTCACGCAGGTCAGATTCAGGGATTTTTCGACATTCCGGTTGACAACCTTTATGGTTCTATCACTTTTGAGCATTACATCAAAAGCAAAAATCTGAAAAACCCTATCATCGCTTCTCCGGACATTGGCGGTGTTGCACGTGCAAGATACTTTGCAAAGAGAATGGGTCTTGAGATGGTTATCGTTGACAAACGTCGTGAGAAAGCCAATGAGAGTGAAGTTATGAACATCATCGGTGATGTTGAAGGCAAAGATGTCATTATGATTGATGATATGGTAGATACTGCCGGTACTATGGTAAAAGCAGCAACTGCACTTAAAAATAAAGGTGCTACAAGTGTAATGGCATGTGCTACACACGGAGTTCTCAGTGGTAAAGCATATGACAATCTTGACAATGGTGAACTGGATGAACTCATCATCACAAATACACTTGAGTCAAAACCGCATAAAAAGATAAAAGTGCTCACAGTAGCACCACTCTTTGCTGAAGTTATCAGAAGAGTTTATCACAACGAAAGTGTTAACTCGCTCTTCGCATAATATTTTAGAAATACAAGGAAATAAAACCGTGCAAAACATTAGAAACTTTTCAATCATAGCGCACATTGATCATGGTAAATCAACACTCGCAGATAGAATCATCCAAGAGTGTGGAGCTGTAAGTGAGCGTGAGATGAGTAGCCAGATGATGGATACTATGGACATTGAACAAGAGCGCGGTATCACCATAAAAGCACAGTCAGTTCGACTTGACTATGTAAAAGATGGCCAGCACTATATTCTTAATCTTATAGACACACCGGGGCATGTTGATTTCTCTTATGAAGTCAGTAAATCTCTGGCATCTTCTGATGGAGCACTGCTTATTGTCGATGCCGCACAGGGTGTTGAAGCGCAAACTATTGCAAATGTTTATCTTGCCCTTGACAATGACTTAGAACTTATTCCCGTTATTAACAAGATAGACCTCCCCGCAGCCGATCCTGACAAGGTAGCAGAAGAGATCGAGACATCTATTGGTATAGATGCAACAGATGCTGTACTCGTGAGTGCTAAGACAGGAATAGGAATACGTGAGCTTATCGATGCTATCGTTGAGCGTATTCCAGCTCCAAAAGGCAACCCTGAAGGTCCGACAAAAGCCATTATTTATGATTCATGGTTTGATCAGTATCTTGGAGCTTTGGCACTTGTTCGTGTATTTGACGGCGAGATAAAAAAAGGTCAGACTATTAAGCTTATGAGTAACTCTGAAGAGCACCAGGTGCTTGACCTTATGTATCCACACCCTCTTAAAAAGATCAAAACGCCTGCTATTAAAAGCGGAGAGATCGGTATTGTCGTTCTAGGTCTTAAAGAGGTAAGTGTTGTCAATGTTGGTGACACTATAACAGATGCTAAAAACCCATGTGCCCAGCCTGTTGGTGAGTACGAACCTGCAAAACCTTTTGTATTTGCAGGCCTCTACCCAATCGATACAGACAAGTTTGAGGAGTTGCGTGAGGCACTTGAGAAGTTAAAGCTCAATGACTCGGCACTCTCTTATGAGCCAGAGACCTCTGTGGCACTTGGCTTTGGTTTTCGTGTAGGATTTTTGGGAATGCTGCATATGGAGGTAGTAAAAGAGCGTCTTGAGCGTGAATTTGGACTTGATCTTATCGCTACTGCACCATCAGTTGTCTATCATGTCTATCTTACAGACGGAAGTATGGTTGAAGTACAAAACCCAAGTGAACTTCCAGAGATTCAAAAGATAGATCGCATTGAAGAGCCATATGTAAAAGCAACGGTTATTACACCAAGTGAATATCTTGGAAATATTATGAATCTTCTTGTCTCAAAACGTGGTATTCAAAACAAGATGACCTACCTCAATGAAGAGCGCGTTATGCTTGAGTATGAGATTCCTATGAATGAAATAGTAGTTGACTTTTATGACAAGCTCAAGTCTATCTCTAAAGGCTATGCTTCATTTGATTATGAACCAAGTGAGTTTAAACCAGGTGATCTTGTCAAACTTGACATCAAAGTTGCCGGAGAGGTAGTTGATGCCCTTAGTATCATAGTCCCTCGTGACTCTGCAGTCAGTCGTGGCCGTGCACTTGTAAAACATATGAAAGAGATCATTCCTCGTCAGCTCTTTGAAGTAGCAGTACAGGCATCACTTGGCAACCAGGTAATCGCGCGTGAGACAGTCAAATCCATGGGGAAAAACGTAACTGCAAAATGTTACGGTGGAGATATCACTCGTAAAAGAAAACTCCTTGAGAAACAAAAAGCGGGTAAAAAACGTATGAAGGCCATAGGCAAAGTACAACTCCCGCAAGAAGCATTTATGTCTGTTTTAAAAATGGACTAAAAGGCTCTTTTTTGAAATGTCTGCTGTGTGAGAACTACTCCCTCACACAGCATATTTGCAAAAGCTGTCAAGAGCAGTTTTTACAACCCTCTCTTTATAAACGAACTCTTCCAAATGGCATAGAAGTCTTCTCATTTTATAGATACGAAGAGATAAAACCACTCCTTTTTACAAAACATACAGATTTGGGCTATCATATATATACACTTTTAGCAAAACTCAGTTTTAGAGAGTTTGCACAGGAGTTCAAATGGAGTGGTTATGTTGTCTCTATTGCCATAGATGATAATACAAAAGATGGCTATGCACATACCGCAATATTAAACAAGGCCCTTGCCTGCACATCTATAAAACCACTCTTTCATAAACTGCATGCACAAAACCCTATCTCCTACTCCGGTAAGTCACGTGCATTTCGCCAGGCAAATCCAAGAAATTTTAATGTAAATGATTTTAGAGAAAAGGAGGTAATTGTAGTAGATGACATCATCACAACAGGAAGTACCTTGCGTGAGGCGACAGATAGACTTACAAAAGAGAACAAAGAGGTTCTCTTTTGCCTGACACTCTGCGATGTCAGTAAAAAGTAAAACTTAGAAAAGTCCTTTTAAAAGATTGCCAACATCTTTTGAAAGATGTTTTTGCAGCTCTTTTGTAACTGCTTTACTAGCCTCTTTTTTCAAAAGATCTTTTGCATCTATGCTGATTTTTGGTTTGTTGATATCACCTTTGAGCTTGATTGTAAGAGGGTGTTTATTTGCAACAATAGCAATTACTGAATCAATATACTGTTTTTTAGAATCTATATATGTATTTTTTGTAACGATTGAAGATGTGTTTGAACGAAGATCAAGTGATGCTAAAATTTTCTCTTTGTTGATTTTTGCACTTACATCACCGCCAAAACGTTGTTTATAAAGATCAATCTTAGCATACTGTTTTGTAAGATCAAGCACTGCATTTCTGGTAAACAGACCATCTGTAATCTTACCGACAAAGTTACCCTGTGAAGCTGCTAGATTATAATCCAGTGTAGCTGTGATGTTTGACTTGAGTACTTTTGGATAGATAAGCATATCTAAGATATCCAATGTCTGCAATCCTTTTAAATCTGCATGAAGATCATCATTATGCAGTTTTGCATCAACTGCACCCTGAGCAATATTTGAGTGCATTGTAATATCAAGATCTTTTGCTTTTACAATATCTCCATTGGCTTCAAAACTTCCCTTTAAGTGTCTCTCTGTTGCAAAATAGAGCTTATCAAGGTCTGGTACTTTTACTCTGTAATCACTTTTAAGAGATGCATCTTTAAGATTGAACTTTGCACTTTGTATATATAGATTAGCAAGAGTTGATGCTAGTGTGAGCTGTGTATCTGCTATATTATTTTTAATATGTGTTGTTGTATCACTTGCAAATGTTGTTTTTGGCATACGAGATTTAAACTTATACTCTTTTGTTATAAATTTTGAATCAAGTACTCCTTGACGAATTTTTGTTGTTACCACACCCTTGAGATGTTTTGGATCTGCATTGGTAATATCAGCATGCATGTCAAAGTTACCATCAGCATAGTGTGGCTGTTTTATCATATAGAGTAGTTTTTGAAGCTTAAGCCCTTTAATGTCAAGCTGTACTGTTTTTGGCGCAAAGTCAGCTAAATTGGCAACAAATGTAGTCTTTGATGCAGCTATATCACTTTTTCCATCAACAACAAGTTTTGCTTTGTTCCCTTTTACTGTACCATTTAGATGAAGTGGGCCACGGACATCTGCATTGGTCAGAGGTTTAAGCACAGCCAACTCTTTTACATCTACACCATAGACTAAATCAAGCGCCAAAGGTTCTGGTTTTACATTACCGCTTGATGTGATTTTTGCAAGGTTAGAGAGAAGTGTGTATTTATAATCAATATCATCACCTTTGAGTTTTGCATCTAAGTTCATAGAGAAGTCCGTCTTTGGAATAGTGATGTTAAAATCTTTTTTCATAACAGCAGTGTTAAGCTTTCCATCTTTTGTCACTAAAAGTACATCACCATCAAGATTATGTGCAGCAATCGAATTGAAATTCAAATCAAGATTGACTTTTGCACTGGCATACTCTTTTTGTTGTAACATATGCAACAGTGCCGGCAGATCCAAGTTTTCAACTTTAGCAATAATTTTAGAAGGGTTGAACTCTTTTAGTGTTACAGAGTAGTTAGTGTTACTTTTTGCAACATCACTGCTCCCTTTTACATCCAAAAGCGTACTATCCCCCTTTATAGTCCCCTCAGTCATAAAACTATCTTGCAGCTCCATTGATGTCAATGGTTTGAGCGTTTTAAGCTCTTTAAGATCTACCTTATACTTTAGGTTGAGTGCTTGTGAAAAAGGAGAGTATTCTCCTTTTAGAGCTACTGTATTGTTTTTATTTAAAACAAGTAAGATATCGATATGGCTCATACTCAGTGAAAAACGCTCCAAAGTGCTTGGGAGCTTTGTCTGTTCTTGTATCTTCGCCTCGACAATAGGCTTGATAAGTCCATTTCCAAATGAAGTAAACGCTACAACATAAACAGCTCCAACAAGAGCTATAACAAGTCCTAAGAACCAATATATATATTTCATCTCTCAATACTCCAAAAAATAGTTATATAATGATACTATATATTAGAGTGTTTTTAGTAACAAAAGAAGAGTTTTATAGTTGATATTGATAGACTCAAGTTAATTTACTAAAAATATTCAATTATTACTTGACATTGTTGCACTCAATGTGTATAATATGCTTAACTTTTTAAAAAAGGAGATTTTTAACAATTATGGCAAATGAAAAAAATAATGAAAATATAGAAAATGAAGAGAATATAGATTCCCAAGAGAGAGAGGCTCAATCACAAGAGCCTCAAAATGAACTAGAAGTGTTAGAACAAGAGCTTAATGAGTGTAAAGACAAATATGCTCGCGTTCACGCAGATTTTGATAACATCAAAAAAAGATTAGAGCGTGAAAAATACACAGCAGTTGAATATGCAAACGAAAAATTTGCAAAAGATATGATTCCTGTAGTAGATTCACTCCAGATGGCACTCAAGTCTGCTGAGGCAGATGCACCGGCTGAAGAGTTGATTGAAAAACTAAAAGAGGGAATCGAACTGACTCTTAAACAGTTTATGACTGCTTTAGAGAAACATGGAGTAACAAGGGTATCTCACGATGAACCGTTTGATCCAAACATTCACAATGCAGTACAAAGCGTTGATCATCCAGAGATAGAAAGTGGTCAAATCGTTGAGACTTTCCAAACTGGATACAAATATAAAGAGAGACCATTGCGTGAGGCGATGGTTGTAGTTGCAAATTAACAATTAATTTGCAGCAATGCGACATAAGTTGCAAAAGATATGCTAAAAGTATCTTATACTTTCAGCAGAAATAAAAAATAAAATTTAAATTTGAAAAAAAAGGAAGTTAAAATGAGTAAAGTAATAGGTATAGATTTAGGAACAACAAACTCTTGTGTAGCAGTTTATGAAGGCGGGGAAGCAAAAGTTATCCCTAATGCAGAAGGTAAAAACACTACTCCATCGGTAGTAGCATTTACTGATAAAGGTGAAGTTCTTGTAGGAGATCCTGCAAAACGTCAAGCTATCACAAACCCTGAGAGAACTATCTCTTCTGTTAAGAGAATCATGGGTCTGATGATGAATGAAGAGAACGCTAAAATCGCTCAAGAAAAAGTTACATATAAAATTGTAGACAAAGATGGTATGGCAGCTGTTGATGTTGCTGGTAAAGTATATACACCACAAGAAATTTCAGCGAAAATTCTTGCAAAACTAAAAGAAGACTCTGAAGCATATCTTGGTGAAAAAGTTACAGACGCTGTAATTACAGTACCTGCATACTTCAATGACAGCCAAAGAAAGGCAACAAAAGATGCAGGTACAATCGCAGGTCT
>Ga0256836_1000122_pt1 | contig 46655 bp, 71 predicted proteins | sample 4561380metaG_FD_185974 | JGI IMG/M metagenome (GOLD analysis project Ga0256836, IMG submission 185974) | Hydrothermal vent microbial communities from Guaymas Basin, Mexico - 4561-380 | ecosystem: Environmental > Aquatic > Marine > Hydrothermal vents | place: Mexico: Guaymas Basin | collected...
ACTATTAAGGCTTATAAGACAAGAATTAGAAATTTACTAAATAATGGAAAGAAACTGGCAAGTATGATTTATTTCCCTGATTTTTGGTATAAAGAAACAATAAACAAATATGGGTTTGTAGAGAATTGGTAAAAAGGAAAAAAATGGTTAAATTTGTAAGACTGATAATAGATAAGAACAATAAAAGATCAGACAAAAAGAATATGGTGATGCTATCAATTTGTAGCTGTGAAGAAGAAAAACAGGAAGAGTTTGTAAATGATATGTTTGAGTGCGATATGAAAAAAGTAGAAGATATAAAACAAATACAGGAAGTTATTAAAAACAAGAACGGTTATAACATTTATACAGATAAATACATTTTTGTGTTAAATGAAGTAGGTGCTCTTGAAAAATCAGGATCTACTTATATGTTTAAATGGTAATAGAACCAACAACGCAGTATTTGTATGCGTTGGTTCTGAATCAAAAAATAAATTTATATAAAACATTCAAATAAGACGTTTTTAGAGATACATATATATTAAGTAATTTTCTTTTTTTTCTTATATATTTAGTATCTCTGTGATACCAAATAGGTTTCTTTTATAGTATCTTTGTGATACCAAGAATTAAAAAGTTGGTATCTTTCTGATACCAGGATTTAACCTTGGTATCAATTTGATACTCTACTATTTGGTATCAATTTGATGCCGTTCTATTTAGAATCTTTCTGATACTCTACTATTTGGTATCTTTCTGATACTATTGAGGTATTTTGTCTTGACAGCGTGATAATTTTTTATGTATAATGTTAAAACAAGAAAAAACAAAAGGATTAATATGAGAAAAAGGTATTCCTTTAGATTTGGAAATGATTTTGAAGAATTGTTAAACAAAGCTAAGAAGAGACTATATGAGGAAAATAAACATTTATTTGGTTCATTAGATGATATAACGAAAACAAAAACCATAGAGTTTATAATAAGAATGTATGCTAACAAAAAGATTTAGCTATGAAATTAAAGTATCCAAAATTAAAAGACACGAAAATAGTTGATGGTAGATATGCTATTGGATTAATTGATCAAATTTTTGATATGAATTATGATTTGCTTATTATGGATCCAATAGAAGAAAAAATATATAGATACATATTAAGGAAAACTTTAAATAGAGAGCCAAGATATAGAGAAGTATTTATCAAATCAGAAGACTTTGAAGAAAGGTTAAAAATTCCAAACATAACAAGAAAGAGAAAAATAAAATCTTTAAAAGAAAAAGGTTTTTTAACCTATAAAAAATATCCATTTAAAAAAAATAAATTTGCAACACTATACAGAGTTTGGATACCGGAAGAAATTGAACGGCGTATTGAGTTTAGCGAAGTAGAGAGAGAACCGTTAAAGTTAGAGAAGCATACTAAAGAAATAGATGCTTCTGAAATTCGGTTCTAAATAAAATTCTACTCTCTTTTTCGTTAAAAATCAATAAACTTTTATAAAAAAAAGGATAAAAATGAGAACAATAAAACCACTACTTAAATCATTGGTTGAGAATGCTGATATTAAAGTTTTCAATCTCATAAAAGACAATGGAGAACCAACGAGGTTTGCTATCGTTGAATTTGAAAAAGAAGATATTAGTTTTGACTTTATAACATTAAATTTTAGAGGGGATTTAGAAATTGAATCTCAATGTGCAACAAGATATCAAGATGAATTAGATAAAAGAGAAAGACAAAAATTTGGATTATAAGGAATCAAGAATGAAATATACAAAGGAAGCTTTTGAGTATGTTTTGTCTTTAATTGAGGAATATAATCTTTACTCATACAAGGAGCTGGTTCTGAAGTATAACGAACTGACTAAGTCAAGGGAATCAATTACTACAATTAGAGGAATGATGAATTATTACGGTTTCTCTATGAAAAAACATAGAGCCAATAAAGTTTTGGAGTTAAGAAAAGTTGGATTTTCTAATCAGCAAATCGCTGATATTGTGGGATTAAACAAAGAAAGTGTTTCAAGAATAGGGGCATCTCTTGACAAAAAAAGAATCAAAAGAAGAAAACGTAATTTTTGGAAAGAACAAAGTTTTAAAAATAAACTAATTAGTTTACTTGAAGGATATAACTATAATCTTACTAAAGTAGCTGAGAAAGTAAGAATGAGATTTTCAGATCTTGTTGAAGTTTTAAAATATCATAATATTTATGACTTATGGAGAACCAATGCTAAAATCAAAGATGGTTCTAAAACAAGAAAGTGTATTGAATATTTTAAGTTATATCCAAATGCTAGTGCTTATAAAATAGCAGAGATCGTAGGGTGTGATTATAAAGTGGCTTATAAGGCAAAGAAAAGGTTTGAAAAGGAGATGAGAGATGGGTAATTTGATATTTGCTTTAATAGGTGGGATAGCTACAGCATTTAATTTTTTGATAATCATCCACAAAGTAAGAAAAAGGTTTATTCTTAATGCAATGATAGATATCATAGCTTTTGTTCTTATTGTGTATTTAACCTCATCCACATTAACTGGAATGGTTATAGGGATGATAGCATCTATGCTAATAAGCATATATTTAATATTTAATCCAGTAGAAGAACCAAAAGGATTTAAAAATGTTTGAAGCAATATTAACTTTTATATTATTGTCATGGATCTTTGTAGAATTAGTTAAATACTGGATAAGAACAAAATGTGTAGATGATAAAAAAGAACCAGAAGACAGGTGGTTCTTTTAGTGTTTAAATGTTAAAGGATTAACATCTACAGGAAATAACAGTCGCCATAGAGAATGTCCATATAAGCTAAATTCATCACTCATTCCATATTGATATGGTAAAGAATAAGGGTTTAATGAGTTCATGTAGTAATAAGTGTCATCGTTTAATTTTGCAAAGTTTTTATCCTTATACCATTCATCCGATTTACTCTGTCCATTTAAAGCATAAGATCCATAGATAGAAGCGTAGAATAAAGCATTAACCATCATAAATCTTGTTCTGTGCTGGTTCGTAGCTGAATAAACAATTTTAGGATAGTTCATAACCCATTTAGTGTAAGGGCTTACAAAGTCAAAGTATCCAACTATTTGAGGCAGGTTGGCTCCGTAGTTAGGGAAACACATAATTGTTTTTTGTAGAGCCAATTCTTTACTTAGCCCGTTTTCAAGTCCATCATAAAATAATGCCAATTTAGGATAAAGTTCTGTCTTGTCAAATATAGAACCAAGTTTGTTTCCTACTTTTGAATCAGGTAACGCCCACCAGTTTTTAATAAACTGATATGCTTTCTCATCTTTCATAAGAGGTCTTATTGTTTTTGTAAATTCGTTTTCTTGATAAGATTTAACAAGATAAGCATCTTCTCTTATTGTAGTATAAATACCATTCTCTATAGCGTAATGAACCTTATTGTCTTCTATTTGTTTTTTGATTTGTTTGGCTTTTTCAAAGTCACCTTTTATGTAGTAATCTGAATATTTATCAAGAAGGTTTTTATATTCTTCAGTGTCTTTTCTTATATTATTAATGTGTTCATATATCTTCCTTGGTTCATTAGCGTTTGTGACATACAACAAATAAGAGCTTACAGCACTGTTTATATATGAAGCAAGGTTATATGTCAGAACCACGCCTCTTAGTGCTTTTAAAGCGCCTACAAGAGGCCTTATTACGTTTGCATTAATAAAGTATGATAATTGTTTATCTCTTAACTTAAGAGAAGCTAAATTGATTCCTTTTGTTCCTTTAAACTGGTGTTCGAATCTTCTTTGAACGTAATATTTTCCATAGTCTTTTAGTTTTACTTCAACATATTTTTCCTGTTCTGTTGGTTCTAATTTTGCATAATCTTCTTTTGTCAAAAATACTTTTTCCTTTAAAAGGATTTGTAGCTCTTGCGCTCTTGCTCTTTTAGCAATCCTTGAGTATTCTCTTAAGTAGGCATTCCTTGTAAATTGTCTACTAAAGGATAAATCAACCATACTGTTGTGGTTCCCGAACAGCTTAAATCTTGCTAATTCTTCAGAGTCCAGCATATATTGAATTTTATATACGCCTTTCTTTCCTTGAACAGGTTTTACTCTCATGTTTTTTGTGAGGTTGATATATGTTTTGTATTTTCCTTTTCCAGTGTAGTATCTATATGTTTTTTTACCGTTAATGTATATTGTTTCTCTTTTGAAAGTTCCAAGAACAGGTGCTTCATATACGCCTGTTACATTTCCTTTAGGGCTAAATTCTGCAACTATGCTTTCCTGAGAACCAATAACAGCCTTTGGATCATCAACAGCAACAATATACATATAAGAGGTTTTTCCTTTTGAATCTTTGTTTGCTATGGTTCTGAGAATGGTATATTGTTTTCCTTTTGGTTTTTTAGTCATTATCCATATTTTTCTGTCGTATCTCATAAAAGACATTTCAGGATTAGCGTTAAATTGTTGATTATAAAGCCCGTAGTCTTTAGAAATCTTTTCCTGAGTGTTCCAGTATTCAGCAAATTTTTTAACTGTCTCTGGCTTTTTAATAAGTAAATTTTCTATTGTTTTATTGAATGAGCCTGTATTGTTTTTGATGTATTTTGTAAATCTTCTTTTAGCTATTTCAACGTCTATTATTTCGTTTAAAATATCTTTGTAACCTGATGCAAAAAGTTCTCTGGCTTTTATGATGCCTTCTTCAGAACCAACGTCTTTGTAAACGATTGATTTGATTTTGTTCATTATTACTTCAGAGTTGGCAATGTTCTTTTTAGCTTTGATATTTTTAAAATCTACAATATCTCTTATTCCTTTGTTGATAACGTCTCTTATTTTTAAGAGAGATTCATCAGATAAGTATATATCTGATTTTTTGAATTCATTGTATATGTCTGAAGCTACTTTCCTTGCTATACCCTCCGTTGGTTCTATCTTTTTAAGAAAATCTTTTAAAGAACCTGTTTCGTCAAGGTATTTAGTAAGTTTATGCAGTCCATTTACAAAAGCTCTTCCAAGATGATAGTCAAGTTCTTTTGCTTTTTCTATTGAGTTATCTGATTCTTTTAAAATCTCAGATTTGATTTTATCTTGAATTGATTGAGTTTTTTTAGTTAGTTCAGATTCATATCCTTTTGTTATTGAAGCTATCTGTTCAACAACTTCTTTTTGTCTGTCTATCTTAAATGATTCAAGCAACGTTAATTCATCAAGCATATTTGAGATATTTTGGAATAATTCATTAGACATAGCTCTATCTAAAAGCAAGTCAGTTTTTAAGTATGCTTCAAATTTTTTGTTTTTGATACCTTGATAAGCAAGCTTGATGTGTCCGTTTATGTTTATGACTTTCTCAAGGTTTCTTTGAAGGTTATCTATTAAGAATAATGCTTCTCTGTATGGTTCTGCCTCATTGTCTGCTATTTTCTTTGATGCTTCATCAAGCAAATCATATAAATCCTGTTTTTCTTTTATTGTCTCTTTTAGTTTCGTTTTTAACTTTGATAGTAAATCAATAGGATTTGATTTTATGTTTAAGTTTTCCCTTATGGCTTTGTTATTCTTAATAATTTCATTTCCAAACAGTTTTTCAAATATGTAAGATATTTTTTCTTCATTATCAAGTGTTTTAAACCTTTCGGAGTTAAGCATAGTATATAGTTCTTTAACGTATTTTTTTGTTTTTGCGTTTTTCATTAAAGAACCAACGATAGGTTTTAATTCTTTTGAGATTAAATCTATTCTTTCAAGTTTGTATATGCCAGGATATTGTTCCATGTCTTTTGTAACTACGTGTAATAATTCGTGTGTTATTGTTTCTATATATTTTGTTGGTTCTTTTATCTTTCCACTTTCATCAAAGAATTTAGTGGAAATGATTACTTCACTTTCTGTAGCTTTACCGTTTTCGTTTATATCTCTTACTTTAAAATCTACAAATTTATGAGGGTTGGTTCCAAAGTTTGTTTCTTTTGTTAGTTTAGCATCAGAACCAACGGAGATTTTAGTTGTGATTTTTTCCTCTAAATCATTAATATTTCTCGCTTCAAAGTCTTTCTTAATCTGTTCAAGCTCTCTTGCTGGTTCTTCAAATTTAATAGTTTTTTCTAGCTTATACAGCTCATAGGATATTCTTTCGATTTCTTTGTTGATTTTATTAAGCCCTTCTTCATCAAGTGTAAACCTAGAATCCTTTTTATTTTCTATTTCTCCTACATCTTCGAGATGGTTTGTTAATTGTTCTCTTTCTTTAATTAGTTTTTTATATTCTTTTTTGAGAGAATTGATCCTTCTTTTTACTTCTTCGTTATATTTTTGTTTATCATGATCGAATAATTCTTTTAATTTATTAAAGTCTCTTTTTAGTCTTCTAATAAAAAACAATTCAGGGTATTCTTTTACCAATTCCTTTAAAGTCTGTTTTTCAACAGTTGGTTCTGAACCATAGAGAATTTCGTCCAATAATTCTTTTTCGACTTTAAGCTCATCTATTTTCTGGCTGTTTGATTTTGCTGTTTTTAAGTCTTCTTCGAATTCAGAACCAACAAGTTCTTCTTTCGCTTTGTTTTTATCGGTATATTTTTCAAGTTCTTTTATTTTAAAGTCAAGATAATCTGATCTTTCTCTTAGTATGTTTTTAAATGCTTGGTATCGTTCTTTCCCGTTTTTTGTGTTTTTTTCTTTGTAGATTTTTTCAACATCAAAGTTTTTATGTTTCTCTGTTAAACTGTCTTTATATTTTTTTAGATAGTTTTCTACAAGATGCTTTTCATGAGAAGTTTTTGATTCTATAAGACTTTTGTCATTAAGTTTTGCTTTTAGTAGATTAAGCTCTTTTAATGATTTTCTCTCTAAAAGGCTTTGTAGTAATTCAAGATTTTCTTTTCTTTTTGTAAGAATATTTTTGATTGGTTCTTTTTTGTCTTTAGGCAGATCTTTTATTAATCTCTCAATGTTTTCTTCCGAAAGTTTTTTAAGTCTGTGTTCTATTGCTTTAAGTGTTTTTTTAATGTCTTTTGTTTTTGTAATGGCATAATTCACGAAATTATCATTTAATAACGCATCTAATTCTTTATTACCTGTTTTAACTTTTTCTTTCCATAAAGAACCATATTTAATATCGTTTATTGTTGTAAATACCTCATCTGGTTCTTTATGAGAATATGTTTTTATCTTTCCGTTATTTTCTATAATTAATTCATCTTTACCAGAACCAACGAGTTCTCCTCTTAAGTCAAATCTTTTAGATGTTTGTTTAGCTTTAAACTCTTTTGTATTTTGTTTTGAAGCGTATTGTTTTTTAATGTCAGAAAATAACTCAGGTTTTAGTGACACGTCTAAATTAAATCTATTTCCCTTATAGTTATATTCAAATTCTTTTGTTTTAGGGTTTTTCTTTGTTTCATTGAGATGAATATCCATAAATTCTTCTGGGTTGGTTCTTAGTTTTTTCTGTATATGAGAAACCAGTTCATCATAAGAATTAAACCCTGTGTCTTCTTTAAACTTGTCAGGATTAGTATCGTATAACTTCTTATATGAAAATAATTCTTCATTTAATTTATTGTTGATAAGTCTGTTAATGAACTCTTCTGATTTAGGTTTTCTTCCTGTTTTCGTAGATTCAGTTTTGTTGATTTTTGATAAAAGATTGTTTTTTGCTTCTTCTTTGATTATATCTATATCTTCCTTTATATGAGAAGAACCAGTGCCGTATGTAGATTCAGCTTCATAGTTCTCTGTTGGTTCTGATTGTTGTTTAGGTGAGAAATCATTGTTTATCATATCATCTAACAAATCATCGTAAGTATAGTCTTTAAATTCATTATTGTCTTTTATTACTTCAATAGTATTCTCAAATTCGCCTTTTGAATTTATGTTGTATTTTTCTCTGAACAATTCTTTCACACTCTTAGGCAAACTGTCATACACAGCAGTTGGTTCTGTTTCAGATATTTTGCTATCAACAATATTTCTAAAGTCTTCATTATTTTGTATCGTTTCTATGTATTCATTTTGTGCATCATTAATAATCCAATCAAGATCTTCACTCTTTTTAGCATCTTCTGGCGTTGGTTCTGTTTTTTTAAAATCTTCATCTTTAAGTGTTGTTGGCTTAACTAATCTTTCAGAGCCGAGTTTTTTAATAAACAATTTCTTATTTTTAACATTAGAATCTTTTATACTTATATAGATATTGTCATCGTCAAAGTACCCTTTAATATCGCCTAATTTATTTGTGGATCTACCAAATAGCAGTTGGTTCTGTGAATTGCCAGTTAGTCTGAATTTTAATCTTTTGCCTTGTTTCTCAAGAACCAACAAAGGATGTTTAGCAGATATATCTCTTAAAGAGTCTTTTGTCAGTGGCTCTTTGGAAACTATTTTCCCGTTAGCGTCTTTTAACACAAAACCGTTATTTGTTTTTTCAGCTATATATCCGTTTTTTTCTTTTATGTATCTAAACAATAAAACAGGGGCTTTAATGTTATACTCCTGAGGAACTGATATTTTTGCATAATCGCCTTCTCTAGAAATATCTTTTAAAACATTATTTATTTTAACGTTATCTTTAATGTTTAGTCCTGTCTTAATTAACTCATCAACAAAAACACCAAGAGCTAAGTTGCTTCCGAACATTTCAGCTACTTCTTTTCTGGAAGGAATATCAATATCACCCCTTTGGTTCATTCTTGATTCTAAACCAGTCTGGTTAGCAGTGAATGCAGTAGCTATACTTGTTTGAGAGGCAGTAGCAGGGATTAATTCTCTTTTAAGTGAAGGTTTTTCAAGTAAGTTTGTTACAGCTTTATCTGTAAGCCCTTTTACAGCTCTGTTTTCAATCTTTTCTATAGCTTTGCCCGCCACAAGCCTTGAAAGAGAACCAACTGCTGCTGGAAAATAGAGTAAACTTAATGCGTTTATAGCACCAGGGATTCCATTATCCTCTGGATGTCCTGTCACAGGGTTATATGATGTTTGTTCTAATGATTGCTTAAGAGCAGTATCGTCCCCAGTAATAGCATAGTCTAAAGATAACACAGGATTGATAACAGCATTACGAAACCCTTGCCCTACTTGCTGTGTAAAAGAGCCATAGTCATCTATGCTAGCATTGTGTTTCTCAGCTTGTTTTGCTATTTGTTCGCCTGAAGTATGCTCTAAATTTGTTCCTTCTTTTTTTAGAGAATCAAACAGGTTTATCATTTCTTTTATATCCATAGTTGTCCTTTTATTCATTTGTCCATTTATTTATAGCATTTATGTTTTTCCTGTTTAATATTTCTACTGGCTCTAACTTAGAGTCTTTAATTATATCTTTGAATTTTGGAAGTAATATATCTGAAATATAAGCATTAACAATATCTTCTCCTTTTACTTTTACTGTTATAGGTTCTCCGTAAACCAATACGGGTAATTCGTAATCTCCATCTAAATTAATGTTTTCTGTTGAAAAGATTTGTTTTATTTTGCTAATTGCTGGGTCTATATCTATATTTTGTTTATATAATTCCGTTCTTTTAAAGCCTCCTAAAGTCAGTCCTTCTTTAATAGCATCAGCTCTTTGTTGGCTCTTAGATAAATGTAATTTAGGTTTGTATTTTGATAAATCTATTTTATCAACAATCGTCTCAGCTAATGTTCCTTTGTTTTTGTATCCGTATAATTGAAGCCCTTTAATTATAGTATCAAAAAACTTGTTATGACTAAAGTTTTTTAGCTCTTTTAGAGCCAATGCCATATTATAATCATTATACCCATCTTTAGCTAATTCTTTTAATGTTTGATATAAGCCTATTCTCATTTTTTCTTTAGTTACTGGGACGCCTTCTATGTCATAAGGGTTTAATCCAAGTTTATGAAATCCTATTTCAAATAAACTTGATATTGTTCCTTGGTCATTAACCATTTTGTATATATGATAGATATCTTCATCTTTGTAGTTCAGAAGGGTGTATGTTGATTTTACTGGAAGTCCCAGTCTTTTAGATACTTCATTTAAGATTTTTGGATTATCAAACTGATTAGCTATCTTAAATCCGAATTTATATTTATCAATATCGCTAATTTCAGGGTAACTTCCTATCTTATCGGCAAGAGAAATGTAAGCAGTGGAAATAAAAGCATCTTTTGTTTTTTTGTCTTTTATATGTTTTGCTAGACTATTAATTATATTCTGTGTTTTCGGAAAAGCATTTGCTATTCCGCCTGTATCTAATTTAAAATTATCTGATATGTTTTTATATAAGCGAAGTAGGAAAGTCTGTTGCGTTGGTTCTGAGAAGTCTTTTAGTGCTTTTTTAAGATTGCCCTCTATTATTTTCCCATTGTTATCTACAACTGTTATTGGATTTCCATCTTTAACTATATAAGTAGAATTGTTGTATGTTTTTATTTCTGGTAATGATGTATTTCCATCTGTTTGTCCCTGTTGGTTAAACACTGAATCGTATTGTGTAACCCTTTCATTATTTACGTTAGAACCAACGGTTTGTGCAGTTTGTTGAGATGGGTTGTATGAGGCTAATGTGGGACGTTGGTTCTGATTTAATGGATTAAAGTTTTGATTTTGTGGACTAAATTGTGATGAGATGTTTTTTATTTGTTCATCAATTAATGAAACATTGTCTTGCAATGCTTGTTTTTGTTTTAATAAAGCGTTTCTTTGTTCAATTGTAAGATTTTCTGAGTTTAGCTCTTTGTTTATAGCTTCAACTCTTGCAAGAATATTATTTTTATCTTTTTTTAATTTAAACCATTTATCAGATAAATCTTTAGCTAGTTTAAATTGGTTTTGTCCATACTTTAACAGTAGTTCAGTTTTTTTTAAATCAAGACTTTTATCAGCATTATGTTTTCTGAAATTCAAATCATCATATCTATATTTATTTACTGCTTCAGCATTTTCTTTTCTGAAATTTAATTCATTTTGTCTATATTTATTCATAAATTCGTCTTGTTGAACATTATGCATAAACTGTGCTGTTTGTAAAAGTTCTTGTTGTTTTCTAGCTTCTTCCTGTTCTAGTAAAGCGTTCATTTTAAGAGCCAACGAAGCTGAAGAGTTGAATATATTGGCTACTGAGTTTAGCGTATTAGAGGCTTGCGCCATTCCTTGATTAGCTACAGAACTACCCTGTGCTAATGCTTCCATATATGGGTTTTGCATGTTGGTTCCTTTAAGAGTTCATATATGAGTCTGTAAGTTTTTTTCTTACAGCCTGTATTCTATCTAATTCCTGTTTTGTTCTATTCCACTGTTCTTTAGCCATTCCTAATTGGTCTTTCATTAGTCCGTATTGTTTAAATCCTAACCACAGAGAACCGAGTGTTCCAAGAGTTGATATCCCTGTGCTTAAAGGCTTAAGATATTTGTTCTCAAAACTGTTTTGCTGTGTAAATTGATTATCATACATTTTGCTTAACAGTGCATATTCAGGATGTTGTTGCTGATAATAGTAATCCTGATTAAACACTGTATTTACAACCTGTGGTGTTGGCAACATGGCGGTTCGGTTCTGTGCTAATGAGTTAGCATTAATTCCAAAGGGATTTACTTCAGTATTTATGTTGGCTAATGTAGTGTAGCAATTTCCGTTTGCATCGCATATTTGTTCCATCTTTGTTCCTTTGTGGAGTTTGTAAGTTATCTAAATCATAGAACCAACGGAGTGGTTCTATTGTTTAAACAACTTTAACGAAATATTTGTTTACATATCTGACAGATGCGTTAAGGTTTTCTTTTTCTTGCAGTCTTGCTATTCTGTTAGCTTTTTCCTGAGAAATTCTCAACTGTTCCATGATAATTCTTGGATCTGTTTTGCTATTAACCCTTCTTGGTTCTTTGATTCTTTCAATAGCTTTAACATCGTTTTCAGTCACTATCACAGGAATATCAAAAGGGATAATCTTCCCATTAACTTTTACAAAACCTTCTCTATCAGCATTGTCTGTTGCTGGTTTAACTATGACTTTAACTTTACCGTCTTGTGATTTAGCTTTTGCCATAAATTCTCCTTTTGTTTTTTTTTTAATTTAACTAAATCGTGAGAACCAACTAAGGGTTCCCACTGTTTAATTAAACGTCAAAATGGAATTTAACTAAACCAAGTCTTTCAGGATAAATAGTTGAAGCACCTAACCAAGACTTCCATCCGATTGTAGCAACCCTGTTAAGTGGATCGTCACCGTTTTGCCCTAATCCTTTAACGATTACTTCAATTCTTTTTTTACCTCTTACAGGAATGTTAGCTGTATGCTCTTTACCAAGAATTAGCATGTATCCTGTATATGTTCCGCTGTCTTCTTCAATAAGCATGTTTTCGTTTTCAATAATTCTAACGTCCTTAAGCATACCGATTTCACCCTCTAAAGGTTTCACTGAGCCAGTAGCGTATTTTTCAAGTGGAATAAAATCAGGATTGTCTCTTAAAGCATCACCAGCTAGTGTGTTAACAACACCAATGTATCTTGCCCATACTGGTTCTGTTTTATAATTAGGACTTGAAGCTAAGATTGAGCTAACATATTTAGCACCAGATAATCTTAATTGTAGAGAGATTTTTCTAATTGCTTTAGACATAGAACCACTCTTAGCATTGTCATCAGGGCTAGTGTTTCCTGTAATGTCAACAAGATGTCCAGCAGCATTAATCATAATATCTCTATAAAATCCATCAATAATAAGAGACGCAACATCACTATATTGTCTAACATTTTCAGAAATTGTGTACATATCGTGGAATGTTTTAACCTCTTCAGTCACAGTCATGAATGCACCGATAGGAAACACATCTGCTGATTGTTCTACAACTTTCATTTGCCCTTTTTCTGTTCCTGAACTTCCTTCTGGAAGAATGAAATCTTGATATGCGTTTTTGTTAACTAGCGTAGCAATTCCCTCTCCATTGGCTACATCATTTTCTGTGTAGTTTGTGTAAATGCTATTTGCTAACATTAAATCTTTCATTGGAACCCACTTTCTAAATACTATTTTGGTTCCATTGTTTTGAGGAAGAGCTTTTTGCATTGTTGCAAATTTGTCAAAGATTGTTTTTTGTGCTACTTCTGTAGCCATTAGTTTATCAACATATGCTTGTTGTTTTGCACCTAATCCTGAACCTTGTGTTCCATAAGTAACTGTTGCCATTGTTTATCTCCTTATCCGAATATTTCTTTTTCTAATTCTTCGAGAGATTTGTTATTCCAAATCTCATCGTAAGTTTTTTCGATTGTTTTTTGTCTTTTTCTTTGTTTCTGTGGTCTTTTAGGTTTAACCACGGAACTTGGTTCCTGAGTTTTGCTCTCAATAGAACCAACGTTCTGAACAGCATATTGATAAGCCTGTATCCAGCTTAAAGCAGGATTAAGAGCTTTTATCTTAACTGCCTCAGGCAGTACTTTTTCAAATTCTCCTGTTTGTACAGAACCAACGAAAGCAGGGAATACTTCAGGATTGTATAGTTCAACTTTGAATGTGTCGTCTAATGTATCCCAGACTTTAGATACTTTACCAGCTAATTCAGGATCTCTTCTCGTTAAGTCTGAGTAATACTCTTTTATAGGATCTTCCTGTTGAACTTCTGGTTTGTATTTATCCCCTGTTGGTTCTTCTTCTGTGAAGATATCGTCTTCATATTCCGTTTCTATACCAAATTTATTAGCAAGGTATTTGATTGCTTCAGCTTTGCCTTGTTTAGCATCAGCTAAGGCTTTAACGTCCTCTGGTTCTAAACCAGATTCTTCTATGATAGAAGCTATATTTCTCAGAGGTTTGATTTTATTCATCTTAAACGAATAATCCAAACCTTTCTGCATAAGCTCAATAGCTTCCTCTTCTGTCTTAACCCAAATCTCTTTACCTCTGTATTTAAGAGGTCTTGTTATCACAACACCGTTAGGTTGTTCTTTTTCTTCTTCAGAGCCAACCTCTGTTTTCTCTTGAGATTCTTCTTCTGTTGGTTCTTCTTCTAAAGACTCCTCATCTTGTTTTGATTCTGGTTGAGATAGATCTTCAAGATCTACTTCTTCTAAGTCTTTATCCCAAATTTCATTATATTCGTCTTTTTCCTCTGTTTGAGGATTTTCTTCAGTCTGGATTTCTTCAGTGTCAGCTTCCTCTGTCTGAGGATTATTGTTTTCTTCGCTTTGAGCTGTCGGCTCTTCTAAAGTGTTTTCATTAGAACCAAGAGTCTCATCAGCGTCCAGTTCCGTATCAGGAACAGGAGTAGCCAAAGTGTTTAACTCTTTTCCCATGTTTTTGTCTCCTTTTATCTTTGGTAGTCTTCTTCGCTAATTGTAGCAGAATTTATTAGTCCATCAAAGTAAGCTCTTAAATTTTGTCTTGCTTTTAGCTTGTCAATTACAATTTTATTATCTAAATCCTCATTAAAGACGATATCTTGGATATCAGAACCAAGATACCTGTCTATAATGATTTCTTTAAAATCTTCATTTTCCAAAAGTCTAAAAATAGATTCTCTATTCATTTTTATCCTTTACCTTATTTAATACTTCAGCGTATTTATTAGCTATATCTGCATCAATGCTAAGAGCTTCTTTCTGAGCTTTAACCTCTGTCTGCTTGGTTCTTGCTAAAGCGTTTTGAGCCAATGCTTCAGATTTTTTAGCTTCAGCCATCTCTTTAGTCAACTGGACTTGAGCCATCTGTTGAGCCATTGGATCTGGTTGAGGTTGATAGTTTGCTATCTCGTCTGCCAACTCAGGATACTCAAGAAGCTCTGTAAGTTTAGCTAACAATTTCTGAACCACGTCTGGTGGACATGCACCAGCTTGAACTAAAGAACCAGCCTGTTGCATAAGCATATTGATTTGATTAATTTTAATAGATTTTAATCCGTCTGTTCCAACTCTGAACTTAATGTCGTATTTGCTATCGCTTCTGCTAAACATGTCTTCAACCTCTTTAGCTATTAACAGCATAGCTTTTTGTTTAACGTCTTCAGGCAATTCTTCCACGCCAAATTCTCTAGCTAATTTCATGGTTTCTTTAGCTTTAAGCTCAGGAATGTTTACTCCTGTTATCTTTTCTATTTCTTCATCAGATAAATATTTCATCATCATTTGTAACCACTTACAAAGCATTCTTCTTAATCCATCTTGAATATTAATTGTAAACATTAGAAGCCTAACCTGTGCTTGGCTCATCATGGACTGAAAGTTAGAAGCTGGTGAGTTAAGCTCTCTTCCAGAAACACCAGTCATGGTTTTGTTCACTCCTGTTAATCCTTCTGCTTGGTTCTCTATGATTTGTAGCATATTATAAACACTTGATGGCAGTTCATTAAAATGTCCATCTACTACAACCTGATTTAAAGGAATACCAGTAGCATTAACCTCTACCACTGGATGCCCACTCATAAGCCTTTTGTAGTTAATAGCATCTAAAGCACCTTTCCTAACAAACTTGGTTCCATTATTTGACATAGACATATTGTCAATAACACCCCTAACAATAGAAGTCATAAATTTTTGTTCGTCGGCTATCAGTTCAGCTAATGCGTCTCCCCAAATTGAGAACTCTTTGTCAAATAAAGGGACATCTATGAAAGGATACCAGTTAAAGTCATAGTCTTTAGAACCAATAACCTCCACATCTGTTGTAGAATTTGATAGAAAAAATTTGATTTTAATTTTTCCTTTTTCTCTATACCAGTGTTCATACACATATATTTTGTCTTGGTTCTCATCTTTGTTATCTTCCGTGTCTAATCGCCACAAATCTCTATCGTGTAAATCATCTACTGATTCAGAACCAACGGTGTGGCTTTGTTTGCTGAAGAACTTCTCAACCGTTTCCTTGTCATAAATTGGATCTGACAATAAGTCCTCTTTTGTTGTAGGATATCTAACTATTATATATCTACATTCGTCTATACTGTAAGCTGTTGGATCTGTAAAAATATCTTCATTAGGAATTATCTGAGAGTGAGGTCTGTTTCTAATAACCTTCTCAAAAGTTATTTTATGTTTTCCGTCTTCAGTTTGAGTTACTTTAGCTCCTTTTTGCACGAATCTGTCTAGAACGCTTGGATCTTGAACTGAGACAGTCTGTTCATTTTTTACAACCTCTTTATCCCAAGAAACGTATATAAAAGCTGTCCCTTCTTTTACTGGAATATCAGTAAGAGTGTTTATAAACTTAACCTTGTTAAACTCTTTATCCCAGAAATAGTTTAAAAGTTTTTCGTCTATCTTTGCTTTAATGACATCATTTTTGGTTCTTGGTTCTAAGGAAACTATATTCGACGAAGATAGAAAAGGTTTAGCAAGATTTGCTGATAATGTTTTACCTTGTTTTTTGATAAGTTTCCATACTATCTTGCTTCTGCCATCAACTTCGTTTCCTAATGGCTTTCCATCGTACAGATCCAACCAATCTTGGATTTTCTTGTTAATTTCGCTCTTGTATTCTGATGCTTCCTGATAGGATATCTGTATTTGTTCTTTATTCATATTGTTCCTTTTCTATAATTTAAAATATTTGTCATAATCATAATCATATTCGCCTATTGACATTTTATAAAATTCATCAATGTTTTCAAAAGGCATATATATTCTAACTCCATCATTATTGTTTGTTAGTTGTTCTTGTAATTCTCGTGTTTTTTCATTATATTCTTCTATGCTGTGAGCTATCTGATATTGTGATATGAGCAAATACATCTTGTTTGCTGATAAGGTATAATTAATTGTTGTTGTTATCGTTGATCCTGAATACGAATAAGCCCCATAAGCTATTACAGCAATTTGTATGTAAAGTTTAGTCCTATCACCAATATCACTATTGTTAAGCAATGATGAAGCAGACAATGACACAAGTGTAGTTATTGGAGCTAAATATACACCTATTGCAAATGTAAGAAATTGAAACATGGATGTTTGCCAAAACTTAAGTTTGGTTGATTCGCTGGCGTAAACAAACATAACGATATTATGTTTATAATTATCATAAAAGTCTCTCAAGGGCTTTGAGCGTTCCATAAAGGCTTGGATTGGTACAGGAAATATTCCATTATCATAATTATTGTTTGTATAATATGAGTTATCGCCAATTTTCATTTTCATTTTTCTTGCTGGATTACATATTGTTGCGTGTTCATCTGTGTTATTGTCGACATAACAGTTTTCCCCATTAAAAAACGTTATGTCAGTTGTCCCATCACCTATTGTTATGCTCTTTTTCTCCTCGTTGGTTCTTCCGTAAAGCATATTAAGCATATCATCGAATCTTTCTCCAAATGAAGCTCCTATTGTTATTACAGCTTCCTTTACTGAAGCAGAACCAATACCATCAGACTCGTCATTTTCATCTATTAGTCCATCTATTAGTATATCTGGCTCTATTCCCATATCCTTTAACAATCTTCTATATTTTGGTTTTGTATTGACAAGTTTTCCTCTTTGTTTTAAAGGAATAAACAAAAACTCATTTCCGCCTATGGTTTCCAAATAGTCATCTTGATAGAAAACTTCATTGATTTCGTTACCATCTTCATCTTCGCAAATACAAGCTATAGCTTGTTTATTTACTGGTATGTTTATAGATACCTCAGTGTCTTTTTTATTTAAATCAATGAATTTATATTCTATCTCTACATCTGAATTTTTACCGATTTCTTCGTTGAATTTTACGGTTATTGGAAACTTTCCTATCGTATAATAATTTGATACATTTTCATTGTTTACTTTTACGCTAATAACGCTATAAGATTTATCATCAGATAATGTTATAGAATCTGTATCTTTTTCTGTTGTAATAGATTCAACGCTTTTGTTCTTTAGATTGTAAAAATAATATGTTGATTTATTTTTATCCACCGATAAGAAGCCGTTATTGTCAGTTTGAATCATTAACGGATCACCATTATAAAAAAACGGAAATACATTATCTTCATATGTAAAGATACCTATATCTTCATTAACTTGCGAAGAACCAAAATCCCTGATTTTGTTATCAACATACTCTTTAAACTCTTTTATAAAGAAGTATAAATAAGATCTTACAGAAGTAGACCAGTATGTTTCTTTTGTTATTTCAAATATATACTTATCACCCCCGGCTCCATCACAGTCTACATCTGAACAAGAGTCCTCAGTATAAACTCCACTTAAGCAACTTTTTTTTATCCATTTCGTGTCCAAAGATGAATCTATTAGCGCGCCATCTGCCAATGAACAGATTTTCTCTGCTGTTAAAGAAAAATTTGAAAAATCTACTTTGTAAAGTCTACAAACACATCTATATTCATTAGTGGATTCTTCCTTCTTTTTTATACTTATTGTCTTCCCGTATTTATTGGATAAAGCTTCTTCTATGTTTTTGACAGTGATAGTTTTTATCGTTCCTTCAGCATTTGCTGTAAAGCCTAATGCTTTTGTTCTTCCTCTAGCCATAAGCATTGTTTTTTCATATATCAACCTATTTAAGGGGTTTCCTTTTCTGCTTTTAACCCATTTGGCAAACTCATTTACAAGTTTTGCTCTGAACATATCTCTATCACTGTCAAGTATCCTAAATACACCCAAGTCTCTAAAAGTAACAGTCTCTTCAAAAGCTCCTCCTACAAAATCAACAAAAGAACTAACAGCTCCACCCATTAGACTATCCTATCAACTTATATATTTTATTTCTTCCATCAGAACCAACAAGCTTATGTTTAAATAGATTTAACAATCTCTCATTGTTGGTTCTACATAATGGCTTATGTTTAGCAATTAACTTTTTTACAATAGAATATACCTTAAACTTACAATCCATTCCTTCAACTGTAAAAAAGTTAATATAGTTATCTCTGTCAATAATAATAATATATTTACACAATGAAACATACTCCTTTAGTCTTGTGAAAGAACCAACAAAACACTCCGTTGGCTCTAATCCTAGAGATCTAAAGTATTTCAAAGTTTCCTTAGTAAAACTAACCAATGTTAGTCCTTATGTCGTTATACAAGCTAGATAATTCGTCATTAGTTATTATTGTTGGTTTACTCTCTAGCATTCCAGAACTAAACATCATAGCCCATGCATTCATTTGCGAATCAAAAAGCTTAAACCTAAAGTTATCATCAAAACCTCTTGTTTGTCTCTCAAGTAATTCCTGTTGTTTTACCTGAGTATTCTTTTGCTCCTCATTTAAAGGTGCTTGAAAAGCTAATTGAAGACAGGTATTCATAAGAGTTGAATATACATTAGCATAATCAGTCCCTTTTAATCTACCTTTATTAAACTGTTCATCTAAATCCGCTTTTACTTTTGCTGTAAGCTCATCGTAAACTGTTTTTACCTGTTCGATATCATAAGCCATTATTTATCCTTTAATAGTCTTGTTTTTTCTTTAGAACCAAGAGAACTTCCGTAGAAAAAAGTGATTATTCCACTTATTATAGTTCCCATTAAAAAGCCTATAATGGTATCAACATAGCGTTGGTTCTGTTGAGGTATATCATATGTCATTGCCATGAAGATGAACACACCAGCTACTACAGACCAAAAGAATGCAAACAGATATATAAAGTTCTTAGCGAACCAACCATCCTGAGTTAGAGCTACTTCTTGCATATGTCTCGCGTTAGCTCTGTCTTTAGCAAATATCTCTAATTGCTTAAGAATAAAATCTCTTTCTTTTTCTTGAAATTCTTTTAACTTCTGAATATCCTGTTTTGTTGGTTCCTTTTTGGATAAGTCAATTCCAGTTTTTTCTTTTATTACATCTATTGCTTTGTCTTTACCTGTGTCTATAAACTTAGATACTAAGTCTAATCCTGCTGAAGCCAGCATACCAACTAATGGTATCATTTGTATTCCTTTCTGTATTTTATTTTGTGATATAGAATCACAGCATTAACCATCAACCATCTTTGCCATTTAGGGATAGCTATATCTTTTAAACATTCTTCAAAAATTTTATCAGCTTCTTTGTATTTTCCTAAATCACAAAGATAGTCATGTATTATAGCACATGGAAGGTAGTCTGTTCTATTAGGCGGAAACAGTGACCAGAACACACGAGGGACTGAGGCTCCATCTGTATAAAATCCCTTAGGAACCAATGTGTTATTGTATTTAACTGGTTCTAATAGTTTAAACTTATGATTCCTAAGAGGTTGTAATTTGAAATCACTATACTTCAGTCTTCCCATTTGATAGCCTCTACCTCTTCCTCTGTTGTAGCATTAATTACTCGCTCTTCTAAATCCCACAACTTCTGTAATTGTGATTGATAATATTCGCCAAGCTCTAATAGAACTTGTTTAATATTATCTACGCTTAATTCAATTCTTCCATCAAGAGTTTTTACTTTCATAATATCAACTCCAGCTGCGATAGCCAGATCATAAGCATTTTTTAACTTACTTATGTCTCGTTCTTCTGAGTAGAATCTATTTTCAGATACACTTGTTACATAACCTTTTTTTAAAGTTTCTAAAAATCTATGTTTTAGTTCTTTTATTTTTATTTGTTTTAAAACAGTTAATTTTTCTTCTTGTGTTTCTGCTGTTTCGTAAGCATAAAACAATTCGTTAAGCTCATTCATCTAATTCCTCCTGCCCAGTAGAGATAATCAATTAATACAGTGTCTGTTGGACTCGCATCCGAAGAAGAATATACATTTTTGCAAATTAAGGTAGGCAACATATAACGAATATTTGTTGTTGTATTTCCATATTGGTAAATTTTTGTCCCATCTTTCCAAATTTCGATTCTATTTTCTTTTTTTGTGGTTATGTAAAACCTTAACTCTATTTCGTCTCCTCTTGTAAACGATAGTCCAGTATTTATTTCATTCCCTTCTTCTCTTATAGACACATTATTAGCATTAAATCTTATAAAAAACTCTTTACTATCTGTTGTATCTAAATCATATTTTGATGGTCTTGTGGCTATATTACCAAAAGCCAAATCAAATTTTTCTAAATCTTGTAAGAATTTTATTTTTATTCTATATTCTACATCTTTCGCGGGAAACATCCAGTATTCCCCAAAAGAAACTGCACTTTGTCCCGCTTCTTGTGTGTAATCCAGTCTTACCCTAAGATACCCAGGGGTTGCCATAGTCCCCATCCACAATGCATTTTCTTTTGTAAAAATTCTCAAAGGCGACATTTGTATAGACGGTTTGTCTGTATAAAATAAAAAATCACTAAACCATTCAAAACGTTTTTGCCCAATTTTGTTTTTTAGCTTTGCCGGATTGCTAAAATTTATAACTTTTCCCATTATTCGCCTCCTCTCAGCCATACTGTAATATCAGAATAGTGGCTTAGTATATACACATCTGTTGGTTCTTCAGCTATATACAATTCACTGTTCATAAGAATCAAACCTCTGTTCTCACTGTTTAATTCTTTTTCTCCTATCCATAAATATGAGTCACTTTGGTTCTGAACCACCTTGCAGTTATGAATAAGATATAGCTCTTTGGCTTTTATTTCCATTGTTAATTCTTGTTTACTTTCTAGTGTAATTTCTGTCATTTTTCGTCTCCTATGTAAATTTAATTTTTTCTATTTCTTCTACTGATGTAGCATCATTAACTTGCTCTCTTAAGGAATTAAATTTGGTAAAGATTCCCGTTTGTTTTTGTCCTGCAAGAACCAATGCTTCTTTAAATTTAGGTTTAGTTAATTGAATAGTGTTGTTATTGGTATCTATCCAATCTAATGTAGTTGTATCATCAGGTAATGCTTGTATAGCCCTACTCATTCTTGTCTGAGCCAATTCATTTCCATCGAGATACTCACCTGATTCCAATGTAATTTTTATTTCATTAACAAGTTTATCTCTTATAGATTTAAGTTGTTTTATTTTTTTGTTTTTAAAATATTCTAATCTTTCTTCTTCCGTATAAGCTGGTTCTACTTGATTACCTTCTTTTATCCACTTCTGAACTTCTTGATAATGCCTATTGAAAGGGTCTAAAGGAACAAATGTCCCGTTTAATAAATATCCTGTTAGTTTGTTTGTCTCTATATTTCTCAATTCTTTAACTTTCATTTAATCTCCTTACAGTTCAGCATCTGCTTCAATATCTAACTTTATAAAAGCAGTTTCGATGTCATTGTTTAAAAACTCCCCTCCAAGTTCTACATTTTGTGTAGTTACTCCATACATACCTTGTTTATCTGTATTGTTTGTAGAATAGTTATTAAAAATTTTTATAGTAGGAGTTGTTCTTTTTTCGACCTCAAAAGGATAACTCATTGTTTGAGTTCTTATTCCATCCCCTGCGTCGTCTCTTAATACAAACCCGTAAATTCTCTCATAATATCTTCTGCATCTGTATAGTTGTACATCGAAAGGCACATGTTCAAATTCAGTGACCGCATTTCCTTCTTCTAATTGAAGTTCTGCTATTTCTATGTAATTATTTGTGTTAGCCGCCCAATTAACAGAGTTAGTAGTGGTTAAATAATTATCATTTAACCATGTATTAAGGCTTGGTGCTATAAAGTTTTCATTATTTATAAAACCTATATTTAAGACAAATCCTATATTTTCGTTGTTTAACAAAGAAGGATTCCATTCATTATTTAATGGTATTGTAATTTTAATTCTTTGAACCGAGTCAATATTTTCGTACTGGAAATTTGTCACATAGCTTTGAACACCAGAAGATGGACTTGTTTCATTACGTAGTGCTACAGAGTATTCACCGGAGACATTACTTTTAAATAAAAAACTAATTGTGATATCTTTTCCATCTAAAGCTAAATTATATAAATGTTGTCCTTCAAATTTATAAACTACTCCGCAAACATTATTCGAGCCCGATAAGTCTGTTATAGGTGAATTTATTTTTATCTTTAAAGAGTTTTTATTGTCTAATGTAGATTTAGTTATATTTAGTTCACCTTCTGTTACATTTTTTCCTGCCACAAATCTATCGGCAGTATATAAATCATTAGTATCAGAACTCGTAAAGCTTTCCCCTCTTTGCCAAACACTAAAATCACCATTAATGATTTTGTTTTTAAAAACATGTCCATAAGGATTAGAGCCTTTAACTAAATCAGCATCTAATCCGCTTTCAGCCCCATCAACATTTTTGAGCTTATTTAAAATATCTTCATCACTATATTGTTGTGTTATTGTCCAACTATTTCCATCATAAGTTTTCATAACTTTACTTGTTGTATTAAAATACAAATCACCCATCTGTAAAGAAGAACCATCATTTCTTACTGTTGGGTCTTCAGTCTTAGCACCAAGATATGTTTTGGCATAAGTATTAACATCATCAATAGAATCTGCTGTAATATTGACATTGTCAATGTTTGTAGAAACTGTGTTTACATTAATAATGTTTGTAGCTACTGTATCAATATTATCAACATCATTAGCCACTTTATTTACATTAGTTAAATCGTTAGCTACATTGTTTATGTTTGCAATATTTGTTCCGACATTATTTACATTGGCTATATTGTTAGCAACCGTATCAATATTGTTTTTGTTGTTTACAACATTATTAACATTGTCTATATCTGTAGCTACAGTGTTCACATTCGTAATAGAACCAGCTGTTGTATTAATATCTGTAAGATTGTCAGCAACACTTTTAACATCGTCTATATTAGAACCAACCTCTTTTACTTTATTGTCAGAGAGCATATTAGACAACACATCGTTTGTAGCAGAGATTTTCTTATCTATATACGTTTTTATAAAGTCATACATTTGTTGAACCGTCATAGCCAAGCCCTTTTATGTAGTTTTGAATTGTAATAAGGATATTTGCTCATAAGAAGATTAATCTCATTGTTCCATTTTTGGAAGTCTGAAACAACTGGCTGTAAGTTCTGAGCATTAGTATAGTTAGAAGAAAGATAATATTTTACACCAGCTATTAAGGCAGGTTTTATAACTTTTTCTATGTTAGAACCAACAAGTGTAATGTCTGGAATAAATGAGCCTATAGCATAGGCCTTAATTAATTCTTTTTTAAACGTTCCTTTATATTCATAGATTAAATCATTTACGGGATCAAACAAATCAAATATGCTCTCTCTATTCTCGTTAACAACATCTGTTACGTCAATTAATTGGCTATTCTCTGGAGAAGACTCTAGAGTTTCATTTACCTTAACCTCTAGTCCAGTTCCATCGTTCATAGCCTCAAGCAAATCCTCAAGCGTTGGCTCTATTATATCTAAAGACAATAGATCTTTTTTTTCAGCCATATTTATTTTATAAATAGAACCAAAGTCATATACAGTTACGCAATCAATAATCTCGAAACCTATAATAGTTTTAAAAATTCTTGTCTTAAAAGCTATTTCCATGATTACGTCATTCAGTATCGTGGCTAAGTCTGTATCTTCTATTCCATAATCTCTCACATAAACCTTATAATTGTTTATATCTATTGCCATTATTTACCTTTGTCGGTTTTGTGAATTATAACACAAAAAAATAAAATTAAAACAAATAGGGGTTTGTAAAGCTTTCATCCACTATCCCTTCACTATCCGAATAGTTTATTGGTTCTGCATAAATCATATCTATAAGGGTTAATTGTGATAATGAATCTATTAAGTCATCATGTTTAGCAAGAATAGAATCATTAGTAATTAGACTCATCTCATGCTTTAACTCATCAACAAACTCTTTCATATGAGTTTTTGGCAACCATAATCTTCCCATTTCTACAACAGGTTGTAGAGCTTTAAATACAGCCAGTTTAGCTTTGGTTCTGTTTACCATTTGAAGATTAAAAAATTTTCCTCTCTTTACCATTTCATTTTGAATAAATGTTTTCATAGATAATTGAAAAGCAACTTTCTCAAGAACCACTGCGTATGGATTCCATCTTACAACCAAAGTGAATATCCTGTCTATTGTCTCATCAGGTTTAATTCTTCCAAAGAATCCATCTACCAAAAACCAATTATTGTTCTCATCTACTCCGACAACTGATATTGCAGTATAGTCGGCATAAGATTTTTCAGATACAGCCAAATCTACAGAAATATAATAAGTCAAAGAACTTATCTTGTCTTTTAAGTCATCAATATTGTAATAGTTTATATTTTCCATATTAAACAGCAAATCATCTTTAGGCGTAACTTGAAGCATGTATTCCTGATAAAAAGAAGTCTCTTTTCCCTGATCTTTTAAATCCTCATAAATCTCTCTGACATAATCAGGCGTAAATCTGTCAGACCAAGAAGTTATGAGTTTATTCCAGTCTTCTGGAGGGAAATCCTCTGCAACAGGTAAAACAATAGTTTTCCAGCTTTTACTTCTTACTAAATCAAGCAACAAAGAATCTTCATGTATTGGAGTTCCAATAAAAATAAACTCATACTTGTTGGGATTAATAGCAGGTCTAACTACGTTATTAAACCAGTTCTTCAGCTTGGTTCTTGATTCTTTTGTAGAGTGTTTCTCATCATTCTCAATATCATCAAGAATGACAATGTTAGGACGTTTGTTTGCTATGTTGGTTCCCCTTAAACTTTGTCCAGAACCACGTCCTTTGAGGTAGAACATTTTTTGAAGTTCCTTATGCCAGACATAGATAGTAGGATCATCGCCTAGTCTTTTCTTCTTAACCTCAAGAACCTTGCTTAGTTCGCTCTGCTCTATAAGAGTCAACAATGTTTCAAAAGTAGATTCTACCATTGCTACACTGTCCTGAATAACAAGGATATAATCAAACTCCCCAAAGTTTGGCTTCTTTCCAAGATAGAGCCAACGAAGAATATTGTACTTCGTGAGAGCAGATTTTCCTAAACCCCTGTGACACATAATTACTTTGTGTTTGTCTTTTGACAGAAGGTGATCTACTAACTGAAAATGTGCTTCAGCACTTCTATTTTCTTCTTTAAAAAAAGAATTGAACCATACAAAAAACTTTACAGTTTCTTTGTGTTTAGGAACATACGGCTTACTATAACTCTGTCTTTCAACTATCAATTAATGTCCTTATTAAATATACTATTATCGCAATAATAGCTGGTATAGAAGTAAAAAGAGCATCATAAAAATCTGTTGTGTGGTTATCGGAGAAAGAGTCATAGACTTCTTTAAGAAGCCCTACTATCACAACAATAGCAAATGAAAATAAGATGTCTTCAGTTGAAAAAAATAAACAAATAAACAAAATAGAACCAACTGCCATATGGGCGATCTTGTCGTGTGGTATTCTGTTGAACAATAATAACACTTTTTCAGTGACATTATAAAATGTTTTTTTCATATCAATCCTTTAATTCAAAATGCCCTATGTCATATCCATTTCCTATATTGAAAGTTAACCCCCAGACAATAGGAACGTTTAGCAATCTTGAAGACCTAAGTATAGCTCTTCCGACTTCTAACCACATCCATCCGTTTTCTTTTGTGTAATCAAATATGCCCCTTTTATTTTCTCTATCCCAAATATAGATATCAACCGCATGACCATATCCGTCTTCTTGGATCTGATGCTTTGATTTTTTTTTGTATCCATCAAGTTCACTTAACCCTTTTTTATATTTTTCATTTTGTTCATCAGCGGTTCTAACTCCAGAAGCAATACCAAAATCAACTTTCGACTCTTTTATTGCTCTATTCAGAACCAATGTGAGCGAAGGATGAACTCCCTTTAATCTGTTTTTAGAAGTTTTACCAAAACTATATCCCATTTTCCTCTCCTTGTCATTTTATTTACAATCATCTTTTATAACATACACAGAGATACATACACCTATAACTATGCTTAAAGTGCTATAATACACGAAGTAGTATGCTTCAATCACTGTTTTTTCTCTCTGTTGTAGTAAGACTCCACAGCTTTTCTCATAGAATCAGAATTGAGCTTATCGGCAATCATGAGTTCCATTAAATATACACCTCTGGTTCCTATATGCCCAAAAGCTGAAGCTATCCCAGCACTAAGTATCATGTTTTCAGACCATCCATAAACTAATAAAAATACTGTGATTCCTATCGACGTAGAACCAATGAGATCTATTATCAACATAGAAAGTTTTCTTCTAATGGAAAGTGATGACAAGTCTCTTCTTACAAAAGAACCAATGCCAGAAAAAAGTATCGAAAAGCCTACAACTATGTAATCTATTATCCCAAATTCATTTATATGCTTCATGTGTTCACCCTTAGTCATCTTTTTTCCTTTGATTAGATGTCATCTCTATAACTTTAGATGCGTCTAATCCTTGTAGCTTGTCTGCTATTTTATCAAGTTTATCTTCAATCTGGACAACATTTATCTCATTGCTTTGAATATTAACGTTTAGTTCTAATTCTTGAGCTTTTTCAGGTTTTCTTGTTTCCTGTAAAAATGTCTTCATATATTCTATTCTATCTCTATCCTTGGTTCTTTCGTCAAATATCTTCTTAAGAGATAGATCCAGCACCTTCATCCTGTCAAGAGCATATGTAACATATAAAGAAGTATGCAGAGTAGAAACAATATATTTGTAGAGCTTTGAATTCTCAAGCCTTTTAGCTTTCAGCTCAATCGTGGTTCTTCCTAATTCATCACCAACCTTTTTCTCTTCAGAACCAAGGGGGGCGTCAGTATTAGTAACAACGCATCTTTCAGGAAAAGCACACTTAAAAGCCTCATACCTTGAAGCATTCTCATTAAACCTCTTCCTGATATAAATAATTGTCTTCGCTATCCTACTTAAATCATTTACACCAGTATCTTCACTAATGCTGACAATCTCACTTGGTTCTAAATAGTCGTCTTCATTAAATTGTTTCAGAACCAACGAAGCATTCTCAAGTCTCTGTTTTATATCCATCTAAACACCTTATTCAACAGTCTAAAGAACCAAGCTCTAGGTTTATACAGTTCAATCATCTGTTTTAGTAGCTCATCACTTGTTATCTCCATCTCATTCCTAATTCTTATAAATTCTTTTCCAGTATCTTTGTGAACAGTAATGCCAAACTGATTTCTTTTTTTCATATTATCCCTTTTGTTGTTTACTTGGTTCGTAAATTATACTATAATAGTTTTGCAGGTTGCAAACAAGCAAATAAAAATCCTCCTTAATATTTTTTCATTCTACCTCCTTGATCAAGCAACCTGTGGAAGAGGTTTTCATCCTTTTTCCTCTTTCTCGCACTTATTTTAAACCACCTTGGTTCTAAAGTCATTACTTCAAGTAAAACATACATAAATTGGATTTTTGAACAAAATCAATGGTTGGATTTTTATTATAAAAATTGAAGTAGGCTTAAAAATTATAAGCACAAAAATGTTATAAAAATTTAATGAGGCTTAACCACACTCTTCACCACAAAAAGTCCAACCCCACCCCCTTTCTTCACAATAAGAATTCTTTTTTTTATCTTCTTGTTTTATGAGATTTTTATCTCTAAATCACTTTAAAAGGATGTCAAATGTGGTTAGAACCAATCATCAGTACAGTTATGTCAAACGTAGTATTTATGGTGCTTTTCGTTATTGTTTTAGGTGTTTATGGAATCATTGAGTTGTTTAAGGTTGTAGCAGTAGGTAAATCAGATGCTAAAGTTGAAGATATCACAAAACTAATCCAAGATGTAAAAAGGAGCACAAAATGAAAATCATTAACAAAAAACCACAAAACAACTACAAACCAACAGAGGTATTTCTAAAAGTTTTAAACGCTACAGTTGTATTAGAAGAACCTAATGACATCAATGAACTAATCAACCACCTTTCAGAAGGTGATGAAGACTTCATTGATAAAGTTAATGCTATTCTATATGCTCAGAGAATGTTCTGGACTAATCAAAAAGACTCAACTCTTTGAGTTTTTTCTCTTTTTTTTATCTTTTATCCTTTTCATATTCTTAATACAGAACCAACATACAGAACCAACTATATCAGCAGGGGAGAGTACAATGGACAGAATAAAGAGTATCATTAATAAAGCTAAACAGAGAGCAGACGATTGGTTTGAAGTATTCAGTTGGAGCTACCACAGAGACGTTGTCTTCGTAAGAAGGATGGAGTATTTCACTGGTTAAGAATAGATCTTAATAATCATACACACGAATGGTTAGAACCAACCAAGGGAGACATAGACACATTCAAAGACAATGATGAAAACTTTAAAGAATGGATTAAACAATACATTTAATCTACTTCTTGGTTCTTTTCTATGAATACTTTTATAGTCTTTATAGATAAGAACCAACAGAGCATGGTTCAAACAAAATCAAAAACAAAAGGAGAAACAATGAATAGATTGGAACTAATCAATAAACTACTTGAAGAAGGTTTGAGCTACAAAACTATCGCAGAGCAAACAGGTATAAATGAAGAGATTGTCAGACAAATAGATGAAACAGAGGAATTTACAGGAGTAGAATCAACAGAGATGTACGGAAAATATGTTAATACAACTACTAATGAAACTATTAAAAGATTATATGATGTAGTTTCAATTGAAAAAGAATGGGATACCCTTCATCCTTCAATAAAAAAGAAAGCACTATATGTACTGGGAACTGATGTATATCTTGGAGATAATAAAATAGAACCAAGAATAAGCCAAAATGGTTTTGTTTATTTCACAATAGGAAAACACTCAATTAAAGGGTATAACCTAAATATCGCAATCAGAAACAAATTTACAGAAGCTCAATTAACACCTATTAAATTAATTGTAGAAGAACCAAGATATGAAATATGGTTATACAAATCTATTTCAGATAAAGAGTATTTGGTTTGGATAGACAAAAGAACCAATCAAGTAAACAAAATATATACAAAAGAAGGAGGATTGAAAAAATTAGAAGAAGAACTAAAAAGTATAGAATATAAAGCTCTTAAAGAAGAGCTGAATTATGTTCATAATATTGAAAAAGAACCAATTTGTATAGAAGAGGAAGAAGTTTATAAAGAACCTGAAACTTTTGTTGAAAGAACAGCAGAATTAAAAGAACTATTAAGTGAAGTATTAAGATTAAGAACCAGTGGTAGAAAATTATCAGCAGAAGAATTTGAACTGTTAAGAGAAATTCAATCAGAAATAGAAATCCTTATAGGATAGTTTCTCTTGGTTCTTTTTTTGAAATTAATTTTAAAGGAGTATAAAATGAAAGCAGTAAAAATGTATTATGTAGTAAACGGTAAAGGACAAAGAGTATTTATTAAGAAAAATCAAAGAAGATTGTTTAAAGAATTAGGGTATAAAATCTTTATGTTAAGATTTATATGATCTCAACACTAAAGATGACCAAAAATACACTACACAAACTCAATAGAAAGACACTATTGAATTTTATGTGTTTTGTAGTATATTTGTATTAAAAAAGAAAGTTCTTTAAACAGAACCAACAGGGGAGGGTTAATATAAACAAAAAAAAGGATTTGAAATGAAAACTCTTAAATTCTTGTTAGCTAAAACAATGTTTGATTTATATTTGTTTAAGAAACCTATAAAGTACTATACAAAGCTTGACTGGTTCTTGAACCAATGGTGCTTAACCACTTTTAGCGAATATAAAAGATATGTAAAAGAAGAAGCTAAAAATTTAAGAACTGAATTTACTCTTGAATATGCACCTTCTATCATGGAAGAAGCGGCTGAAATAATAGAGAAAAATCTATTAAACAAGGAAGATAAAAATGAAAAATAAATTTATTCTATTAATGGATAACTATGTTATAGGAATATATAATACCCTCAATGAAGCTAAAAGAGAGAAACAAGAAGTTCTAAAAGTCTTCATTAAAAACCATTGTGAAGACTGCAGGAGAATTAAACTGACAATAAGACAAAAAGTTTTCAAATGATGGGTTGTGTCTTAGCGTTTGTTATACAGGCTTATAACATTGATTCAGACAAGGTAGAAAAGGTTAAAATATATCATTGTGAAAGGAAGAGTGGTTCTAATATTGTCAAAAACAGAACCAACAGGTAGAGAATGTGGTTTTCAAGTAATTGACGGTAAACAATAGTGGTGCTTTATAAAAAAATAAAAGGAGTGATAATGTTTAAAAATAAAGTAATTCTTTTCTATACAAAAGAAGAATTAGAAGAAGTTTGTAAAAAGTTCCCAAAAATTTTCAAAAAAGATTTTTATTTTAGTTTCTATTTCTCAGGAGGATATTCTTTTCCTATGATTGTATGGGACATTGAAAAAGATTTTTTATTCCATCAAGGCTTAAAAGATATAGACAAGTGGGATTCAGAATATATTGAGTTAGTAAGAAAATCAATAGACTGGAAAGATTTTATTCAAGAAATAGAAAAAGGAGACAACAATGTGTAATATAAAAAATTTACAGGAATTTGTAGAGAAGCATTAGAAGAGCGATTTTGATATAGAAGTAGAATGTAAGGATATGCCAACAAAGATTGCTATCTTCAGCGTGGATCACTATAAGAACTATTGGGAATATAGTCCTCTTAAATGGAACTTTGGAGGTTACAGACTTTTTGTTTTTCCAAATGTAGAGTTTTATCCTAAATATAAAAATTTTGTAAAAAAACTTAAAGAACATGGAGTCGAAGATGGAGCTGTAGTAGATTTAGAAACAGCTAAGAAAATTGTTGAACTGATGTTTGGTTCTAAAAGAACAAAATATTCTGAAATAAAAGAAGCACTTGATGAAGTTGAAGAAGAGTAAATATAATATATATATTATGCTAATTTTGAAGTTCCGTATTTCTGGTAGTTTCAGAGATTTTTTTTCCAGTCTCACTGGACAAAATCTTAAAAAAGTAGTATAATACTGGAAAAAGGAAAAAAAATGGAAAAACAAGTTGAGTATATAGAACCAACAGACCTGGCGGGTAAGACAGTTATTGTAAAAGAACCAAAGAAACCATATTACTCTGAACCATACCATTGCAAATTCACACTTGTTGGTTCTAAATTAGGAAATGAATATTCTTTATTCTTAACTTTATTTAATGCTTTCAAAGATAAGAAAATGGTGTTTATAGAATACATTTTTAGATATATGGACAAAAATAATATTATTTCTATAGATAAAGAAAGACTTTTAAGAGAATTAAATATTTCAAAATCAACCTTATATGACTGGATAAAAGTACTAATAAAAGAGGATTTAATGGTAAAAATATCAAAAGACAAGTATATGATTAATCCACAAATTGTTATTAACTATAGAAAAGTAAAAAACAGAAAAATACCAGATTTGGTTGAACAATATAGAATGTATAAGTTAAAACTCAAACAATAATCCTCTCTCTTGGTTCTATTTATGAATTTTTTTTGAAAGGATAAAACATGCAAAAGAAAGAGAAATGTTTAAAACTTTTAGGGTTGATTTTCTATGAAAAAAATCTTAAAAAAGTAGAGCAATTGTTGAATCTTATTAAAAATGAAGAAGATTTGGTTAAAGTCTTTAAAAACTTAAACAAAGATTACTGGAATAACAACATTGATGACTATATAAAAGAGCTTGAAAGATTAAACAAATCTAAAAAGGAGAATAAATGAAAAACAAATACTATTTTTCTGTTCATACAGAAGATTATAATGAAGCTATTGAGAAAGCCAAAGAAGAAAGGGATACAATTATCCCTGAGTTAATTAAAAGGAACCAAAACTCATTTATTCTTGAACTAACAGTACCTGTAAGATATCACGAAAAAATAGATGAATATGAAGACAGAACAATAGCAGAATATGAGACAGATATTAATGATTTATTTGATGATACGATTGATTGTGTTGAGTGGTTCTCATCTTGGGTTAAAGAGTTGCAGGAAGAATTAGAAAAATGTAAAAAGGAGCTAAATTGAAACTAAACATAATGAAACCTAAAGACTTAATTTCAAAAAATCTTAAAGCTTTATTATTCGGAAAATCTGGAATCGGAAAAACTTATCTTGCTGGTTCTGTATCAAACGCTTTATTTCTTGATTTAGAAAAAGGTAGTGCTTCAGTTAAGAATAAAGACATTGACGTTGTTCCTGTTAATGATGCTGGTGAATTCAGAAAAGTATTAGAGTTTCTTAAGGAAGATACAAAATATGAAACTATTATTATTGACTCACTAACAAGATATGGAGAAATGCTATTTGTTGCATTATCAAAAATGTATCCAGATAAAAAAGACTCTATGAAATTATGGGGTGATTTTGATACAGTATCAAGACAAAGACTTGAAGATATTTTACAATTAAATAAGAATATCATTATCACTTGCCTTGAAGAGGATATAGTTGATGGTGGTTCTCTTAAAAAGTTTCCTATGTATAAAGCTAATAAATTCAAGATGATGCTTCCAAGCTATTTTGACTTTGTAGGGCATTTGGTTGTAGATAATGAAGGACACAGAATTCTTATTTCAGAACCAACAGAAGACAGTATAGGAAAAAATAGATTAAAAGATTTTGGCGTTCCTAATGTGATTAAAGATACTGATGATTTATATGATATGCAAAAAATTATTGATAAAATAAAAGGAGAATAAGATGAGTATTAGACTAAGAGCTAATTTAGATTATCTTTTAGAGGATAAAGATTTACATTTTGATATGACAGATGGAAAAAAATTAGCAATAAAAACAAAATGTGGACAAGTTTTGGTTGTTTTTAATGATTTGGTTTTTGCAAAAAAAGAACCAACGAAAACAGAAATTGATTTTGTTAAAGAGATTCTTAGAAAACAAATTGATGAAATTAATAAAAAAATTAAGAGATTGAAAGAGCTTGAGCAAAACGAACCAGAAAAATTAAGCATCTTTAGAAGATGGAATAAAAATAATGTTTATGAGGTAGTTACAGATGATTTGAGGTTTGATTTTCACATAAAAACAAAACAGGTTTCTAATATTAGGCTTGATGCAGACAATTTAGAAGAGATTAAAGAAAAAATAAAGCAAATAGATTATTTAATACAAAAAGCTGAAGAACGTATTAAATGGCAGGAAGAAAGAGACAACATTATGCAAGAACTAAATCAAAACTGTAATATCTGATAAGGAGGTGAAAAATTGAGTTAGATATAAACAAAATTCCTTATGAACATAAACAATATTTAAAAGAACAGTTTAACCGTTTAAACAAAGAACCAACCAAACCAAGAACGAGTTGCTTTCATCCTTTAAAAACAGATAACGGTTGGTTCTATTATGTGTTCGGTTGGTTAAAAGACAAATGGGTAGTTAGAGTGTTTGACGATGATGAAGAAGCTGTAAAGGCTTGGATGAAACTTGAAGAATATCAAGAAAAGTTTAATAAGGAGTAAAGATGGATAAAGAAACGCTTAAAATGGTTTTAGAATTAAAAGAAGAAGAAATAAAAGCAAAAATAAGAGAATGTTTGGACCTTTCTTATGACAAAAGTTACATTTTGGTAAAAAATGAAGAAAAATTAGCTAAATTACTTAATGTTAAATTAAACAAAAAGCAAGGAGAATAAAATGAGTTGGTTAGACCAAATAAATGTAACAGAATTAGAAGAACAGGAAAAAGAACAGGAAAGCTTTACAGGATTTCAATTACCAGAACCGGGTGTATATGAAATTACAATAGAACAAATCTTTGTTGATAAAACACAGGGTGGAACTACATTTTTTGGACTTGTTGGTTCTCATGGTGAATTTCCTAACGATATAGAGATTAATCTAACAGGTTGGGATGTGCAGAGAATGATTAAAAATAAAGATGGACAAACCAAAAATTCTAAAGGTGGATATTATACAGGGCTTATGCTTTTAGATAAAATTGCTAAATGTATAGGTAAAAGAGTTACTGAATTAATTCCTCAAAAAGGATATGTAGAAATCTTTGGACAACAAAGAGAAGTAGGAATATTTAAAGACTTATTAGGTAAAAAAGTTGTAATAGGAATCAGACACAGAAAATATGAAAAACAAGATGGTTCTGAAGGATTAGCATTACAACTTGTAGACGTTTGCTGTGTAGAGAACCAAGAATGCAAAGAAAAACTTGCTAAAAGAATCGAGAAACGTCCTATTATTGAGGAAAGATCAAGCAACCAGTCAAACAACAGTCAAACAAATACTGATAACATTCAATTCTAATTTAACAATCAGAACCACCGCTTGGTTCTGATGATTAAGTTAGAAAAAAAAGGATAATCTATGATTAATCAAATCATCAATTATGTGAATTCACAAGGAAGATTTGTTTCTCAAAAAGAACTTATTGAAAATGCTTTTTGGTTTACTTTTTCATCTCTGCTTGGTTCTGTACAACCAAAAGTAGAGTTTAAATATAAACTCTACAATATTAACTATTTTGGAATTACAATAGCTCCATCATCAGCTGGTAAATCATTTGTTTATGAACAATGCAAAAAACTTTTTGGTGAAGATCTAAATCAAAAATATAAAAATCTCATAACAAAAGGATATAAGTTAAATACTCAAAATCCAACAGATGATGAAATTACAATAGATGGATTTCAGACAAACATAAAAAACTATATTCCTAATTTTGAAAACACAATAGAAGGAACTAAGGAGGGATTATATTTAAGAGCATTGGCTCTATCTAAAAGTTTCTTTGGTTCATTAAATCTAATCCACGAAGAGATAATGGATGTAATTAAAGATTCAAACTTAAATGTAATGAAAGAACTTTATGACGGAAGGTTTATAGGAAAGGTGATTAAATCATCTATTAACGACAATATCTATGGGGTAGTGTCTAATATGCTTATTTTTGGTTCATCTACATCTCTAAAAAGAGACCAAAAGGTTTATGAATACTTTGCCAAAGCACTTGGTTCTGGAATATATAGAAGAAGTTTTATTTATTATCAAGAACCAACGGATATTCAATTAAGAACTGATACAGAGTATTATGAACAACCTGATTTGTCCTTTATAAGAGAATACATAAACAAACACATTAAAGAAATAACAGAATCAGGGAATTATCCTGAATTGCATTTTACAGTAGATGCTGAAGAATATCTTGAACTTATCAATCATGAGCTTGTAGAATTTGCTAACAAATATAAAGAAGATGAAAGATTTAGTGCAGAAGTTGGTTCTTTTGATAAGTTGTTAAAATTAAGTGCTTTACACGCTTTACTTAACCGTAGAGAGCAAATCTCTTATGATAACGTAGAATATGCTTATAACTTCTATAAGCATGTTAGAAGCACTAATTTAGAGCTTTTCAATGTAGAACCACAGCACAGAAGAATATACAGAGTAATCAAAAAGCTTGGTAAGGCAACAAAATCAGAAATACTTGAATCAGACATCTTCAATAGAATGACTTTCAATGAAGATATTAAGCTTGTAGATGAATATGCCTATAGAAAGAATGAGGTATTACAGGTGCGTGGTTCTAAAATAAAAACGTTCTCAATAGAACCAATGCCTATGGTTGATTTGAATAAGATTATTGTATCTATTCCTAAAGTAGATAAAAAGGAAAAAACCACTGATTATATCAGTATGGAAATACCGTTTTTTGGAGAGAACCAATCCGTAGAAAGATTAGTTAAATCAGATAAAGTATCAAATTTTTGCTTGGTTCATTTTGAAAATGGAAAAAGAAAATCAGATAAAACTATTGAAGGACAAAACTGTATAGGTATAGATGTTGATAATGGAATCACACTACAAGAAACAATTGAAAAACTTAAAGACTATGTTTATCTAATCTATACAACCAAGTCTCATCAGAAAGACAAGGGAGGACTTATTTGTGATAGATTTAGAATACTGTTACCTACAAAATCAAAATTTTTTGTAGATAATGAAAGACATAAAGAACTGATTACTAATGTTTGTGAAGCATTAGGGGTTGGTTCTTATGATGTATCTACAAGGAACCAAGACAGACTGTGGTTCACTAATCCTGAATGTCAAACATTCAAGAACCAACAGGGTGAATTGTTTGACGTTATTCCTTATTTACCTGATACTGAAGTAAGGGAAATAATTGAAAAACAAATAGAGAAATTTGATGAGAAAGATTATGATACAGATGAAGTTAATCGTAGAATAGGTGGAATGATAAAATGGTTTATTAATAATACATATCAAGGCAACAGGTCAAATAATCTATTCAGACTTGGTTCTTTTATAGGAGATTTAACTGGTTCATTTGAAAGAATAGAAGAAGAACTTTATAAAGCTAATTCTATGCTTTCAGAACCAATCAGTGAGAAAGAGTTAAGAAAAACTGTATTAGCAAGTTTAAAAAGAAAATATAATTAAAAAGGAAAGTGAAATGGCTTATTTTGATGGAGTTAAAACAGGTGATAAAGTTTGGCATTTTGAATATGGATGGGGTAAGGTTAAAAATTTATTAAAGGCTTCAGATTTAGATAATCAGAATTTTAATATTAATAATGATTTTGATTTAATAGAAGTTAATTTTGATAATATTTATTTTGGTTGTGGTTTTTTTGATTTTGATGGTGTAGCTTTTTATTCTAATGGCAATCAAACACTATTCTGGGATGAAGTTAAGTTTGAAATTCCTAAACCCCCTAAAATTAAATTAAAAGAGGATGTTTTTATTATCCAGCCTGAATGGGGATATATAGAGCCTACACATCTATTTGAAAATAAAGCAGTAAAAGACGCTATTAAGAATGGACTTACGAGAGATGATAAGGAAATTGCCGAAAAAGTACTGGGACAGGTTGGGAGATTTGCTAGATTATTAGCTTTAAGAGACCAAGAATGTCCTGATAGTAGAGAGTATGAATTTGTAGAAGGCGGTAATAACTGGACAATTAAAAAAGATTCTTTTGCAGAAAAAAATAACGGACAATGGGTAACAAGCATAACAAATTATTATTATTTTCCTGATAGGGTTTATTTTGCTACAGAAGAAGATGCTCAGAGAATTTGTGACATTCTCAATTCAGGCAGGTTTGATTTAGAAGGAGAATAAAATGACAAGAGAAGAAGCTAAAGAAATTATCTATTACTCATTTTTTGAAAAAGGAAAATATGGACTCACCAAAAATAATATATTTAAACTAATAAATAAAATTTACAACGATTTCGAAAGTAGAACTTGCAAAAACTGTTCTCAATATAAAGATGGGAAATGCAGGATATTTCAGGGTGCAAAGTGTAAATACACTTTAGATGTTATAGATGACAAAAATTTTGGATGTAATAGATTTGAAAGGAAAGAGCAATGAGTAAGATAATTGAAAAAATAATCGAAAAAACTCAATATCAAGGAAACAATGAACCAAACATAAAACAAATAAGTGCTTCACAATTTGGCGATGAATTATTACAGATATGGCTAAGATATAAATACGGTGTTATTCCTAATGAAAAATTTACTCAATCAACAATCGGATCGTTGGTTCATATAGGAATTCAGGAATTAATCAAAAACGAACCAGAAATGGAGATTGAAAAGGATGTCTTGGTTAAATTCTCTAACGGATGGAGCCTAAGTGGTTCTATTGATATTGTAGATAATAAAGAAAAAGTTATCTATGATATTAAAGTAACCAAACAATACACAATATCTCAATTAAAAAAAGAACCAAAGCATCACTATATCTGGCAGTTAAGCGTTTACAGATATCTAATGAAAGAGCTCACTGGTTCTGATTATGATATTAGATTATTTGCAGTGCTAAAAGATGGTTCTGATTTTAATGTTAGAGATGGGCATGCTACACCACACTATGAGATTATTGATTTAGAACCAATCAGCTACAAAGAAATTGAAAAAAGATTTAATGAGATAGTTGAACAATTAGAATCATATGAACAAATTGGTTCTTATCCAGAACAATGTAAAGATTTATGGATAAGAAAACTAAAAAATGGAAATACAATTAAAATGAAATGTGAAGTTTATTGTGCTTACAAAGATGTTTGTCCTTATTACAAACAGAACCAACGAAGAGATAAAATTAAATTTTGAAAAAAGGAAAACAAAATGACAAGAGAGAAAGCATATAAAAGTTTGAAAGATTTAATTAAAGATAAAAATGAACTATATACAAATATATACAGCTATGTTGAATTTAATGAAGCAGATCGTCTATTAGACGAAATTTACGATGATTTTGAAAACAGAACTTGTGAAAACTGCAAGCATTGGAAACAATATGAAAATGATGAATATGGGAAATGTGTAAATAAAAAAATAAATGAAGACTTCCTAGATACAGAAGGAGAATGTAATGAATTAAACTATTATGATTGTTATCCAGTTTTTGAACCAATAAAAAATTTTGGATGTAATAGATTTGAAAGGAAAGAGCAATGTCAGTAAAACTAATCTACATAACACCACTATGGTTAATAGCAAATGGAATTCGTTACAGTCATGACAACCATTATTTAAGTGATAGTGAAAATATATTATTTATATATAATATTAAAGATAAAGATTTTAATGAAGAATTTAATGGTATTGGCTCTAAAGACTTTGACTTAATAAAAAGAGTCGGTTTCAAAATGAAGCATGAAAGCGTATTAAGGCATTCTTTGATTGTTTTTGAACTAGAAGCAAGTAGAGCTTTATTGCAAGAGTTATCAAGGCATTGTGTTGGAGTAGAACCAACGGTAAAATCAACAAGATATACTCTAATGAAGGACTTAAAAAATGAAGAAAGTTTTTATATGGAAACATCAGTTAAAAATATTTATATCTATGATTACAGAAAAGCAGAAAAATATGTTGTATTAACAAGCAATCAAGAAACAAATAATTACATAATTGATGCCTTAGAAAATTTAAGACTGTTATTAAAGGACAATATATCAAACGATATTGCCAAATATGCTTTACCTGAAGCATTTAAATTTAAAGGACAATATTCGTTCAATTTACAATCACTAATTCATCTTTTGGAACTAAGAATCAACAAAGATGTATTACCAGAATTTCAAAAACTATGTGCAGATATGGTTGATGTATTACCAGATGATTACAAGGAGTTGGTTCTAACTAATGAAAAAATCAGAACCAACTATGAAAGGATTAAAAATGAAAACACTTGATGAATTAATTAAAGAGTTAGGCGATTTCAAGTATGTAAGAAAAATCCAAAACAATCAGTATGAAATTGTCTTTGAAAAAGGTTTTATTTTTCAGTCATACCAAACAATTATGGCAGTAAAAACGTGGTACGGAACATACATTAAAGAAAACTGGCAAATAAGCAATACAACAAGCAAATATTTGTATCAATTTTTAAATCTTAACAGAAAAGAGCTATTACAAAAAATTAAAGAAAACAAAATTCAATTTTTTAAGGATTGAATATGATTGTAAGAGTAATTGAAACAAAAGATAGAGCTAAATTGATATTTAACTCTATTAAAGACGTTTGGCGTGAAACATTAGAGAATCAACAGGAACAAGTTTATCTCTTAACCTTTGGAGCTTCTAGCGGTTCCGTATTGTATGTTTATGAGACAAGCAAACCTTTTGAGATTGATGAAATCTTAAACGATAAAATGAAATGGAGGATGAAATGATTAATGAAGAATTTAATTTAAAATTTGCTACAACAGTAGCACGATTAAAAATAATAGCAAGATCGTTAAACCATTTTGCAGACAAAAATATTAAAGATATAAAAGACAAACAATTTTTATTTAACAATGCTATCTTATTAGAAGAAGCAGCAGATGACTTTATTAAATTGCATAAAGCTATAAAAAATAAAGATAAAATAAAAGGATAATAAATGAAAATAGAAACAAAATTAAATATAGGTGATGAATGTTACGTAATTTATGATAATAAAATTATTAAAAGTAAAATTAGCAACATAAAAATTGATATTAACTGGAGAAAAGAAATTTATGTAACATACTGGATTAAAAATGGAGAACAATTTTCTGAAGACTTTGTCTTTATAACAAAAGAAGAAGTTTTGAAGTTTCTGGAAAAAACAATAAAGGAAATGTAAAATGAAAGTTAAAACAGTATTCGGAATTGATACAAATGGAAATGATATTTTTGTTATTCAGAAGGCTAATATGTTTAAAATCTTAAAAGAAGAACCAACTGATAAAGAGTGGAGCGATCTAGCTGTTGAATTTAATTTATCATTTGCTGAGGCAGAAATAATAAAGTACTCATTCAATGAATGGAAAAACTGGTATAAAAAGGTTAGATAATGACTTATGAGGAACTATATGGGGTTGATTTAGAAGAATACTGCAAATACCATAATGTAGAACCAGAAGGGTTGGTTCTAAAAACACAAAGGGATATTGAACTCTTGAAAAAGAATTTACATAAACATACATATGAAGCAGAACCAACAAACTGGGAATTAGTTAGTCAAATACATAAACTTCTAAACAAGAAGATAGAACATTTGAAAAGATTGAAAGAATGGATAAAAGAAAAAAACAAAAACCAATAAGGGAAATTTTTAAACTTAATTGAAATTATTATGAAAAGGAGAAAATATGTTAGATAGTTTTGTAAATTTATTAGATATTGCTGATAACCTTGAAGAAGACGGATATTATTCACTTTCAGATGAAATAAGAGCAACAGTTGGAATATTAAAAAACAATATTAATCCTATTGATGAAATCATTAAATTTCAAAAAGATAGACTATTAGACAAACAACCTTTTAATTTTGAAACAGAAATACTACATATTCTTGAAGAGCTTGTTGAAATGCTTGGATATGAGAGTTTATATGCAAGAGACAAAGCTAAAAAAATATTTGATGAACACTTTACTAATAAAGAGCCAGCTGATAAAGAAAAACTTATTGATGCTTTTGCTGATATTATAGTCTTTGCTGTTGGTTCTATAATGAAACTTGGATATGAACCAAAATGTGTGCTTAATGAGGTGTCTAAAGAAATAAACAGCAGAGCTGGTTCCATTGTTGATGGTAAATTTGTAAAAGATAAATCTCCAGAAGAAAGAGCTAAATGGCATAGGGCGGATTTCAACCAATGCTTAAAAGGATAAATATGTTTAAAGACGAAATAAAAAGAGAAGCTTCAAAACAATTAAAAAAGGCTTCTCAAGATGATATCCAAATAACTGTAAATCAAAACAATGATGTAATACTAATCTATGAGAACCAAGAGTTTAGATACATCTATACTGGTAATAAAACGCTTGTTAAATGGTTAAAAGGGAAAGCTACTCACTTCTACATAGGCGGTGGTTCTGTTTTTAACCAATTATACTTGTTTATTAAAAACTGTGTTGAACAAAATCTTGATTATAAAGTAGAGCTAAATAAAATGAAAGCTATAAAGGATTTATAATGAAAGTTTTGGAAGAGAGAAAAAAGGTTTACGGAGATTTTAAAGATATTGCAGAAATAAGCCAAAAAATAAAAGATATTTATTATGTTCAGAATGCTCAGGAATTAGATCCAGTTATCAATGAAGGTTTCGATATGATAGCTCACAAATTGGCAAGGATAATTAACGGTGGCTCTAAATATATAGACAACTGGAGAGATTTAGCTGGATATGCCACACTTGTCGCCAATTATCTTGAGAACCATCCTGAAGCAACAAACGCTAAAGTCATTTATCTTGAAAAAGACATAAATAACGAATGGAGAGAAAAGAAATGACAAAAAAGCAATTAAGAGAAAGGGCTTTGCTTTTATTTTCTTTATCCTTTATTATGGAAGGTTTAGACCAATTAGATCTTATAGATAAAAAAACTAAAGATCTTAAATGTGATATATCAGAAGCTGAAGATAGTGATGATATGTTGGTTCTTTCTATTTATAAAAAACTTAAAAGATTAAGACCTTCATATGCTAATAAAAAAGTATTAGATTTTTTCTTTAGGAGATTAAGGAAAGTAGATGATATAGTCTCTCAGGATTGTCAACCTCTACTGATGGGATTAATAGGTGTTTATTTCTATCAAAAATTCAAAAGAACCAACGAGTTTGATTTGGGAATAAATCCTTCCAAAATAGAAGAAATGTTCAAAAATTTAATAAATGATAATTTTATTATTACAAAGCAAACTATCATAAAAGCTATAGAGATAATAGAATCAATCTATCCTGATGAAAAAGGATTAATTGAGTTTTATAGATTATCAAATAGATTTCCTTTCAATATTAAAACAAAGGAATAAAAATGTCTTGTGTATTAAAATGCGATTTATGTGGAAGAATTGAATACGAAGTTGAGGTAAAAGAATATGTTGATGAACAGGTAAAAGATGGGTTGTTAAAAGAATGGCATTTATCTAAACCTATTGAGCATTTATGCGAAGACTGTATAAAAAGAATAAATGAAATTTTTGAAAATCCTGTATTATTTTCATCTAAAAACCATGTTATGCTAACTCATTACGGTAAGGAGAGTAACAAATGAAAGTAAATAGAATATTTATTGATAAGGTAAACGGAAAAAGTTTTCAGTTTAGAAAAACATATAAAACAGAACTTAATGTAAAATTAGATGACAATGAGGAGTTTATTCAAATTTTTGCTTTTAAAAAGGGATGTGATAATCCATTACTTCTTTTTGAATCTCCATTTTACAAAATAGAAAAAATAAAAATATTTGTAAATTAAAGGAAATGTTATGAAAGAACCAACGATTCAAGATGTAATAAATGCGATTAAAGAATGGAAGCTTGAGCTTGGTTCTGAAGATAGACTTTCTATCAAGCTTAAATATTTAGAAATACTTGTAAATGAAATAGGGCAATTAAAAGTTCTTATAGATACATATAAAAAGATGCTTAATTCTGAAAAGAAAGAAAGAGAAAATCTTTTAGGTAAGCTTTTAGAATCAGAAAGAAACTGGTTTGAAACAAAGCTAAATATTAAAGGATAAATGTGATTTATATAAAGGAAAATTATGATTAAAAAAATAAAACGCTTATACACAGCAAAGAAACATAGTTATTATTTATATATATGTGAATGTGGAAATTTATGCATTAAAAGAGGTGATTCTAAAGCAAAATATTGCTCTTTACCAAATTGTAAATATTCAAAATATCATAGACATGGATTTAATAGAAAAAATGAACCTCTATATAGTATATGGGAAAGCATGATGTCCAGATGCCATGGTTCCCATCATAGCAACAAGCATTATAAAGATAGAGGAATTAAGGTTTGCGACGAATGGAGGTTGTTTGAAAATTTTAGAAAATGGGCTTATAATAATAATTATAAACCAGGTTTAACTATTGATAGAATTAACATTGATGGAGATTATGAACCAAATAACTGTGAATTTGTAACAAGGAGCGAAAATACAAGACGTCAATTAAGAGACAGACATCCGACAAGTAAAACAGTTCTTTGCTTTAGAGATGATGTCTTTTTATTTAAAACAAAATCTATTAGAAAAATGGCAGAAAAAATAAAAACAATTACAAAAACTACAAAAAGAATAAAGACAGTAGAAGAAAATATAAGAAAAGTTATAAAGGAAAAACGACAAGAATATCTTGGTTTTAATTTTAAAGAGGAGGCGAAAAGTGATTAAAAAAAACACTATAAAACTGTTTGCAGGAATAGATCCCAGGAAAATCAGGTGCGTTGGTTCTATTAACAGACCCAGAACCAACGATTGTGAAATTTGATAAAGAAGGTTATCTAAACTGTTTAAAAACATACTCTACCACGAATATTATCGTAGGGCTTGAATTAGTGCATTCTATGCCAAATCAAGGTGTTCGTAGTATGTTTACATTCGGAGAGAATTTTGGATGGATACAGGGCGTTCTAGATACGTTAGGATTGAAATATGAATTAGTGCGTCCACAGGAATGGAAAAAACATTTCGGACTGATTGGTTCTGATAAAAAACAATCCTGTGTTAAAGCTCTTGAATTAGAACCAATGCTTCAGTGTAAAGGCAAAAGAGGTGGATTACAGGATGGAATCTGTGATGCTTATCTTATAGCAAGGTATTTAAAGGATAAATATGAAAAAGAACATAGTTGAAATAGGAATATTTGAATTTATTGCAACTTTATTTGTTACTTTAACTCTTATTTTTGAATTTGGTTTTTTTATTGGTGATATAGTTGGCAAATCTGGAGAATACGAGAGGGGATCTCTTGACGGATACAAACAATGTATGATGGATTTTAATATAACAAGGATATATAATGAAACTAAGAGATTATCAAAAAAAGGTAATTGAGAAAACCAAAGAGTTTATTGGTTCTGATGAAAAAGAATTAGTTATTGAGCTTTTTACAGGATTAGGAAAAACATTCCTTATTCCTCATATTTCCAAAGAACTTGTTGGTTCTGGTTATCAGGTATATATTATCAGTGATATCTCTCAACTCATTAATCAATTAAGAGAACATTTTAAAAACACATCGTTAGAGATGTCTATCTTAAACGACAATGAACGAACTAATGAAAATAGTCCTATCATACTATCAACAGACCAAACGCTTTATAACAGGCTTAAAAACAACAAATTAAAGCCAACAGGAAAGATAGTGCTGATAGCAGATGAGTATCATAAGAGAATTGAGGGCGATAGATTTAAATTAATTCTTGATAAATTAGAACCAACGAAGAAGATAGGTTTAACAGCTACACCTTTTGACTTTAACGGAATTAAAATGTTTGACAATACTTTCTGTCCTATATCTCAAAGGGAAGCTGAAGAAAAGGGATATTTATCGCCTATTAAGTATTATGTTCCAAGAATTGTTACAACAATGGATTTTGAGAAGATTGATAAAGGTGTAGCAGATTATAGTGCAGAGGATATTAGAAAGCTATATTCAGATAAACAATTTAAAGAGTGGTTTGTCAAGTTTGCCAAGTCGTTGGTTCTGAACAAAAAACAAACATTGGTTTTCACTTCCAATATTGCTATGGCAGAGGAATGCTGTTCTTTGATTAAGAAGATAGAACCAACAGCAGAGGTGGTTCATTCTAAACAGGATAAAGATAAGAACCAACAGGTGATTGATGATTTCAAGAAAGGAAAGATAAAAGCGTTAGTTTCAGTGACTTCCCTAACAATAGGATTTGATGCACCTAATGTTGACACTATCATTAACCTTAGACCTACTAAATCGTATCCTTTATTTTTTCAGATGATAGGTAGAGGTTCAAGGATATATAAAGATAAGAAGTTTACAGAGTTCTATGACATTACAGACTGTTTAATCAGAATGGGAATACCTGAAGACTTTGTTCCATTCAAGGATAAAAAAGAGTTTAAGAAACATAAACTTCAACAGACTATGGTTGAACAATTAATCAACAGAACCAACGAAGAGGTTGTAGAGATAACAAGAGAAAAGATTGAAGAATTTGAGGTTTATCTTGAAGAACTTGAAAAGAATTCATTACATCTGTTGACTGTTGATGAACTTAGAGATCTGTTTAACGCTACATATAACGTAAGGTTGTTGGTTCTGATAGCAAATGAATATCATAGAAGGAAGTATGGCTGGATGCTTAGAACCAAGACAATAGAGCTTATTATAAAGAACATGGAAGATGTGTTAGAAAAACTTTCTGTGTATAACAAAGAAGCATCTACTATTAAGGCTTATAAGACAAGAATTAGAAATTTACTAAATAATGGAAAGAAACTGGCAAGTATGATTTATTTCCCTGATTTTTGGTATAAAGAAACAATAAACAAATATGGATTTGTTGAGAATTGGTAATAGAACCAACAACACAGTATTTGTATGCGTTGGTTCTGAATCAAAAAATAAATTTATATAAAACATTCAAATAAGACGTTTTTAGAGATACATATATATTAAGTAATTTTCTTTTTTTTCTTATATATTT
>Ga0256836_1000123_pt1 | contig 46654 bp, 31 predicted proteins | sample 4561380metaG_FD_185974 | JGI IMG/M metagenome (GOLD analysis project Ga0256836, IMG submission 185974) | Hydrothermal vent microbial communities from Guaymas Basin, Mexico - 4561-380 | ecosystem: Environmental > Aquatic > Marine > Hydrothermal vents | place: Mexico: Guaymas Basin | collected...
ACAAGAAACAGACGAAGACTTTGAATTTGAAGAAGAAAAAGAAGAACAAGAAACAGACGAAGACTTTGAATTTGAAGAAGAAAAAGAAGAACAAGAAACAGACGAAGACTTTGAATTTGAAGAAGAAACAGGAATAAAAGATTATGATAAAAAACTTAAAGTAGTTAATGAAATGTTGGAAGAAACAGAGAATAAATCGATTGATAATAACATGACTATAGGACAAACAGTTGAAAAAGAACAGCTAAAAATAGACAAACCTATAAGTTTAGAAAAACAAGAAGACATTAATAATACAAAAGACAAAAGAAATAACAAAGAAAAATTCTATAATAATTTGGTTGGTGATGATAAGAAAAAATTTTATTATATTATAGGTGGTGGAATATTAGCATTAGTTGCTGGATTTATTGTTGCAACAAGTTTTAGTAAAAATAATAAAACAGAGAATAATGTTCATAAATCAAAAATAAAAATAGAAAAATCAAAGCCAGTTGTAAAAGAAAAATTAGCGAATAATCCTTTAACAACATATGTTTCTGAATTATCAGAAGAACAAATTAAAAAATATCAAAAATATTATTTTGATAATTTCTTAAAAGAAAAAGAAATACTTGAAAATTGGAATGGTAAAACTTCGTATAATCAACTTATTTTACAAGATGTTTATAATATAAGTTCAATATTACCAAAATTACAACAAAATAATAAATTAGCAGTTGAAATAGCTAAATATAAAGTTTATAATTCATTAAAAGATTTTGCAAAAATAAATAATAATATAAAAATAAAATTATTATCTGAAAAACCATTAACTTATGAAATTAAAGGAAAAATTAAAGAAAAAACCAATGTCATTTATAAAACAAAAGAAAAAGTTATTTATAAAACTAAAATAGTAAAAAAAATAATTCCACCATTTACTGCAGAAGATTTATCACAACTGTTAAAACTTCCTGTTAAATATATAAAAGTATTAGATCCTATACAAATAGGACAAATAAGAGTTATTGAACTTAAAAAAGACGAATTAACATTGTTGTTAACTAAATTTGATAATGGACAAATTACTGGTCCAGAATTAGCACAAATATTAAAAATAGCATATATCAATGATGATTATTTAAGAAATATTTTAGTTGATAAAATTGCTAATTTAATAGAAAAAAAATATTTAATAGTTCAAAATGCTCTAAATAAAGGAAAATAATGTTTGAAATAAGAGATTCAAAAAAAGGTGTTAAACAGTTTATAAAAAAAATTATCAGTTCTTTTTCTAATGTTTCTGATATTTTTGTTTTTTATAATAAAAAAAATATAGCAATAAGAACAAATGAACAAATAAAACAATTTAAATCAAAAGATGGTTATAATAAATTAATTTATAATTATTTTTATAATTTATTATCAAATATAGAAAAAGAAAAACTTTTAAAAGAAGACACACTGGATAAAGCTTATAAAGTTGAAGATACTATTATAAGATTACATTTTTATACTGAAGTTTCTGGAAAAGCATTAGCTATAAGATTAAAAAAATCAACAGTAGATAAACTTTCTAAATTAGGTTTTAATAAAAAAGATTTTAAAGAATTATTAAATGCTAAAAGTGGATTAGTAATAATAGCAGGACCACATGGAAGTGGTAAATCTACAACAGTAGCAAGTTTCTTAACTGAATATGCAAGTTTACATAATGCACATATTATAACGATTGAAGACCCTATTGAATATATTTTTACAGATACTAAAAGCTTTTTTTCACAAAAAGAAATTGAAACTAATACTTCTTCATTTAATAAAGCATTAAAAGATGCTTTAAGGGAAAGTCCAGATGTTATTTTTATATCAGAAACAAGAACAAAAGAATTAGCACAAGAACTAATCAGAACAAGTTTAACTGGTAAGTTAGTATTATCAACATTACATTCAAATAATATGATAGCTACAATAGAAAGAATAATAAATTTATTAGATGGTAATAAAACAGATTTTGTAAATGTTTTGAAAGTTGTAATAAATCAAAGATTAATTCCAACAAAAGAAGGGTTAAAATTAATTTATGAAAAATTAGATATGAATGCAGATATAAAAGAAATTGTTTTAAATAGTCGTAATTTATCACAAGAATTATTAACTTATATAAAGCAATCAAATATTCAAACTATTGATACTAAATTAGAAATTTTATTTAATCAAGGATTGATTGATAATAAAACATTAGAAGGTTATTCAGTATATTAAAATCCTTTTAAAATATTTTTAATTATTTTATTTTCTTTTTTAATAATTATTTTCTTTTTTTTATTATTTTTATGGTTATTCTTTTTTTTAATTTCTATATTATTAATCATAACTTTTTTTTTCTTTTGTATATTAGTATTGTTAGTTTTTGATGTTAATTGTATAATATTATTTCCACTTATTATTTTAATAGGGAATATATTATTTTCTTTTTTAATTAAAATTAATGTATTATTTTTATCACAATGTAAAATATTATCATAAATATTACAGCTATTTATTTTATCTTTATTATATTTTACATTTATTAAATTATATAATTTTTTATTTTTTATTATTTCAATAGGTTGTTTAAATACTTGAGTTATTTTAAAATCATTTTTATAACTTTTTATATTGTTAGCACAAAGCAAATTCACAAAAATAGATATTAATAATAAGGCTTTAAATTTCATTTTTATTCCTTTAAAATAAGCTTATTCCATATATTTTTAATAATGGATAAATTATTATACTTATATATATATATACTCCAAAATCACCTACATTTGTATTATATTTAATTTTTCTGTAGGTGAAAAATATTAATCCTATTATACTAGAAATAAATAATATTTCCATAATAGAATTAATACCAAATATAAGAACTGCAATTCCATATAATTTAATATCTTGTATTCCTATAAATACCTTATTTAATTTAAGTTGTATATAATGTAATATATATGCAAAAATAAAAATATAAACAAAAAATTTTATGTTGTCAATTCCTAATGGAAAATTAATATAAATTAACGGTAATATTGCTAATATTATAAATATATCTGGTATTAACATAGTTTGTATATCTATTACAATTCCTATATAGAGAATAGATAATGCTAAAAGTATTAATATAAAATAAATAAGTGGAAAATTAAAAACGGTATAATAATAGTATTCTAAAACAAAAATAAATCCAACAATTATTTCTGAAAATAAATAAATAAAAGGAATTGTTGTTTTACAATACGCACATTTTCCTTGTAAAAATAAATAACTAAAAATAGGAATATTATGATACCATTTTAGTTTATTTTTACATTTAGGACATTCACTTCTTAAAGGATAAAACATATATTTTAATAAAGTAATTTCTAATAATAATTCTTTAAAATAAGATATTTTGTTATAAAAATTTTTGTCATAAAAATTTTCTATAATATAACTTATACGCATAGCAGTGGCATTTAAAAAACTACCTATAATAGTTCCCATAAAAAACATTATAATATAATTAATCATAACATACCTTTTTTATTGAAATTTTATCAAAAAAAGAGAAAATTTTAAAATAAAATTAATAATTAAATTCTTCTTCAGTAATATCATAACCTATTAATCTGTTTAATTCATGTACATCTGTAATTCCAGCAATAATAAGTTCTTTTACTTTTGTTTGAAAATTCTTAAATCCGTGTCCTTCTAATGTTGAAATAATATTATTAATATTTTCTTTTTCTTTTTCAATAGCTATTTGAATATTTTTATCAAAAATAATTATTTCGGTTAATGGTAATATACCAGAATATCCAGTAAAATTACATTCTGGACAACCATTTTCATTATGTTCCCATAATTTTTCGATTCCTGTTAAACCATATTCAATATAAATATCCTTTTGTTCTATTTCAAATTCATTTATTTCTTTTTTACAATTAGGACATAATTTTCTAACTGTTTGTTGTGCAATAATAGCTCTTATATTATTTATTAATTTATTTGTTTTATAATTTTCAGTTAAAAATATTAATGTATTAAGAATATTATTAAAATTTAAAATAAAATAAATTAAATTTCCTTTTGCAGATAAATTAAAAATTTCTTCTATTTCTTCTTTTGTTCTAGCTTCACCATACCCTAATACATCATAATCTATTTTACTAAGTCTTTTAAAATCAATAGGTAATTTTTGTATTAATAAGTTTTTTATTTTTAATGAAGATTCATTGACTATAATTTTATTAAATGGTGAAGCTATTTTATTAATAAATGCATTAAAAAGTAGTTTTCTTCCTTGATTTTTTTTTCCAGTAATTATAATTATTCCTTCTTTTATTTTAATGATTTTACTAAAGTTTTCTATATCTTTTTCTGAATAATTTAATGTATTAAACGCAATTATTTCATTATATTCTTGTTCTATTTTTAGTGAAATATTATTACTGTTTTCTATATTAATAATAGAAAATTTTACATTACCAAATAATTCATTTTTAATTAAAAAAATATTATTTTTAAAATTTTTCGAAAAAAAAGTTATTTTTTCTTTTTTTATTTCATCTAATTTTTCTTCAAATATTTTTTTAAAATATTGTAAATATTGTTTTTTTAATACTGCAATATACTTTATAATTCCGTTTTTTCTAATTTTTATACTTAAAAATAGATCATTATCTTCTATATGTATATAATTAGCTTTATCATATATTGCATAATTTAATAAAACATCTATAAATTCTTTCATATTTTTTTCAGTTATAATAAAATCTTTTTTCTTTATATTTATTTTTTCTAATTGCTTAAATAATTTTATTTTGTATTTATTATAAAAATAATTATATAAAATATTTTTATAACTATTAATATCTATTATATTTAATACAAGTTTAACATTTATTTTTTTATTGATGAAATTAATTAAATCATTTTGTAATACATAGCTTGGATTAAATGTTAACAAAAAATATCCTGAATTATTTTTAACTATATTTTTTATTTCTTCGATTTTATCTTGTGAATTTATATCTTTTTGTAAAGATATTAGAAAATCTTTATTAACTTTAACAACTAATATATTATATTCATTATTTTTTATATTATATTCCTCAAAGATATGTGGAACTATTTCAATTTTTGATTTTAAATATTCTGGAATAATAAAATTAATTTCTTTATTATTAAATTCTTTTAATTTTTTTAATAGAAGATTTTCATTTAAATATCCTTTTTCTATAATATATTTATATATATACTCCACCGGAATAATATTAATATATTCTAAAAGAATATTTTTTTCATTAATATTAATAATGTTTTCAGAATATAAATATTCTATAACTTTTTGCATTATATTTATTCCTTATAATTTATTTAATATTTTTTATTTTAATAATTATTTAAAATTATTGAAAAAATAAAATATAACAATAATTTTTTAAAATTATTAAAAATTTTAATTTTATTTAAAATATAAAAAAAATCTAAAAGGTTAAATTAATGGAAGGATTTATTGGAAAATTAAAAAAAATACCAGTTCCTATTTTAGTTGTTATAGGATTACTTGTAATTTTAATATTAGTTCAAATTGCTGGTGTAAATGGGAAAAAACAAAAAAATAAAGAAGAAAAATTTAAATTTCAAATTGAAAAAGAACAAAATGTATATAAATTAATTAAGCAATTACAAGATGAATTATTACAACAAAAAAAACAATTAGAAGCATTAAAAAATAAACAATTTGGTATAATTCAAAGTAATAAAGAAAAAAAATTAACAAAAATACAAGAAAAGAAACTAAAAAATTTGGTAAATAGGTATGGAGAAATTATTGATAAAAAAGTTTTACCAGATGGTTCTATTTTAATAACAACTGCAGATGGTAAAAAATTCAAAGTTTTACCAGATGGAACTGTCGTTCCTGTAAAAGATTATACAGTTGATGAAAATGGAAATATTACTATTACAGGAATGGACGGAAAAAAACAAAAAATACTTGTAAATAAAAAAGATAAAAATATAGAAAATTTAGTAAAAAAACATGGAAAAATTATTGATAAAAAAGTTTTACCAGATGGTTCTGTTTTAATAACAACTGCCGATGGTAAAAAATTTAAAGTTTTACCAGATGGAACTGTTGTTCCTTTACAAGATTATAAGGTAAATTCAGATGGAAGTATTACAATAACAGATAAAGACGGAAAAGTTCACAAAATTGATCAAGTATTTAAAAATTTAAAAGAAAAAGATAATCCTATTACTTCTGTAATAGATGCAAATGGAAATAAATATATTAAAGATAAAGACGGAAACTGGTATATGATTACACCAGATGGTAAAAAAATAAAAGTTGGTAAAAATTTAAAAATTGATAAAAACGGTAATATTGTTGTTGATGGTAAAGTTATGGGAAAAGCGGTTTCTATTAAAAGAAAAAATGGAATGGTTGTTGATTCTAATGGTAATGTTTATTATGAAAAAGAAATTCCTTCTAAAACTAAAACAAAAGGAATTTCAAAAATTCCTGAAAAATTAAAAGAATTAGCAAAGAAACATGGAAAAATATTAGAAAAACATATGTTAGCTGCTGGTTCTATGATAATTAAAACGGCAGATGGTAAAATCTTAAAAGTAAATCCAGATGGAACTGTTGAAGAATTAAAAGATTTTAAAGTAAATCCAGACGGAACTATAAATTATACAACTAAATTTGGAAAAAAAGTAACTGCTCAAGTAGGTAAATTAGATAAAAAATTAAAAGAATTAGCAAAGAAACATGGAAAAATATTAGAAAAACATATGTTAGCAGCTGGTTCTATGATAATTAAAACGGCAGATGGTAAAATCTTAAAAGTAAATCCAGATGGAACTGTTGAAGAATTAAAAGATTTTAAAATAAATCCAGACGGAACTATAAATTATACAACAAAAGACGGAAAGAAAGTAATAAATAAATTAAGTAAAAGTGAAGATGGTATTAAAAATTTAGAAACTAAACATGGAAAAATTGTTGATGAACATATATTACCAGATGGAAGTAGAATTATTACAACTGCAGACGGTAAAAAATTTAAAATAAATCCAGATGGAACTATTACTGAACTTTCTGATTACAAAGTAAATCCAGATGGAACTATTACTTATACAAGTAAAAATGGTAAAACAATCACAAGCGAAATTTCAAAAGTTCCTGAAAAATTAGAAGAATTATCAAAAAAACATGGAAAAATATTAGAAAAACATATGTTAGCAGCTGGTTCTATGATAATTAAAACGGCAGATGGTAAAATCTTAAAAGTAAATCCAGATGGAACTGTTGAAGAATTAAAAGATTATAAAGTAAATCCAGATGGAACTATTACTTATACAACAAAAGGTGGTAAGAAAGTAATTGTAAAACAAGGATTAGATGGTAAAACAGAAGAAATAGGTGAAGGTAAAATTGTTATAGATAAAAATGGTAAAGCACATATAGTAATTACAAAAACTTACAAAGTAAATTTAGGTAAAATGGTAAGAAGTGTATTTGATCTTGAAAAAAATGATTTTTATGAAGAAATAAATGGAAAAGTTTATAAAAATTATAAATATGTAAAAAATGGAAATATTTATTTAAAAGCTGGTAAAGTAATAATTAAATATACAGATAATACTCAAGAATTTATTATAAAACCTAAAAATATTTTATTGAAAACTTTATATTATATCAATGAAAATGAAGATACTATTTATGAATTAACACCTGATAAAAAACTAATAATATTTGATTTAAATAATAAAACTATTACACAATATCCAAATGTTTCATATACAGTAAATCAAGGTAAATTAAAAGTAAAAACTTCTTCACAAGTAATTGTTAAAGTTAAATTATCAAAAAATAATATTTTGCCAACATTATTTACAAATAAAGGTAATATAATTAGTGAAGATTTTAACTATATTCATGTATTTAACAATAAAACTATGCCATTTATGTTTACAACATTTAAAGAAATAAATAACAATGCATTTAATAATAATAATTATATATTATCTAATAATAATAAAGAAAGATATATACTTAAATATCAGAAAAAAGTAATTGCAAATGTTTATAGTAATTATAGAATAAAAATTGGTAATGTTGTATTTGATACTTCAAGAACTTATTTAAATAAAACAATAACAGAAAAACCACAAGCAGATGCCATAGGATATATAGCTAATAATATTTATGGTGCTTATTTTAGAAAAAATCTATTTATCGGTAATAATACAGGATATAGTTTAATAGCTAATATTAGTATAAATAATAGTAAAAATGTATTGTTTATAAAACATAAATATAAAACAATAGATTTTGGTAATATTATTGATATTCAAAAAAGTTATTTATTGGATAATGGAAAAATAGTAACTACTGGATTTAATGGATATAATTATCTAACAGAAAAATATTCATATACTAATATAGGAAAAGGAACAATTGTTATTAAAAATGGAAAAGTTTATTTGAAAGATAAAAATGGAAAATTACATTTATTAGGTGGATTATCACAAAATAACAATATGAATGTTAAAAATGGTGAATTTGTAAAAACAATGATAACTAAAAATGAATTAGATTTATTAAAAGCACTTAATAGTAAAGATTATATGTTATTAAATTATGGACAACAAATAGAACTTGTAAATGGTGATAGATATTTCTATAATAATAAACTTGAAGTAATACAAATATCTAATTTATCTGGAGTTAATAATTTGGGTGAAGCTAAAATATTAATAAATAAGAAAACAAGAAAAGCATATTTAATCAAAAAAGGAAAAACAATTTATTTAGGACTTGTTTCAAATATAGATATTAAAGACTCAACAGTTTATCAAACAACAAAAGGTATGTATTATATACTTAATAATAATATTTATAAAATAGATAATAAAAAATTAATTAATTTAAAATTAGTTCCTTATATTGATAAAAATATATTATATGGATTAGATTTAGTAAAAAGAATGAAATATAATTTAGGAATAATTCTAAATACATTTACTGGAACATTAAAAAATCCTAGTATGTTAAATAAAGAAACAGTAAAAAATATGGCAAATGCTAATATAGAAACAGGTGAAATATGGTTAGGTAAAAAATTCGTAATTACTGCTAATGGTAAAGTTTATAAATTAAGAAAAGGTAAAAGAATATTCTATGGAACATTAGTAGGAACAACGCCGAATTATTATTATATTATTAAAAATAATTTAACTGGAATTAATGAAGTATATGATGCAAATGGTAATAGAGTAAATATTAAAAAAACAGGAAAAAATAAATTTGAGGCAACTGTAAATGGTAAAAAAGTTAATATTAAAATAAAACAAAAAGGTAATAAATTAGAAATAGATGGAAAATCATTTAATGATGTGTTATTTGATAATAGTTATTTATATAGTAATAATAATAATATTAAAATTCTTGATAAAAAACAACAAGAAGCATTATTCAATCAAGAATTAAAATTAAAACCAAATAAATTAACAAGCAATGTTAGAACAGAAAATTCTAAATATGATGGAACAATAGAAACTAATTATCCAAAAATAAAAATAAAAATCGTATCATTATCAAGTAAAAAAGCATATGAGAAAAATATAGAAATTTTCAAACAAGGAAAGCCAGAAAATACAACAGAATATATATTAGATGATGGAAGTGTTGTAACAAGTTTTGGTCCATCTAAAATACGAAAAAGTTATTTCCTTCCAGTTGGAACAAAAATTTATGCTAAATTAGCTGGTGGTTCAATAGCTCCTTTATTAGTTGGTGGAACAAAAATAGATAAAAATTCAGGTATTTTAGATTTTATTCAAAATAATAATATAAGTTTATTTATAGTTGATAAAAATGTTATTTTACCTAATGGACAAACTGTTCCTATTAAAAATGCGAAGATAACTGCAAACCCTATTGGAACAACTTTACAAAGAGTTGTATACGAATTAAAATCTATTACTTTTTATGATGAAGATCATGATAAATGGTATTATTCAGATAAAATATCAGGAGCAGTATTATCAGAAAAAGATTTGGTTGCTGGACTTCCAGCAGTGTTAATTGATTATAGAGATAAATACATGGCAAAAGCGACTATTTACAGTATTTTACAAGGAATTACACAGTACTTAGTAGCAACTAAATCACCAATTGCTGCTGTTGACGCAACAACAAATAGTGATTCAACAGATAGCGGCTCAACTGATTTAGGTGGAACACTTGGACAAACAGTGTTAGGTGGTGCTTCAGAACAAATGAAAAATATTAATGATTTAATGATGGCTATATTACAATCTCAAATTCCTTATTTAGTCGTTAAAAATGGTGAGCCAGCTATTATAAGATTAAATACGAATTTATGGATTAAAGAATTAAGAGAAAAAAGTAAATAAAATGGTATATGAAAATATAATATATACAATAATCTTTTTTATATTGCTATATGGTTTAATACAACTAAACAAATATTTAGAAACAAAAATTTTTTTTCCTTCTTCATTTTTTTCTTTTGATGAAGTGAAAAATTTTAAAGAATTTCTTGAAGAACTTATGGAATATGGACAGATTGCAGTATATGTAAAAGTGTTTAAAAAATATGCTATTTTAGATAAAACTTTTGTATTATTTTTTAAAGAATTTAATATTTTATTTGTTCATTTAAATAATAAATATTTTGCTGGAATAACACCTAATTTAGATTTTATTATTGTAAAAACAACACCAATTGAAAAAACATTGGAAGAATTAGAAAATAATTATATTTTATATGTATCTAAACACAATGAATTTATTTATATTTTTGCACATAATGAAAAAAATCAACCAGTTATGGAACTTTTATATAATAGTAATAAGAAAAAAATGTTTAAAATTGAAACAAAAACTGTATTAAAAGGTAAAAAACTTGAATATTATCAAAAACTTGGTAAATTAAATAAAATTAAGAATTTTAAACAATTATTAAATGCTTATAATATAGAAATTGAAGAATAAAAGGATAAAATATGAAAAATAAATTAGATATAAAAAAATATGAAAAAAAATTAAAATATTTACTTGAATATGCTATTATTAATAAATTTCAAGAAATATATATAGAAAATATTGAAACTATAAAGAATATTGTATTTTTTTCATTTACAAATAAAAAATTAATAATAGAAGAAGAAAAAATTTCAGAAAATTTTGATATATCAAAAGAAATTAAATTTGAAGAAGTATATTATAAAAACCTTTCTGATAATAATGATATATATATTTGGCAAATTATTGAAGATACAACAAGTATATTAAAAAATCTATTTATTAAAGTTTATTTATTTAATAATAAAAATAAAACTTCATTATATATTAAACTTTTAAATTATAGTATTCCTATATTAGAAAAAATAATAATTAAATATGATAAAGTTAAAGATAAGAAAAGTTTACAAAAAATTTATAATATTTTAATTAATTCTAATTTAAAAGGTATTAATATAATTTCCGCTAATTCACATAATGCAATAAAATTATTTTTATATTCAATTATGAATGATATAAATAAAAAAACTACAGTAAAAATTTTGTCATATGAAGATATAGTTGAAAAAAATATTGAAAGTAAAAAATCTATTATATTACAAAAAGAATTTAATAATTCTGTGTTAGAAGAAATTAAAATAATTAATCCAGATATTATATTAATAGAAAAAGAAATTGATGAAGAAATATTATATATAGCATATAAACTTGTATCATGGAATAAAAAAGTATTTTTAATTACTTCTTCAACAGAAACAAAGGACTTTACAAATAAAATTGAACAAGTTTGTAAAAAATATAATATTTTAAGTACTAACTTTAATGAAAATACTTTATCTTTTATTACATTGAAATATAAAAATCAATTAGAAATAGATCATATATATCTTGATGATGATATTTTTGTTTAATAGATATTGAAAGGATAGTATATGACACGACAATCAGGTAGTGAAGTTGGAAAATTATCTTTATGGATAAAACGTAATATCTATATAAAAGCATTTAGTGCTTTTTTGGGTATTTTTATTGGATTAGCTGGAATTATATTTGGATTACAGTATTTAGGTATTGAAGTTAATTTTACAGAAAAATATATCAAAATTTTAGTTTATATAAGTTATATATTGAATAAAATACCACTTTATAATTTATGGACAAAAAATTTTGAAGCATGGATTTATTTTGTTAATTTTCAATATACTATTTTATTAGATGGTTTTGTTAATTTCAAAACATGGAAATTTATATTTAAAGCATATATGGAAATATTACCTTTATTATTAGCAGTATTTCCATTTTTTAAATATTTTAAAAATATAACTTGGTTATTTAAAGATTATGAAAAAACACTGGTTTATAGAAATTTAAAAGCTCCTGAAGATCCAATTGGTGAATTAGAAAAATCTATTTTAAGTGAAGGAACATACAAATTAAGTAAAGATGATTATAATCCAGAAGAAACAAAAATTATGCGAAATGTATATGAAAAATATAAATTAAATAAAGATATAAGTTATGCAGGATTATTAACTATATACAAAGAAAAATTAAAAAGAAATATTGAATTATACGAAAAAAGTTTAAAAAAATTAAGATTAGAATTAAAAACAAAAGAAGAATGGGATAAATTTTTTGAAAATATAATAGAAAAAAAAGAACAACCAACTAAGTATTTATATTTATTTAATTTTATTAATGTAGATTATGATTTAATGGATAAAAGAGATAAAGAAAAATTAAAATTAGCTTTTTCTTGGGAATATCATTTTAAATTTCTTAATATTGAAAAAATTTGGGTATCCAGGGAATTTTATATAGATAGTATTCAACAAGAAGTTAACAGTGAATATTTATATAAACAATATTATCCTATATTATTATTTTATTTAAACAAACAATTAACAAATTTTTCTATGTATTTATATACTAAAAATCTTGATATAGCATCTGAATTTAAAAAATTAGCAAAATGGGTATTAGGTGTTAATGCTCCTGGAAAAGTACTAATTATTAAATCTAGGGAACCTAAGCTTGAAACTATTGTTGTAGATTTATATTATAGACTTTATATGTTTAGAACATATTTAGGTATTGAAAATGATTATATGATAGAATATATTGATATCATTAATAAAAAATCATAATTTTTTTTTTTTAAAATTAAAACATTAAAAACTTTTTCTTTTTTTTATAATAGATTAAAAATGTAAAAGGTATAATAATGACAACAGAAAATAAAAAAATTGAATTAAATTTTTTAAATTCATTGTATTCAAAAGATAAAATTTTTGATAATATTAATATTGTATTGAATGTTTTAAAAGAAAATTCTGTTGGTTTAATGAAAGAATTAGAACCTGTAATAAATGAACTAGAAATAGAAAAATTAACAAATCAAGATTATGAAAAGTATGATTTTACAACAGAAAATGAAATATTTCGAAATTTAATAGGTGAAAATGCAATTGTAAAAGAAGCTGTATTATTAAAAAAAAGTTATGATAGATATTTAGAATTAGAAAAAAAATTAGAAGCAACAAATCAAATAGAAATAGTAGAAAAAGATATAACTAATTATCAAGAAATATTAGCTGATCAGTTTGCTCAATTAAATAAAAAAAGTAATATTCAAATAATAGTTGAAAATGGACATATAAATATTCACAGAGCGGGAATGATTGTAAAGCAATCTAAAATAGATAATTTATCAGAAATACAAGATTTAATTAAATATTTAGAAAAAAATATTAATGAAGAAAATTTTATTAATTTATTAAAAGGTTATGAAGAAAGACTAAATAAATATCACAAAATAAAAAATGAATCAAAAATAAAACCTTTATCAGAAATAGAAATAGCAGAATTATTAAAATATGCTTCTGTTTTTGATGAAGTAATTCCTAAAATTGAAAATTTTATTAGAACAAGAAAATTAAATATAGGAGCAGAAATATTAATTGAAAAATTTTTATATTCAGAAGATGATAGTAATGAAGATAAAAGAAAAAAAGTAAAATATTATAATTATTTAAATAAAAATTTATTTAATTTAACAGTTACAAAAAATAAAAATTTATATCAAGAATTAGAAAGTAATTTGTCAGAATTTGAAAATGAATTAAAAAATACTGGTTTTCCACATACACCTGAAGGTTTATTTGGTTATCTTTCAACATTATCAAAAGAAGAAGTAGAAGCATTAAAAGACTCACAAATTTTAATTTATCGTGAAGTAAAAAAAGTTAGAAATAATATAGAAGGAAAAGTTCGTAAAATATTCAAAGAAAAAATGGAAATTTATAAAATTGAATTAGTACGACTTGAAAAACAATTAATAGATGTATTAAATTCTAACAATCCTTCACCAAAACAAATAAAAGAAATATTTAAAAAAATGGGGAAAACTATAAAAAATATAAAAGTAACTGTTTTTTCTTCATTAGAAGAAGTATATGATCTTGAAAAAATGCGAACATATGATAATAAATTATATTCTGAAATTGAAAGTAATATTATAATGGTTATAGGTTCAGTAGTTATTCCTGATTTAACTAAAAAATTAAACATTAATATTGATACTTTATTAAGAAATGAAGTTTATTCAAGAAAAAGTGAAGAATGGAAACATTTATTACTTGAAAGAAAAGATCTTTTATCAACACTTACTAATGAAAAATTTAATTCAATAGAAGATTTAGAATATAAATTAATTGAAATAAGTGATTTCTTTGTTAAAATTTTGAATTCTGCAGAAAAAAATGAAAAAGTTAAAGAATATAGAATATTTAGCAATAAATCAGTTAAAGACAACATTGAAAAAGAAGAACAAACATTTAAAGAAAGAATTTTATTAAACAAAAACGAAGAATTTATGATTAATTTAAAAACTATGATGGAAAATGATAAAAAAAATGGATTATTTAAAAACCTGTTTAAAAACAATATAACTGCGGAAGATATTTTTAATGATATAAAAAAAGAATTGGCAGAAAGTTCTATATTACCAGAAGAATTTACTAATAATGATTTATCTCAATTACCAAATAATTATCAAAATTTTGCAGAAAAATATAAATTATTTGATTTTATGACAAAAGAAGAAAAAAAATTATTTAATGAAGCATTAAATGATTTTAAAAATGAAATAGATGAAATAATATTAAAACTTTTAAATAGAGATGGAGATATCAATATTGAAAAAAATAGGAAATTTATTATTAAAAAATTTATTGAATTGGAAAAGTATTTAGGTGATAATATACAAATATTAAGAGTTTTTAAAAATATAAAACAAGAACAACAAAAAGCGGCTGAAGAAAAAAATATTTTAAAATTGATGAATTTAGAAATATCAAAAGAAGTAACATTAGAATTACCAAATTTAATAGATGACATTACTAATGTTATAAGAATTGAAGATTTTAATGGATTAAGTGTAGAAGAAAAAGAAATTGCGATTATGTCAAGAATTGAACAGTTAATAAATGCGAAACTTTTAACAAATACAGAGAAATACGCTCAAGTTGCTAGAAAACTTTTGGAAAAATTTGGTGTTGTAATAGAAAAAAATGGCGCTTTATCTGTTGGTATTGGATATACAGTTAATAAAAATTTAGATGCCAGGACAGCACCAGTCCTAAGTTTAGCTATTGAAAATATAACACAAGAAGCAGTTAAATATTATATTAAGAATAATAAAGAAAAGTTAGCAAAAAAAATTAATCTTGAAATAAGACAACAATTAGGTCTAGAAAAAATTAAAGTACAAGAACTTGAAAATAATAAAAATTTTATTAAAACATTAATAAATAAAAAAATAAATGAAAAAACTTTGAATAAATATTCCGAAAAAACACAAATAGATTGGAATAAATATAATATTGATTTACAAAAAGAAAAAACAAAATTTAAAAAAATACTAAATAAATATTTTATAGAAGATTTTCAACAACAACTAGAAAAAGTAAAAAATTTATTACCACAAGAAAAATATAAAAAATACAACGGGGTTTTAACAAAAATATCAAACAATGTTCCAAAAGAAATATTAGAAAAAATATTATTTAATAAACAAGAATATAATGAAAATGAAATTATTAATTTAATGCAAAATTTATTAACGCCATATATACAAGAACTGTATATATTGAATAATAATAGCGAAGAACTTATAAAAAATGAAAAATTATCAAATGATGAAAAACAGAAATTAGAAAAACTTTTTAATTTAACTTCCAACAATGCATTAATGTTATTACCAAAACAGATGAAACAAAAAATTATAAATGAAGAAACTTTTTTACAACAAAAATCAGTAGTAGCAAAACTTTTATTTGATTTACAAAATGGTAAAAAAATAGAAACTATGTCTTTGAAAAAAATACTTGCTATTCAAGGAACTTTAAGAAGTATGTTAAGTTATGTGGAACAAGAAAAAAATAATAACAGAGAAATACTAGAAATCGCAGAAATTTTAAAAGCATTAGATAATTTATTAGAAAATATTATAAATGCAGAACCAGGTGAATATATTGATATTGAGAAATTTATTGAAGAAGTAATAACTAATAGGGCAAAAGAAACAGGAAATGAAAAAAAAGCAGAAAAAGATTTAAAAGATGCAGTTATTAGATTAAGAGAAATATTAAAAACTAAAAAACAAATACCAAAAATACTAGATAAATACTTTTTGGATAGAAATGGGCTAGAACAATGGCAAAATTTATCAAGAAAACAAATATTTTTAATTGAAGATCTAAAAAGTGAAAAGAAAAATATTGTTAGATTAAAAGATCTAAATGATTATGAAAAAGATGAATTATCAGATAATATGGGATATAATGTTTTATCTAAAAATGTTGCTTATTTTGTTGAAAAAGGTATTGAAAATAATAGTATAAATCAAGAACTTTTATTAGGAATGCCTAATTTTAATGAATTATTTGGTTTAAAAAATGTAAAACAAATAACAACAGAAGAAAGAAGAAAAATCAAAACTAAAATAGCTTCTTTATCTAATATGAATGAAGTATTTACTATATTAAAAAATATAGAAGTTAATAATAAAATTGAAGTAAAAGAAATAAAAAAAGGAAAAAATAAAAAAAGAATAAAGATTAAAAAACCTGTTTTGTTTACTGATATTTTAGCAAACATAAAAACTTTCGGAAGTAATTTATCTGACAATGAAATAGCTAAATATAACAGAGAAAAAATTTTAAAAGAAGCATTTGAAAAAGAAATGTTGTTTTTTGAATATGATGCAGAAAATACTAAGATAAAAAATTTAATTCCAGATCTAGAAAATTCAAATGAAATTGATGTTAATTTTCAAAAAAAAGTTATTCAAAAAATAAGAAATGAACTTGGAAATCAAATTAATACAGAACTTGAAAAAATTAGACGATTATCAAAAGAAGTAGGAATTGAAAACATAAACAAATATGCAGATAAAATAGCTAATGAACTTGTTAATATTGAAAATATTACAAAAATTATAGATAATATTGAACCACAAACAAAAAAAGAAGAATTGTTAAAAATTAAAGAAAATTTGTTAAAGGTTATAAACTTAAAAGAATTAAAAAGACATGTAAAATATACAATAATTAATTATAACAATAATAATATGTATTATGGACAGTTTAAATTAGCATATGATTTTAACAAAATCCTTGAAGAAAAAATAAAATTAAGAAAAGCAGAACTTGAAGAAAATATTAAAAATTTACAAAAAATTTATTTTGAAAAAAAAGGTATCAAAGAATACTTTTTACCTTTAAATGTTAATAAAAATAAACTTAATAAATCTTTAACTCCAGAAGAACGAAGAAAAAAAATGCTTGATAATAAAATGGAAACTATTGAAAAATACAATCAGTTTATTGAAGATATTAAAAAAGAAAAAGAAATAATTAATTTACTAAATGAAATTCCAGAATTTAAAAATTTAGCTGATAAAGAAAAACAAATAATTATTGAAAATGTTAAAGAAGCATTAAACAAATCAAAATTAAATAAACTAGAAGTAAAACGAAGTGATTCAAGTAAAAAAATTAATAAAGCATATAATGAAGCAATTAAAAATTCAAAAGAAGTATTTAAAATTATAAAAAACAAAGTAAATTATATTCTTATTGATATTCAAAAAGAAAAAGAAACGATTTCTTTAAAAAATAATATAGATAAAGCAATTAAAATAACAAATAATAATTATAATTTAGAAAAAATAAAATTAAATCAAAAAATAGAAAGAATAACAAATGATATTAATAATGTTCTTATTAAAAGTAAAGGAACATTATTAAATAATTTGATTTTAACACAAATTGCTAAACAAATAGAATATGGTATAGATGGAACTATCGAAGAAGATATTAATACTATAAAAGAAAATAATGAAGAAAAATTAAAACAAGCTTTAGATAAAGGTGAAATTAAATTTAAAATTGAAGATAATATAAATTTAGAAGAAATAATGTCAAATTCGAATCCGAATTTTGAATTAAAAGTAACAATTCTAAATGGAAAAAATAAAAACACAGTATTTATAAATATAAATAAAATTGCATATTTAAAAGAATTAAAAGAATTCATAAATAATGAAAAAGTATTAGAAGATAATGGTTTAAATAACATAAATAAATATAAAAATGTAATGAATGAAAAAATTGATAATAATATTGAATTTTATACTTTAAAAGAAGAAATAAATAAAGAAATGGAACAAAAATATAATATTGATACTGTAAATTTATTTGAAATATTTAGTTATTTAGACGCAAATAAATCTACAGTTGGTAAAGAAGAGATTTGGTTAGATTTTACAGATCCAAAAGTAAAAAATTCAATAAATAATTTACTTTTTGAATTTGAAATAGAAGATTTTAAAAGAAATATAAATGAAGAATTTAGTAATTATTATGATTTAATATCTAAAAAAGGTAGAAAATCAAAAGGAAATGATGAATATAAAAAAAGATTTATGATTAATATTGGTGAAATATCTAAAAAATTAGTAAGAAAAAGAGAAAAAATTGAGAAACAGTTAAAACTTTTTGAAACAAATGAAAAATTTAAAAATACTCAAGCTTCATATTATTATGCAAAGGTTATTACTGAACTTATATTTACAAAAGAAATGTATAAAATGTCTAATATTCTTAATATTCTTAATAATAAAGAAGCTAATAGAAAAGAAAATTTAGATATATATAGTAAAATGTTTTTATATATAAAAAATGAAATGTTAAATGAATTATATTATGAAATAGATAAAGGAAATATAAAAACTGTTTCAGAATTAAAAACATGGACTGAAAAATTAAAAGAAAAATATTTAAGAAATTTAAAAATAAATAATGCACTTAATAATAAAACAAAATATGGATATTTAAGTGAATTGGAATACATATTAAAAAATTATTCTAATTTATTAACTCAAGAACAAATAACAGAAGCATATGAAATATATGATACAAATAATAGTACAAAAGCACAAAAATTTATTGAAAGTCTTAAAAAAATTAATAATTTTAGAAAATTAAAGGTCATATTAAAACAAGGTAATTTAGAAGAAAATATTGAAAAAGAAATAAAAGAAATACTTGATATGGATGCTTTACCAGAAGTTCTTGAAAAAAAAGCAGAAGAATTTCTTAATAAATATAAAAACTTGTGGGATGAAAAAAACGATATAAAATTTCATGTAGAAACAGAAGAAATAAAAATTAAAGAGTTGAATGAATTTCGTAATTATTTATTAAATAATTTAGAAACTTTTAATAAAGAAAAATATGAAATTGCATTGAATATAATACAAATAATAGATAATACAACAACATTTAAAGAAGCACTAAATGTTTATGCAAAAATAAAACAAGAAGAACTTTATCAAAAATTTTATAAAAATACTGAGTATTTAAATTTTAAAGAATTAACAGAAGATTTAAATAAAAAAGAATATTTTATTAAAACAATAGATAAAACTATTAATCAAGAAAAAAGTTTATTATTTTCAAATTTATTAACACCAGATAAAAAAATAAATGTAAGAACAGAAGAAATTTCTGAAGTATCGGTAATACTTGAAAAAATATTTGGTTTAACTGAAAATATGGCAAAAGAAGATTTTGAAAACAATCCAGTAATTAAAAAATCAGGATTAGATAAAAATGAATTTAAGAAATTTATTAAAAGCTTTAAAGCGGCACATATTACTTTAACAGATTTGAAATACATTAAATTTTTACTTGATAAAAATATTATATTAGAAGGAAAAATAAATCCTGATAAATTAATTGAAACATTTTATGGGACAAGTGATGGATTAAATGAAAAACAAAAAATTGCTAAATATAATGAATTACTTAATCTATTTTCACCAAAAGTATTAGAATTTATTGAAAAAAATAAAGAAAATTTAGAAAAATTAGAAAATTTACTTATAGGTGTTGAAGTTGGAATACAAAAAAAGGTAAGAATAGCACAAAGTAATTTAGAAAAATATAAAAAAACAGAAAGTATGGAAAAAATTACAGATAATATACAAAAAAATATAACTATTAATAAAAAACATATAGATTTTATAAAATCTTTAACAGATAAATATTATACAACAGAAATAAATAAAAAAGTGAAAAAAAATAAAAAAATTATTTATGTATATGGTAGCGAAAAACCAAATTTAAATGATCCAAAAATAAAAAAATTATATTCTTCTGACGAAGAGGTTAAAATTCATACAGTTCCAGTATTAGATAAAACAAAAACAATGAGTAAAACACATTTCGCTATTGTTAAAGAAATAAATCCTAATACCAATAAACCTATTAGCTATCAAATATTTGATCTTGGAAGTAAAAAAGGAACAAAAGTATATATTAATAGTGAAAAAAGAAATATTAAAGTAAATGATTTTGAAAATAAAAAATTTACTTCTGAAGAATTTGAAAGAATTACAATAAAAGCTGGAGAGAAAAAATTCAAAGGTAAAAATCTAATTACAAATATATATTCTTTAGATAAGAAAAAAGCTATAAAACAGTTTTTTCAAAACTTTAATAATATTGTTAATATGTATACAGTAGTAGAATCGAAAGATATAAATAAAAATAGTATTTATTTTGAATATGAAAGCGATAAATTAAATAAAATATTAAAAGATAGAACAGTAAATATAGATTTAATGTATAAAGAAGTAAAAGATATAGAAGAAAAATTAAAATATCCAAATGGAAATGTGTTTGAAGAAGGAACATACGAATTAAAAAAAGAATTTTACGATAAATTAGTTAATTTTTTTAGTAAATATGGATTTACATTTAAATTTAATCATTTTAAAGCTAACAATATTGAAATAGATGCAAAAGGTAATATTAAATTTTATAATCCTGATACAGGAATAATTGAAAATATAGGGGATGAACAAACGATATATACTAATAAAAATGTTAAAAATTATAGTGTTATGAAATTAAAAAGTAACCTTGAACTTAAAGAACAATTTGAAAATTTTGCAAAAGGAATTTTTAAGTCAACTAGTGGTTTGATTGAAAGAATAAAACAGCCACAAGGTAGTGAATTTGAATATGCTAAATTTAACAAAGAAACAAATATAGAGGGAAAAACAACTATTAATACATTTAATCAAAATTATGAAGTAAATAAAAAAAGAATAGAAACTTTAGAAGAGGAAATAGCAAAATATAAAAAAGAAACTGTAACTTTATATCAATACGATCCTAAAACAAATAAAACAAGAGAAGTTCAACTTTCTGTTATGGAAATTTTAAATATGGAGCAATCACAAAATAAAGAAGATTCAATTAATACTTTGAACAAATTGGAAAATTTAGCTATTAATAATAGAATTTTAGAAAAAGCGAAAGAAGAATTAAAATCAGAGGGTATTAATTCAAAACATTTAGATTATAATCAAAAGTTATATCAAACATATGGTAAGTTATTAGAAAAAGAAATTGATAGAATTAATAACCTTGATATTAATGAAAGAAAAAAAGCACTTGAAAATTTTCAAAAAGAATTTATAATTCCAACTGAATTTGCTGGAAGTCCTATAAGAGAAGTTATAGTATCTGCAAGAAGAAATTTAGAAGAATTAGAAAAGCAATTAAAAAAAGAAAAAAATTTAAAACGAAGAATGGATATAGCAATGCAAGATTCGACAATCGCATATTTAATAGGTGGAAAAGATTTAACAGAAAGAAATATTTATGAAAGACACAATGTAAAAGCATTAAAAGCTAATAAATGGGATGAATCTGTAAGATATTTAGATCAAGCAATAGAATATTATCAAAATATTGTTAATAAGGATCCATTCGATTTATGGGCAAAAAGAAGATTAGAAAAATTACAAAATAAAAGAAAATATTTAGAAGATACTATAAAATCAGGAATTGATATAACAACACCAGAGGGATTAGCAGAACTTAAAAATAAATTAAAACAATATGAAAAAATGGCTATGTTTGAAAAAGGATGGTATGAAACAAGAAATATGGGAAAAGCAGTTACAGGATATAGTAAAAATCTATTTAGTTCATTTGTAAATATATTTAGTGGAATAGAATTAGTTAATTTAAGTTCGTCTGCATTTTCTAATATGAAAACAAGTAATAATATGAATTCCTCACAAAGTTTTGGAATGTCTTATGGATATTAATATTTTTTCTTTATAATCTTAAAATAATATTTTTTCCTTTTTTTATTATAATATTTAAAAAAAAAGGGTTTTTATAATGAAAAAGCTGTTAAAAATATTTTTATTTATATTACCACTATTTTTCTTAACAGGTTGTAATACTTATTATCATTTTGAAGCAATTGATCCAGTTGCTTATGTATATGCTTTTACTAATTTGGATGTAATTATATTAATGATAAGTATGGTATTAGCTTCTTTTATTTATACTTCAATAGTTGCACCATTAGCATTATCATTAATAGGTTTAGCGGCGGTTTTTGATGTTTTTAAATTCTTTTTTCAAATGATGCGATTAAAAGAAGAAGAAAGTATGTTCTGGAATGTTAACTTACTTTTACAATTCTTATTTAAACTTATTGGAATTTCAGTATTATTATTAGGTGCACCTGTTGGTATTAAAGTTTTAACTGCTATGCCAAAATCAACAGCACCAGATAATTTTTATTTTAAATCTTTAAGTGATATATATAATGCTTATGAATTACAACAACCAGTTGTTTTAGATTGGGAAGGGAAACCTTCTGACTATTTTCATCCAGATAGTATATTTTATATTAATGCAGATATAGAATATAAAGATTATTTTACTTCTATTCCTTTTGCACAAAATTTAGATATGTCTGGGAACTTTAAAGTCGATTTACCACTGGCATTAGCTTTACCTGTTAGTTTTGCCGATTCATTATTGTATGGTAATCCACCAGATAATTCTGGTATAATTCCTGCATTATTTCCAAAAAGTTTTCCAGTATTAATATTTAAACCATCATTAATATTTGATGCAATATTTAAAAATGCTCCAGTTATGCAATCTTCTGATAATATTAATTTAAATAAAACTTTATTAGAAATAGCCAAAAAGAAATTAAAATTAATTCATGACGTTAATTATGGTTTAAAAGATATATTATTTCAATATAACAATGTTCAAACAACAATTTACAATTATTTTATTCATGACCCAAGTGGAGAACAATTAGCAAAAAAAATCGCAACTACAAATAATGATAATGATAGAAAAATGTATTGGAACAAAGTTGAAGTTATTATAAATGACGGAATTAAATATCAAGAAGATTTGCTTAAAGCATTAAAAGATAACAACGATTTTCTTAATGCAAGTGAAAGCGATTATATAGATTTTATTAAACAATATAATCCTAATGAAGATAAATCATATTATACTGATAATAGTTTCAATTCCGTTGATATTCCAAAAGATATGCTTCCTGTATGGTTAGACAATTTAACCAAAAAAACTTTATATGGTAATATATTCTATAAAATTTTCGATACTAGTAAAAATATAGGAAACTTTTCAACTAATATAACATATTTAAAAACAGTTGGTACTATTACTTTACCAAGAATAGTATTAAAAACAACACCAATTGATACTACAAGTACAGATTTAAATAATTATGTAGATGAAACGCAATTAAAAGTTAGTAATACAAATGGTAAAAAAGTATTTTTAGTAAAAGATTTCGATATAAATAACGAAGAACAAAGTATTATATTTGACGTTTATGCAATACAAAAAAATATAGTATCTGATTTATTAAATAATACAGATGCTAATTTATATGAAGAACTAATTATGGAAGAAATAACACTTCTTGATAATATAGCAAATTATGATGTTTTATATCAAATTAGTAATGATTATGATGAAGCAGGATTTGCAAAAGGAACATGGATACCATTTGGTGAACAATCAATGGCTCCTTCAGATTGGTTAGACGTTATGCCACAAAGTGAAACTGCAAAAAGAACTTATTATTTTAATAATATTAGAAATTATTTATACAAATTATTTTATCCTAATGGTTGGGAAAAAGTAACAATTACTGAAGCTAAGAAAAAATTTGGTAAATATGAATATAATTCTGTGTTTAAAATACAAGCATTAATAAATTATTTTAAAAATAAAACTAATACAATAAAAGAAATATATGTTAATAAATTAACAGAAGATTTAAAAAATATTGATCAAAGTTATACTTCAGATAATGTTGCACTAAATGTTATTATCAATAATGTAATTTCTGATAATATGAATGATATTTATCAAAGATATAATCAATTACAACAAACTTTTCAACAAGATCTTTATAATTATAGAAATTCATTACAAAAATACTTACAAATGTATGCTTCTAGATATTTTTCTTCTAATATTGAAGTAAAAGAAAGTGAAACGCAAGAAACAAAAACAAGTTTATCTGGTGCAATAGGACAATTATTACCACATGGTTCATTAGCGGATTTCGGAGATGGTTTTTTTGCAACTATTGCTAAATTCATAGTTAATATATTTATATTATTATTATCTTTGTTTTTCAAATTGGTATTTATAATATTACAATTATTCGGAAGTTATGTATTTGGTTTCTTATATTCATTACATACATTTGGAATAATTATGATATTTTTATTTTTCCCTATTGAATTTACTATTAGAGCAATATTTAAAAACGAATTTGAACAACCTATATTTGAATCATTTAGAAATTATCTATTTTATAGAATGATAGATTTTGTATTCTTATTTATATTAGCATTAATGGGAGTATTAGGACCTATTTTAATGTTTATGTTTAGTCAAATGAATATGTTGATTGGAACTTTATTTAGTATATTAATGATAATATTAGTTTTCTATTTAGTTGGTGTATTTATGGATAAAATAATGAATTTACTAGGAGCACAAGATACATTAGGATTAGGTGGAATATGGAAAAAAACTGCAGGATTTATGGCACAACAAGGAGTTGGAACTGCTGTTAAAGCTTCTATGTATGGAACAGTTGCGGCTAGTTTAATGGGAAGAAGAATGGGGGGATCTATATTAGGAAATTCCGAATTAGGTAAAAACATTCAAAACAAATTTAGTTCTGGTATGGAAAAAATACGTGATAGCAAGGTTGTATCTATTGGTAAAGGATTAGTAGGTGAAGTAGGTAAAGATTTAACTAAAATAAATAGTATTGTTAATGATAAAAATCCTTTAAATGCAATAGCAAAAATTGCAAAAGACGAAGGACATACTTCATTAAAACAAATATTTAGTGAAGGAATAAAAGAAGCAGAAAACAAAAAATTAAATAAAAAAATTACTTCACTTGGAAAACAACATGCAGGTGTTGCAGAAAAAATTGAAGGCGATAAGGGAACAACTTTATATAAAATGAATGATGGAACAGTCCATATGAAAGATGCGAAAGGTAATATAAAAGAAGTTAAAAATTTTAAAGTAAATGGTGATAAAATTTCTTATACAACTCCAGATGGTAAAAAAATTGAAACTGATACTAAATTAGCCGCTACTGCAAAAGCACTAAAAGTAAATGATATAAAAGGTCTTGGAAATACAGAAAAAATTAAATTGAAAAATGGAAAAACATTTGTTAATACTGATAAAGGTGGTGTTCTTTTAGGTACTGATGGTAAAGTTAAAAAAATTTTCGATAAAGGAACTTTTGAAATTGATAAAGAAAAAGGTATTGTTAGAACAATAAAAAATACTAATAAAACAAAAAATCTTGATAATGGAGCGGGAAAAATAAAACAATCTGTTGTTCCTGGAACTTGGACAGATAAACCTAAAAGTGGTATGTTTTCAGAAACACAAAATCTGATAAAAGGTTTCGGTTCTGCAGTATTTTCAGGTGCAACTGCAAATACAAGTTATAGAAATCCAACAGTTCAAGATAGTTCAAGTTCAATGACTACTAAAGAAAATACAGTAAAAGAAAATAATGATGTATCTAAAATAGATACAACTGATTTAGCTAATAAAATAAAATTGGCAATGCGTGAAGTGTTTAATAATAATCCTGAATTTAAAAATATAAATTATACAGAAGCTATGAAAAATGATAAATTTAAAGAAGCTATTGAATTAACTTTAAAAAATCAATTTGATCTTGATATAAAAGGACAATTTGATACAATAATTAAAAAAATTGAAAATAACACAGAAACAAAAATAAAAGATTTCTTTGAAAATACTAAAAAAAACATAAAAGAAACTAATAAATAATTTTTTTTTAAATTCTTTTTTTTATAATTTTTATAAAAAGGATTATTTTATGTTAAAAAGAATAATGTCTGCTATGATAGATATAATTATTATTTTTATAAATGCTTATATTTTTTATAAATATTTTCCATATAATAAAGAATTAATACATACTAAATTTTATCATACTGATTTAAAAGCTAATTTATATTCAATATTTTTAATTATATATTTTGGAATTATTCCTTATATTAGAAAAGGACAAACATTAGGTGATTTACTTTTAAAAGTGAATAGGTTTAGAGAAATAAAAGATGATGAAACAAAATTTTTAAGTAATACACCAAATCCAATTGTAAAATTAGCTAAATATTTTTTTAATAGAATATTAATATTTATATTAGATATTTCGTTGTTAAATATTGTTATATTTGTATTTAAAAAAATAAAAGAAAAATTTATAAAACAAAAAGAAACCAAATAATTAAAAAAATTGTTTTTTTATTTTAAATTTTTATAATTAAAATATTAAATTTAATAAAAGGAAAGTTTATGAAAAAAATATTATTAATATTATCTTTATTTGTGTTTTTAAGTCCTAGTATTTTTGCTTATGAAGATTATACTAATAACGTATTTGATAAATGGGTATATGATAATTCATATCCAACGCAAAATGTTGCATTAGGTTTTGACGAAGGAACTTTTGCATTACAATATCAAGTTAATACTAATTTAGGACTTATGGATGTTTCTAAAACAAATTGGTATTCTGCTTTTGTTGTAAATAATTATAGGGCAGAATTATTAGAAGAATATGATGTTCTTGATAATAAAGGTTTTAGAAAAATACAAATAATGCCATTTGGTGGTTTTGGTATTGATTTAAAAACAGCAGATTTTAGTTTGATTACAGGAATTAAAACAAGATATAATTTTAATAAAACATGGGGAATTGAAGGTTCTATTAAATATTTTCTTATAAAACAAACTACATATGGTTCTAAACAAGTTATGAATCCAAATACTTATCAATTGGAAACAGAAACTTATGTAAAAAATAAAGATGATGAGCCAGATACTAAACTTTACTTTTCTATTTTTATAACATATAATTTTTAATTTTTTTTTTATATTATACCTTTTTTTCTTTTCTTTTTTTATAATATAAATAAAAAAGGTATGATATGAAAAAAAATGATATTTTATTACCATTAGAAGTAAATACTGATATTTTATTAAATTTAAATTGGAAAAAATTAACTAAAAATGAATATGAATTAAATGATTTTATAAAAGAAGCTTCATTACTTTTTGAAAATAAAAAAGTTAATGTTGATAGAATTATTAATAAAACTTTAAGTTTTTTAATAAGAAGTGGGTTATTAAAAAAAGAAAAAGTTAATAATAAAATTATATTAAGATTTTCTAATATTTTTATGGTTGATTATTTATCAAAATATAAATTTAATTTTCATATGGCACTTCAACAATTTTATGAAGATATGTATGAAGAAATTTTTGATTTAAAAGATAAAGTTTTATTAAATCCAGCACAAGCAGAAGAAAATTTAAAAGAAATTAAAAATTTTAATAATGAAAAAACTTTAAAAAGACAAGCGGGATATGTAACTTCATTTATCAACAAAATAGTTTTTAATAAGACTGAATTAGATAGTATTATTCAATTAACAGGAAAAAGTAATAACAAAATAACAACTGATATTAAACATGAAGTATTTAAAATAGTTTTACAAAATTTATCTTTAAAAGAAGAATTAAATGAAGAAAAAATAAAAGCTATTAAAAAAATGATTTTTGATACTAATTTACTTTCTAATGTTATCGAAAATAATTATAATGGTTCATTAGAAGATTTTTTTGCTAATATTGTTGAAAGACCAGAATTATCACAAGAAATTAATTTTAAAGAAATATTACCTAATTTTACTAAAGGTTATAGAATATTAGAAAAATATATAAATGATAACAAAGATATAGTATTATTTACTGATACAGATAATGATGGAACAATGGCAAATGGTGCTTCAAAAGCATTTAAAGAAAAATTAGGACTTGCTAATTTAGATATAAACTATGTAAAAATTTATCCAGAATCAACAGTTCAACATGGAATAAATTTTGTTGATGTTGATAATTATTTAAAGAATAAATATCCAAATAAAAAACCAGAAGAAATTGATATTTTAATAGCAACTGCGGATAACGGAAGTGGAAATCTAGAAGAAATTAAAAAAATAGCTAAAAAATATCCTAATGTTAAATTTTTAATAACTGATCATCATAATCCACAATTTACAAAAGAAGAAGCAGAAAAAATACCTAATTTAGTATTTGTAAATTGGCATTTTTCAAATAAACAAAAATATTTAAGGGGATATGAATTATCAGGTGCTCAAACATGGAATTTATTTTTAGATGAATATTTGCAAAATAATTATACTGCTTATTTTGATATAGATGCAAAAGAAAGATTAAATTTAACTATTGAAAATGCTTCACAACTTGGAAATATTGCCGACATGGTTAATGGATATATACAAATATTTTTAGGTAATGAAATTAGAGAAAACTTTGGTAAAAATATTAATAAACTTAACGCAATATTGACATTGGAAAATATTATTAATAAATTTGATAAAGTCAATGAAATAAAACTAAAAGAATTGTTAAAAGAAACTTTTATGATTGATAATATAGATACATTTTTTTATAAGTTAAAAAATTTAAAAAGAAATGCAGATATTTTATTTATAATGGAAAAATTTAAAGATGTATTACCTTCTTATAAACTTGATGAATTATTTGAAAAATTATTAGTTATGAATGATATTCAAATAAAAGAAAAACTTTTAAAAGCATATTTAATTGATAAAAATTTCGGTAAATTAAAAAATATAAGTAAAAATTATGAACAAAGCAGAAAAAAATGGCTTGAATCTTTAAAAAATATCCTTATACAATTACAAGAAGATAAAAAAATTAGTAAAACTTTTGATATCGAAAACCTAGATAAAAATAAAGTTTTAGAATTAATGGCAAATTCTAAAAAATTAACAGTTGAAGATAAAGAAAAAATATCAAATGTATTAAATCAAGAACCTGAACTTATAAAAACAATAAATGAATTTTATCAAAATAAATTAAGTAATAATATTGATAAAGAACTGGAAAAATATCAAAGATATTCAAGTTTATATGAATTAAGAAGTATAATCGTAAAATATATTGCTATGCCTTATATAGAAGCAGATAAAGAAAAATATATAGTTGATTTAATTGATAAAAGTAATATTCTCGATAATATTAAAAATTTAGAAAAAGATATGAATAATTTATTAAAAGATAAAATAAAAGAATTGGCAACTAAATATGAAGAAGGATATTCAAAATTAATTGTATTTAATAAAAATAGTATTATTTCAAGAAAATTATTATTAAAATTAAATCCTGAAATTAATAATGGAATATTAATAATATTAGATACAATTAAAGATAATGAAATCTATGGAAGTATAAGAATGAAACAATTTAATTTTGCTGACGTATTTAATTATGATGAAGAAAATAAATTAAAAGAAATAACAGAAATAAAAAAATTTAATAATGAAGTAAATAAAGAACTTAAAAAATATGGCATTAAAGTTAAATATATGGGACATGAAAAAGGTGCAGCAGGATTTAAAATAATAGGTTTAAAAAATGCCATAAAAGAATTAAAAAAAGAACACCCAAAACTTTCGGATAAAGAATTAAAAGATAAATTATTTGTAAAATTAAATAATATTTTTAATGAAAAATATAAATTATTAAAAGAATATAATATTGAAGAAAAAAAACAAAGTAAAATTTTTATAAATAATATAAACGATTTGCCATTATTTATGGAAGTTCTTAATATATTAAAAGTTCCTAATTTTACACATGGAGATAGAGCAGATATTAAGTTTGTTATTCCAATAAAAGATTTACCATTAGTAAATAAATACGGAACCGCACATTATAAAATGAATATTGAAGATTTGAAAAATTTTCCAAAAGAATATTTAACAACTATATTAAATTTTGATAACAATAATATTATTTATCCAAGAAATTTATTATTAAAAGCATTACAAGAAAATTATAAATATTTAGAACTTGATATGTTATCTCCTGTTTCAATGATGGCACAAGGATATACTAATAATAAACCTAAAGTTTCATTATCCATTACAGAAAGAAAACAAGAAATAGTAAAAAATTATACAAAACTATTTAATAAAAAGAATAATTATACTATTGAAATGCCTATGGAAGAATTTTTTGAAAAACATTTTCTTGTTCATGATAAAAAAGAAACATCTGAACTTATAAAATATATTAATAATAAATTAAATGAAGCAAAAACAGAAGAATGGGTTGTATTAGATATTGAAGGTATAGGTTTTGGTAATAATAATGTATTATTCAATATACAAGTAAATAGATTAACAAAAGATGGAAAAGTAAAAATAACTTCGTTGTTTATTAATCCAAAGGAAATTTATGGTAAAAAATTTATGTTAAGTCCAGCTATTCAAAAATTAACTGGAACTACAAATAAAATGCTTGATAAAATAAGTCTTTCTATTAAAGAAGCAGATAAAATATTAACTGATTTATTTAAAAATAATAAAAACTTTATATTAGCAGCACATAATAGTCCTTATGATATTAATGGTATTGAAACAACATTACCTAGATTTAGTAAATTAATCAAAGAAAAAGCAGAAATTTTAGATACTGCACCAATAGCAAGACAACATAGTTTTGCTATTGATAAAACTGAAAGATTAGAAAGAAGTTATATTATGTCTTATGATAAAAATATACCAATTAATAGAATGTTAATAGGAACTTATATTGGAAATCATAACAGTGGTATTAATATAGAAAATTTCTTAAAAAATCCTTATGATGGAAAAACATTATTAAGTGAAGATGAAAAATTCAAATTATTTATTAAAAAGATAGACGGAAAATATAAATTATATGTTCAAGATTTACAAAAATCTGCTAAACCTTTGTATGTTAGTGATGTTGAAGATATTTATATTATTGATAATTATAGAAAATTTGATCCTGAAAATTTAAAAATAATAACAGTTTCTAAAGTAATTCATGCAATAGATGGGAAAGAAGTTGAAAAAGAACAATTAAAAGATAAAAAAGGAATTAAATTAATAGATAAAAATATAGCAAAAGGGGCAACAGAAGGAACTGAAATTGATACAACAAATATTAAAGCTAAAAAATATTCTGTATCCGCTATTGCATTACAAGAAGTAGCAGAAGTATTGTTAGAACATATTAAAAATAAAAATGATTTAAAAACATATTATATAAATAAAAATGAATATATACATACAGGTATTATTGATATAGATAAGTTTTATGAAAAAATACTAAATAACAATTTATTAAATTTAAATATACAAGATGAAAATGATTTTGTAATTTACAATATGGATAAATTAAAAAATAAAATATTAAAAAATGATTTAGATATTTATATTAATAATTATGTTATTAACAATAATACATATTACACAATATTAGATAAAATGTTAAATGCTCCTAAATTAATAGAAGAATTTAAAAAAATAAATAAGTTAGATGATAAAACATTTGAAAAGAAAAAAAATACAAAGAAAATACAAACAGAGTTATTAAAATATAAACTTGAAAAAGTAAAAGATGAATTTTTAAAAGAAATAAAAAATAAATTTTTAAGACAAAGCAAACATAAAAAATTTAATTTAAAATTAATAGAAAAATTATCAGATATTATAGCTAACTATATGTTAAACAAATATGAATTGAATTTTAAATATTCAATGGTAACGGAAAAACAAAAAGAAACAATTATTAAAAAACAGAAAAAACTTAATGAACAGATTATAGAAGATATTAAAAATATTGTAATATATACTTTTGTTGAAGATATAGCAACTGATACTAAAATGGAAAAATTTATTAATACTAATATTATTAAAAAAGTAATAAAAGTATATAATCCTAATTTAGATATTAAAGAAAATATCGAAATTATACAAAGAAAATTCGGAAATATTATTCCAGGACATATTATTTCATTAATTATTAAATCACACAATAATTTATTGGAAGAATTAAAAAAACAACCAAAAATAAAAGATTTTATTGAAAAAAATAAAATACATACTTTATCTGAAATGTATGAAGAAATGCATATAAATGCAAGTATATTTGATTCAGATCCTTCATTTGAAGGAACGTTAATTTTTAAACGAATGTTAAAAGATCCAGAATTTAAAGAAAATAAATATACTGTTAATGAATATTTAATAAAGACATATTTTAGAAATCTCAAAAAAGATATTAAACAATTAAATATTAATACTTTTAGTTTTAATCAATTATTGAATGCTAAATTGTCTTCTGATAAAAATTTTAAAACTGAAAAAATTGATAAATATCTTAAAGAACTGAAAGAAAATTATCTTAAAGAAGGAACTATACCTATTGCAATTACAAATAGTACTAATAATGCTTTTATAGTTTATGTTAAATATAAATATCCATTGGATTTTAATAATTTAAATAGTATTGAAGAACATATACCTAATATTAATCATATAACTAAAATAGTAAATTATTTATATAATATTAATAGATTAATAAACAGTGCTAATTCATTATCAAAAGAACTTGAATCAAAATTAGTTAAAGAAGCTAAAGAGATGGAAAATTATTTGATTAATACTTATGGAAATTATTATATTGTTGAAAATCCAATAGATAGACTTTATAAACGAAAAGAAATTGAATATAAACTAGATGATATAATAAAAAAATATAAAGATAATTTATCGGAAGCCAAAAAATTTGTTAAGCAATTAGCTAATGAAATAAAACAAGAAGCAAAACAATTGTATGATATGTATAAAAATTCAAAACAAATGACTTTTAGAACTTTTCATATAAAAAATGAAACAGAAGAAAAAGAATTAAGAGAAGGAAAAACTATATTAAATAACAAACTTAGAAGTAATACATTATATCCTGTATTAAAAAGAACAATATTGGATGAAAAAATACAAATTTATGATGTACAAGCAGAATTAAATCGATTAAAAATAGAAAAAAAAGAAATTTTAAATTATAAAAGTCAAGAAGAAAATAGTCATTCTTTAAATCAATAGTTTTTTTAAATTTTTATTTTTTTAATTATTATTTAAAATAAAATAAAAAAAAGGATTATTTATGTTAAAAAATTTATTAGTTTTCTTTTTATTATTTAATACTTTTGTTTTTGCTTTTAACTTAGATAAACAAATTGAAAAAGAAGCATTTCAAAAACAAAAAGAAATGCAACAAAAAAAAGATAATAATCAATTGATTAAGAAAGAAAAGAAAAAAAGTGATAATAATCAATCAATTAAAAAAGAAAAGAAGAAATTAGTTATAGAAACTAAAAAAATAGAAATAAAAAATATTAAAAAATATTTAGAAGAAAAACAAAATAAAATTTTAAAAGCTTTAAGTAAAAATGATAAAATGAAGATATTGCAAATATTAGCAGAAATTAATAATAATATAACAGATAAAAAATTAAAAATGAAATTTAATACTTATATTTTTTGGCGATATATAAATTATTATTCTAATGGTGAAGAATTATCTGCATTTTCTCCTAATGAAATGAATGAACAAATCAATTTTTTATATAAATTGGTAAATTTTATAGATTTTGTATACAATAAAGATACATGGGAAGTATTTTTAGCATTTCATGCAATTGCAAATGATTTAAAACTTTTAGTTCAAAAATATGATAATTTTAAAAATTTATATTATCCATTAGGAATTAATGATGAATATTTTTATATTAAATTTTTTAAACTTATGAATTCTAAATTTATTAAAGCAGGAGATATGAATAAAAAATTTTTTGAAAGAATTTTAAAAGATTTTGAAATATTTTTTAAAAATAGAAATGGTGATATAAATCCTGATTTAATGAGATATTACTTACTTAATATTGATAAACTAGGATTAAATTATACACAATTTTTTAATAAGTTAGCTAAAAAATTAATATCAAAGAATCCTTTCGATTCGTTAGCTTATTATTTTATTGCTGAGTATTATCAAAAAGTTGGGTTATATCAAGATTATGAAAAATATATAGTAAAAGCATTAAAATACAATGTTTATAACAGTAAAGCTTGGTTAAATTATATTAATTACCTTATTAGTAAGAAAAAATATAAGTTAGCTTTAAAACTTATTAATTATGGGTTAGAAAATAATCCAGATAGTATTTTTCAAAATAAAGGTTTGTTATATAAAGGTATTATTATTTATCAAATAGGTCTAGAAAAAGAAAATGTCGAATTTTTAAAACAAGCATTAGCTATATTTAGACAATTAAATGCTAACGGATATATACAAAATGCTATTAAATATATAAAAGCATTTGGTGGTAATCCATAATGATTAAATATAAAATAGAAAGTTTAAAAAATTATTATTTAAAAGATATGAATGTTCTTGAAAAAAAACTTGAAAAAAATATTAATAATATTAATATTAAAACATATGAACAATTAAAAAATAAAATAATAAAAAAAAGAAATACTGTTAATTTTTTATTTAAATTAATTAAGGTTATTGAATTAAAAGAACAAAAAACAAAGGTATAAAATGAAAAAAGGATTTAGTTTAATTGAAACTATGTTTGCTATTGTTATAATGATGATTATAATAGCTGGAATACCATCAGTATTAAATCTTACTTCAAATTCTATACAAACAGGATATAAAGATAAAATAATTTATACTATGAATGGTGCTTTAAATAATATTTTATTAAGAGCATTTGATGAAAATAATACAGATATAAATGCTACATATAAAGTATTAGGTAATAATGATCCTAATACAGATTTACAAATTCCAAGAAAAGGAAAAAAAATAATAAATAATAATTTTTATAGAAAAGAAACAAATGATTATAATTTATCAAATATAGGATTGGATACAGATGAAAATATAAGTAATACCGCAACTTATGATGATATTGATGATTTTAATAATTTGACAATTAATTTTGAAAACTATGATTATGAAATAAAAGTATATTATTCTAATGATAATACTAATTATCAAGATACAAATATAACATTTACAATTGATTACAATAACAATACAAGAACACATACAAATTTAAAAATTATTGAATTAATTGGTAAAGATATAACAACAGGTAAAAAAATAGTAATTTATTATCCATCTTATAATATTGGTTCAAGTAAATTTTTAAATTATTATGAAGCAACAAGATAAGGGAAAAGTATGAAAAAAAGTTTTACATTAATAGAATTAATATTAAGTATTGTTATAGGAAGTATAGTTTTATTATTTGGAATAACAATAATGAAACAAGTATTTGATACTCAATTAAAAATTAAAGAATATACTAAACTCTTAAATAGAACTAATAATGTTATTTTATTACTTGAAAAAAATATACAAAATGCTGTATTAAATAGTGTTATAGTATGGAAATGTAATGCACAAAATAACGATTGTTATAATGGAAATACAAATGGATTTAAATCAATTCAAGAAGTTAGTTCAACAGAAATTAAATATTATCCTGTAATGGAATTTTTACAAAGAGAACCTTATTCATTAGAAGGTAAATGGAATGGAAGTAAAATTAAAACTAATATTAATTTTATTGATTTAAGAGATTCTAAATTAATTAATTCTAATACTTCTGAATATAATATTTCTATTATCGATGAAAATTTAAGTGAAATAGCTAATATTATCGGAGAATATAATAAATATTATACAGGAACATATAATGATCCTTTTGCTAATCAAGATACTGTTTTATTAATGTCAGGAAGTAATGGAAAAGGGGCATTAGATAATATATATAATTCATATGGATATTCTAATTCTAAAGCAACAAGTACAAATAATAAACTTTTTAAAATAAATTCTTATACATTATATTCAAATAAAACAATAGCAAATATTATTCCTATTACTTCTAATAATCAAACAACAATATTTGAAAAATTTTATTTTATTAATTCAAATATAGCAATTGTTCCTAAATATAATAGTTCAACACAATTGTATGATTTATATTTAGTTCATAATTTTAGAAGTTGGAAAGGACAACAATATAAAGATGGAAAATATGAATTAATAGCTAAAAATGTATCTAATTATAGCTTTAAAATGACAAATGGATATATGCACATATATTTATGTTTATCCAATCCATTTATTAAATTAGCAAGTGGAAATTATTTAAATGTATGTAAAGAAAAATATATATTGAATTATTAAAAAAGGTAATAATATGATAAAAAATGTAAAAAATGGTTTAAATATGATTACAACAGTATTTTTTGTTGTTGTTATAACATTTTTTGTAGGTGTTATTGTAAATTATAGTAAAAGTATTCCTACAAATGTAAAAGAAGATTATTTTGCTGTTCGTGGTAAAACATTTCAAAGAAGTAGTATTGAATATTCTATTATGGCTTTACAAGCACATGACTTTAAAAATTATGGTTGTGTTGAAAAATTAACTTATAAAGATCCTATGTTTACTGTTATTAATCAATTTCATTATTATTTAACAGATTGTTCAAATTGTTTTGCCCCTTGTTCTGTAATAAAAACAAAAGATACAAATGGAACAGTTGAAATTACTTCAACTTTAACTCCTAATATTGATAATATCAATCTTCGTCTTGTAAAAATTACTCTTCAAAATCTTTAATACTTTTTTCTATTGTTTTTATATAGTTTTCATTTAATCCTTCGAATATTTCTGTTTCTAAATTTTTTAATTCCTTTAAGAATTCTTTATAAGTTTTATTAAATTTTTTTTTATCTTCTTCTGTAAATTTTGTTTTTTTAACTAATTTTAAAATAAATTTATTTTCTTTTTGTAAAAATTCATAAAGTTCTTTTTTTTCTTTTAGTTTTTTAATTTTTTCTTTAGTCATATTTTTCCTTTAATTTAGTTTTTCTATTATTTTTTCTATTTCATTGATATTTTGATTAATTATTTTTAGATCTTTTTTCAGTTTTTTCATTTTAATTTGTAATTGTTGTTTTACAGATAATTTTTTATTTTTAATATTAGTTAAATTATTTGTAAGAATATTATTTATAATTTCTTTTAGTGTATTTCCAATTATGACTTCGCTAATATTATTACCTTTTACAATTGCTGTTTTTTGATAAATATCTGTATTTTTTGAAATAATAGATGTTGTCCAATAAAAATGTTTATTAATGATTATTGGTAAAGGTAATACTGGTTTCCATTGAATAGCATTGGCACCTAATTTACTTTCAATAGCATGAATAGCACCTTGTTCATCTGTAATATTATTTAAATCATTTATTTTATACATAGTTAATGTTCTTGAATCTATCATTACTCCATATGCTAATGAATTGTCTTTTGAATTAATACTTGTCATACCTGTAAACCATTTTAGATATTTATCTAACTTATTTTCAACAAGCCAAATTTCAGATTCATTATATTCAGTTGGAACTGTAATGTTTTTTTGTTCAAAAACCGTATTCCAAAAACCTTCTTGATATTTACCATACCATTCGATATAGTCTTTAATTATATATTCAGGTAATATTTTATCAATCCATGTATATTTTTTAGTTTTAATAAATTCTTCGTATTTTATTTTTTTACTATTACCGTTTGAAGCATTTAAAATAATTATTTTATCAGGAATAAATACATTACCTAATATTTTGTATTTATAAGTAACCCCTATATAATATAAATCCCCTTTTTCATCAATTTCTGGATGATAATCAAATAATCCTAAATTAGAATTTTCCCACATTTTTCTATTGACATTTGTTTCAAAGTACGCACTTGGAGAATATTTAAATGCTTTATTTACGAAAATAGGATCTGCATTAGGATTAATAGCATCAACTAAAATATATCCAGGAATATTATTGTTTCCAATCCATTTAAAGAAACTTGAATATTGTAATGGTAAAAGCCAATATTCATTTCCTTTATACATAATAATGGCTTTGTCATTATCAGAAATTTCATATTGAGTATTAATTAAGACACCATTAATATTTTTTCCTAATATTTTATTAGCTTTATTTAATGCCATTTTAAAAGTTACTTTTCTTATTTTTTCAGGTTTTGATACAATGACTTTTGTCGAATTTATTTCTTTAATTTGAAGTATTCTTGTATAATCTTTTGCTCTAAATATTTCAGAATTAAAGAAAACTAAAAGTAATAAAACAACAATTCCTATTCCACTAAATACTGTATATATAATTCCTATTTCATTTTCTTTTATAAAAGAATCAATAAAACTCCAAAAACCTATTAATACAAATATCACCATCCATGAAGAAATAAAATATGGATTTACAGGTAATTTTGTAAAATATATAAATAAAGCTGATAGTATAAAATAAATAAAATATCGCATTTTTTTCCTTTTATTTAAATTTAATATTATTTAATATTTTATTATCTTCATAAACTGTATTTGTAATACATTTTTGAGCTAATTTTTTAAATCGTTTATGTCTTTCTATTATCCAAGAAAAAGGAAATTTTTCTTTATTTATATTAATCATATCATTAATATCTATATCAATTTGATAAAATTCATCAAATAAATTCTTAAAAGTTTTTTGACTGTCTATACTTTTATTTTTAAAAGTTTTTTTTATATGAAAAACATCAATAATAAATTGTTTTATTAACTTTTCATATTTAAAATAAGACAATTCTTTTTCTGAATACAATTTTTTCATAAAGAAATTTTTATTGTTCATTTTTTTTAGATTTTCTATGTAATCTTTCATTAAAATTTCAAATGAATCTTTCATATTTATTCTCCTTTATTTTTTTTATAATTAAATTATAACACATCTGTTTTATTTTGTCAATATTGCTTTTTATTAAAAAATGTGTTGTAATTTTAAAAACTTTTAAGGAATTTTAATGAAAGAATTCGTGCAAAACTATAGAAAAACAAACAAAAAAATTGAAGAATTTGAAAATTTATTAACAAAAGAAAATTTGAAAAAATTAAATAAAATTATCAAACAAGAAAAAATAGATTATCTAGGAAGTCATTGGGAAACAAAAGTTAGATTAGCAATAAAACTTCCTTATATTAAAAAAACTAATTATTTAGAAATAAAATTTGAAGGTGGAAAAATCAAAGTAATTTTCAAAAATTTTAAATATAAAAAATTATGGCAACAAAATTATTATTCTAACAAAGCATTTTCAACTTTTTTAGACAATTATAAAAGTTATAAAAAATTATTTAAAAAAATTTTAAAAGAAAAAAATTTTATTTATAAAATTTATTTAATAAACGGAAAATTGTGTGGAACACAAAAATCAAAAAAAATATTAAAAGAAATTTTTAAAACTGAAAAAATTTTTAAAGTTAAAAGTTCAAATATTAAAATTGTATAGTTTTTTTCTTTTTTTATAATATTATTAATATTTAAATTTTGTAAAAAAAGGAAAAACATGTTTATTAATAAATTAAAAAGTATTAAAAGAAAATGTATAAAATATAGCGAAATAAAAATAAAAAAATACAAAGTATGGAAAAAGTTATATGTTTGATGCTTTTTTTCAAAATGAAAAATTTTGTATATATAATGGGGATAGCAAAAATATAATATCTTTGTTAGAAAATAATAGTATTCAAAGTGTAATAACTTCACCTCCTTATCTTGGACTTAATAAGGATTATAATAAAAAATTATTTTATTTATATAATGAAAATGAATATATTAATTTTTTAGCTGAAATATTTGAAAAATTATATCCTAAATTAAAAGATGAAGGAAGTATAATATTAAATTTAGGTCCTGTAAAACAAAATGGTCAAAGAAGCCTATATCCTTTTAAATTAGCAATGCGTTTACAAGAAATAGGGTATTATTTATATGAACTTTTGATATGGAATAAAAGAAAAAGTCTTCCAATAAAAAATGGATTTTCACAAAGACATGAATATATTTTTATATTTGCAAAGAATCTTAAAAAAATGTATAAAAATATAGATGAAATGCGTGTTCCTTATGCGGAAACAACCTTAGATAGATATAAAAGAAAAAAGAAAGCAAAATTTGTTAGGGAAGATAAAAATAGAACTGGATATAAATATTGTAAACCACATCCAAAAGGGGCATTGCCAAGCAGTATTATAGAAATAAAGTCGCCGACTAAATTGCAAGTTAAAGAACATTATGCGGTTTTTCCGGTAGATTTACCTTTATACTTTATAAAAGGTTTTTCAAAAATAAATGATGTAATTTTAGATCCATTTATGGGTTCAGGAACAACAGGAATAGCCTGTATTGATACCGATAGAAAATTTATAGGTATTGAAATAAGTAAAGAATACTGCGAAATTGCTAAAAATAGAATGTTAAAGTATATTGAAGATAAAAATAAAACAAAATATTAATCATCAATGTTAGTTACCGATTAATGAAAAATACTGTGGTGTGGTCAAAAAAAATATTGAAGTATGTAAATAAAACAAATTAAGAAAATTTTGTTTTTTACAGAAAATATGTTATTATTACAATGAATTATTTATAAATAAGGTAAAAAATGAAAAATAATCTTCCAGAAGTAAAAGCAGAAATTTATGGAACAAGAAATAGTAATTTGGAACCTGTTTTAAATAAATTTAATATTTATTATATTAAAAATCTATGGATTATATCACATATTAAAAGTAAAAAAAAGATGATTGGAATAGAAAGCAACAATAAGAAAGATATATTTCATTTTGAAAATTTAGTTAAAAAATTTGGAATAAAAAATTATTTTTTTGTTTTTAAAGATATAGATAAAAATAAAATATATTTTCGTTATAATCAAGATAAAACATTAGTTTTAACAGAAAATGAACTTAAAAATTATCTGCTTGGTTTATTTGAAGTAAATTTCATTTCAAATCCTAAAAAAGGAAGTAATGAAGCTTCTTTTTTTTCTAGATTTTTTAGAGAAAAAATGGGTAAAGGTTTTGTACTAACAGATATAGATTATTATATTCCTTCAATGAATATATTTATTGAAGAAAAAATCTATTTACTTAATAAAAAAAATGGATTTATTTCTTATGGACAGTATAAAAATTTTACTTCTATCGAGGGTATAAAAAATAATTTAATGCTTATGTATTCACAAAATATTAGTAATAAAGTTTGTTTTTACTGTGTGGAATTAAACAAAATTAAAAAAAAGTTTATTAATGAAAAAAAATGGGGAAAAGGTTATATAATAAATAATCTAAAAAAAATAGATATAACAGAAATATTAACACAAAAAATGGAATTAGAATTATCATAATTCAAAAGGAAAAATATGAAAAAAAAATTGAATGAAGAAGTTATATTATATAATGCGGATAATATAAAAATATTAAAAACGTTTCCAGATGAAAGTATAGATATGGTATTAACCTCACCACCTTATGATAATTTAAGAAAATATTCTTTAAAAAACAAAAAAGATATTGAAAAACTTTGGAATTTTAATAAATTTAAACTTATTGCGAAAGAATTAACCAGAATATTAAAACCTGGAGGAATTATTGTTTGGGTTATAGGTGATGCAACAATAAAAGGAAGTGAAACATTAAGTTCATTTAAACAAGCTATATATTTTAAAGAAGAATGTGGTTTAAATGTTCATGATACTATGATATATAAAAAGAAAAATCCTATTCCATTAAATCATAACAGATATGAGCCTTGTTTTGAATATATGTTTGTTTTTAGCAAAGGAAAACCAAAAACTTTTAATCCAATTAAAGTTCCTACAAAAAATCCAGGTAAAAAAACAAAAAGATATTCGGCAAAAACAAAAGAACAAGCTATGCGTGGAAGACAAGAAATTACTGTTGCCAAGAAAGAAAAAATAAAAGAAAATATATGGGAATATGTTTCTGGAAATCGTAAAATAAAAACCAGACATCCTGCAGTTTTTCCTTATGAATTGGCATATGATCACATAATATCTTGGAGTAATGAAGGAGATACGGTTTTAGATCCATTTATGGGTTCAGGAACAACAGGAATAGCTTGTATTGAAACAAATAGAAAATTCATAGGTATAGAAATTAGTGAGGAATATTTTAATGAAACTGTTAAAACATTTACAAAATATGTTAAAAATAAAAAATAAAAAGTTGATTAAGAATATTATTTAATTCATTTTGTAATATATATATTATGCCTTATAATTTATTTTATATTTTTTTAATATGTTTATAAATGCTTTTCATAAATATCTAAATTTTCAATAGTTGTATTATTTTTTTTAGCCTTTTATGTAAAATATTATTAATATAATAATGAATTTTTAAATAAAAAAAAAGAAAAAAAGTTTTTTAATTTGAATTAAATTCTTTTTTCTAATTCTTGTTTAAATTTTAAATAATTTTTTGTATTTATATTTTTAATAAATTTATTTAAGAAATCTAAATCAGGGAAATTGGAACTATATAATTCAACTGTTAAAACATTTGTTGCATTATTGTCTAGAATAAATAAAAATGGATGATTAAAAATTTTATAATCACTTCCATATTTTTCAATTCTTCTTAACATATTTTTAATATCTTTTTTTCTATATAATGTTTTTTTTAGATTAAATACAGAAGCTTCTTGCATTTGATTTCTAATAATTATTTTAATTTTTTTACGACTTTCTTCTTTGTTTAAATAATTATCTTTCTCTATTAAAGGTAAAAGTTCTTCGTTGTAAATTTTTATTAATTTTTTTGAAAAATTTTCAGAATGATTATGATAAAAAATATAAAATATTGTAAATCTTTTTACAAACATTTCTAATGCATGATTAGAAATTTCAGGGGTAACGATATTACCATTTTTTAATTTAATGATTTTAGATTTATCAACATTTTTATTAGAAAGTTCTGTAAGTAATGTAATATCTTCTTTTTCAAAGAATGTATGTTTGAGTAATTTTTTAATATCTTTTTTACTTAGAATAAAATAATTAATATTAGTAATAAATTCTTCATCTTTTAATAAATCTTTATAATGATATTTATCAAGAAATTCAATATTATATTCTTCATTATAATTTGTAATAAAATGTAATCTTTTTAAATGTCCATAAACATTGAAAGCCTCTATAATTCTTTTTTTAATTTGTAATTGTTTTTTATTCATATTTAAACTCCTTTTTATTTAATATACTTAAAACTGATATTTTTCCATACAGTTTTTCCATTGTTTTTTGGAATAGCAGTATATATTTCTTTATATTTTTCTTTCAATATATCGTTTAAATTTTCTAAAATTTTAAAGTCAAGTATTAAATATTTTTTATAAAGTTTATTAGGAATTTTTTTATTATTGATTATAATATCTTCAAATTCAAAATACATTTTTTATCTTTCTTTTATATCAACAAAAGGATTAACATATATAATTATATTATAAAAAATAAGAAAAGTCAAGTTTATAAAAAATATTTAAAAAAAATTAAGGTTTTGGAACTAAAAGTTTATATTTTTTATTATTATTAATATATATATTTACAACATCACCAGGTTTTACAATTTTTGAAATTAATTTATTTTGTATAATTAAATGATTATGTTGAAATTTTATGTAAAAATAAGTTTTATTTTTTAATTGATCTGTATAACATAAAGTTTGATATGGATTTGTTTGACATTCTTTTTTATCAAGTTTATTATAGATACTTAGTTTTCCGTCTTCAACAGTTAATAAGTAATAATCATTTGTTTTTAAATTAAATTCTTTTATAATTTTTCCATTTAAAATATTAAGTTTAAAATGTTTTAAATATACACCACTTTTATCTTTTGGTGCTATTTTAACAATTGAAGGAATATCAAATTTAACTTTATCTAATAAGTCAACTGATATATGTTCCTTTTTATATGTTGAAAATTTTTGTGTATTTATTGTATATATACCTAAATCATCTTCATTACTTGCTATTTTTCGCTGTATAAAATTTTTTTTATAGTAAAATTCTTTATCTTGTTGTAATGAATAATCAACATAATTACTTATTTCTTGATACAAAGGATCATTTGCCATTGAATATTTTTGTTTAGGAATAGATGGAATATCTGGATTAGTATATCCACAACCTGTAAATCCTAATATTCCTATAAGTCCTATTCCTAAACTTAATAATATTTTTCTTTTGAACATTATAAATCCTTTAATTATTTACTAGAAGCAAGTATTAAAGTTTGAAATTCTTTAAATTTAAGTATTTTAGAAACTATAAAAATTTTCACAATTTTTCCATTATTAATAATAAAGTACATACTTACTGGTGCATATAAATCATTTGAAACTTTAAGAAAACCACTCAAATAAAGTCCACTTCTGTTACTGTTATTGTCTATTATTCTATCAACTCTTTCATATATATATAAAGGTCCTTTTGTTAATGCCCAATTTTTAAATTCTACTAATGTATAAAGCTTAGGTGATAAACTGTCAAATTTTGCAATTATTGGATTTTTTATCATATATGGAATTATTTTATACATACTATCAGTACTTATTATTTTAGTTAAATTATCTAAAACTGAAGGTGTATCATATTTATATGGTTTATTTAATGTGAAATTACTAATAATTAACCATCCTTCTTTGAATGGTTCCAATACCGTTGGATAAGCATATCCTTGTCCAACTTCTTTTGTTACATCAACTGCTTTATTTGTTTTATTGATTACTCTTATTAAGATAGCTTTTTTGTTATTTTCAATATATATTTTTTTACCAATTAATTTTAAATTAGCGGTATCTGAAATAGGTTGTTCATAAGGCATTCCATTTTGTAGAAGAAATCCAATTAAATTATTATTGTAATATTTTCCAATTTGTTGTGTATTTATACCGGTGATATTGTTTATATAATTATTTGCGAAAAGTGAACTTCCAAGCATTAATAAACCTGTTGTTATTTTTTTCAACATTATAATCCTTTCTTTTTTCATTATTCTAATAATTTTAAAAAATTTATTAAAAAATTTTAATTTATTATTTAAATAATATTTTTTTTAAAATATATATATTATATATATGTGTTATTTAAAACATATTATTCAAATATTCAAAGGATATAAATGAAAAATATAAAAGAACTTTATATTAAAGATAATTTTCTTTTTATAGATAATAAAAAATTACCAACAAGTATTAATGAATTTGTTGGTGAAATTTTTAAAATAACTAAAGAACATATTTATCTTGATATATATGAGATAAATGATTATTGTATAGAAAAAGATTTTAAAAAACTCAAAGGTATTCCTAATACAGAATATGAAAAATTGAAAATAAAAAGAAGTATAGATTATAGTTTTTCTGATTTAAAAGTAAAAGATGTAATAAAAATTCAAACTATAATAGTTTTAGAAAAAGATAAAATTAACGAAAATGGTGAATTTAATGTTTTAAAAAATAAAACATTAAGATATAAAAAATTTAAATAAAGGTAGTTTAATGTTTAAACGAATAATATTAAGTATTGCATTAATAACAAGTTATAGTTTTGCTGTTGATGTAAATATTCAAGGATTTATAAATGCGGATATAGGACAAAAGGTAACAGTTCCTAAACCGGCAAATACAGTAAAAACAAATGAATTGGAAACACAAACTAATGAAGATTTATTAAAAGCAAAACAAAAACAAAAATCAT
>Ga0256836_1000125_pt1 | contig 46409 bp, 42 predicted proteins | sample 4561380metaG_FD_185974 | JGI IMG/M metagenome (GOLD analysis project Ga0256836, IMG submission 185974) | Hydrothermal vent microbial communities from Guaymas Basin, Mexico - 4561-380 | ecosystem: Environmental > Aquatic > Marine > Hydrothermal vents | place: Mexico: Guaymas Basin | collected...
ATAAGCTCACTCATAGAGACTATTCCACTTTTAACAAGCTTCGTATAGTAGAGTGGCAGAGCATCACTTAAAGCCTCACACCCATAGGCAGCGTCATAAAATGCCACCTCTTTGTTTACAGGTGAATTTGGTTGATGCAGAGTTGTAAGTACATCAATATCACCATTTTTAAAAGCCTCCAAGAGTAGCTCTTTGCTCTCTGTTGATGCGAGCGGCGGGTTGAGTTTTGCTGTGGTGTTAAAGCCTTCACACGCTTCATCTGAGTGTAAAAGGTGGTGAATAGAGACCTCACAGCTCACGCGCACTCCCTCTTTTTTTGCTTTTGCAATGAGCTCGACCGAGCGAGGAGAGGCGATGGATTTAAAGAGTATCTTTATGCCAAAGTGGCGAGCAATTTCTATCATACGAGAGACATGCAGTACTTCACTAAGTTCAGGTATGCCTGCAAGTCCTAAGCGTGAGCTTACATCACCATCAAGCATCACACCTGCATTTATCAGTGAGTTATCCTCTGCCTTACAAAAGAGTGTCACATCATACATCTGTACATACTCTGCTATTTTGATGGCGAGGTTGTTCTTTGCAGTTGTACTCATATAAGGGGCAATGACACCTTTTTTAAGCAGTATGGCGATGTTTGAGAGCGTCATATCACTCTTTAGGGTATTAAGCATCACATCGATTGTAACATCATCTATGCCTTTGATGCCGTTTTGTGCAAACTCCAAGACCACCTCATCATCAATGGCAGGCTGGCTATCAGCATTGAGCACAATATGCCCTACTCCACCGCAAGCGGCCTCTTTTGCAATCTTATGAATGTTTTTTGAGTTAAGCTGTGCATCTTTTAAACGCACATTAAGGTCAATGAGCGCTGGCATGACATAGGCACCATTTGCATCAACTACTTCATGGTTAACAGCTTCAATACTTGGCGCAATCTTGCTTACCTTACCATCTTCTATGAGCAGATCAACTCTTCTCTCTCCATCAACATCACAAACAACTGCATTTGATATAAGCATTTTAGACCACCTTTGATATAATGGTGATATTATAAGAAAAGAAGGCTTAAAACTGATGAAAATCCTCGTCTGCGCACTCGAACACTCTGCAAATATCCACCTTGCATCCCTTAAAAAAGAGCTGGGGGATGATGTCGAGCTTGTCGGTATCTTTAACAAAGAGTTAGGAAACAGCATAGTTGATCTGCGCTCTTTGGCGATAATGGGCATTGTCGATGCACTCAAAAAACTGCGTTTTTTCTTTAAACTTGCCGATGAGATGGTAGAGCTCTCACAAGAGGCAGATAAAGTTCTACTTATCGACTCATCAGGCTTTAACCTGCCACTGGCAAAAAAAATAAAGAAAAAATACCCTGACAAAGAGATTATCTACTACATTTTACCCCAGGCCTGGGCATGGAAGAAAAAACGTATCCCTGTTCTTGCTCGTACCATTGACCATCTCTGCTCCATTTTGCCTTTTGAGCCTGCCTACTATCCAAAAGATGCACCCATTGAGTATGTAGGACACCCTCTGCTAGACCAGATAAAGCAGTTTAAAACTGAGCTGCGTGAGGATATACAACACATTACCTTTATGCCAGGAAGTCGAAAAGGAGAGATAAAACGACTTATGCCTGTCTTTCGGGAGGTGCGTGAGGCTTTAGAGATTGAAAGAGCTACCATCATCGTACCAAAATACTTCACGCAAGAGAGCATCGATGAGCTCTATGGAGACTTGAGTAGTTTTGAAGTGGTACATGATGCTCACGCAACACTCTACGATGCTGATTTTGCCTTTATCTGCAGTGGTACGGCAACACTTGAAGCAGCACTTATTGGAACGCCTTTTGTGCTTGCATACAAAGCAAAGGCCTTTGATTATTTCATAGGGCGTATGCTGATAAAGCTCAACTATGTTGGACTTGCAAATATTATGTTTGAGAAGTTTAAAGGAGAAGCGATTCATCCTGAATTTTTACAGCATGAAGTAACAAAAGAAAATCTCTTAGAGGCATATAAGAGCTATAAAAAAGAGGCATTTATCACTCATGCAAAAGAGCTGCGTGAGTACCTTGGCTCTGGGAGTTCTAAAAAAGTAGCACAGATTATAAAATCTTAGCGCTTCTCTTTTTTGACTTTATTCATAAAGATCTTTTTACCTGTAGTTTTTGGTGCTCTTTTTGGTTTATCATCTTTTTTGTCACCTTTTTTGAACTCTTTTTTAAAGTCACCCTTAGGCTTTTTGTCATCTCGTCTCTCTGATTTTTCTTTGTCAAACTTTGGAGCTTCGCGAGTAGAGTCTTCATAGCGTTTTTTTGCTACCTCTTTTATCTCCTCTTTTGAGAGTTTTTTTCTTGTTGGTCTGCTGTCTGTTTTTTTTGCTTTTTGCGGATACTCAAAGCCTTCTACTTTTTCTTGTTTTATAGCACGACCTAAAAGCATCTCTATCTTGTAAAGAACTCTTTGTTCCTCTTCATTGACAAGCATCACAGCCATCTCTTGTGCGCGGCCTACACGCTCTACATAGACAATAGGCTCTACTGGCATATCGTAACTGATGATAAGTGCAGCTCTGAGTGACTTGTTTTGAACAAGCTCTTTATCTTCTACAACTTTTACATCATACTTGGCAAGACTTTCTTGCAGTTGTGCTACATCTTTTGAACATACTACTACTGTCTCTTGCGTGCTGTTTTGGTCTATGATTTTTTCTAAAAGTTCTACTTTTTTCTCTTGCGGGCATGGGTGTATTTTGTGGTTTGCGGGTTTTACTGTAATTGTCGCAGGCATTTGTTGGCATCCTATATGGGTATTATTACTGTAATTATACCCATTTATGCCAAAAAGAAGAGAAAGTTTTAAAAATCAACTCTCTGTAAAAAAAGTTCCGGTTCTACAAAACCAACAATACGTTTTGATTCAAGCAGTTTCCCGCTCTTATCAAAGAGTAAAATCACAGGAGGTCCAAAGACACCATAGGCTTTTGCGAGTTCTTTTTGTTCTTTTGAGTTCTCTGTCAAGTCTGCACGAATGAGTACAAACTCACGCATCTTCTTTTGTACAGCAGGGTCTTTAAAAGTTACCTCTTCTAGCTCTTTACATGCTGTACACCATGCAGCTGAGAAGTCAAGCAGTACCTTTTTTCCTCTGTTTGCATCAAGCAGCTTTTGCAGCTCTTCTTTGTTTTTTACAACTTGAAATTCTAAAGCATTTGCATTTTGAGCACTTACATGGCTTTTCTCTTTGGCTGTTAAAAATCCCAACGGTTTTGTCATACTCGCATTCCCTGCAAGCACACCTACAAATAGAGCTACTGAGTAGATAAAGAGCAAGAAGGCAACTGTACGTTTAAAGATATGCCCCTCTTGCGTGAGCGCTCCAAGATAAAGCCCAAAACCAATACCCAAGAAACTATACAGCAGTACAATCACTTCATACGATACTACTTTCTCAAGCATCCAGATAGCAACACCCAGCATAAGCACACCAAAGATGGCATTAACCAATGTCATCCAAGCTCCCGGTTTTGGCATGAATTTACCGGCACTCACACCTACGACAATGAGCGGCAGTCCCATACCAAGACTCATCGTAAAAAGAGCCGCTCCACCTAAAAGTGCATCACCTGTTTGACCGATGTAAACAAGTGCACCTGCCAATGGTGCTGCAACACACGGTCCAACAATTAAAGCAGATAAAAAGCCCATAATTGCCACACCGACAAATCCGCTTCTGTTTGAGTTTTGACTTACCTTGCTTACAAGAGCATCTGGAAGTTTAAGCTCATAGTAACCAAACATAGAAAGAGCAAGTGCTACAAATACAGCGGCAAAGGAGTAAACCACCCATGGATTTTGCAGTGCTGCTTGCAGGTTTGCACCAAAGAGTCCGGCAAGAACTCCGGCTATTGTATAGGCCAGTGCCATGGCAAGCACATAGACAAGAGAGAGGAAAAATGCTTTTTTGGTAGTAAGTCCTTCACCTTGTGATACGATGAGCCCTGAGATAATAGGTATCATAGGAAAGACACATGGTGTGAGTGAGAGCAGTACGCCAAAGACAAAAAATGTCGCAAGGACAACAAAAAATGAGCTCGATTTGATGGTATCTGCTATCATATCCGTCTCAGACTTTTGTGCTGTAGTTTGTTCTTTTGACTCTTTTGCATTACCAAGTTTTGATACATCTATCTTTACACTCAAGACTTTTTCACTTGGCTCATAACACAATCCTTCTTCCGAACACCCCTGATAAACGATCTTTACCTTTGCATCAACAATACCGCTAAGAGAATCATCTTTACCTAAAGTAAGTACAAACTCAGGTGTCTGTAAAAAGACCTTTTCACCTTCATGCTCAACTGCTGTCGGTGCCTCTATAGACTTTATATAGAGCCCTTTTGGCTCAAGAAGCTCGATCTTTAGCTCTTTTTCATAAAGGTAGATACTTTTTGCAATCTTTACACCTGTAATTATCTGTTGTCTATCATTAACTTTGGCATAAGGTTTAAAAGCCTGATTGGGCATTAAGAAGTCTGCATTTAAAGTAATAGCTCCAAAGAGCCAGATACCCATAAACACATAGAAAATATTTTTTTTCATTTATAAGCCTTTTTAATAGTAAAAATATAGCACTATCTTACACATTTTTTTTTAAACTTGTATTATAATACCCAAAAAGAAAATAAGAGTAAAAAATGAACATAGAGCCAGATACAGAAATATGCGTGTGTAATTCACTCAGCGTTGCAGATATTGCCAAACTTATTAAAGAGAAAAACCTTAAAACTCTTGAAGATATTTTAGAAAATAATGAAACGCCAATAGGAGATAAATGCGAGGCATGCCATGATGAAGGCTACCATAATGACGGACTAAACATTCCTATGGTACTTTCCATGGTTAAGAGTGGACGTTTGTAGGAATCTCTACTACAAACTCCGTTCCTCCATCTCTGACATTTACTTTGATATCCCCGCCAAAATGTTTTTCGACAATCATTTTTGACATATACAGACCAAGCCCTGTACCATTTTTGCCTTTTGTACTGAAGTACGGCTCAAAAAGTCTTTTGAGATACTCTTGTTTGATACCACCTGCTTTATCACAAATAGAAATAAAAAGTTTTTCATCTTCTTTATTTACTGTAATAATGATCTCTTTTTTATCAAGATCACTTTTTTCATAAGCATCAATTGCATTGTTAATGATATTTAAAAGCACCTGTATTAACTCATTTACATAGACCTTGGCTTCTATATCTTTTGCACCTCTTACATAAATGCGGATATTTGATTTTTTTGCACGTGGTTCTATAAAGCCTAAGACCTTATCCAATAGATCTTTTACTTTAATGGTTGAGAGCTCTTTATTTGGATGAAAATAAGTTTTGAAGTCATCAATTGTATTAGAGAGATAAACAATGGAATTACTGATATTTTGTAATGTCTCAGATATCTCTTTTTGGCTGATATCTTCACCCATCATCTCTTTGAGTTGCAGGTTTGATATTTGCAGTGTTATAGTATTGAGAGGTTGTCTCCACTGATGCGCTATCATAGATATCATCTCACCCATTACTGCCTGTTTTGACTGTGTTGTAAGGAGTTCATCTTTTTGAATAAGCTCTGCAACCTTTTCTTTTACAGTGGCTTCTAGTGACTCATTTATCTCACGAAGCTCTTTAGTCTTTTCATTTACCTGCTTTTCCAACTCTTTGTTGAAGTTTTTGAGTTTTCTCTGATAATAGACCATAATAAAAAAGATAATCAGCATCACAAAGATGACTTTAAATGTCAAAGAGTAATCAAGCGTACTTTCATATCTGTTGATACGCCATGAATTAATGATATTTTCTATTTTTTGATTAGGAATCTTGTCTAATGCTTTTTGAATGATACTCTGTAAAACAGCTTCATTTTTTTGAACCCCTATAGAGCCGTGAATAGGGTGTTTTTTTGCTAAAAATCCATTTATTTTCAGTTTTCCATAACCATATTGGTCAATAATATAATCGGCCTGTTCATCTATAGCTATAATTGCATATGCCTTACCATATAGAACATCTCGAACCATTTTATTTTTATCATACTCGACTTTTATCGTTAAATAAGGATAAAGATATTTCAGATAATCACGCAGTGACTCCTTTTGAATCAAAAGAACCTTTCCTTGTAAGTTCTGAGGATCATCAACAAAAGAGTTTTCAAGCTTACTAAGCAGTGCAAAACTTGTTGCACTAAATGGTTTTGTCTTGTTAAGCATAGGAAAATTATGCGCCTCGCTCACAACAACTGAGAGCATCTGACATCTCTTCTTTTGAAGGTTTTCATGAAGCTCTTTTTCAGATCTTGCAGGAACACCTTCAAAATTCAGACCAGTCATTTCAGAAATGACTTGATACACAGAAGCCATCTCTCCTGTCATATGGCCATTTTTATATCCATCAATCGGAAAAAGATCATAATTCGTACATACTTTTATATTTTGATGTTCTTGTATATATTTTTGCTCTTCTTCGGTTAATTTCAGATTTTTCAATTTTGCCGGTTCATAGACATACTCATCAAGTTCTCTACCAAAAAGGCCATATTTCTTTTCAAACAGCTCTTTTTGTTTTTTTAAAAAGTTTGTATCAATAGAACCTATTTCATACGTATATGGAAGAATAAGATGCTGAATTCCATCTGCTTCTTTTTCAAGGTCATCAATCGAAATATCTGAATTATATTTATCGTGAATAATACGTGCCAACTCTTTTTTATGCGTGAGTGCATACTCCCAGCCACGTTTTGATGCATCAATAAAAGCCTGTGTTCGTTTAGCATGTTTTACAAGCTCTTTTTGAGAGGTAAACAACTCCAACTGCATAATAAAGAGATTATCATCACTGGGATCGAGCAAATTGTATTTGACACCCATTCTATCAAGTATATAGGGCTGATTCGATATAAAAGCGGTCATGGCTGAGACTTCACCATTTACAAACTTGTCAACTTTATAGGTGTGTGGTACCAAGATAATATCATCAACATTGACACCATAGCCTTTAAAGTATTCACCAAAGTTCAACTCAAAGTCCTCTTTTGTAGAGGCCATCACTTTTTTACCGATAAGATCTTGTGGGGAGTGAATATCCGGAGTAGTAATAAGCACAAGTGCTGCGCGTTTAAAATATGATGCCAGCAGAACAATCTCTTTACCCTTGAGGTAATCAATTAGCGTCAATGAGTTATAGATTCCATAGTTGGCACGACCCGAGAGTACCTCATTTTCTATATCCAGACCATAAGTGTACTCACGCAGCTCTACATCAAGCCCGGCACCTTTATAAAAACCCTTCTCTTTTGCTGCTATAAAACCTGCAAACTCAAACTGGTACTTCCAGTGCAGCTGCAGCGATACTTTTTCCAACTTGTTCTCTGCTGCGTGAGCAAAGAAGGTAACAGAGAGTAAAAAAAGTATAAAAACATATCTCATCTATAATCTTTTAAGTACATCTTCAAAGCCACCTTTGACAATCTCTTTTACACAACAGGCTATCATTAGATTAACAGGATGTGCAAAGTCCTCTATCAGACGCTCTTTATCATCAACAAAATAGCCCTCACGTTCAAACTTTTCATCCTCTGCAAAATTTTCTATATATGCTTTTGTCTCCTGCATATATCCATAGACCTCTTTACCAAGTCCATAAGCAAAGCCACACTCCCAAACAGTTCCACTGTCTGCTTCTTTTCCACGAAAAGGATTCAAATTAGCTATAACAATGTCTGCTTTTTGTATCATTGCAACATTCGCATCAAATATATCTTTGGCAATTTTGTGTTTACTCTGAGAAAAATCAACTACATTATCAAGTGGATACAGGCCCTCATAACCATACTTTTTACATAAAGCCACAAGCTCTTTCCCGATTTCAATAGAGTTTTCCTCAAAAACATCCGGACCGGCAATATATATCTTTTTCACGTACTTCCTCTTTTTCATAATGAGTCATAAATATAAACGATTTTATCATAAACTTACTAAATTGTAAAAATTAAAAAATATTTCTCCTTCTTTACTTAAGCAGTTTATTAGTTGCTATTGCTTATTCTACAAAGAAAAAAGTAAAGAGAGTATTATGCCCAACAGATTAGCAAATGCAGACTCCCCATATCTCCAACAACACAAAGATAATCCAGTTGACTGGTGGCCATGGTGCGATGAGGCCTTTGAGAGAGCAAAAGAAGAGAACAAAGCCATTTTTATCAGTATCGGTTACTCCTCATGTCACTGGTGTCATGTTATGGAAGAGAGAGTCTTTGAAAATGAGGAGTGCGCAAAGATCTTAAATGAAAACTTCATCTCCATCAAAGTCGATCGTGAAGAGCGTCCGGACATTGATAAGTTCTATCAAGAGGTATATATGTTACTCAATCGCAGAGCCGGTGGATGGCCGACATCTATCTTTTGTACACCGGACAACAAACCTTTTTATGCAGGAACATACATCCCACCTGAGTCCGAGCAAGGCAGTATTGAGGGTATGGGCTTTATAGAACTTACAAAACTCATAGCACGAAAAGTCAAAGAAAATGACCCTAAACTCTTTGAAAATGCAGATGAGATCGAGAGTTTTATAAAACAGGTTGAGCATCCAAAAGAAGCAACGGTTCTCAAAGAGGATTTTTACAAGGTCTTTTTACGACAGGCAAAAAACAACTATGACACACGTAACGGTGGTTTTTCTGACAGACCGAAGTTCCCTCACGCATCAACACTCCATGCACTTTTAGTTATAGACAGGCTCTATAATGACAAGAGTGCAAAAGCAATGATTACCAACACACTTGATAATATGAAAAAAGGCGGTATGTACGATCTTGTTGATGGTGGATTTTGTCGCTACAGTGTCGATGAAAAGTGGCTTGTACCGCACTTTGAGAAGATGCTTTATGACAATGCCCTTTTATGTGGTGTGTATAGTGATGCCTATCTGCTTTATGAAGAGAACAGCTACTTAAAAACAGCGCGTGAGATAGCAGACTTTATACACAACTATATGAGCGAAGAGGGTCTTTTTTACTCTGCAAGTGATGCTGACAGTGAAGGTGAAGAGGGAACTTACTTTGTCTATAGCTACGAAGAGGTCTATACTGCACTCAAAGAAGCAGGCTATAATGATGCAGATAAAATGTGTGAAGCAATGAGTGTCACACATCACGGAAACTTTGAAAATGGCAAAAGCATCATCCGTTTTGAAGCTGAGATACCTGAGTGGTTCGATGATGTAAAGATCATCCTCCAAAATATTCGCTCAAAACGTGAGTACCCATTTATAGACAAGAAAGTACAAACATCTTGGTCGGCTATGATGATAACAGCCCTTTTTAAACTTGGAACGATTGATACTAAATACTATGAATATGCAAAAAAATCTCTTGATAAACTACTTGATACGATGCTTATTGATGATAGACTCTACCATACGACACTTATTCACAAAGAGCCAAAGGTAGAGGCATTTTTAGAAGATTATGCCTTTTTATCACAAGCACTTCTGGCTGCTTATAAGCAGACGCAAGATGAGCTCTATCTTATCAAAGCACATCAGATGATAAACAAAGCATTGGAGCGATTTTATGACAAAGGCTTATGGAACTTCAGTGATGGTGAGTTTAGTGTAAAAGCAGAAACAACTGACAATACCTACACTTCATCTGTATCTGTTATGGTAGAAGTACTACTAAGCATTGCAACTCTTTTAGAAGATGAAAAGTATGCACACTTTGCTTTTAAAACGATGGAGTACAACTCCTATGATCTTGGTAGAAAAACCATCTACTACCCATATATGCTCACGCAGGTACTTCGTTACCTAAAAGAAGATCGTATCATCAAGACATCTGTGCAAAATATACGCAATCATGCCTATGAGCTTGCTAAAATTCGCTACCCTTTTGTTCTTTACAAGGCAGATGCAAATGATGGCTATATGGTGTGTGGAAAAACAAGCTGTTTTGCCAATACAAAAGATGTAAATGAGCTAGATACTCTTGTTTCAAACTCTTTTTAAACTTTAAAGGCTTATAATTATTTTATACAAGGATAGTTATGAGTAAAAAGAACAAAGAAAAAAAGATTAAACACACTAAAGGTGACAGAGTAGCTGTCTGGAAAAAGCGTGAGACCATCGAGTATGAGGTCGAACTCAAACGCCTCCAGATAGAGCTGCTCAAGATGCAAAACTACATAAAAGAGACAGGTCAAAAGGTTTTGATGATTTTTGAGGGGCGTGATGCAGCAGGAAAAGGCGGTACCATCAAACGCATCACAGAGCATCTCAACCCCCGTGGTGCCCGTGTCGTTGCACTTGACAAGCCAAGTGACATCGAAAAGACACAGTGGTATTTTCAGCGCTATGTTACCCATCTTCCAGCAGCAGGAGAGATAGTTCTTTTTGACAGAAGCTGGTACAACCGTGCCGGTGTTGAGCCTGTTATGGGCTTTTGCAGCCAAGAGGAGCACAAAGAATTTTTGCATGAAGTACCCGAGTTTGAGAAGATGCTTGTCAACTCTGATATCAAGATATTTAAGTTCTACTTCTCAGTAAGCAAAGAGGAACAAAAACGCCGCTTTGAAAAACGTAGAACAGATCCGCTCAAACAGTATAAACTCTCTCCTGTCGATGAAAAATCACAGGGACTGTGGGACAAATATACCATAGCAAAATACTCTATGCTTTTAGCATCGCATACAGACCATGCTCCATGGACCATTATCCGCTCAGATGACAAGAAGAAAGCACGTATCAACACCATAAAACATATCTTAAACCACTTCGACTATCCAGACAAAATAGATGCAAAAAAACTCAAAGCTGATGACAATATTCGCATTTCTGCTGATGATGAGATACGCATTATGGAGACGGAAATGAGTCTTAAAAAGACAAAAAGCTAGCTCTTTGTTAAAGATATTTGGCTATAATCCTCTTTTTAATTAAAGAGGTTTTTCATGTTTAAAAATATAGGTAAATTTATATATATGATTGAGCTTGGGCTCAAATATAAAAAAATCTTCAAAGAGATTTACTTTCATCCTTTTTTAACGATGAAGTACCGCTATCAAAAGCTCTCACGTGCTCGTGGTGAGTACTCCAATAAAGTGCTTGATTTTTTAAATATTGAAGTAAAACTCATAGGCGAACTGCCAAAAAAAGACAGAATTCTCTACGCTATGAATCACCGCTCCCTGCTTGACATCTTGGTTATGGAAAATATCTTTATGCGTGAGAGTAAAAACGGGACATGGATAGCAAAACAGGAGCTCTTTGAAGACCCTATATATGGAGAGTTTTTCAAATACAGCGGATGTATCAGTGTTGATCTGGAGAACAAACGCGGTCTGCTTAACTTCTTCAAAACCATCAAAAAGGTTTTTTCAAAAGTAGATGATATGAACCTCTACATCTTCCCAGAGGGTGAACGCTTTAAAGGTGAAGGTATCCACAAGTTTCAAGGTGGTGCACAAAAGATTGCCAAAGCAAACAACTTAAATGTTGTACCGGTATACCTTAAAGGTAAAATGGAAGAGGTCTTTAAAAATGCTCCTTATAAAGAGAAGTATGTCGTTGAAGTCTATATGGGTGAAGTGATGGGATATGAAAATATCGAAGAGAACTACTTAGAGTTTTATAACAGCGTAAAGGATAAATAGTGCAAAAACTGACTTTAGGGGTAAATATTGACCATGTTGCAGTATTGCGTGAGGCAAGACGTGTCAATGACCCGGATATTCTTGAAGCGCTCTTTGTAGCCTGTGCCAATGGAGCTGACCAGATTACAATTCATTTGCGTGAGGACCGTCGTCACATTCAAGACAGTGATGTTACAAACATCATCAGACACTCAAAACTTCCGGTAAATCTCGAGTGTTCCATAAACAAAGAGATATTGGAAATCGTTGCTTATGAACGCCCGCACCGCGCTACACTTGTTCCTGAAAAGCGCCAAGAGGTAACAACAGAGGGCGGGCTTGATGTTTTTGGCTATGAAGACGAGATTGGCTACGCAATAGAGCGTCTGCACGATGCACTCATTCCGGTCTCTCTTTTTGTAGATCCAAGCATAGAGGCTATGGAGAAGTCAAAGGAGCTTGGAGCTGAGATGGTAGAGCTGCATACCGGTCTTTATGCCAACCTCTTTGCAATGCTGCACTCAAACCTCCCCTACTCAAACCACTCTGTAAAAGAACTTGAATTTCCTCGCAACGAACTTGAAGTTCGCCTTGAAAAATCACTCTCAGAGATCAAGATGGCAGCACTCCATGCAAAAAAAATTGGTCTTGAAGTAGCAGCCGGTCATGGACTTAACTACCATAATGTAAGCGATATTGTAGCCATCGATGCCATATCCGAGCTCAACATTGGTCAAAGCATCGTTGCTCGCTCTGTCTTTAGCGGACTTGCAGATGCTGTGGCAGAGATGAAGCGCCTTACAACACGATGAGTCCTCTTCCTACCATTGCCATCAGTGTCGGTGACCTCAACGGTGTCGGTATTGAGATAGCCCTAAACTCTCACGCAGCAGTCACAAAACTCTGCACTCCCATCTACTGCATAAACAAAACTATGCTCACGCAGGCTGCAAAAAAACTGGGTATGCAAGTTCCACAAGATATGCAACTAGCCTCTGTTGATGGTGAATTTAGCATCAAAGAAGGAAGTGTAACAAAAGAGAGTGGCAAGTACTCGTATGATTCTTTTATGAAAGCCATAGAATTATGTGAAAACAAAGAGGCTGTCGCTGTTGTAACCATGCCTATACATAAAGAGGCATGGATGAAAGCAGGACTAAAGTATAAAGGTCATACTGATCTGCTTCGCAAACACTTTAATAAAGAAGCCATCATGATGCTAGGCTGCCCTTCTATGTTTGTAGCACTCTTTACAGAACATATGCCGCTAAAAGATGTAGCAGCTGCACTTACATACAAAGATCTCAAAAGATTTCTACTCGATCTACACAATTCACTACCGAAAGAAAAAGTGGCAGTACTGGGACTTAACCCTCACGCAGGTGATAACGGTGTACTGGGAGATGAAGAAAAGATAATCACAGCAGCCATAGAAGATGTCAATAAAGAGGTAGGTTTTGAGCAGTTTATAGGTCCTGTTGTACCTGATGTCGCTTTTGCACCCTACTTTCGAAAGAACTATAACTACTATGTTGCGATGTACCATGACCAAGGACTAGCCCCTCTCAAAGCGCTCTACTTTGATAAGAGTGTCAATATTTCACTCAATCTGCCTATTATTCGTACATCAGTTGACCATGGAACAGCCTTTGATATTGCCTATAAGCATCAAGCGAACAACCTTAGTTACATCAATGCCATAAAGAGTGCTATTGAATTTATAAATAACTAAAAGATAATTATTTTCCTTTAAGAATTTTTTGCTATACTTTTGCCAACAAAAGGCTATAGTAGTCTTAATTATTTCATCTGAAGGAAAATAAAATGAAAAAAATCATCACACTTGCACTTACAGCTGCATCATTAATGGCTGGCTCACTGGTACAAGAGGCAAAGAATGCAGGAATGGCTGCTATTCCAGAATCTCAAACTGAGCTTTTAAAGCTTATTGACAATCCTAAAAACCCTATTACAAAAGCAAAAGTAGAACTTGGTAAAAAACTCTATTTCGATCCACGTCTTTCAAAGAGTGGTCTTATCTCTTGTAATACGTGCCACAACCTCTCTAAAGGTGGAGACGACGGTATGGAAGCGGCAATCGGTCACAAATGGAGAGCAAACCCACATCATCTAAGCTCTCCTACAGTTTATAATGCTGTATTTAATGACAAACAGTTCTGGGATGGTAGAAGTCCAGACTTAGAAGACCAAGCACAAGGTCCTATCCAGGCAGCTCCAGAAATGGCAGCAACACCTGAGCATGTTGTAGCTGTTGTTACTTCTATGCCTGAGTATATAAAAGAGTTCAAAAAAGCATATGGAAAAGATGTAAAGATCGACTTCAAAAAAGTAGCTGATACTATTGGTATTTTTGAGCGTACACTTGTTACTCCATCTGCCTATGACAAGTTTATGAACGGATGCCCAAGTGCCATGACAAAAGAGCAAAAAGAGGGTCTTAAAACTTTCATTCAAGTTGGATGTGCTTCATGTCACAATGGTGTAGGTATCGGTGGTGGTATGGCTCCGATGAACGTTGCGGCTGAGTACAAATATATGAACGTTGGTGATTTCAAAGGTGATAAAAATGGTATGGTTAAAGTACCAACACTTAGAAATGTAACAGAGACTGCACCATATTTTCACAACGGTATGGTAAAAACACTTCGTGGTGCGATCAAAGAGATGGCTCGTGTACAACTTGGTACAAAACTTACTGAGAAACAAGTTAGCTCAATCGAAGCATTCTTGGGTGCACTTGATGGTAAAAAACCATACATGAAAGTTCCAATGCTTCCTGCATCAAATGCAAAAACTCCAAGACCGGACGTAAAGTAAGTTTTACGCCCTCTCTATAACTCCCCTATACTAAGGGGAGTTTTTCTCTCTCAGCAAACTTCAAACTTCTCTGCTCTATAATTGAGAATGATACGAACAATATTATTTTTTATAGGGATGGTGATTATGATGCAAACAACAGTAGATGCAGCACGTCCATGTGCAGTCTGTGGTACTTTCTACCCAGCAGACAAAGAAGAACTCCAAACAATGATTCAAACTTATCTTACAGAAGCAAAGAGTGTAGAGCCAAAAGAGCAAAAAGCACTGATTGTGCCTCACGCAGGTTATGTTTACTCTGCACCTGTTGCAGCAGTAGCCTATAAAACACTCCATAAAAAGTATAAAAATATCTTTTTGCTCGGCTCATCACACCATGTTAATTTTGATGGCGTATCGCTCTATAACCAAGGGGACTATGTTACACCTCTTGGCAAGGTTCATGTAAACCAGAGCATAGTGCAAAAACTCATTGATGAAAACGAGTTTATCACATACAAACCTGAAGCGCACACAAAAGAACATACCCTCGAGGTACAACTTCCTTTTTTACAAAGTATCTATAAAGAAGATGAACTCAGCATCGTGCCTATTCTTATGGCGACATCAAACATTGAGACCATCAGTAAGATGGCAACGGTATTAGCACCCTACTTTGAAGATGATGCAAACCTCTTTATCATCTCAACTGACCTCTCCCACTATCCGGCTTATGAAGATGCAAAGCGTGTAGATATTGAGACACTCAAAGCCATAGAGTCTAACTCTGTAGAGCGCTTCATCGAAACTATCATCAAACATGAACAAGAGGGCATTGCAAACCTTGGAACTTCTGCTTGTGGTTGGGCACCGCTCATTACACTGCTTACGCTCACGCAGAACAAAGATTACACTTATGAACTTCTTGAGTACAAAAACTCTGGCGATACGCCTTATGGCGACAGAGAGAGAGTTGTAGGCTATGGAGCTATGCGCGTCTATAAAAGTGATACAAACAGCGATGAGAAAGAGTTTACACTCAATGATGAGGAAAAAGCTATCTTAAAAGAGATAGCAAAGCTAGCCCTTTATGAAGCAGTTGAGAAAAATCAACGTATAAGCATCGATGCAAGTAAGATTCCACAAAAGCTCAAACGCCATCTTGGTGCGTTTGTAACACTTCATAAGCATGGAAAACTACGCGGTTGCATCGGTCGTTTTGAACCAGATCAGCCGCTTTATGAAGTCATAATCGACATGGCTATCTCTGCTTCTCGCTATGATAACCGCTTCAATCCCGTAACACCGGATGAGCTAAAAGATATTGACATAGAGATATCGGTCCTCACACCAAGAAAAAAAATCAACTCTATTGATGATGTCATCGTTGGAAAACATGGTATCTATGTAGAATATAATGGTAAAAGTGGAACATATCTACCACAGGTCGCTACTGATATGGGATGGAGTGCTGAGGAGTTTGTAAGAAGTTGCTGTGTGGAAAAAGCAGGCATACCGCCTGAGCATTGCAAAGATGCAACACTCTATGTATATGAAGCGATAGTTTTTTAAGACTTAGTCCAGTTTATCTGGAGTAAGTCCTGCTTTTTCTAAGAAGTGACGAAGTTCAATTACAATCTCTTTTGGAAGAACAGGCTCTTTATGTGGTAAAGGCATGATATATTCATGACCATTTAAAAAGATCTTTGCATGATGTTTTTTAGTCATGTCAACCTCTGCACCATAGTGCTCTAATGCATGAATCAACTTTTTATAGTCGATATTTGCTGATGTCGGGTGTTCAAAAACTTTCTGTATTTTTGCTTTGTGTTTACTCATTTGTAAGTTCCTTTTTTAATTTTTGTAATAGTAGCATCTTTTCTCTTGAGAATGAGCTACTTTTGTTGCATTTATTTGCGTTTTTTAAAGATAAACAGCGTTTTATCTTCTGTATCATAAAGAGAAAAATTTTGCTTATCTATAAGTTCCAGACCTTTGAGCTTTTTAAAGAGCTCAATTTTATGAAAATACTGTACTATGGTGTCTTGGTATTTTACATAACGACCATCAGCTTCTTTTTCAAAGAGTGTAAATGTTGTGTGGAGTTCATTCTCTTTAAAAACAGCATCGACATTTAAAAACTCATCACCACTCTCATTGCTCATTGTACCCTCAGCGACATCTTTAAAACCATAAAGAGTGTTAATATCGGCAATGAAGATACCATCATCATTGAGTTTTTCAGCCATTGCCTCTAAAAACTCAAAAAGCTCTTCTTTGTCCATAAAGTTAAGCACATCAAAGATGCTCACTATGGCATCATATTTGCCATCTACATCTTTTGCTTCAATACACTCTGCATCAAGTCCCTGAGCCTTACACTCTTCTACCATTACAGAGCTAAGATCAACACCTTTACACTTTACACCGTCACTGATCATTCGACGCATAAAGCCACCACGCCCACAACCGACATCAAGCAGTGTCTTTACATTGTACTCATCGAGTTCTGAACGATAAAGGTCATAGAGTGCTTCTGTTGCCTCTTCAATGCCTAGAAGATGCTCTGCTTTTGCATAGAGATCCAAGTTAGTCATTAGTTCTTTTGCTCTGCGTTGATTACATCACGGATTTTTTCATAGATATCAAGTACCTCATCTTTTTTCGAAATATAAGAGTTTTTATTGGCTATAAGATATGTAGAACTTGTCATAATATCCTCTACAACTTCAAGCCCGTTTTGCTTCATTGTCGTACCCGTTTCAACAATATCAACTATCATATCTGCAAGGCCGATAAGCGGAGCAAGCTCGATAGAGCCATAAAGCTTGATAATCTCAACACTCACTGCTCGCTCTTCAAAGTAGCGCTTAGTAATGTTTACCATCTTTGATGCAACTTTGAGTTCTGGTTTTGTCAGATCGAGCTTCTCACCCTTTTTCATCCCAATAGCCACTTTACAGACACCACGACGAAGATCAAGCAGACGCATGACATCGAGTCCCTGCTCTTCTAGTGTATCAAGACCTACTACACCGATATCTGCTGCTTGATGATAAACATAGGTTGCGACATCTTGGTTTCTTACAAGTAAAAAACGAAACTTTGGTGTCTCTAGAATGAGTTTTCTGTCATCAAACTTGAAATCTTCACCAAAAATAGTCTCAAAAATCTCAAGTGTCTCTTTTGCTATACGCCCTTTTGGAAGTGCTACTGTTAGCATATATTTGCCTTTTTCATAATCTTTTTCATTGCATTAAACAAAAGTCGCTCTTCTACTTTCGCATCTCTAAAGAGCTTTTTAAACTTTTGTGCATCCCCACCGGTAAGAGTGATATCAAGTCCATATGACATCACTTCATGATAGAGTGTCCCAAGATACCCATAACTGATGGCATCTTTGGAATTTTTCGGCATTATATCCAACTCAAGGTCAAAGTTAAATGAATATGCCAGTGCCGGTGAGATATTTTCATAACTTTTTTGCATAGCTGTAATACCAGGAACAATAAAACCACCCTCAAACTTGCCATTACGAACGACATCAACCGTTACTGCACTTCCAGCATCAATGACAATACCATTGCCAATAGCCTCAAGCGCAACAATTCGGTCAATTCCCATCGTTTCATAATAAGATGCTCTGTCAATATAATCTTCAAGATCTATCCAGTTTTCTAAAAAAGCCAACTGTTCATTGACTTTTTTGTTTACAGAGATATAGTAAACCTTCTCCTCAATCACTGCTGGATTAAAGGAGTTGACACTCTTTTTAAAGCTCTCATCACCCTCTAAAAAGTGGTATGAAGTATTGCCTATGTCACATAAGAGCATTACTGAATCTTCCAGCCAGCTTCAATAAAAGCTTTTTTGGCTTTAGAACATAAAGGAGCATCAATAAAAAGGATTTTATATTTAAAGTTATGATCACAATAAAGAGTAAGTTTCATATAGATCTCTTCAAACTTGTGAACATCTTTCATTAAGATTCTACTCTTTTGACTCACGGCAAAAATAGCCCAAAAATAGCCATTGAGATCTGTTGCCTTGTAGATTTTTATCTTATTTCTTATGCCAAGTTCTTTAGGCAAAACCTCTTGCATCTTTTTAAAGATCTTACCTTTTTGTCGAAACGACTCTACTACCATTTGCATATCTATTTTTTATCCTTTAGAATACTTTTGTATAAATGCTTCACAATCTTTTAATGATAATGGTTTGGAATAATAATAGCCTTGTATATTGCTACAACCTGCTGCAAGCAGAAAATCCACATGTGCTTTTGTCTCAACACCCTCAGCTATTATCTCCAAACCGAGATTTTTTCCAAGAACAATTATAGTTCGAATTATAGCAGCATCATCTTCATTTTCCAGTACATCGACAACAAAACTTCTGTCAATTTTTAGTTTTGTAACCGGTAGTTTTTTAAGATATGACAAGGAAGAGTATCCTGTTCCAAAGTCATCGATAGCTACAGATATACCCATACTGCGAATCGAATTTAAAATCCCAATGGAATATTTAGGATTTTTCATAATCTGTCCTTCTAAAATCTCAAGCTCTACTGTGCCAGGATCAACAGGATAATGTTCCAAAAGCGAATAAAGCTCACTTCTAAAATCTTCACTTTCAAGTTTTTTTGTTGAAATGTTAATAGAGAGTTGCCCGTAATCAACACCTCTGTTTCTCCATGCTCTCATCTGCATAAAAGCATGTCGCAACATATAGCTGTCAAGTTGAACAATAAGTCCGACTTCCTCACAAAAAGGTATAAAATCATTAGGATAGATTATACCCTTGACAGGATGATTCCAACGTACAAGAGCTTCCAGTCCAATAAGTTTGTCTTTTTTTGCATCTACTTTGGGTTGATAATAGACTTCAAACTCTTCTCTTTGAAGTCCCAGGCGTATATCGTTGTCAAGTTCTATACGTTGACGAATAAGTGATGTCATCTCTTCATTATAAAACTGATAGGAGTTATGACCGTTGTCTTTGGCTTTATACATAGCTGTATCTGCATTTCTTAGCAAAATTTCCGCTGTATCACCATCTTGATCATACAAACTGATACCAATACTAAATGTTGCATAAATATCTATCTCATTTACAACAAAAGGAGTCTTCATCGCTTTAAAAATCTTTTCAAGTACCACCAATACATCAACTTGTGTTGTTTGTGGTAAAAGCAATATAAACTCATCACCACCGATACGAGCCAGTGTATCCTCTCCTCTAACATAGGAACTTAATCTTTTTGCTATTTGACATAAGAGTTCATCACCGACATTATGTCCATACATATCGTTTATCTCTTTAAAACGATCTAGGTCCAAAAAGAGCACAGCTATAGACTCATGTTCTCTTTTCGCATGTTTAATTGCCTGATTCAACCTGTCCATAAAAAGATTTTTATTTGGCAAACCGGTTAAAAGGTCATGATGCGCCAAATAAGCCAGTCTATGACTCTGTTCTTGTAACTCCTGTGTTTTTTCTTCTACTGCTATGTTGAGTTTTTCATTCTGTTTTTCGACAAATTTTTTATAGTTTGTTACATATATGATATAGATAAAAATTACAAAAGCTATAAAAAAGAGTATAAGGTCCTGAACGAGGTTGTCTCTCTCTTTTTCAACACTTTTCATATCTAACATTGATAATGGTTTAAAGACACAAAAATAAGCCATAGCTTCACCGTCCAAACCATTTTTTTTCATTATAGTGATAAAATATCCATGTTTTTTATCAACCATATATTCTCTGTTATGCTCTAGAAGTCTGTTGACTCCTTCTTTTTGTAACATATCAATGATATCTTCATTACCCTCTGAATTAACAATACAATAATCATCTATAAAGAGTTTGTTCTTTGCATGAACAAGTTGTTGTTTATAGTGTTTATCGACAATAATAATCGTCTTATAATCCTTTTGTGCCAGTTTATGAGTAATTGAGTCAAACTTTGCAATCACTTCCACAATTCCTAGAAATCTGCCATACTTGTCTGTAACTGGAACCATTGATTTAAATGAAAGGTCAAATTTTCCGACGCTGATTGTTGACATTATCTTATGCAGTGCCAATATTTTAGACACATCCATACGCACAATTGATATATCATCACCTTTTTTAGCTACCCAACTACGATAAAGACTTCTCCCCTCTTTATCAATAAATTGAAACCAGACATTTTTTAAAGAAGTATACGTTTGTAATCGTGCAGAGAGTTCTTCTAACTGGAGAGATTTATAATTATGATTTTGAAATGTTTTTTGAATGGATTCATCATGTGAAAGTGTAAGAGCTACCAGTAAAATGGCTTCTGATTTCTCAGAAATCAGAAGCTCAAGTTCATTTTTTATCTCTCTTGCAAGTTCAGTATACGCTTCAGTACGTAGTGAGTCAATTTTGCTAGAAGTATATATGGAGCCTATACTCAGTAAGATTAAAAAAACTATAATAGATATAGCTGTTGCTCTTACACTTTTAGACATATATCTATTTACTTACTTGCTAAGCCCAAGTTCAGCAAAAAGGACCTCGAAATATTCGCTCAACTCCAAAAGTTCTTCAAGCAAAGTTCCAAAAGCCTTATCTTCTGTAACCCACTCTTCGATTCTTTTAATTGTTTCACTTTTTTGCTCTTCGCTCAACTCTTTTGAATTAACAACAGCATCTTTAATACGTTCTAAATGTTCTTTATGTTTATGTGCACTCATCTTTTTTTATCCTTTGATTTTAATAGTTTTTAAATTTTCCCTCAGCTACATCAGTACGCAATGCATCAATTTTCTCTTGCATAATGTCAAGTAGTATATTTGCTGCTTTTGTATCATCTGCTTCAGGTACATCCCAGTCAGTAATTTTCATGTTCGCTTTAAAAAGCAGTTCTAACTCTTTTTGAATCTCTTCTTTTCGTGAAAGTAACTCTTTTTCAATTGCATCCATTATTTTGACTCCTTTTGTTCATTTTGACAACGTAGTGTCTCTATGTTTTTGATCTTTTCAAGTCGTTCTAAAACAGAGTCCAACTCAGATATTGCCTCTTCATACTCTTTTGTAATTTTCTCTTTTTGTGCTTTTACCTTAGCTATTTGGTACTCTATCTCTTCCATAGGAACAGCACATTTTTTTGCCATCTCCTCCTCTTTTTCCAAAAGCCACTCTGTTAATTTTTTTACAAAACTCATTTATATTCCTTTCTAAATAAAGTAGTTACTACTATCATTTAATTGTACTCCTTTATTATAAAAAACTACTTAATATCCGAAGTTTTCAAAGCCTCACGCAAGAGTTTTACAAGTAACAACAAGCTCACGCAGAGCGATCCCAAAAAAGAGAAAAGAAAAGCACTCTCAAAACCAAAAACAGTCCACAATTTTCCAATCACAATAGCACCGATAGCTGTTGCAAATGCAACACCGGCATAAAAGACTCCATAGATAAAACCTTGAGAGCGTGCATTTTTGGAGATATAACTACGCATAGCATTAAGAGATACCACAGTAAAAGCACCCAAACCAACAAAGCCAAGCCATATAAAATCATAATGCATAAAAACCAGTGAAAGCAAAGCAAAAAGGTAAGAAAGAAATAGTAAAAATTTCGCACCAAACCTGTCAATCAAGGCTCCGCTGTAATAACTCAAAAGTGCTTGCGTGAGCGTTGCTACAATGGCCAGCAGAGGAAGTTGTGCTAAAGTAAAGCCCAACTCTTTTGCACGCAGTAAAAAGTACTGATCGCTCATAAAAAAGAGTAAAAAAAGAAAATAACTCCCCAATATCCAAAAGAGTCGATAATCATCTCTGTTTATATCTATCTTTGTCTCTTTTTTCACACGCTCTTTTTTACTGATATCTTTTACAAAAAACACAACAACACCAACTGCTACAAGACCCGGCAAAAGTGTCCAGTAAAACACCTCACGAATAAGCAGCTCATCTTGCATAGAGCTGTATGCGAAAATAAAGACTATGATGACAGACCCAAGCATCTCTCCTGAGACATCCATCATCTTATGAAAACCAAAGCTTTTTCCCTCTTTGTTCTTTTTACTGTAAGCGGAGATAAGAGCATCCTTTGGAGCACTACGTACCGCTTTTCCTACACGCTCTAAAGCACGAAGCAGTGCTACACTCTCGTAAGAGTGAGAAAAACCTATAAGTGGTTTGGTAAGGGCTGAGAGAAGATAACCAAAGATCAAAAAGGGTTTTACCCGCTGGTATCTGTCACTCAAGTACCCAAAAAGAATTCTCAAAAGATAAGAGACAAAAGTAGCAAGCGCTATAATATAGCCAAGTTTATCCACACTCTCATCAAGTACATAAACAACGAAGACCGGAAGCAGAGTTGTTATCATGGCAGATGCCATATCTGTAAAAAAACTGACCCAGCCGATAGCTATAATATTTTTATCTATCTCACGCAAAGTATAAACTCCTTTTTAATATTCTATCACAAAATAGAAGTATACTCGCATCATATGCCACAATAATTACAGCTACTTTTTTATATGATACTTTCGAGAGAATATCTCCCCTCTGACATAACGCCCATAGATAAGTTCAAAAAGCATCGATGTAATAATAAAACTCATAAAAATCATAATCGCATTTGGATTGGAGCTGTATGTATGATAGAGCAGTGTAATAAGTGCAAGTGCGGAAAAAATCGAAGAGATTAGCAAAACAAATCGATTAGCTTCTATGGTTTTATAGAGCTTGAGAGCACTGATGTTTACAAGAAAAAAGATAAGTAAAAAACCTGCACTGCCGATGATAGCTATCGCTGTTAAGTCAATAGAGTTTGCAAGTATCAAGCTCAGCAGTGTCGTATATAAAACACCTTTAAAAGGAACACCACTTCCTTTTTCCTCATCCATCAAAGAGCGTGGCAGTTTTCCGTCTTTTGCGATGATGTAACCTAGTCTTGCATTCCCATAAATAGTCGCATTGATAGCAGAAAAAGTAGATAAAAGTGCAGCAAAAGCGACAATAACAAAACCGGTATGTCCAAGAGATGGTTTTGCAGCTTCTGCCAAGGCATAATCTTTTGCTTTCATCAGTGTTGCTTCATCAACATTTCCAACAGTTATAACAGCGATAAGAACATAAAGAAAAATCACAATAAGTACAGAAGCATAAAATGCCCGAGGAAGATTTTTCTTTGGCTCTTTTATCTCTTCTGCTGCATTGGCAATGAGCTCAAAACCTTCATAGGCAACAAAGATAATCATTCCGGCAACGACAATGGAAAGAGGTGTTCCCCAGTTTGCAGGAGAGAGTCTCGATGTATCAACATAAGAAGCCCCGGCAACAATGACCAAGATGAGTAAAGTAACTTTTATCACAACAATAAGTGTTTCACTTTTACTGACAAAAGAGGCACTGACAAGATTAATGATTGCAGGCAGAATGATAGCAATACTTATAAGTCCGTGATGCAGCCACAAAGATTTATGTGAAAAAAATGTCTCTCCATAAGAAGCAAAAGCTGTCGCATATAAAGAGATAGTAACCAAATAGCTAAGCCACAGCATCAGATTTACACTTCCAGAGAGGATGTTGTCTCCAAATGCCCTATCGATAAAAGTAACCGTACCTCCTTCACTCTGATAAACAACTGAAAGTTTTGCATAGGAGTATGCAGTAAGCAGTGCCACTAAACCTGCTACAAAAAAAGCAACGGCAGTTGCTCCGTGAGCCAAGGAGACAGCTTCACCCAAAACAGCGAAAATCCCTCCGCCTACCATACCGCCGATACCAATGGATATCGCACCAATTAGTCCAATTGTTCTCATTATAAGCCTTTGATTACAAAGCCAAACTCTTTAGAGATTATTCATAAAGTTTGGATATATTTTTTTAATTATATAGTAAATTTTGCAACCTATACAAAAATTAAAAAATACATCCAGTAAAGAACAACTTAAAAATACACCTGCAACAGCAAGTGTGAGCGTATAGTTATCGATATAATGAGATAGTATGAGCAACAGAACAAAAAGTAGTCCAAAATAAGCGGCCAAACGTTTTGCACCGCCATCTGTGTAGCTCTCACCAATACCAAAAACATTTTTAAAAAAAGTAGCCAAAAGGTTAATAGGTGAGAGTCCTGCATTACAAAAAAGACGCATCACAAAATCAAATGCCAAGAAAAAGAGTATAAAAACCAAACCACTGTAGAGATAAACAAGAACACTCAAAGCAACAAACAAAGAGTTAAAGCGTGCTATATTTGCATCGACTTTTTCAAAGTTAAGTGGACATGAGACTGACATAAAAATACCTTTTTGTAAAATAATAATCAAATTTTAGTGATATTTTCTTAAAGTTAAACTATATTTTTTTCTTATATTTAAAACTTATCTCTATAGGCATCGATTTTTCTTATATTGTCTTAATATCTTCCTCTTTTACTATTACATAGTACCACTCATAAAAATTATTCTATCCCTTTTTCATAAAATTTGATGCAAATGTGATATAGAGAATTGAAATATGTGTTATAATTTAAACTTAAATCTATAAACTTTAAAAAAGGAAATAAAACGATGAAAAAAATCATGAGTGTACTCTCTTTTGCACTGCTTTTAAGTGCAAATGACACCAGTACAACAAATGCACTCTCGTTAAATGAAGCTTTGACACTTTTAGATGCTCAAAACCTTGAGATAAAAGCTGCCAAACTTGATGTAAAGAGTGCACAAGAGCAGATACAGACTGTTTCGGGAATGAATTGGGGAAAACTTACTTTTACACAGGATGTTGCACGTTCTAATGATGCAGGTAATGTTTTTGGATTTAAGCTCACCTCACGTGAGGCAACTTTTGGTGACTTTGGATTTTCAGAATTCAGTATGACAAATCCTAATATTTTAAAAGTACAACCAAAAGACCTAAACTATCCAGGATACAGAAATCTCTACCAAAGCAAACTCAAATATGAAGTGCCTCTTTTTACAGGCTTTGCTATCAGTAGTTATACAAACATTATGAAAGAGATGAAAAAGATAAAATCTCTTGATAAAGATAAAATCATGACTGAAAAGTCATATGAACTTCGTAAGAGTTTTTACGACATGGCACTTTTGGATTCAAGTATAAAAAATCTTGAAAAGATTTTACATAACATTGAAACTTTGGAAAATACTACACAGGAGATGATAAACGTAGGTTATGCCAAACATGTTGACCTTCTTGAAGTCAAAGCAAAAAAGGGAAATGTTGAGAGACTTTTAGTAGAGATGAGAGCCAACAAAAAACTTCTCTATCACTACATCAGCTTTCTACTCAACAAAAAAGTTGACAAAATCATACCTCCCGTCTCGGAAGTACCAATGCCTAACTTCACTGATGATGAAGTTCTCTCACGCAACATCGACATACAAAAAGCAACAACAGCTTTAGAGATTCGTAAAAGTATGCTCGATGCAAATGAGGCTGCATACTACCCTACTGTAGGTGCTTTTGGAGAAGTTGCAACTGCTGATGACACCTTCTTGGGTGACGCAAGTGACCATAAAGCATACACTATAGGCGCAAGACTTAGCTGGAATCTCTTCAACGGTGGTATTGATAGTGCAAAAATAGAACAGGCAAAAATCGAAAAGATGAAAATGCGTACACAAGTTGAACTTGCAAAAAAAGGTATAGCACTAAAACTTGCAAAAATTCATACAGAGCTAGAGAGTCAAAATGCTCAAATCGCATCTTTAGAAAAAGAGCTTGAACTTGCAAATGCCATCTATGAAAATTATGAAGGCAGATACAAAGAAAAGATTGTCTCTATGAGTGATGTCATCATCAAACAATCAGCTCAGATAGAGAAAATTCTGCAACTACAAATTGCAAAAAATAAAAGAATAGAAAAAATATTCGCATTAGAAAAATTAGCAAATGGAGATAAATAGATGAAAAAACTACTACTAATACTGGCTCTTGGAGCTTCACTTATGGCAGAAGTCCTAACACTTTCAGGAAGCGTAATATCAGATAATGAAAAGATGATAACAAGCCGTTTTATGGGCTTTGTAACAAAAGTAAATGTGAGTGAAGGCGAAAAAGTAAAGCGTGGTGATATTTTATACACGATTGACTCACGTGAGATAGACTCGGCAAAACGTCAGGCTGAACTCTCACTGCAAATGTATCAAAACCAGTACAATAATGTAAAAATCAATCTTGAGCGTCACAGACGCCTCCTTGCAAAAGATATGGTTTCAAAGTATGAAGTAGAAAATCTTGAACTGGCAGAAAAAAACCTTAAAGATATGATAAATATCGCAAAAGCAAGACTCCATGAAGTAGAAAACCAGTACAAATATCTTGTCATCAAAGCACCAAATGATGGTGTCATTGTAAGAAAAAGCATAAAAGTCGGTGAGATGGCGATGCCAGGTATGCCGGCTATTATCCTTTCAGACCTCTCAGACCTTAAAATTTTTGCTGAGATTAGTGAAAGTAATCTGAACAACATTGAATATGACAAAAAAGTTGTTGTTAAAATCCCATCTATCGGCTTTAAAACAATAGGTAAAATCAATGCGATTATTCCAAGTTCAAACCCTATGACACACACATTTAAAATAAAAGTCAGTTTTGATAAAAATCATAACAATAAAATCTTTCCTGGAATGTATGCAACTGTTGACATAAAGGCAGACTAAAATGAAAGAAAAAGATTTATCACATATAAAAGTTACCGACTATGCAGGAAAGCTGGCCAAAGGGTTTCTATACAACCCTTTAACAGCTCTGCTTGCTGTATTTCTTCTTGTTTTGGGATATATTTCACTTGAAGTTATGCCGCGTGAGGAAGATCCACAAATTGCCATAAGTGGTGGTAGTGTTATCGTTGTCGCACCTGGCATGAGCCCAAAACAGGTGGAGAAGGTCATCGTAGATCCACTTGAGCAAAAACTGCGTGAGATTAAAGGGGTTGAGCATATCTACTCTATGAGCATGGAGAATGTAGCTGTTGTTAATGTAATGTACTACATTGGACAAAACCGTGAGATATCAAACCTAAAACTCTATGACAAAGTGATGCAAAATATGGATAAGATGCCAAAAAGCATTATGCAGCCACTTGTCAAACCTTTTGATATTGATATTGATATTCCTATCGTTACTATTGCTTTTTACAGAGATCAAAACTCTCAGATTCCTTATGTAAAGTTTCTTGAAACTGTAGAAAACCTCAAACGTGATATCAGCCAGATTGAGAATGTTTCTAAAACAACACTCAAAGGTGCCCATAAAGAACAGTACAATGTAGAAGTAGATCTTGCAAAACTTAAAGGCTATCACATCTCACTCGGACAAATTATGCAAGGTATTCAAGCCATCGCAAAAATTGCTCCTGCTGTTGATACAGCTACAAAAGAGAACAAACTAGTAGTCTTTGGTGTTAAAAATGCCATTGAAAGTGTAGAAGATGTTCAAAGTATCATTATCGCTCAGTATATGGGAAGTCCAATCTACCTGCGTGATGTTGCAACAGTAACAGACGGCATAGATTTTCAAAATAAACAGAGTGCACTGCTTACTATGAAAGAAAACGATAAAATCCTCCAAACGAAGCAGATGACACTGACAGTATCAAAGCTTGCAGGGTCAAATGCTGTATTTGTCTCTGATGATGTAAAAGCAATGCTTCAAAAAAACAAAAAATATTTAGAGAATCTGGGTATTCATTACAAAATCACCAGAGACTATGGTGTACGTGCTGATGATGCCGTAAATGAACTTGTGCATCACCTTGTCATTACCATTGCCATTATTGCTGTAATGCTCATCTTTTTCCTTGGATGGAAAGAGTCTCTCATTGTTACCTTTACAGTACCTGCAATTTTAGCAATCACTCTTTTTGTGGCATATATGACGGGACAAACTATCAATCGTATTACACTTTTTGCATTCCTGCTATCCCTTGGACTGCTTGTTGATGCTGCGATTATTGTTATAGAAAATATTCACAGACATCTTCATGATCATAACAGTGTACACAAAGATATGGATACGCTACTTATAAAAGCTACAGATGAGATTGGACGTCCTACAAACATTGCAACACTTGCTATCATCTTAACAATGGTACCGATGCTGTTTGTTGGGGGAATGATGGGAGAGTTTATGAAACCTATCCCACAAAATGTCCCTGTGGCACTTCTAGCATCTTTAATAGTTGCTTATATCTTTACACCATACTTAAGTAGAAAACTACTCAAACGAAAAGAAGATGGCGCACATAAACATACACACCATACCAACAAGGAGGAGAAATAATGCCACACCATCACCACGAAGGTAAAAAGTTTGAAAACTTTGTATTTAATATTTTAAAAACTCCTTCTAAAAAAGTATTTGTAATCATCGCTGTAATTATTGCGCTTGTCGGAAGTATTATGATGCTGCCTACAAAAGCAGTAATGGCTAGAATGCTGCCTGGAAAAAGTGCAAATACTTTTAATGTCTATGTCACTACACCAGCTGGTAGTTCCATAGAAGAGACAAAAGCAGTTTCTCAATGTGTTGTTGATCAACTTACAAAAGAAAAAGAGATAACTGACATTGAGACATTTTTGGCACAGGGAGCTCCACTTGACTATGCAGGTCTTGTAAAAGGAAGTGCACTTAAACAGGGTGAACGTTTTGCAGAAATCGTAGTCAATCTTACTGACAAACATGAACGTGAAGAGAAGTCATTTACCATGGTGCATCGTCTGCGTCCTGAGATTAAAAAAGAGTGTGGAAATATCATAAAAGAGACAACTATTTCATTTATTGAGATGCCATCAGGTCCTCCGACTTTAGCTGCAATAGCAGTCGAAGTGTATGGAGACAAAAATTCCGATGTACTTAAAGTTGCCAATGATGTTGCACATATTTTGAAAAAAACTCCAAAACTTGTTGATGTAGATATTATGAGTGAAACACCTTATGACAGATATCAACTCATACCATTAAAAGATAAAATAGCAAAAAGTGGACTAACAGTAGAACAGGTAAACAATATTCTTTATCTTGCTTTTAAAGGGATGGAAGTTGCCGTTAAAAATACCATTGAGATAAATGATCAAGTTGGTATTTTTGTATCACTAAGCCGTGATTCAAAAAAACTTTCAAACTCTACTTTAAATGCATTAAGTGCAAAACTTTCATCTTTATATCTTATGAACAAAAAAGGTATGATGGTTCCGCTTACAGAAATAGTTGATATTGTAAAAATAAAATCAACACCGACTATCTATCATAAAGATTTAAAAACTATGGTAAATGTCATTGCTGAGACCGATATGGAATCTCAAGTATATCCACTCTTAGAAGCTCGCCAGACAATGATAGAGTACTTCGGTGAGCATGGATATGAAGTTAGCAAAGTACCTGGTATCACAACGTTTATGTTTGATTTGAACTTAAAAGACAAACAAACAGGTAAAGAGTATCTTATTCGCTGGGATGGTGAGATGAAAGTAACTCTTGATACTTTTAGGGACTTGGGAGCTGCATTTATCGCTGCACTGATACTTATCTATCTTTTACTTGTTATTTATTACAAATCATTTGCTATCAGTGGTATAGTTTTAGCGGGAAGCTTTCTCTCTATTATTGGAGTAATTGTTGGTCACTGGGTGGCAGATCTTGTAACAGTTGATGTTTTCTTTCTGACAGCGACATCTCTTATTGGCTTTATTGCTCTTATGGGTATTAGCTCACGTAACTCACTCTTACTCATAGACTTTGCAAAGTCACTTATGGAAGAAAAAGGTATAGAGAAGCGTCGTGCTATTGCCATAGCAAGTGCTACACGTGCTAAACCTATTATGCTTACAGCGATTGCCATCATCTTAGGTTCTGCCCTTCTTGCAAGTGATCCTATCTTTGGTGGTCTTGGAGTTGCACTTATCTCTGGTACAGTAGCTGCAGTTATTGTATCGCTTATCTTCATTCCGGTTCTTATGGATAATACAAAAGCTCTTTAGTAGCTTTTGTATCTCACCCTACCCTTATCATCATAAAGACTCTCCAGCTTTAGCTATCATGCTTTCAATAAGCACTTTTATTTAGATAGAAATAAATGTAAAGAATAGCTACTAAAAACTAATTTGTAATAACTGTATAAATAGAAAAAAGATTAAAAAGAGAAGTAAGTTAAAATAGACTACCCTCAAAAAGAGAGTAGTTATAAAGAGGGATTATAAACGAGCGTAGCTAACGCTTTTACAAGCTTCTAGTGATGCCAACTCTTCAAGAGCCTTATCACTTACCGGACTATCTATCAAGATAACAGCAAGTGCCTCTTTTTGATCGTTACGAGCAAGTGAGAAGTCTGAGATATTTACATTATTCTCTGCAAGGATTGTCCCTACTTTACCAATAACACCTGGTACATCAGAATTTTTGAAAAGAATCATATCACCTTTGATCGCTACTTCATTATCAAAACCATCAATAGATACAATTCTTTGAACACCATCGTCAAAGATAGTAGCAGAGATTGTAGTTGTACCCTCGTTTGTTGTCAGTTTTACTGTGATTAGGTTTTTATATACTTGAGAATCACCAAGATTTTCAGCTTCTATCTCGATACCTTTTTCTTTCGCAACAAAATCAGCATTTACATAGTTAATAGTTTCACTTGAGTGGTTCATTGCCCCTACAGTTACAAAAGTAGCAAGTGAATCAACATAGTTACCAATCTCACCGTTTCCACTTACTTTAATAGATACAATTTTAGATTTATTGATCTGAGATGCCAAGAAACCTATCTTTTGACCCATCTCCAAAAATGGTTTTACAAATGCTGGAATTTTGCTCTCATCAATAGGTAAGTTCATAGCATTTGGATATGCTATGCCTTTAGCTGCTGCAATTGCATTCTCAGCTGCTTGTGTACCGATGTTATACTGAGACTCATATGTATTTGCCCCTAAGTGAGGAGATACTACGATGTTGTCAAGGTCAAGCAGTTTGTTGTCCGTTGCAGGCTCTTTTACAAATACATCAATACCTGCAAAACGAATCTTACCGCTTTTAAGACCGTTGTAAAGTGCATCTTCATTGTAAAGACCACCACGCGCACAGTTAACAAGAACAACACCATCTTTCATCTTAGCAATCTCTTCTTCACCAATGATATCAATAGTCTCTTTGTTTTTTGGTGTATGGATTGTAATAACATCACAAGCCAAGATATCATCAAAGTTCTTTGTGTATGTCATATCAAGATCAGTTACTTTTGAAGGGTTGATATATGGATCGTATGCAACGATGTCCATCTCAAAAGCACGTGCTCGTTTTGCAACACGACTACCAATGTTACCAAAACCGATAACACCAAGTTTTTTACCTTTGAGCTCATACCCGTACCACTTCTCACGTTTCCAGATTCTCTGGTTTTTAAGATGATCATGAGAGTATGGAAACATTCTCATACAAGAAAGCATATGTGTCATAGTAAGCTCAACTGCAGCAATAGTATTTGCAGTTGGTACATTCATAACAATAATACCTTTTTTAGAACATCCAGGAATATCAACATTGTCAACACCCACACCGGCACGAACAATCGCTTTTAATCTGTCTGCGTGAGCTAAAAAGAACTCATCAACATCAGTAGAACTTCTTGTGATCGCAACATCTGCAGTAGGAATAATCTTCTCTACAAGCTCTTTTTTATCAACATCAGCTGCCATTACAAAGTTAATGGCTTCATCTTCCTCTAGCATTTTCAGACCAGCTTCATGAATATGGTCACATACTACTACTGTATATTTTTGCATTTTAATCCTCTTTATATGGCTTAATTTGAGCCGAAATTTTGTAGTTTTTCAACACTCGAACAAGAGAGTGTAATTTATCAACATTTTGTGAATAAATAAGTAATTCTAAACCGCTTCTGTCTTTTTTTAAGAAATATTTCAGACCATGATTTTTCAGCTCTTCTTTTAAACAGAAAAGTTGATAAGGATCTTTAATAAAAGCTGACAGTTTGTAGGTTATAGTTTTAGTTATTTTTTCATCTAAATCTACTTTAAGATAAATCTCATTAACAGGATAGAAGTAGCCCTCTTTTTTTGTTTTATAGAGATGGTTTAACCAAAGTTTTTCTGGTTGATTTGAATGTTTTTGTTTCTCTAACTCAAGGGGTTTGTTTTCAGTAACTATATCTTCATCTGAATTTATAGAGACTAGAAAAATGACAATGAAGAGTAACACTCCCAATGTAAAAAGAGGAGCGAACCACTTCATTATCTTTTGCATCTACAAAGAGACTTACTTCAATTTGTCTTTAATTAAGTCACCTAGAGAGTGTGACTCATTATCATTAATTTCTTCAAGCATTGCTTGATTTTTAATGTAATCTAATTTTTTAACAGAAAGGCGAATACGGTCACGACGAGTATCAATGTTTGCAACTGCTGCTTCAATCTCTTGACCAATCTCTAACTCTTCTTTGTTAAGTGGAGCTAAATCTTCATCACGGATAAGTGCATCAACACCATCTTCTAAAGAAACAAATACTCCGAAATCTTTGATGTCACGGATAGTACCTTTAACAACAGAGTTTACTTTGTGAGTCTTAGCAAATTTATCTACTGGAGACTCTAAAAGAGTTTTTCTGTTAAGAGAGATCTTTTGATCTTGCTCATTGATTTTAGCGATTTTCACTTCTACTTCATCACCAGATTTAAAAGTCTCTTTTGCTTTTGTGTTTTTATCCCATGAGATATCTTGGTTATGTAAAAGACCTTCAACATCATCAATACGAACAAATGCACCAAAGTCAGTAAGTGAAGTGATAACACCAGTTACAACATCACCTTCTCTGTAGTTTTTAACGAACTCATCAAATGGTTTTGGAAGAAGACGTTTAAGTGATACACGAAGTTTATGAGTCTCAGGATTGATCTCAATTACTTCAACATCAATCTCTTGACCTACTTCTAAGTAGTCTGCAGGGTTTTTAACATTTTTATTCCAACTGATCTCTGAAATATGTAAGAAACCTTCAATGTCATTTCCAAGGTCAACAAATACACCGTAGTTTTCAATATTTGAAACTGTTACAGTGATAGTATCACCTTCGTCAAGTTCTTGCTCTACTTCAGCCCATGGATCTGGGTGAACAGCTTTGATCGAAAGTGAAAGATGACGCTTGTCTTTGTCATAGTTGATAGCTTTAACAGTTACCGTATCACCCTCTTTGTAAAGTTTAGATGGGTTAACCGGCCCTTTGTAAGAGATCTCGTTATAGTGAACAAGACCATCAACACCACCAACATCAACAAACATACCGTATGAAGTGATTTTTTTGATAGTACCTTCAACTACAACATCTTCTGCCATAAGTTGATCAATGATCTCTTTTTTCTTCTTACGCTCTTCGTTGAAAAGTTTTCTACGAGATACAATGATAGAGTTTTCTTCTGGATCGATTTTAACTACCTGTGCTTTGATCTTACGACCAACAACATCATCACTCTCTTTAAAAGCAGCGAGTGAACGTGGCATAAAGAAAGATACTGCATCAGACTCTACTACATAACCACCACGATTTTTCTTAGTGATTACACCTTCGATTACTAGATCTTCATAGTCATCTTTGTGAGCATCGATAAACTCGATAGTTTTCTCTTGCTCTAAAACTTTTTTGTAAGAGATCTTAGGACGCTCATTATAGTATCCCATGATCATTACTTTGATCTTATCACCTACATTGAACTTAAGTTCACCATTCTCATCACGGATCTCATCTAGGTTGATGATACCTTCTAGTTTATCACCAACACCTACGAGTGCTCTGTTATCATCCGCTTGGATCTCTACTATCTCACCTTCTACGATGCGACTTGCTTCTTGTTGTTTTTCACTTGCAGCAAACATCTCTGCAAAATTTTCTTCTTCTTCGAATACTTCGTTATCGAACGCCATTACCTATTTCCTCTGTTACATAAAAATTGCGTGATTATAACGAAATAATGATTATATAGGTATTAAAGACGAAAGAAAGTTAAGAAAAAGTGAAAAGTATCAAAAGTCTATGACTTATTGATACCTTTTTGTATGGCATCTACCACATTTTGAATGATCCAGTCAGGAGTCGATGCCCCTGCCGAGATACCGCAGAGCTCTTTACCTTCAAACCATGAAAAATCCAACTCTTTTTCATCTTCGATATGGTAAGAGTCTTTGCAGTTCTCATAGGCAATATTAAAAAGCTGTTTTGTATTTGATGAGTTTTTCCCACCAATGATAATCATCACATCAGCCTCTTTAGAGAGCTTGCGAACGGCATCTTGATTCTCAAATGTCGCATTACAGATAGTATTAAAGACACGCACCTCTTTATAACGAGGTATAAGGTAGTTTGCAATTTCAAGATAATCTTCGACTTTACGTGTGGTTTGAGCAATCAGAGCTATACGTTCATGCAGTTTTAAATCTTGTAAATCTTTTACATCTGTAACAACATAGGCACCGTGAGTAGCATATGACTTTACCCCTTTTATCTCGGGGTGTTTTTCATCTCCAAAGATGACCACATCATAACCCGCTTCACTCATCTCTTGTGCAATCTCTTGAGGTTTTGTAACAAACGGACAGGTTGCATCAACGACATCCACTCCGCTCTCTTTAAGTGCTTTAAGTTCATCTTTTACTATTCCGTGTGTTCTAACAATCGCTTTGTCACCCGGCTTAAATGTTTTAAAATCTTCAACAAGTCCTACTTTAAAGTCAGTATCGAGTCTTGCTATCTCTTTTGAATTATGAATGAGTGGTCCATAGGTTGCCGCATTTTGATTCTCTTCTGCTATTTTAATAGCCCGCTTAACACCAAAACAAAAACCATAACTCTCTGCTAATTCTATCTTCATAATTGAAATTCCACACTTGTAATTTTTTCTAAAAGCTCAAAGAAGTTTGGAAAAGAGGTATTTATACACTCCAAGTCAGTCACTTCCATACCACAGCGAAGTCCTGCGATGATAAAGCTCATAGCGATTCTATGATCTCCGTCACTGTCTACTTTTGCAGCCTTCAACTCTCCACCGATGATCTTATAACCATCTTTATACTCTTCTACCTCTATACCACAAGCTCTAAGACCCTCTACAACGGTAGAAATTCTGTCAGACTCTTTTACGCGCAGCTCTTCAGCATTTTTAACAATACTCTCACCTTTGGCACACGCCATAGCGATGCTTAGTGCCGGCAGTTCGTCAATAAGCCATGAAATATTTTCTTCAACCACTATGCCATGCAATGGTGCATATTTGACTGTAATGTTACCTATTGGTTCATACTTGTCATCTGTAAGCTCATAAATAATGTCAGCACCCATTCGCTCGAGTGCTTTAAAAGCCTCTATACGCGTAGGGTTTAGTGTTACTCCCTCGATGACTACTTCACTACCCGGTGTAATAGCCGCAGCAACTGCAAAGAAAAATGCAGATGATGGGTCAGCCGGTACGCGGATTTTAAGAGGAGAGAGAAGTTTTTTCATAGGTTTGATTGTCGTAGTAAGTCCATCTACACTAAGCTCTGCACCCATACCCTGCAGCATACGCTCCGTATGATCGCGTGAGAGCTCAGGCTCACTATACTTACACTCACCATCAGCCCGAAGGGCTGCTAATATCATACAAGACTTTACTTGTGCAGAGGCAATTTTACTCTCATAGTCAAAAGCTTTGAGTGATGCTCCACGAATACTAAGCGGTGCTAAATCACCATGCTCACGCCCGTCAATTTTTGCACCAATGCTTATTAGTGGTGCAGTCACACGTTTCATAGGACGACGACGCAGGTACTTGTCACCTGTTAAGACGAAATGCCCCTCTGCAGAGCTGAGTAGCCCACAAAAAAGGCGCATTCCAGTTCCAGAGTTTCCACAATCAAGAATCTCAAATGGCTCTTTTATGCCATCACTAGATATCTTAATGACTTCACCGTCATCTTCAATATTTGCACCAAGATTTTTAACAATTTCCAAAGAGTTGAGTGTATCTTCAGCACGTAAAAAGTTACGTACTTCACTCACCCCATCAGCTAGCATTGCAAACATCACACTTCTGTGTGAGATCGACTTATCAGGTGCAATCTTGTCTGTTTTAAATGAAAAACTCTTCGCAGGAGCAACCACTACACTTTGCATTATCTTAGTCCTATTCCTAACTTTTCTTGTAAAGACTCTAAGATTGTATCCATGGCTTTTGTGATATCCTCTTCTTCTAAAGTCTTCTCATCAGACTGAAGTACAAAACGGATAGAGAGACTCATATTCTCACCAAGGCTCTCATCTTCATACGTATCTACCGGATAAAAACGAATAAGCTCACAAATATCACTTTCATCAATAACCTCTTTTATCTTCTCATAAGAGAGCCCTTTAGGTACTAATAAGCTTAAGTCTCTAAATGATGCCTGATATTTTGAACGTTTTTTAGCAGTTTTGAGATCAAACAGAAGTTTAGAGAAGTCAAGTTCACACATAAAAGTAGTATCTAGGTCATACTCTTTTTCTACTTCTGGATGCACTCTAAAGAGCTCACCTATCACTTCACCGTTTTGCAAAACCTCTGCTGTCTGGTACGGGTGTGAGAGTTTATGAGAAGTTTCATACTCACGCAACTCAACATCACCGACAACATCAGCTATTTTTTGAACAAAAGAAGCAAAGTCAACTTTTGCAGGTCTTCCGGCATTTGCCAAAGACTCTTTCTCTTTCTCACCGCTAAAAAGGAATGAAAGACGTAAAGACTCCTCACGCAAAGGATTAAAGACAGAACCAAGTTCAAAAAGTTTTACAGAGTTATATCCGTTTTTAACATTATGTGAAGCTGCTTTTAAAAGTCCTGTTAAAAGTGTCGGACGAAGTGTATCAAGCGTTTGAACAATAGGGTTTAAAAGCTCTAACTCTTCTTGGGTAACACTAAAACCATACTTCTCTAAAACAGACTTCTCATCAAAAACAAAGTGAATAGACTCAAAGAAACCACTCTGCGCTGCTTTTTGACGATAGCGTGAGCGTTTTTTATACTCAAAGTAGTTATCTTCTAAACGATTTGCCTCTTTAAGTAAGAATGGTTTAGCAGGAATGTTGTCAATACCTACCATTCTTACAATCTCTTCTACAATATCTTGTTTGTTCACAATATCATGACGATACTGTGGAACAGTAATAACAAACTTATCTGTTGAAGATTTTGATGTATCAAAACCAAGATTTTTAAGTATTTTTGCAATTACTGTCTTATCAATCTCTGCACCAATAATCTCATCGATCTCCTGTTTTGAGACAATTACGATCTTCTCTTTAAAAGTTTTAGAGAGCTCTATAGAACCACTAAAAGTTGTTGATTTTGAAAAAGATTCAATCAAATCGATACAGTACGAAAGACCACCTTCAAGTTCTGGTTCACTACCACGAGAAGTCTTATAAAACATCGGTCCTGCTTCTATCTTTGACTCTGCCATTTTTTTGGAGATAAGGTCAGGCGGAATATAAGAAGCTTCAAGAACAACCGTCCCTTCATTTTCTTTCATTTTAGAGGATTCATATTGAATTATACCAATAACAGAAGCAACTTCATCTGTATCATTTTTGATAACTGCAAAGCCATTCTCATCCTCACTTAAAATGATTTTACCTATTTTCTCATCTTGTTTTGTAAAAAAGTCATGACGATAAGCACGTAGTATCACCCCTGTAGAGTGTGTTACATAAAGCATAATCGATTCAACATCACATGAACGGCTCTCTTCAATCTGTGCCAAACGAAGATGTACAATAAACGGTATTCGTAAATCTTTTAAATCTACTGCTTTATAGCGAAGATTTACATCATAATCTTTCTCATGCACCAAAGAGAGTATGCGCCCTATCCCTCTTTTTTCATCATTGTCAGTCACTACATACTCTTTTAGAGGACGATCAAGTGCCGCGGAGAGATCACGTGCAACACCTCGAATACTCAGGCAGTCACCTCTGTTTGCAGTAAGTTCAATCTCTATAAGGTCATCATTAAAGATTGGGTTTTGTGATACTTCTTGACCAAGTTCTATCTCACCAATACTCTCATCAAGCTCCATAATTCCTTTACCCATCTCAGGAAGACCGATCTCACCTGCAGAACATATCATTCCTTCAGAGTCAACACCACGAAGTTTTACAGGTTTAATAACCATACCGTTAGGCATAACAGCACCAACAGTAGCTACAACAACTGTAAGTCCTGCACGTACATTGGCAGCACCACAAACGATCTGACGGGTTGCACTTCCAAGATCTACTTTACAGATATTGAGTTTATCTGCATCAGGATGTTTTTGGCACTCCAAAACTTTTCCAAATACAATCTTTTGAGGAACTCTGTACTCATGAATACGATCAACTTCAAGACCTATAGAGTTAAAAGTTTCTGCAAGTTTTTGTGTTGAAATGCCCTTTAAATCTATCCACTCATTTAACCACGATTTTGTAACGATCATTGAAATTGCTCCAGTAACTTAATATCTCCCTCAAAGAGTGAACGAAGGTCTCCAATTTGATGAATAAGCATTGCAAAACGCTCAACACCAAGACCAAAAGCATATCCGCTTACATTTTTGTAATCAACTGCTTCAAAAACATTTGGATCAACAATACCACAGCCAAGAACTTCAAGCCATCCTGTATGTGAACATACACGACAACCCTCACCTTTACAAAAAACACAAGAGATATCCACTTCGGCAGAAGGTTCGGTAAATGGGAAAAACGATGGACGGAAACGTACATCAACATCACCAAACATATACTTCAAAAAGTCTTCTAAAATGAACTTGAGATTTGCAAAAGAGACTCTACCCTCTTCATCTACAAGCAGTCCTTCTACCTGATGAAACATCGGTGTATGTGTGAGGTCATAGTCACGACGAAACACAGCACCCGGTGCAATCATACGAATAGGCGGTTTACTCTCAAGCATAGTACGGATCTGTACCGGAGAAGTGTGTGTACGAAGAAGCATCTCATCTTTAAAGTAGAATGTATCTTGCATATCACGTGCCGGATGATATTTTGGAAGATTGAGCGCTTCAAAGTTATGAAAATCATCCTCAACCATTTTTCCTGTTTTTACTGCAAAGTTCATTGACGAAAAGTACTCTACTATTCGATCCATAGTCTCCATTACAGGGTGAAGTGCTCCTGCTGATGACTCAGTAGAGAACATTGAAACGTCAATCGCCTCTGCCTTCATAGCCTCACGCAATGCTTCTGTCTCAAGAACTATCTTCTTGGCAGTAAATTCATTCATAAGGTTCTGTTTGTGTGCATTTAAATCTTTGGCAAATTGTGCTTTTTGCTCATTTGGAACCTGTTTCATCTTAGCAAATTCAGCTGCCAAGACACCTTTTTTCCCAAACAAGGCTATACGAATCTCTTCTAAAGCTTCGACACTTGTTGCCTCTTTTATTTTATCGTACCACTCTTTCAATGTCAGAGTCTCCATATTTTTCAAATTTTTAAAGAGATTATACTCAAAAATTGATTATATGCAGCTTGACATCTAAATTTATATGCTACAATAACCAAAAAACAAGGAAAATATTATGTGTCTATTTTGTAAAATTGTAAATAAAGAGATTCCATCAAATGTTGTTTTGGAAAATGATCATTTCCTCGCTTTTCACGACATCAATCCAAAAGCACCTGTACATATTTTGGCCATACCAAAAGTACATGTTGAGAGCTTTCATGAAGTCTCACCGGAAATTATGGCCGGTATGACACCCTTTATCCAAGAAATTGCGCGTGAGACAGGAATTGACAAAAGTGGTTACCGTGTTATTACAAACATTGGTGAAGACGGTGGTCAAGAGGTAAAACATCTCCACTTCCATATTTTAGGTGGTGCAAAACTCAAATGGGAACACTTTAGTGATGCTGATCCAAAAGACTTTATCTAGCTCTCTTTGTGCAGTAGCACTTCTTGTAAGTGCTGCTGATATAAAAGCAGACTCTTTTACTGATTATAAACAGACTCAACAACAAAACTTTCAAGCAGATACACAAAAATTTATTTACTATAAAAACTCACTCAATCAAGATTTTCTCAACTATAAAAAAGCACAGCAAAAAGCATACAACGAGTATAAAGAAGCGTTAAAAAAGTACTGGGACAAGCCTGAGCTCAGTACAAAAAAGAGACTTGTTCACTATACTCAAGACAAACAGACAAAGACAGCTATTGATTTTGAAAAACAAAAAATTGAGATACAAACTATTGCCAAAAATAAAAAAGAAGCAAAACAAAAACTTGCTCACGCACTTTTAAAAGCTACACTTATTGATACAAAACAACTCTACAAAGAGGATGAACTACTACAAAAAATAGCCCATATAAAAACACCTTCAAGCATTATAAAAGCAGATGTAGATGCAAAACCCATACTAGCACCTGTTGTTTTTGACAAAAAGCCATCTACAGATGAGCTTATCAACTACACAAAAAAGACTCTAGCGAAAAACCCTATACAAGAGCGTGTAAACTCAAAACAAAAGCATGTCTATACACTTAATGTCACACTTCCAAGTGATACAACCATCAAGCGCTCACGCACATACTATCAAGAGGTACAAACTGCAGCAAAAAAAGAGAAACTCACACCTGCTCTTATCTTTGCAATTATGCATACTGAGAGTAGTTTTAACCCCTATGCGCGCTCTTATGTTCCGGCGTATGGTCTTATGCAGATTGTTCCCAAGAGTGCCGGTATAGATGCTTATTACTATCTCTACAAAAAGAAGCGTCTTGTAAGTGGCAGCTATCTCTACAACTCACGCAACAACATCCGTATGGGAAGTGCCTATCTGCATATCCTCTACTACAGCTACCTGCGTTACATTAAAGACCCACAAAGTCGTCTTTACTGCACTATTGCCGCCTACAATACAGGAGCTGGAAATGTTGCACGTGCTTTTGTCTCAAGTAACAGTGTAAAGTATGCAGCACAAAAGATAAATGCAATGAGTTCAGATGATGTCTATGCACATCTAAGAAGAAATTTACGTTATAAAGAGGCTAGAGATTATCTACTAAAAGTAGAAAAAAGAAGAAGAATGTATAAAAAGATATACGGTAGTTAGGAGAACTTCCTAACTACAACATGCATCGATCTCACCAAGATCGATCTTAGAACCGCCACCACTGATGACTTTTTCATTTTCACGAATCATTTTACCGTTGTGTTTTACAGAGTAGCTTATCTCTGTTGTATCACGGATAGTATTTAGCGTTGAGCAGTATGTCTCAACAGAGGCTGCAACCCAGCGAGCTGCTTGAATATCATCACCATCTGAGTTAAATGAGTAGTCAAGATGAAGTTTTACAAACTTTCTTGGGTGATCTTCAGCACGCGTTGCATCACCGTCAACCACCAAGTCTGTCACTGTAAAGCCCTGATTTTTAGGAAGAAGTACAATGTCTGTTGCACTACAGGTGATGATACCTGCAAGAAAATACTCTACAGGTGAGATAGTCGGACAATCAATAACAAAGCTAGACTTTTCAGTCTTTGCTTCAAACTTCATACCCTCTTGATGTGAAATACTTACTTTCATCTATGCTCCTTTGAGATAGTTTTTAAAGTACTCAAGTTGTTCCTTAGTACGCTCTTGCGCTGTTCCACCCTCTGATGTTCTTGCATTCATAGAAGCTCTCAAACCAAGATACTCCATCACATCTTCACCGATGCGCTCATCGATCTCTTTGAGATCTTTGTACTCCATCTTAGAGAGATCAACACCTATCTCTTCACCTTTTGCAACAGCGCGACCAGTAATGAAGTGTGCCTCACGGAAAGGTATACCACACTTCTCAACAAGATAATCAGCCAAATCAGTAGCACTCAAATGCCCAACTGCACAGGCACTCTCCATGTTCTCTTTTTTAACTTCCATAGTACGAAGTGCCTCACGCAAAATCTCTAAAGAGAGTTCAGCGGTCTCAACTGCATCAAAGACACCCTCTTTATCCTCTTGTGTATCTTTATTATATGCAAGCGGCAGCCCTTTCATTACAGTTAAAAGACCAACTAATGCACCATAGACACGACCTGTCTTTCCACGAAGCAGCTCTGGAACATCAGGATTTTTCTTCTGTGGCATAATAGAGCTTCCTGTAGAGTACTCATCTGATAGCTCTACAAAACCAAACTCATAGCTTGACCATAAGATAAGCTCTTCAGAGAGACGTGAGATATGCATCATCATTGTAGAGATATTAAAAAGGATTTCAAGTGCAAAATCACGATCACTTACCGTATCTAAACAGTTTACACTCACACTGTCAAAACCAAGAAGCTCTGCTGTATATGCACGATCTACATTGTGTGGTGTTCCCGCAAGTGCAGCACAACCAAGTGGCGAGATATTGTTACGCTCATACGAGCTTTGAAATCTTTCAATATCACGCTTGAACATCGAAAGGTATGCACCCATATGAAAACCGAAGTTGATCGGTTGTGCATGTTGAAGGTGTGTCATACCTGGAATAAGTGTATCTGTATGCTTCTCGGCAAGCTCTACTATCACTTCCATCAAAGACCTGATAGCTTCACTGATCTCTTTGTTCTTTCTAAGAACATAACGACGAAAATCAACTGCTACTTGGTCATTACGACTTCTTGCCGTGTGAAGCTTTTTACCGGTATCACCAATGATTTGTGTAAGACGCTTCTCTATACCCATATGCAGATCTTCATCAGAGATATTCCACTCAAACTTACCTGATTCTATCTCCTCTTTTACCTGAGCAAGACCATCTTGGATCTGTTTGAGTTCATCCTCTGTTAAGATTCCCTGCTTTGCAAGCATCTGTGCATGAGCTAAAGAGCCTTCTATATCTTCACGATAGAGTTTTCTGTCAAACATAATTGAAGCATTAAACTCATCTAAAAGGTTTGATGCGCCTGCAGTGAAGCGACCTGACCACATTTTTTCCATACGAAATCCTTGTTGTGCATATTAAAAAGTTTGTTATTTTATCTAAAAAGAGAGATTTTATAAAGGGAGAGAGAAAAAGTACTATACTTTCTTAAAAAATTTTAGTTACAAGCCGGAACATTTCCGCTGTCTTTTGCATACTCAATCAAAAACTGTTTAAGATGTTTTGATTTTTTAGCATATTTTTTACTCTGAAAATATTTCCAAGACTCTTTTGCCTTTTCACTCTTAAGATGAATTTCTGCAAGTGGCTTACCTTTTTTCTTAAGTAATTTTTTCCACTTCTTCATCTTATATTTAGCAATGAAATTTTGACCTTCTTTATGACATTTAAGACATTTTTTTATAAAAACTCGTTGTCCTTTATAAATAGCAGCTTCACTTGAAAGTGAAAAGAAAAATAGAAAGAAAAAGACGAACAACAATTTAATCATATAAAAGTCCTACTAAAGATAATCCTCATATTACATTAGAAATAATTATATTTAGCTTATATCGGCAAAGTTTGATTTTCAAATCTCAAAAAGCCTATAATTGAAACTTTTTATAGAGTGTATCATCAAAATCCCATACACCTTTTTCTTTTAATTTTTCAATAACACTATGGGTACAATCAACATCATCAGGCCACTCACGGGTAAAACCATCAAGTGCATTTTTGTTCGTTCCGTCAATTCCAACCATAAGTCCTGAAACAAAAATATCCCGTTGTGCATCAATATTATTTGTCACTCTCCAGACAAGCATATATCCATTACGAACATCATTTTTTGCTGCATCTACAAAAACAACAATCCTCAAATGAGGAGAGAGTGAGATAAGTGCATCAAAATACTCTCTTACATTTTTCTTCTTCTCTACAGCGATCACAGTGATAGGGTTGGCACTTCTTCTCATAAACTGATGCAGATCAACAGTATCTTCTATAAGCTCTTTTACTTGTTCTAGCAGTTCTGCATCTCCCAGAAGTTGTGGTGGTTCTACTCTGTTTGCTGCAGTTGCATCAATACCCAGCTTTCCACCAACAAGTGTCTCGGGTGAAGAGTGATCTAGCGCATCTAAAATACCTTCTGTGATAAACATAGACTTTGGAGTAAATCTATCAAGTACATACTGTGCAAATGCTTCATAGTTTTCAAGCTTTGGTGCTTTTTCATCTACAAATATGGCATGCTTTACAAAACTCATCTGTCCCGCACCCCAAAATGCATGCATAAACTGTTTTGCATGCCCTTTATAGAGTGGTTGCATCTTCGCTAAAATAAGATTATGAAAACCTGCATTCTCCGGCATATGATAATCAAGCAGATCCGGTGTTGTGGTCTTTAAGAGTGGAAAGAATATCTTGCCCGTAGCCCAACCCATATACTTATCTTCAAGTGGTGGCTTTCCAACAACGGTAGCTAAAAATGTACGCTCACGCTGCATGGTAATTGCACTTACTTCCATAACCGGGTATGGCTCTTCGAGTGTATAGTAGCCTGTATGGTCTCCAAAAGGACCTTCTATTTTCATCTCAGCCGGATCTACCCAACCTTCAATGACATAATCAACATCACGAGGAATATAAAGTGGTGTTGTGAGAGATTTTACAAGTTGTGCAGGCTCTTTTTTGATAAGCCCGTACATAAGCAGTTCATTGACACCATATGGCAGTGGTGCCGTAGCACACCAAGTATAGAGCGGATCACCACCAATAGCAATAGAGACTGGCATCTTTTTACCTGCTTTTTGATACTGATCGTAAAAGTGTGAACTATCTTTGTGAATCTGCCAGTGCATTCCCAGATGATTTTTATCATAAACCTGAAGACGATACATACCAAGGTTTACCATCTCACCATCAAGACTCTGTGTATAGACCTGTCCCATTGTGATAAACGGTCCGCCATCTTGCTCCCATGTTGTAAGCACAGGAAGTTTATAAAGATCTATGTCATCATCAAGATACTTTATCTGCTGACAAGCACCCTCGCCTTTAAGTCTTTTAGGAAAGATATTTTTGAGTGAAAAGAGCTCACTTGCCATTGAAAGTTTCTCTTTAAAACTTGCAGGTGGTTTCATATGTAAAAGTTTTGTTATCTCATCTGCCACAGACTCTATAGTTCTGCCAAAAAGCAGTTCACAACGTCTGTATGAACCAAAGACATTCATAAGCACCGGCTCTTCAAACTTCACACCGCTTTTACTATCGACTATATTTGTAAAGAGCAGTGCCTTACCGCCATCCTCTTTTTTTACCTCTGCATAAGCAATATGAGGAATCTCAAGATAGATATCAAGCTCTGTATCTATCGTTTTTAGTTCGTCATGTTTTTCTAAAAGTTTTATTGTCTTTTTCATCTATAACCTTTGTGGCATCTCTTCTTTAAAGGCACTCTCTTCTGCCTCACGCAACAGTTCCAGCGCTCCATTTGCTATCATTAACTCTGCCATTTCAACACCAAGATTTTTGCTCTCATCTACACTTACGACAGCTCTCTCTTGCATAATCTTCGATGCATCAGGATAGCCCAGCATTGTACGAAAAACAATATTGTCACCCTCTTTTACAGCATTACAGGCAACCGGTGCAGAACATCCCGCTCCAATCTTTGCGATAAAGTCACGCTCTATCTGTGTACAAAGATAAGTTGTCTCATCGTTAAGCATCGCTGCTATCTCACGCAGCTTCTCATTGCCCTGCACTATCTCAATACCCAAAGCAGCCTGCCCCATAGGCGGTATCATCATATCTAGTGAGAGTTTTTGCACGTGAGGAATATCTTTTAAAAGGTCAAGTCTGTGCAGACCGATATAAGCCAAAATAATAGCATCATACTGCCCTTCTGCAAGTTTTCTCAGACGTGTGTTTACATTACCGCGTAAGTCTTTAAGTACCAAATCAGGACGCACTTTTAAAAGC
>Ga0256836_1000127_pt1 | contig 45240 bp, 47 predicted proteins | sample 4561380metaG_FD_185974 | JGI IMG/M metagenome (GOLD analysis project Ga0256836, IMG submission 185974) | Hydrothermal vent microbial communities from Guaymas Basin, Mexico - 4561-380 | ecosystem: Environmental > Aquatic > Marine > Hydrothermal vents | place: Mexico: Guaymas Basin | collected...
TCTCAAGGAATCCTGTAACGCGGGCTACTACTGTTACTTGTTGAGGGCTTTTTAACCTTGCAGGGTAGATTAGGGTTACCGGTAGTTTCTCTATTACTTTAACCTTGTAAACGTCAACTTCCGGAGGAGGTAATTTGTGGTTTTCTTGTCCGTAAGCTGCTAAAAGCCTGAGCTGTAGCACAACGATTAGGAAAGGAAGAAAAAGTCGAAAGTATTTCATTTGTTTCCCTCCTTTTTTATTCCTTCGAAAAGTATATTGACAAACGTGTTGATGGTTTCTTCTATTTCTTGTTCTGAAAGCTCCTTTTTTAGGAAAATTTCATTTGTCTGAAAAAATGCAAAAAGCATGCAGTGGAAACCTCTAACTGCAAGTTGTAGGTTTAAGTTTTCTTTTAGTTCTATCTTTTCTTTTTTCTGCTCAAAAATTTTTAAAAGCATAGAATCAATTCTGGCAAGGAATTTGTTGTAAATTTCAGTTATTTCGTTCGGATGATTTGTGATTTCAGATAAGATAATCCTAATTAATTTTTTCTTTTTCCGTAAAGTTAAATAGATGCGTTTTGCTATATGCTTTATGGTTTCCTCAATGTTTTTATCGTTATTCTCGGAAGCGATTTTCTTTAAATCGCTCAGAATAGAATAACGGTTGATGACGGCTTCAAAAAGGGCGGCTTTTGTTCTAAAGTACCTGAAAAGAGTGATTTCAGAAACTCCGGCCGTTTTAGCGATTTCTCTTGTTGTTGTTCCGATATAACCTTTTTCTGCAAAGCAGGAATAAGCCGCTTCGATAATTTTCTCTTTAGTTGCCGTCAAAAGTCCTCCCTTTTAGATAGTAAGTGCTTACTAACAGTTAATAAAGGTAGTTAAACTAGCAGAATTGTCAAGTTCCTTAAGCTAAGGAAGGGTGCCGGCCGAAAGGCCGGCAGTAGATTAGTCTTCGAGGGTGGAAAGGTCTCCGGGATCCATCCCGAGTTCTTTGGCTTTGAGAACCCTCCTCATTATCTTTCCGCTTCTTGTTTTGGGGAGCTTATCGACGAACTCAATCTCCGAAGGAACGGCAAGTGCACCGAGTTCCATTCTGACGTGGTATTTGAGGTCTTCAACCAGCTTTTCCGAAGCAGAGTAGCCCTCTTTGAGGATTACGAAGGCTTTGATTGTTTCACCCTTAACCGGGTCGGGTTTTCCTATTACGGCAGCTTCGGCAACTGCCGGGTGGGAAACAAGGGCAGACTCAACCTCCATCGTTCCTATTCTGTGGCCGGAAACGTTAATTACGTCGTCGGCACGGCCGAGGATCATTATGTATCCGTCGTCATCCTTAACTGCAACGTCACCTGCCGTGTAGCAGTTGGGGATGGTGTTCCAGTACTGTTCGTAGCGTTCGGGGTTCTTCCAGATTGTCCTCATCATTGATGGCCAGGGGTGCTTGATTACGAGGAATCCACCCTTGTTCGGTTCGACAGGGTTTCCTTCCTTATCTACAACATCGGCAATAACTCCCGGAACGGGCTTTCCTGCTTTACCTGGTTTCATCGGGAGGCCGTCAATCGTTGTAATCATTACGGCTCCGGTTTCTGTCTGCCACCAGGTATCGACTATGGGACACTTCTCTTTGCCAATTACCCTGTAGTACCAGAGCCATGCTTCGGGGTTAATGGGTTCGCCGACTGAACCGAGAAGCCTCAAAGATGAAAGGTCATACTTGTTGGGCCACTCTTCACCTGCCCTCATAAACATCCTTATAGCTGTTGGGGCGGTGTAGAAGATGTTAACTCCATATTTTTCAACGATTTTCCACCACCTTCCAAAATCGGGATAGTTGGGAGCACCTTCTGCAATTACCTGAGTAGCTCCTGCAACAAGAGGACCGTAAACGATGTAGCTGTGTCCCGTAATCCATCCGGGGTCTGCCGTACACCAGTAAACATCGTCCTCTTTCAGGTCAAATATGGCCTTCATCGAGTAATAAGTTCCGACCATGTATCCGCCGGTTGTGTGGAGGACACCCTTGGGCTTACCGGTTGAACCAGAAGTGTAGAGGATAAAGAGGGGATCTTCTGAGTCCATAACTTCGGGCTCGCAGTAGTCAAGGTGGCCGTCCATAAACTCGTAGAAGTCAACTTCCTTTTCTCCTATGAGGTCAACTTTAGGCTCAAGTCTCCTGAGAACTATTACCTGCTCTACAAAGGGCAGGTCGAGGATTGCCTCATCAACAATCCTCTTTAGAGGAATAGCCCTTCCTCTTCTTATCGTTACGTCTGCTGTAATCACTATCTTTGCTTCGGCATCTTCGATTCTGTGCCTGAGGGCCGGAACGCTGAAGCCTGCGTAAACTACCGAGTGGATAGCCCCGATGCGGGCACAGGCAAGCATTGCAACGATTTGTTCGATAACGAGGGGCATGTAGATTACAACCCTGTCTCCTTTCTTAACACCGGCAGCTTTTAGGGCGTTTGCGAACTTGTTTACCAGCCTGTAAAGTTCTCCGTAGGTGACAACTCTTTCGTTCCCGAGTTCGTCTTCCCAGAAGAAAGCTACCTTGTTGCGCTTGCCGTTCTTAACGTGGCGGTCAAGAGCATTAACGGTAATGTTTGTCTTTCCTCCGACAAACCACTTTGCGTAAGGGTGGTTCCACTCAAGAACTTTTTTCCACTTCTCGTACCAAAACAGCTCCTCTGCCACGCTTGCCCAGAACTTTTCCGGGTCTTCCAGGAAACGCTTGTACTCTGCTTCGTAGTCCTTGATGTTGGCTTTTTCCACGAAATCTTTGGGGGGATGAATAACCGTTTCCTTTTGAAGCAGGTGGTCGAGTTTCTCTTCTGCCATCTTTACCTCCTTATATGGGATTTTATTGATGTAATGCTTTCTTCCATTCAGCTCCCTTTTTTACTAACGTTAAGAACAGAAAAGCTGTTAAAAGGCTGTCACCGTAAGCGTCGTGTCTATCTTCAATACTTATACTAAACTCCTTTGCCATTTCGTCTAAACTCTTTTCTCCGCTTTCTCTATGGGAGAGATATCTGCTCTTAATCCTTTGTCTGTAAAGATTACCAACTTCGACAAAAGGATGGAAGAGAGGGAATCCCCAAAAATTTTTCGTATACCGTGATATGACTGCAATATCAAACTGAACGAAATAACCTATTAAAATTGTTCCTTTGGCAAAATTGAGAAACAGTTCAATAGCCTCTTTTGGAGAAAGGGCGTTTTCGAGTTCACTTTCTCTAATCCCGTGGATTAGAATACTTTCTTTGGGAATTTCCCTTTCGGGTTTTACAAGAACTTTCAACTTCTGGGAAAAATCAACTTTATAATCAACTATTTTTATTGCACCGATAGATAATACTTCATCTTCCTTGGGGTTGAGCCCGGTAGTCTCAAGGTCAAACGAGCAGAAAACGGGATTCTCAAAGTCAGGTTCGGAATAGAAACGCCTAAAATTTTCATTCTTGCTAAGGAATTTAAGCTTTAACCTCCTTAAAATTCCCATCAGACCCTCAGCCTAAAGTGGACACCGAGGAGTTCCTGAAATCTACCAACAACCTTAAAGGCATCTTTTAACAGGTCTCTTTCAAACTTTGTTAACTTGTTAGGATTAACGAAGTTATCGGGTTCTACTCCTGACTTCATCTTCTCAATCTGGTTTTTAAGTCTGATTGTCTGAAGAAGTTTAAAAGCCTCTATTAATTCTTCCGTAAATTTTTCCCCGATTTTCTCTTTTAAGAACTTTAACCTTTCGATTGTATTAGTTTCAGACAACCCCGATTCGAGAGCAAGAACTCTAACTCCTTGAGTAATGGGGAAAATGCCTCCTTTCTTGATGTCAAGCTCCCCTTTATGTTCTCCGCTCTTTTCAAGGACAAATCTGTGGAAGAGGTTAATCGGCGGATCAATTTCTAAAACCTTTAAAGTCATTGCTACAAGAAAGTTTCGGTAGTTTTTAGCGAGGGAATTCACCATATTACGAAGTTTTTTCTCAAGCTCTAACTCTCCCACAATACCTCTAAAATCTACAAAGACGCTTGCTTTTAAAAGGTTTTCAGCTCCGGGTTTTGAAAACCACTCTTCTAAGGTGTAACGCCACTCTTGAAGGGTTTTAATCCACTCAGGATTACTTGCCATTACTCCGCCGGGGCATTCGGGAAAACCAATATCAAGGAGAATTTGTGTAGCTTTCTTTCCTAACTTCAGGAAGTATTCTCTATCTTTCTCCTGAACATAAACAATTCCGTTGTCTATATCTGTTTTTATCGTTTGTTCCTTTCGGCCTTCGCTGCCCATAGCAAGGAAAAGGAAGGGCGAAGGAGGTTGTCCGATTTCAGATATAGCCATTGAAACGGCTTTTTTTATAAAGCGGTCATTTATTTCGCTGATGAAGCGCTGTAAAACTGAAATTTCCCTGCCAGAAGAAAGAAGGTTTACAACGGCATCCTGAACCCAATAATAGAGGTTTTTGAGGGTTTTTATGTCTTTTGCTGCTTCAATTTCTGCTGCCAGAAAGATAAAGTTTTTTGATTGTTGAATAAAGATTGTTCTATCTTCAAGGATTCCTATTATTTTATTGTCTTCAACTACGGGGAGCCTTTTTATGTTGTTGCTTACCATTTTAAGAATTGCATTAAATAAAGGTTCTTCGGCTTGAGCAGTTATTACAGGTTTTGAAGCGGTTTTATAAAGTTTTACTTCAGATGGATTTTTTCCTTCTGCTACTACTTTTTTAATGTCTTTGTCGGTGAAAATTGCAAGCTGGCCGTTTTCATTTAGTAAGCACACAGAGCTTCCCTTTTCATACATTTCCTTTGCTGCTTCCTGAACGCTAACATCAGGGGGTAGGAAAAGGGGCGGCTGAAGGCGGAGTTCTTTAACGGGAATGAGAACGAAAGAATCCTCAACATTCCCGGTAAAGTGTTGATATCCCTCCGCAAGTTTTTCGACCAACTCTTTAGTCAAAGCTTCCCTTATTTCCGGATTTTCTCTGGAGAGATTTTCAATAGCATCTTTAGGAAGTAAATAAACTATGCAATCCTCAAGGGCTTTAACCGAAAAGTTGGCCGGCTTATCCAGGATAAGTTCATATGCTCCGAAAACATCCCCTCTTCCAAGTATATCTATTACCTTATCTTCCTTTTTGACAGCACAGGAACCTTTAACAATTAGGTAGAGATATAAAGTTTTTTGCCCTTCTTTGAGAATTTCCTCGTCCTTTTTGTAGACTTCTCCTTTCAATTTGGAAGCTAAAAACTCAATTTCTCTATCGGGCAACCGGTTGAAGGGTGGAACTTCCTTTAAGAGCTTTTCGGGCTGCAACATACTGTTTTTCTCCTTTTCTTTTCAAGAAAAGGGGGAGGTGCCGCCCCCCAAAAATTACTCAGCACCGATTCCGAGGTACTTTCTGACCTTCATCTCTTCAAACTTCTCCTCAGCCTCGGGTTCTTGCGTCATCAAGGAAACGATAATTCCCACTATAAACGCCGCTGTCATTGAAACAATTGCCGGGTTCTTGTACGGGAAGATGGGAGCAGAGTTTCCGAGTATGTCCACCCAGACGGTCTTGCTCAGGATAATGAGAATAACAGAGAGAACAAGCCCGGTAATCATGCTGGCAACCGCACCGGCAGTAGTAAACTTCTTCCAGGAGATTGACATAAGGAGAGCCGGGAAGTTTGTGCTTGCTGCAATTGCGAAAGCGAGACCGACGACAAAAGCAATGTTCTGGTCTTTAAATGCAATTCCAAGAACAATAGCAATGATACCGAGAACTAAAACAGCGATCCTTGTAATTTTAATTTCCTGCTCTTCTGAAGATTCTCCCTTCCTTATAACTCCGACGTAAAGGTCGTGGGATAGGGCACTCGCACCAGCAAGGGTTAAACCTGCAACGACAGCAAGGATTGTTGCAAAGGCAACTGCAGCAATAAACCCAAGGAAAGCATCTCCGCCGAGAGCTTGGGCAAGGAGGGGAGCAGCCATGTTTCCACCTTTACCGATGGAAAGAATCTTATCGAGTCCGACCAGAACAACGGCTCCAAAACCGATAACGAAAGTTAAGATGTAGAAGTAGCCGATAAAGCCCGTTGCGTAGAAAACGGACTTTCTTGCTTCTTTAGAGTCTGGAACCGTAAAAAATCTCATTAAGATATGGGGAAGTCCCGCAGTTCCGAACATAAGAGCAAGACCGAGGGAAATTGCGTCAATTGGGTTCTTAACAAGTCCTCCGGGCTGAAGCCATTTTTCTCCTGCGGTCTGTTTAACGGCCTGAAAGAGGTTTTCCGGGTTAAATCCGAACTTTGCCAGCGTCCATAAAACCATAATCGTTGCACCTGAAAGAAGAAGAACAGCCTTAATAATCTGAACCCATGTTGTTGCAAGCATTCCGCCGAAGAGAACGTAAGTAATCATAAGAGCGCCGATTATTACTACGGCGATTTCGTAGGGAATTCCAAAAACGAGCTGAATTAGCTTACCCGAACCGACCATTTGTGCGATGAGATAAAGAATAACAACGGCAATAGACCCAAGGGCTGCAAGAATCTTTATAGGGCGAAGTTGAAGTCTGTAAGCTACAACGTCTGCGAAGGTATATTTACCGAGGTTTCTGAGGGGTTCTGCAAGAAGGAACATAATAATCGGCCAGCCGACGAGGAATCCGATTGAGTAAATTAAACCGTCGTACCCTTTTGTTGCTACCATTCCTGCAATACCGAGGAATGAAGCAGCACTCATGTAGTCTCCGGCTATTGCTAGTCCGTTTTGGAAACCTGAAATGCTCCTACCGGCAGCATAGAACTCCGCTGCTGTTGATGAGCGTTTAGCAGCCCAGTAAGTAATTCCAAGAGTTAGAGCTATGAAAACAATAAAGAAGCCAACTGCAACCGGGTTCATACCGACTATGGCTTCTCCTTTTCCGGCCAGAGCAGGAACAGGCAGTAAAGCTCCAGCTAAGCTCAACTTCAAGCTTTTCATTGTTACCTCCTGAACTTTTCCCTTAGTTTTCTTACGACCGGGTCATAGTTGGTGTTTGCCCACCAGATATAGGCTCCCGTAATGAGCCAGGAAAAGATGATGATTCCAATACCGATTACAATTCCGTAATTGGTGGCACAGCCTTCACATATCGGAGTGGAGAGAAAACTTTTTGCGTATGCAAGCATAAGGATAAATGAGTAGTAAACAACCATCATAACGACTGCAAAGGAAAGAGAAACTGCAGTTACTTTCTTGATTAACTCTTGAAACTCCGGGTCTTTCAATATTTGGTAGATTTCCTCTTTTTTCATGATTGCCTCCTACCATACGTAGATTGCTGAAGCCATTAGCCTGTTTCCGTGTTCAACATCGCCTTTGTAAAGGCTTTCCTGGTGGTCAAGCTCAAGGCCGAAGGTTACGCCGGGAGCAAACTTGTAGAGGACGTTTCCGAATGCCCTCCAGTTTTTCTCGTAAGTTCCGAGTGCATCTGCCCCGTCGTTATCGGGGTCGTTCATACCGGCTCCGAAATTAAATGCAACCTTTTTAAAGGGCTTCATTGATAGCTGAACAAATCCGCCTTTGGTTTCAAGCTCTTTTACCTCATTTTTATCCAGGTAGTGGGGAGCTGTGAAAACGAGGAAGTCCCTTGTGGTTAATCCCTGACCGTAGTAGGCTTCTCCTTTAATACCCATCGGGATAAAAAGGTTAAATGGAATATTCCACTCAACGGCTACAAGGTAGTCACTAACATCATCTTTATACCACTTGTCCGCTTTTTTATCATCATTTGTATCAACACCTATTTCGTCGCTTCCCTGCCTGTAAGCTCCGCCGAGGGCGATGTAGAGGGGCTTGCCTGTTCCGAAAATGTCGCCCTTATAGAATGCTTTTGCTCCTATCCACGGCATTCTCATATCAACGCCGTCGGTGGTTGAGGCACTCTTCCATACAGTTCCGAGAATTCCGAAGCCGTTGCTAAAAGTTTGGGTTACGGTTACCTGAGGAACCCTGTCCCAGAGGTTACCGGAAGCTCCCATACTCAGGAAGTCGAGGGTTGAAGCCATTTGAGAAGCAATCGGAATGTAGTCCTGACCGATTCTGATATTTGTTCCCTGACCGTTATTCAAGTTAATGTAGGATAGCCTGATTCTGAAGGCACCGTTGTCATCCCCGCCTTTGCCGTAGAAGTCGCTCTCAATCCTTCCTGTAACCTTCCAGCCGTTAACTTCGGGACCGTCAATGATGAAGCCGAGGCGCGTATCCTTCATGTTGAAAGTAGATTTGTCCTCACCCGCTCCTTTCGGCAGGTAGGTGATGAACTGATCTTTACCCATGTTGTGGGTGTCGTAGATTGCGTCCAGTTTCACCTTTCCGTAGATTTTGATTGCGCTCTTAGCACCCGTTACGGCTTTTGCTCCCTTTCCCTGCTTGGCTTCAAGCTCCACGAGCCTTGCCCGGAGCTTTGCCATCTGCTCCTGAAGCTGTTTAATCTGCTCTTTGAGCTGTTCTACCTCGTCTTGAGCCGCCGCCGGTGAGAGCGCCAGCAGGGCAACCGTTCCTGCCGTCAAGACTCTCCTCATGTTTCCTCCTTTTACAGAGTGTTGCCAGCATTTTAACAAGATTTTAAAATTCCCTTGTACAAAGTGCACAAGACACCAACTTTTGTTAAGTAAATGTTACAAAAATTTTAACGGGATGTAAATAGACTATGAAGATACTGCTGATAGAGGATGACAAAGACTTGGCAAGGGAAATTTACGAAGTTTTTACTGATTACGGGCTTGACGTAATCATAGGAAGCAGTTGGGAAAAGCGCTTTGACTACGCTGACTACCAGTTCTTGATTTTTGACCTTATGCTTTTGGGAAGTCAGGGACTCGAGATATGCAAAAAGCTCAAGAAGCAGAAGGGAATACCGATAATCGTCATGAGTTCTGTCTGCGATGTTAACACGAAGGTCAAGTGGTTTAGAATGGGAGTTGATGACTTTCTGGTTAAACCCTTCAGCACCAGGGAACTCCTTGCCAGAACTCTGGCCATAATGAGGCGTTACAAAGACAGGTTAAAGAACGTTCTCCAGTTTGACGATATAGTTCTTAAAAAGAAAGAGGGGCGTGTCTTTGTCGGAGACAAGGCCGTTGAGCTTACAAAAATAGAGCTGGAGCTTCTCGAGCTTTTAATAAAGCACCAAGAAGAAGTTTTACCAAAGGAATACTTGTTGGAAAAGGTGTGGGGAGGAAAGAAAGAAAGGAAAAATTCAAGAACTCTGGATGTTTACATATACAGGCTCAGAAAAAAGCTGGGAGATAAAGGTAAGCACTTAAAGACCCTGACGAACGTCGGTTACATACTTACCAGGAACGTTTAGAACCTGCCGGTTTTTGAGACGTGGAGTACCACTCGAAGGAATATGGAACTTTATGATATTCAGCATAAACCTGCCTAAGCGGGAGAGTTCCGTGATGATTAGAACGTCCCCCCTGACGAAGCTCCTCAACCGGCTTTCCTATTTTTCTCTCCTTTCAACTTTTCTTGGCTGATGCAGTTTCCTTTACACTACCCAACTTGTTATCGTTGGCGTACTTGAGAATTTCAAACTTATGCTTCCTAAACTCTTGTCTGCCCGTGGAAGCTCTAAGGTAAGCGTAGGTTATTATCCTCCTCTAAGCTCATCAAAATATTTGTAATCTCTTCTTTTAAAGCGGGAATTGACCTGTTAACTACATTCCATACCAGCTCATAATCGACCCCAAAGTACTCGTGGATAAGTATGTCCCTCATTCCTGCAATTTTCTTCCAGGGAACTCGTGGATAGTTATCTCTAAATTCCTTTGGGAGATTCTTAACGGCTTCTCCTATCACCTCCAAACTTCTGACAAAAGCCCTTTGGAGAACCGGGTCGTTTATAAAAGCTTCTTGGCTCAGTTTTGAAGCGTTACTGATTAAGAAATCGCACTCTTGAAGAATATGTTTTAGAAAAACCTTCGGATATGCCGGTTTCACTAGAAAACCTCTACTATGTTTTTTTCTATGTACGGTTTAAGGAATGGGCTCATTCCTCTATCGGATACAAGATCAACAGGTAGTCTTGTAATTTCCTCAAGATAGAATTTCAACTCTACGAATTCTAACAAGTCAACTTTTCCGTTTAACGAAACAAGTATGTCCAGGTCACTGTTTTCTTTCTGTTCATTCCGGGCGTAAGAACCAAAAATTTTTATATGTTTGACGCCGTATTCTTTGCGAAGCTCCTCTTTATGCTTTTGAAGGAGGTTTATTATCTCCGAGAGGCTTTTAACAGTATTATATGTTCGCTTTTTGGCAGTTCTCATTGCTTACTCCTTCAATCAGAATATCAATAGCACTATTTCCTGTATTGTCTCCCGGGGCAACAGAGCCGGAGAGTCCAAGCTTAGTAATACCGTGCTTCTGCTTTAGTATAGGTTCTAGCTCTCTTAATTTTTCTAAGCAAGCCATTCGGTTTCCTTAAATACAGTTTCTACAAAAACTTATACCATAAAATATCTGTGGAAACGTGCGATTAATTTTAATTTAATAAAACCTTTCGTAGTTTCATTTTTTACCTCCTGGGGTTGGAGTATTTCGGAGTTGTTCCCCGGGAAGTTACTTCATTCTTCAGCTTGCAAAAATATCGTACACTATCCCAGGTTACCTCAGAAAAGCAGTCGACTGTGAGTAGATAACACAAGTGTCCCTTGAGCTAGTGGCTATAACAACAAACATTTGCTTTTTAGTTCACGCCGGCAGGAGAAGCTTCCTCAGCTCCTTTATTCTGTCCCTTAATTCGGCGGCTTTCTCAAACTCCCAGTTCTTTGCTGCTTCCTTCATCTCCTTCTCGAGCCTTGCTATCTCTTCCAGGACTTCCTCTTCGGTTTTCGGAAGCCTTTCACCTTTATTGACCTTTATCTTATAAAAGGTGGTGAGGCCGGCGTCTTCCAGAATCGATGTTTCGAGGTTTCTCTTTACCGTTTGGGGAGTTATGCCGTGCTTCTTGTTGTACTCTTCCTGAATCTTCCTCCTCCTTTCCGTCTCTTCTATTGCCTTTTGCATAGAAGGGGTAATTCTGTCGGCAAAGAGTATTACCTTTCCGTTAACGTTCCTCGCTGCTCTTCCGATTGTCTGGATAAGAGAAGTCGTCGAACGGAGGAATCCTTCCTTGTCCGCGTCGAGTATCGCAACAAGGGAAACTTCCGGAAGGTCTAAACCTTCTCTCAACAGGTTAACTCCGACAAGGACGTCAAACTCCCCCTGCCTCAGCTCTCTTATAAGCTCCACCCTCTCGACTGAATCTATCTCCGAGTGAAGGTATTTTGCCCTTATTCCCTTTTCCAGTAGATATTCGGTAAGCTCTTCGGCGCTTCTTTTCGTAAGGGTTGTAACGAGAACCCTTTCGTTCCTCTTTATCCTCTCCCTTATCTCCGACAGAAGGTAGTCTATCTGACCTTCGGTAGGCTTCACTTCAACGACAGGGTCGAGGAGTCCCGTAGGTCTTATTATCTGCTCGACAACCTTTTCGGAGACCGAAAGCTCGAACTCGCCGGGAGTTGCCGAAACGAATATGGCCTGGGGAACTCTTTCGAGGAACTCTTCAAAGTTTAACGGCCTGTTGTCGTAAGCCGACGGGAGCCTGAAGCCGTGTTCGACAAGGTTATACTTCCTCGCCCTATCTCCCCTCCACATCGCCTTAATCTGGGGAATCGTTACGTGAGATTCATCGATGATTACCAGGAAGTCATCGGGGAAGTAGTCGAGGAGCGTGAAGGGCGGTTCCCCCGGCTTTCTGCCGTCAAGGTGCCTTGAGTAGTTCTCTATCCCTTTGCAGTGACCGATTTCCAGGAGAAGCTCCATGTCATAACGGGTTCTCTGTTCCAGCCTCCTTGCCTCAAGCTCTTTCCCTTCCCTCAGGAAAAACTCTATCCTCTCCTCAAGCTCCTTTTCTATTGACTCTACCGCCCTTACAATCCTTGAGTAGGGAGTGGCGTAGTGGGATGCCGGATAGACGGTATAGGAGTCAAAGGTTTTTAGTACTTTTTGATTAAAGTAATCAAGCATAACTATCGAGTCAACTTCATCTCCGAAAAGCTCAACTCTTATAAAGTGGTCTTCAACGTCTGCGGGGAAGATGTCGATAACGTCTCCCCTTACTTTGAAAATCCCCGGCCTCAGGTCGTATTCGCTTCTCTCGTATCCGAGGGTAACCAACTTCCTTATTACTTCATCTCTCTCTACAGCTTCTCCGAGGTCAAATCTGAGGGAAAGGTTCCTGTAATGCTCGGGAGAACCGAGACCGTAAATGCAGGAGACGGAAGCGACGACGATGGTGTCGGGACGGGTTAGGAGAGAAACGGTTGCCGAGTGGCGCATCCTGTCGATAACCGGGTTTATCGAGCAGTCCTTCTCTATGTAGAGGTCCCTGCTGGGAATGTAGGCTTCCGGCTGATAGTAGTCGTAGTAACTGATAAAGTACTCGACCGCGTTGTCCGGGAAGAAGTTCTTCAGCTCGTGGTAGAGCTGGGCGGCAAGAACCTTATTGTGGGAGATTACAAGTGTCGGCTTTTGGACTTCTTCTATTACCTTTGCAATCGTAAAGGTTTTACCGCTTCCCGTTATTCCGAGGAGGGTCTGAAACCTGAGTCCTTCTTTTATCCCTTCCGAAAGTTCTCTTATGGCTTTCGGTTGATCGCCCTTCGGAGTAAAAGGGGATTTGACCTTAAAAAGTTTCTCCATACCGCCTTCTTGATAGAGTTTTTGACCGGAAATTCAATTTATTTTTTCGAGCTTTGAGGGCAACTTTGGCGGTAAGCCGGGAATATCTTGACTAGCGGGAAACTTCCGGGAAGCTGTTGGCGGCCGTTCCTTTTGGTAAAAGAACTTGCATAGCCCTTGTCCGTCAGGAGCGGAAAGGAGAAATTAGGAATATCGAAGAGAGTATAATCTTATTAAACCGGGATTCTGTTGAGTTCCTGCTTAAAGCGCTGAAAATCGTAAGGTAAACGGAGTTATCAGATGAGAGTCTTTCTTTTCCTTTTAACTGTTTTCCTCTCCTGCAGAGCTTTTGGGGCGGACTTTCAGTTCGGAGTGAAGCTTTTTAGGGACGGACTTTACAGGCTCTCTGCAAAAACTTTTGAAGAAGGTCTTCCCTCCATATCTGAAGAGGATTTTAAGAAATACTATCGGTTTATTTACCTGTCGTTTTTAAAATCAAAAGATTACAAGGCCTTGGGGAATCTTGTGAAGCTCTGGGACTCCAAGTTTCCCGATTTTCACAGGGGAGAACTTTCTGCCCTCAAAGTTCTGCTTTTCCTTAGAGAGGGAAAGAAACCCGAAGAAGCATTTAGTGCTGTTCCTATTTCTTCTCTTTCCATACCGGAGAAAATAGAGTTTTTCAAAGTTCTTTCACAGGTTGAACTGCCTCCGGAGGCCTTTTACTGTGCTGTATCTATTGCCTCAAAGGATACAGAGCTGAAAGGGGCTATAAGAGACAGCGGATTCCTGAAAAAAGCTCTGGAGTTTGCATCTGAAAGGGAAGACTACCAGCTTGTTGACCTGATATTTGACAGCTTCGGCAGATGGTTCAGCTCCCCCGAGGAGAGACTTCAGTTTGTCAAATACCTGGAAAGGAAAAAGAGGCTGAAGGATGCGCTTGTCGAGGCAGAAAATCTCTATAAAGAAAGCCCCTCAGAAGAGGTAAGGTTTGAACTTGCGAGGGTTTACTACCTCAACGGGAAGTTCGATAAAGCCGTTGAACTCCTCAAAAGTCCGAAGACAGAGAAGGAAAAATACCTTTTAGCCTGGAGTTACTACAAGCTCGGAAAGCCGAGAGAGATAGTGAAAGTTTTAAACTTGAAGGTCGATAAACCTTCAATGCCCGAGAAGTTAAAAGCTCTTCTCGACTTTTATTCTGCCCGGTTTGACTATGAACTTCTAAAAACTTACTACCCCGACCTTTACGTAAAAGCCCTTCTTTTTTCTTTCGACAGTGAGATTCCGGAAAGGGAGGTGGGCTCCCCTCACGACCGTGGTTATCTCTTTTATGAGGCCGGGTTTTATGAAAAGGCTTCGGATACGTTAGAGAAGGCCGTTCAGAATGTTGTCAGAGACCAGAGAATGGCCAGGACTCTCTACCTTTTAGGTAAACTGGGAACGCTTAACCTGCAGGTCGGCAGTGTTGTTTACAACCAGCTTTTGAACGGTTATCAGGATACTCCCTACTACAGGGAGTCTGTCGTTGATGCGGCCAGGATATACCTCTTTTCAGGGAATCCGGTTCTTGCGGGTAAGCTTCTGTCTTTTGCCTATTCTCAGCTCGGGATAAAGAGTGATGAGGTAAAGCGCCTCATTGCCAAATCCTATATGAACAGGGGTAACTACGAGAAAGCCGTTAAGTTTTTCTCTTCCATTCACCGAAAAAACGGGGAGGACTATACATTTCTGGCTTTATCCCTTTACAAGGCCGGCCGGAAAAAGGAAGCTTACGGTGTATTAAGGGAGGAGCTTGAAAAGGAGGGACTTTTCCCCGAAGTGAACGGAGGAAGGTTTATCTTCCTCTCAAAGGAGCTGAACAGGGATAAAGCTCTTGCCGGGTTTTCTTCTCCTGTTCCTCTGGTTAACGTGATGGCTGCGATTGTTTCGGAAGACCTGAAAAGGGCCGAAAAAATGCTTAATGCTGTCCCTTACAGGGAAAGATTAGTCCTTGCCCTGTTTCTCGGTACTCGCTACGGGGAGAGGAATCCGGTAAAGGCTGAAGAGTTTTTTTCCCTTCTTTTTAATCTTTCTCCCGATGAGGAAATTTCCCGTTTTGCCGGGCAGTATGTTAATTACCTTGCTTACAGTTCTGGTAACTTTGAACCTCTCCTTTTCAACGATCCGAAGTTTATTGCTTACAATCCGGAGAATAGTTTGACGGATCTTGAAGCTCTTGTTTCCAAGGCTGAGGATTATAAAGCGCAGGGTGAGTATGGAAAAGCCTACGGTCTTCTGAAGCTTGCTCTCGAGAGAACTTCTTTTGACAACTTGAGGAGGAAAATTGTTCGGGAGCTGGTGGAGATAGATCTTGATCAGAAAAACTACGGAAGGGCTTTGAAGGATGTTAAGCTGCTTTCCGAAGAGAAAGGGAATGATAGAGACTTGAAGAATTACCTGCTCTTTAAAATTTACCTTGCGCAGGGAAAGCTCGTTGATGCCTATGATGCTGCGAAAAGCGTTGAGGATGTTTCAAACGTTCCTCCGGATGAAAGGGAGAGCTTCATTGCCAAGCTTGCCGGCTACTACAAGCTTACCGGGAATAAGGAGAAGGCACTTGAACTTGTCAAAGAACTTTTAAAAAGAGGAACGCTGCAGAAGGTAAGTTACGACGACCTTGTCAACCTGGCGATTTTCGCTCAAGACCGGGGAGAGCTGGAGATTGCAGAAAGGCTTATCAACGAGGCTTTGAAAAAGGCTGTTAGTAAAAAGCAGAAGGCCGAGTCTTTATTCTGGAAGGCTTCCGTGGAAGCTCAGTCGGGCAGGCTCGACCGGGCTATCATGGACTATCTGAAAGTTGCCTATGAGTTTCCCGGAGAAGAACCGTGGGCTTCAACGGCCCTTTACAGGGCTGCAGGGCTTTTTGAAGAAAAAGGGGATTTGCATCAGGCCCTCAAGCTTTATAAAAGAGTCGCCCGGGTGAAAAGAGGGACAAAGGAAGGAGAGGCGGCCGCTAAAAAGGTAAAATCTCTTCTGCAAAGATTGAATAAGGAGGAATAAATGGCGACCCGAAACAGGTTCCTTAAACTTCTTGCCGACAGGATTGTTAACAACCTTCTTAGTCAGGAACTTGTAATAGCTGACAATCCCGATGAGTTTAAGGAAAAGGTGTTTCAGATTATCTATCAGGATTACCAGACTGAAAAAGAACTCGAAGAAGAGGCTGAAAGGATAATACAAGAAAACAGTGAAGAGGTTCTTTACCGAGGAGTTTCTCTTTACAAAGCGAGGAAAATGATAAAGGAAAAACTTGCAAAGGAAAGAGGAATTCCGGTAATAGGTAGCGTATTTTCTCGGGATAAGGCCAATTACCTTGCCGGAAAAATACTTAAACTCATACTGACTGATGATACTCTTGACTACACGGAGGAAAGAGGAGTAATAAGGAATGCCATAGTTAGGACTTTTGAAGAAGTTGCCAGGTTAAGGAAAGAGATAGATGAGAAAGTAAGGGAGAGGATAGCCTCTCACTCAAGGCCTATTTACGAAGGAACTCCCGAGTGGTATGCTCTTTACCGTCGTTACTATAACGAAGAGTTAATAGAGAGGGGGCTTATTGAGCCGGAATCGGAAGTGTAGGTTTTCCCCTCTTCTTATATTTTGGCTTCTTTTTATCCCTTGGGTAGTCTACAGTTACTTCTTCGGAGAAAACTCTTCAGTTACCCTTTCTGAGTTAAAAATTACAGAAGAAAAGTTGAAAAAAGAGAGGGATTACTGGAAGGAGAGAAACGAGCTTATGGAGGAAAGACTTTCGGCTATTAAGAGTAATGAGAAGTTTTATTACGAGAAACTTGCACGGGAAATGTTCGTAAAAGGGAAAAGTGGAGAAGAAGTCATCTTGTTTGTTAAGTAAACTCAGAACTTATTTTCAACGCCTTGGTTGCTGGTATGAACCTTACGGTGATTATCTTTTCTACGGAAAAGTTAAAATTACTACGGTTCACACTACCTTCTTTATAGAGGATTACCGGTTTCACGATTACCTGTACCTTTTCGGAAAAAATACGGAGAAGTTCAATGGTTTAGAAGAGCTTAAAGAACTGTCGGATAGACTGATTAATACTTCCGGAGATCACAGAACTTCAACTTTTGTTCTTCTCCTTTTCGGCAAAAAAAAACTGGATGTTCAAAGTTTATATCTGGAAAAGAGTATTTTGTTCGGCTTTAAAGGTAAAAAGAGGCTGGGAGTCTGCCTTTTATCGGACGAAATAGAATGTCCCGGTGAGCTGGATGATGTTAAAAGTTTTCTTCTCAATTTGCTTTGATTTTTGTTAAAATGTTTAACAACATCAAAGATTGGGGAATTGGCGGACTTTTCTTGCTTTTAGTTTAGGAGGAGGGTCTAGATGTCAGAGTACCTCGGCGTTATAACCCTTGCAGCCCTTCTGCACGATATAGGAAAAGTCAAGCAGAGGGCTGAAAAGAAGAAAACCTATGAGAACCCGTTTACTAATGGTTTTATCCGGAGATAATAGGAAGAAGCAGTTCGTTTTAGATGGTGTGGGACTGTCGAGTTCCGGCAGGGATTTGCGTAAGAGTTCTTTGAAGCTCGATTTCTGTCCCGGAGCTTTTTCAAAAACGGTAGGGGAGGATCATTTGCGTGTTGTCAATGTTAGGAAGAATAAGCGTTATAAGAGCTTCCCGGCTTCCGTTTGGTTGCTGAATAAGATGCCGATGGGATGCTGTTTGATTGAGGTGGAGAAGTGCCGGTAAAAGTCCTTCTCAAGTTTTGCTTGGACGGAGAAGTTAAAGCAAAGGAGTTAACTCCTAAGGTAGTTCACGGTCTCTTTTTTTCGCTTTTTAGCAACAGAGAAATTGGAGAAAAGTTTCACTCGTCGAGCGTTAAACCGTTTTCTCTCTTCTTTCCGCTTTACTTTCGCTCCCCTGAAAGGGTGGTTAAAAGCTTTTCTCTGGAAGTTAATGTTTTAAACAATGCGCTCTACCCCTTGTTTGCAGGAGAACTTCTGGGCAGGATTAGAGAGGGGGTTGAGTTCAAGGTAGGGAAAGTCAAACTTTATCTGAAAGATTTTAGAGGCCTCGAAGTTGCTACTTATGAGAAATTCCTTGAGGAAAAGGGGGAGAGGGACTATGTTTTGGATTTCTTAACTCCCACTGCTTTTAAAAAGGGGAATTACGATTATCCTCTTCCCGATCCTTATCTGCTGGTTAAAAACCTGATCGGTCGCTGGAACGTCTGGTCTCCTTTTAAATTTTCCCAAGAAGAACTGAAGTCCCTTTGTCACTCCCTCGTATTGTCGGGTTGCTGGATAAAGACGAAGAAGGTGGAAATCTCTCCCGAGGCAAAATTTACCGGTTTTTCGGGAAGGGTTTACTTCTACTGTTCGGATGTTGAATTTCGGGAAAAAGTGGCAGCTCTTTTGAAATTTGCCGAGTTTGCCGGTGTCGGCAGGAAGACGACAATGGGTTTCGGGAAAGTGAAATGTTTAAGGTAATGGTGTCTCCGGTCTCTACGCAGGTTTTCCCGGTCGTGGTTACTGCTTTGACTGTAAAACCTGAAAAGGTCGTTCTTCTTACTACTCCGAGGGTTGACGTCTTTGCCGGTCTGATAGAAAGGGCTTTGAAATTTTCCGGAATCGGGATTGAAAAGCGGTATATTGACCCGTACTCTTTCGATTCGATTTCCTCGACAGTTTCGGATCTTGAAAACCCTTTCTGCTTGCTAAACTGCGGTACGAAATTTACGGCAATCAGCCTTTTCAGAATTTTCGGTGTTAAGAGAACTTGCTACTACCTGCCCGACGGAAGGGTTGTCGATTTTGACGGAAATGAAATTGTAAAAGTATCAGATAAGCTCGTTGATGTTGATCTTCACTCTCAGATGTACGGCTTTGAAATTGTTGAAGAGAGGGAAGACGTTGAGAGAATAAGGTTTAGAGAAGAGCTTACTCGCTATATTGCAAGAAGGCCTATTTTGTTGGCTATTCTTGTAAAGCTTTTCCAGCGGGGTTTTGTCCGTTCTCTTCCCGGTGATTTTGCGGAGTTGGCGAAGAAAAAAGGAGTTTTGGCTTATAAAGGTGGGAGATTTATAGCCCTTGATAGGGAATATCTGGGAGGAAAGTGGCTTGAGGAATTTGTTTTCCTGGAGCTTTTGGACAAGGGATTTTACGATGTAAGCATAGGGGTAAAGGTGAAGTGGTATGGAGAGGATGTAATAAACGAGATAGATGTAATAGCGACCAAGAATAACCGGCTTTATATCTTTTCCTGCAAGACCGGGAAACACTTAAGGGACATATTAAAGCATCTCTATGAATTGGAGGAGCTGACCGAGAGAATCGGAGGTGATTTCGGAAGGAGTTTCCTTGTAATACCGGAAAACCTTTATAGTCCTTTTCCGCCGAATGAGAAAGAATTGCGAAATACTTACGGTTCAAACTACTTTAAGTTCTACAAAAGAGAGCTGAGCAAGCACAAGAGTTTTAGAAACTTATCAAAAAGAGCCAAACTTCTGGGTATAGAAATATTAACTCCGAAGGTTCTGGAGGGGAAGAAATGGCTTTAAAAACAGGATTTAAGCAGGCATTTATATCTCAAGTAGGCTTTTTCTTTAAAGATAAAGTTGCCGGTTTTTCGACTTTTTTAATAATCCTAGCCCTTTCGGTTGTTACCGGATGGTTTCCCGATGGTCTTGGTGTTGCGGTTTTTGATGGGGAGTGGAAAAGAGGATTGATAATGATGTTGGTTTCTTGTTTTATAGTTGCATTCTTTGTTTATGTCGGTGTGAAATATTACAGCGACCTTGAGTTCGATGTTGAAGAGAAGAAACCCGACAAGAAAAAAGCTTTGCTTTTCTTTTTAAGTAATATCGTGATAAGTAAAACCTGCGATCTTGAAAGCTTTTTGGAAGATTTTCTGAAGGAAAATGAGGGCAAAAGTTTAAGTGAAATTAAATCTCGCATTAATGAATCTCCCGTGTCTCGCTGGAGGATGGCTTTGGAAGCCGTAGAGTATCACTTGCCGGAACTTAAAAAGTTGGTGCTTTTAGTTTCAAGAGAGTCTTTTCCTCAAGTTCCGTACTTTGAGAAGTTTTTCAAGTCTGTCCTGCCGCAGGCTTCTGAAGTTGAAGTGAGGATTTTTAAGGTTGATGATTTTGATGATGTTGAAAAAGTGTTTGATGCACTGAAAACTGCTTATCGAGAGCTTTATTCCGAAAGGTTAAAGGATAGAGACGTTATCATTGATGTTACGGGTGGCAGAAAGCCGGTTTCGATTGCAGGTGCTTTAATGACCGTTGCTCATCCCAATAGGGAATTTCAATATGTTTCTTACCGTAAGGAGAACGGGAAGGATGTTTATGAAGTTAAATCTTACGATGTGAGGTTGATAAGCCGTGATAACGTTTAATGTTTCTGAAGTTTTAGGTGGAGAAGCTCTTTTGGTTGAATTTGAAATAGAAGGTGGCGTCACTACACCGAAGGAAGCCTTTAGCGTTGAACTGCCTCCCGTTCCTTACGGAAAGGGAGTAATTTTAAGCGGTAGAGGTCCTATCTGGCTTTACGGCAGACTGCTGCACCACTTTCATCCTGCAAAGTGGGTGGCCGTTTTCGACCCCAGATTGGGGGCAGTTGTTGTTCAGTCACATACCAGAGAAGTCAAGGAGGGAGATGTAATAGAGATTGGAGAGGGGGAATGAAGGGGTATCTTTTTGTAACGATTCCCGGAGCGAGTATTTCGAGGAAAGGAAATGTTCTAATAGTAGAAACAAAAGAAAGGAAAGTGCAGGTACCGGTAGGAGTTATAAAGCACGTCTTTCTTTTCGGTATGGTTAACATAACAGTCCCGGCTATAAGGCTTTTATCCTCTCGCGGTAAGTTTGTTTTTCTCCTGAACCGTTACGGCAGGCTCGTGAGCGTTGTTTATCCGGAGTTTTTCGGCAGTGATAATAACATCAGAATGAATCAGTACTTGGCTTTTAATGACGAGGAAAGGAAGGTAGGAATAACAAAGGAACTCCTTACCAGAAAACTTGAGGTTGCTAAACTTGTTATCTACAACCTATATGTTTCCAGAAATTTAAGACCGGAAAACCTGAACGAGTGGGCAGAAGGAGTAAAAGCTTCTATCCTCTCTGCCGATAGCCTCCAGTCTCTTCTGGGAGTTGATGGCAGTATAAGCAAGTACCTTTACGGAAAGTTTTCGTCTTTTAACGAAAGTCCTTTTTACTTTGAGAGGAGGGAATATTATCCGCCGCCGGATCCTGTCAATGCTTTGCTCAGCTTGAGTTTTTCGATCTTCTATTCGATCATGCATCCTCTGGTGTTGTCTTTTGGTTTTGACCCTTATCTCGGTTTTTTTCACGTAAGAAGGGGCAGACACGCTGCTCTCTGTTCTGATGTTATGGAGATAGTGAGGCCGCGTATTGCTGAGTTTGTATTTAATGCTTTAAATGATGAGTTTTTTACGCCGGAAGATTTTTCTCACGATAAGGGCGGTGTTTTTCTTAAATCCGAAGCTCTTAAGTCTTTCGTAAGGCTGTTTTCTGATGTGGTAATTCACGGGAAGAGAGAGCTTTTTATATCAGAGATGTCGGGATTTCTTAACTGGCTCAAAGAAGAGGTTAAAAAGTGAGGTATTTAGTTGCTTATGATATTTCGGACGACGCCGTAAGGAATAAGCTCGTTAAGCTTTTAAATGATTTCGGCAGAAGAGTTCAGTTCAGCTGTTTTGAGATAGAGATAACCCGAACTGACCTTGAAGAGTTGATAAACAGGGTAAACTATTTAATAAATAGCGAAACAGATAAAGTATTTTTCTTCCCGATTAGTGAATATGCTGCGCCATTTGTAAAGAAGTTGGGAAGAAAAGACGGAGAAGATAACTCCAATATGGTGTTATAAGTATGCCTAAGAGGATTAAAAGGTTTGTAGTTGCTTATGATATTTGCGTAAAGGATGATTCTTATATTGAAAAAAGAAGCTCGGTGAAGAGAAGAACGAAGGTAATGAGAGTCCTTTACGACTACGGTATCAGAACTCAGCTCAGTGTTTTTGAAGTGATGCTTGAAGGAAAGCAGTACGACCTTTTAATCGAAAGGTTTGAAAAGATTTTGAGAGAAGAGACAGATAAGATTTACATTTATCCGATAGATTCGGGGAGTGAGAGAAAAATAGTTCGTTTGGGGAAAGAAGCCGACGTCCTTGGAGACATTTTTCTGTGATATAATAGGAGTGGAAAGATCCTTGAAAGTTGAATAAGGAAAGCGTTAAATTCCTCTAATTATTAGTTTATTCTAAAAACCGGATGTATTACCCTTTGTGTTTCAATGCTTTAAAGGGTGTTTGGCGAAAACCTTTGTTGGACAATGAGTTTTAGAAGATTATAAAACACCTTCGTATTTTAAGCCCTTTGAAATCAATCTTTAAAAATCGGTGCTGTTGAAATGCCCGAAAAAGTGGACGGGATTGCGACTCAGCTTCACCCTCAACGACTGCAACGTCTTTGTTGATAGTTGAAATGCCCGAAAAAGTGGACGGGATTGCGACACTTGGATAGCATTTCAACAATGTTTTTGTTCTCACAACTTTTTGTTGAAATGCCCGAAAAAGTGGACGGGATTGCGACAAGTTAGAAAGAAACCTATATTTCCCTCTAAACCTAAGAATCTTGTTGAAATGCCCGAAAAAGTGGACGGGATTGCGACAAGCCAAGGGATCATTAATTCTGGAATATCTTTGAGTTCTTCTTGTTGAAATGCCCGAAAAAGTGGACGGGATTGCGACATTTTAATAAGGTCTGAAAGTATACGTCTGAGTTGCTTATCATAGTTGAAATGCCCGAAAAAGCGGACGGGATTGCAGCCTTAAGCCAGAAGGGTTTTGCAAATAAAGAGTGGACGGATAAGCTCGGAGAAGACGGAATACTGAAATCCGTCGGCTTCCGCCGGTCCAATTCTTCCTATCTTGAAACCGTATTCAACACCTTAGATAAAATCAAATACCTCGAATACGTTGTGATAGACGACGACAGGACAACGCCGATATGCAGGAGGCTCGGCGGAACAAAACTCCCCCGACCCTTCTGTGCAACCTACACTCCCCCAACCACTTCAACTGCCGCTCAACTGTCCGTGCAATATTCAAAAGCTTCCGTGAGGCAAAAACCGCAAGAAAGCGAAAGCCCGAAGACGTTTAGCCTGTCTCCAAAAGGTTTAACGCAAGCCCGCTGGATAGCTGGTGGAAGTTAACCGACTCTCTGGTAAAAAGAGCTGTCAATTCATAGGATTCACGGAAAAATTCTTGAGAAGGCTAAAAGACTTTGTCAGAGTAACTTTGCCGACGAATGCCCGGAATGGAGGGAAGTAAAAAAGTTGATTGAAAAGTGGAAGTTACAACAGGAAATTAAAGAACGATTCTTAAAAAGACTGGAATCCTTTGAATGGAACAGTAAGAAACAGATTAAAGCAAACTTTCCAAAGCTTTGGGAAACAGAAGAAAAATACAGATGGCATGTCGGCAAGAGGATTAGGGACGGGCATGTTTCTTCGGAAGAAGAATACATAAAGAGGATTTTTGAAACGCTCTCAGAGCATACCTCTGTGGTTATCTATGAGGCTCCAAAGTGGAAAAGTGAAGAACATTGGCATAGAATTTTTATAGCAGGAAGTGCAGTTGGATTGTTATTGTTAGCGAAAAAGGGTCAATTTTGAGTGCATTCAAGGTTGAAGAAGGCAAGTTTTCTAAATCGCTCAAAGGGTTAAAGGATGCAGGCTACAAAGCTTACAGAGGAAAAGAAAATACGCAAATTAAAGAGATTGCTAAAAGAATACTACGCAGGCTTGATAGATAGTGCTAACGGTTTTGAAACGGATGTGTTTGAAATTATTGTTTGGAGCACCTATAGAGAGGATATAGGTAAGTATGCTCATCTCCTTTCCGAAGAAGAGAAACTAAAAGTTGTGGAAGCAGACGAAATAGCCCAAAGGCTTGCTAAAGAAAAGAAAGGAACGGAAGCAGGTTTAGGATTTGAACAGATTGTAAAGGTAATCAAGCAATATCCTATTTTTAGGACTGCTAAAACTATTACCTAGCTGTAATTCTTGACCGGCTTCCTTACTTTTGTTTCAAAATTTCCACCAACTAAAAAACGCAACGTTCCTATACATTTCTTTTTTGGTCTTACTCTCAATCAAAAGCCCGCTGAAAGCGCACTTTGATGATAAAGCATATCAAAACTGCCGGCCGGAGCGGTCAAACCTCACCGATGCACGACTAAAGCGGATAGAAAAAACTTAAAATAAAAATCTCTACTGTTTGGAATACTTAAAGCCTCCAGAGGAGGCAGTCTTTAAATTTTTCTCTGTCGTAAATTCCTTTGACATCAACTATTATAGGTCTTGAGACTGAGATTCTTTTAAAGAATTCGGGTTGGAGCCTCTTGAACGGATCGTGTTTAACAGCTACGATAACAGCGTCGTATGGCTGTTCATCTTCCGGCTTATTGAGCAGTTTTATTCCGTATTCTCTTTCTACTTCTTCCGAGTCTGCAAAAGGATCATAAATAAAAGGCTTTACTCCGTATGAAACGAGTTCCTCGTATATATCAACAACCCTTGTGTTTCTTATGTCCCGTATGTTTTCTTTGAATGTAAGCCCCATTATCAGGACTTTTGAGTTAAGTACCTGCTTTCCCTCTTTTATCATTAACTTTACCGTGTTTTCTGCGACAAACTTCCCCATAGAATCGTTAATCCTTCTACCTGCCAGTATCACTTCTGGATGGTAGCCGAGTTCCTGAGCTTTGAAAGTTAGATAATAAGGGTCAACTCCTATGCAGTGTCCCCCTACCAATCCCGGTTCAAACTTAAGGAAGTTCCACTTTGTTCCCGCTGCCTCAAGCACATCTCTCGTATCTATTCCCATCTTATGGAATATCAGGGCAAGTTCATTCATAAGGGCTATGTTCAAATCCCTCTGGGTGTTTTCTATCACCTTTGCCGCTTCTGCCGTCTTTATATCGGGAGCTTCATGAACTCCCGCCTCAATAACCGAGCCGTAAACAGCCGAAAGGAGCTTCAAAGTCTCCTCATCACAACCGGCAACCACTTTTACTATTTTCTCTATTGTGTGTTTTTTGTCCCCGGGATTAACCCTTTCGGGGGAATATCCTACCTTGAACTCTTCCATATATTTTAGCCCCGATTCTTCTTGAAGAATGGGAACGCATATTTCCTCTGTGACTCCCGGATAAACGGTCGACTCGTAAACAACGGTCGTGCCCGGTTTCATTACCCTGGCAACAGTTCTCGTTGCCGCCTTTACCGGCCTTAAATCGGGGATTTTGTGTTCGTCAATAGGAGTGGGAACTGTAACTATTATGAGTTTGCACTCCGAAAGCTTTTCCGGAGACGCCGTATACTCTACTTCCCTTTCCTTTAAAACTTGGGCGTCAACCTCTCCCGTCCTGTCAAAACCTGACTTGAGTTCACTGATTCTTTTACTGTCGATGTCAAATCCCACCACATTAAACTCTTTGGCAAGAAGGACGGCAAGGGGAAGTCCTACATAACCGAGCCCTACAACTCCGATTTTTTCTCTTCCTTCCTTAAAGTCCTCGAAAGTCGGAAATATCATTCCAAAAGCTCCTCGTAGAAGTTTATTGTCTCTTTTGCGACTCTATTTATATCAAATCTTTCTGCCGTTTTTCTCGCCTCTTTCTTCATTCTTTCATTATGAAGGTTTTCTATTCCCCTCAAAATTCCTTTAAAAAGACTTTCAACATCTCCCGGCCTTACTGCTATGCCGTTGATTCCGTCCTTCAAGTAACTTTTTATTCCTCCGGTGTAAGAAGCTACAACTACTTTCTCCATAGCCATTGCTTGAAGGAGAGAACCAGCGATTCCTTCGTTAAGGGACGGAAAAACAAACAGATCTGCTGCCTTTAAAATTTCCGGAACATCCCTGCGAAATCCCAAGGTGTAAATTTTTCCCTTGAGTCCGAATTTCTCTATAAGTTCTTGAGCTTCTCGGGATTCCGTATCTCTGCCGACTAAAAGGAGGTTCGCATCCACTTTGGAATCGAAGAGCTTCTTAAAAGCCGGTATCAAAACATGGTGTCCTTTGACTTCTGAAAAATTCCCCACGTTTACAATGAGTAATTTTCCTTCCGGAATTCCAAGCTCTTTCCTCACTTTTGATTTAATGCCGGGAGAAAATCGATTAAGCTCGACGCCAGAAGGGATAAAGCGAACTTTTTTCCCCACAAAAGGCTTTCTTTTTAATAAATTCTCAATCTCCGGAGATACCGCTATAATCCCGTCAGTCCACAAGTTGTACTTGGTAAGCAGAGAAACCGTGGAAACAGGATAGGGAACTCTCCTTGAATAGACTATTACCGGTTTTCTTTTTGCAAAAGGAACTGCACTCCATACAAACCAGTGAGCTTTCGATATGTGAGTATTTACCACGTCATATTCTTCAATTATCCCGGCAAGCCTTCGGGCTTCCCTTAAACTGAACTTTTTGGTATTTGGAAAGTAACGAACTCTGATGTTCAATTTTTTTGCTCTCTTCTCAAGTTCTGTTCCGGGAAGGGCCAGTATATCAGTCTCGTGTCCCAGCTTGTTCATATAAAAAGCTAATAAAAGCGCTTGTTCAGTTCCGCCGCTCCAGCCTCTTGCAGTAGTTGCTTGTAAAATCTTCATCTTTCTATTTTCCTGAATATACAGTATTTGTCGTATTTAATTAGAACATCTTTGCGGTCATTACACCTGCCTAAAAGAAACTTCGGATTTTCTACGTCAAGTTCATCAAAATAAAAAAGTAAAGCATAGGCTTTTAACCTGTCTATGCTTTTATCTATTCCTAGGTGCTGAAAATTCTTTAAACCCACTTCTACAATGGGACGTATGTCTTTCAATTTATCCTTATGGAAAGTGCACGGACAGCTTAAAGCCACCAGGCAATAAAGAGTGCTGATAGATAAAGAATAGAAAATGCTCCACTTGAAAAATTTGCCTTTGCTGGCGGTATTTGCGACGAAAAAGGCAAGAAAGGGATACAAGTAATAAGAATATCTCGTAAATTTAAGAGACACGAAATGAAGTGGAATATAAGTAATTAAAAACATAGTTAAGAAGGAAAGCCATAAACGCTTATTTTTGATATTAAATAAAATTTCCTTTCTGAGGATTTTATAAAGACCAATCAGTAAAAAGACATTCCAAATCCAAAAGTGCTTTAGTATTATTCTTTCGTAGAAATAAAACGGTCGTGGAGTTCCTTCATTAAGGATGCCGGTAAACCTACCGAGTATCTGGTTTCCAAAGAATTCCGATAAAAACTGTGGATATCTTTGCCACATGTATAGTAGATAAGTTCCGAAAATTATTAGTCCGAAGACTAAAGCAGCTAAAGCGTATTTAAAACTTTTAAAATCCTTTGTTAGAAGTGAAGTTATTAAAACTGCTGTTACTCCCAAAAGAGAAAATGGCCCTTTAGTTAAAAGTCCGGCTCCTATCAGAAAACCTAATGCGATTCCTTTAACAAGGCTCGGTTTTTGTAGTAAGACTATTGAAGTTAAATTTACAAAAAGTAAAAAACTTTCAAACCTGACGGTGGTAGAAATTCTGATAACTTCGAAGTTAATTATAAAAGCAAGGGAAGTTAAAAGGGCTATTCTGTTGCTTTTTGATATGTCTTTGGAAATTTTGAAAAGTAAAAGGGTATCTAATATTGCAAAAATTGCAGACGGCAATCTCGCTGAAAACTCATTTACACCAAAAATTTTGAAGAAAAATGCTATAATCCAGAAAAAGAAAGGCGGTTTTTTATAGTATTCATCTATAACAAGGGAAGGAGTAAGATATTCTCCTGATTTGAGCATAGTCTTTGCTATTAACCCGTACTTTGCAGCATCTCCGCTCAAAGAAGGTTCGTAAAGTCTTGACAGGAAAAATACGGTTGAAATTAAAAAAATACCTAAAGCTATGTATTTTTCGTCAGTTTGCTCTATGCTGTTGATTAACTTTCTTAGTGGCATACCCAACCCTTTCGCCTAAATTTGCAAAGTAAATTTACCAAAGGGGAGAAAAGTTGAAAGTCCTCATAGTTCAATTAAGGCAGCTCGGAGATGTTCTCCTTTCTGCACCACTGGCAAAGGCGCTAAAGGACAGCCTCCCTTCCGTTGAAGTACATTTCTTAACATCTCCTTTAGGGAAAGAAATACTGCTCGGTAATCCGTATATAGATGAAATTCTTGTTCTAAAAGATGGAATCAAAGGAGAATTAGAAATAATTTTTAACGTTTTAAAGAATCGTTATGATGTTGTTGTCGATGTTCAGAGAACGGGTAGGTCAAAAAGAATAACATTTTTATCGGGAGCAAAGAGGCGAATAGCTTTCAGAAAAAAAGGAAATGAGCCTTTTTATAATGAACTTGTTAATTGGGAAAATAGAGACTATACCGTTTGGGAGAGACTGCTTTTGATAGAACAAATAGTTGGAAAAATCAATTATCGAGATTATTTGCCGGAAGTCTATTTTGAATTTGAAAGTGTTCAGCTTATGGAGCTTCTTTCTGATAAACCCTATGTTTTATTTGTTCCTACGGCAAGGAAGGTCGAGAAGATATGGCCTATAGAAAATGTTGCTGCTTTAATTAACTGGTTAAGGTCCAAGGATATTCTTTCCGTAGTTTGCTATGCTCCCGGAGAAGAGAAAATAATAGAAAAACTTAAATCTGAAGCCGAGTTTTATTGTCCGGAAAAGCCTTTGAGATTTTCTCAGCTTTCAGCGTTGATGAAGAATTCTTTGTTTTTTCTGGGGAATAACTCTTTTGCTTCACACCTGTCCGTTGCTTTAAAGAAAAAAACTGTTGTGATTGACAAAAAGAAATCAGGATGGTTCCCGCCTGTGGATTGGGTAGTAGAGATTCACAATAACGGAAATTTTCCGGATTTTGAGCAAGTAAAATCCGAGGTAGAAAAATTATTGAAATCTAATCCTAATTTAGTTTGAATTGGGCATCGCATAGGTGTCGATATTGGGCAAGACTTTTGTAAAGTTCGTTGTGTTTACCTTTGCCTTTTACTCTTCCGTCTTCCAGAAAAATTATTTCGTCACTATTTATTATGGTGGAGAGTCTGTGAGCTATTGCTATCATTATTCTATTTTTGAAAATAGCATCTAATGCTTCCTGAACTCTTTTTTCTGTTTCAGAGTCTAAGGCACTCGTTGCCTCGTCCAGAATAAGAACGTCGGGGTTTTTCAGGATTGCTCTTGCTATTGCAATTCTTTGCCTCTGTCCTCCGGAAAGTTGAATTCCCCCTTCACCAATAAGGGTGTTGTAGCCTTCGGGAAGGGAGATTATAAAGTCGTGGATTGCAGCTAATTTTGCGGCTTCCATTATTTCCTCGTAGGATGCTTCCGGATTTCCTACTGCTATGTTTTCAAGCAGTGTTCCTTTAAACAGGACAATTTCCTGGCTTACTACTCCGATTTTTTTCCTTAGGTCGGCTAACTTAAAGTTCCTTATATCTGAACCGTTTATTTCAATTTTACCCTCTGTTGGATCGTAGAACCTGGGTATTAAACTTACCAGAGTGCTCTTTCCGCTTCCCGTTTTACCGACAATTGCGTATTTCTTTCCTTTGGTAAATTCAAGATTTATTCCCTCCAATATGATTCTTTTTGTTCCCGGATATATAAACCTGACGTTTCTGAAGGTTATTTGTTTTATCGGTTCTTTAAGATTTTCTTTTCCGTCCTTTAGCTGATACTCATCTGGTTCATCAAGAAGTTTTTTTATCCTTTCGGCCACTGCTATTGATTGTTGTATTTTATTGTAGTTTTGTCCTAATTTCCTTATGGGTTCATAAGCCATTATTAAAGCTATTATGAAAGAAAAAAAAGCGCCCGGTGATAATTCATCATTCAGTATCTTCCTTCCGCCGTAGAAAATTAGAAATCCTACAACCAGTGCTCCTGTTAGTTCTACTATAGGCGGATATATTCCTTCGATTTTTTTGATTTTCATAAACTCTCTTACATACTTGTTGTTGTCCTCTTTAAAGAGCTTTGTGAGTTTCCTTTCCAGAAGGAAAAGTTTAATTTCTCGTATATTTTTTATGCTTTCGAAGAGATGTCCTGTTACGTTTGCAAGTCTGTCCTGCGTTCTATTTGTATATTTTTTTATTCTTTTCCCGATTTTTGAAATGATATATCCTATAAGCGGAAGGGCTGTAAAGCCGATAACGGCCAGTTTGAAATCCTGATAGAAAACAACTCCGATAAGGCCTACGGCAGTTAGCAGATTTCTCAAGAACGTTGCGATTTGGCGCGTTGTAAAATCCTGGAGTATGGCGGTATCGTTAATGATTCTGGAGATAAAGGTTCCCGGAGATTCTTTTAAAAACCTTTCTATAGAAAGCTTAATCGTTTTTTCATAAAGATCGTTTCTCAGAAGCGCTATGACTCTCTGGCCGATGTAGGACATTGTGTAATAGTTTATGAAGAAAACTATTCCCTTTAAGAATACCAGTCCGAAGAGTATAAAGGGAATTAGCCGAATCATTTTCTCATTTTTAGTTACAAAGACTGTATTAACGATTACCTTTACGAAGTATGCGAGAAATGAAGTAATTCCGGCGTTAAGTAGTAGGGTTATGATGGATAGGATAACCAGTATTTCCATTCCTTTAAGATAACTGAAAATCCACCAGGGAAACCGCTTCATTTTCTCTCCTAAAGTGCATAGATTATGGAGCGTGTTACGAACCAAAACATATTTTTCTTTTCACTAACGCTAAGGCGTTTGATTTTACAGTCTTTTCTTCTGTTCCATCCTCTTTCTGTCGTGAAGCAATATTTATAGCCTGTAGCTTTTGCAATTTCTATTAGATTGTCGTTGTAAATTCCCCATGGAAATGCAATTGAGTTTACAGATTTGCCGAGTTTTTTTTCTATTATTTCCTTTGACTCTTTCAGTTCTCTTTCCGCTTCCTCATAATTTGTTACCAGTATGCTTGTGAGTTCTGTTCCTTCTTTTACTTTTGCCCGTTCCTCTTCGGTTAAAGAACAAATTCTCCAATCCCCTTTTTTGTAGGGATGGCCTTTGCCGATTGAAGCCCTGTGAGTTAAACCGTGAGATTGAACATCTACAATATCAGAGACTGCTTTTAATTCTCCCCAGGATAAGAAGGCAGAATTATCATTCTTTAAAAATGAATTGCAGAAAGCAGTAGATGTGCTGATTCTTGTCAACTCAGCATTATACCTTATATCTTCGCTGTTTAAAATTCTTTCAGGAGAAATAAAAATAACTGCATTAAGTTCGAATTCTTTTAAAATAGGGTAAGCATAAAAGAAAAAATCGTAAAATCCATCATCGAATGTTATAAGAAATTGATCTTTAGATAACAATCTCTTTAAGATTTTAATCTGCTTTTTGAAGACTTCTGGTTTTATGCCAAAATTTGGGTTAATTCTATGGTATAGTAGGACGAGCTTAGGTTTGAAAATCATAAAGTTTTCTCCATTAAAAGTTTTTCGTAGAGTAGTAGTAGTTTATCTACATAGCTTTCAATTGAATATTTTTCTGCAATTCTTTGGGCTTTTTTAGCCATTTCTATATAAAAATTTTCATTTTTGAATAGTTTTTCAATGGCCATTGCAATTTTTTGGGGTTCTATTGGCGAAATTATACTACATTCTGAAGCGATTTCTTTCGAGGGAACGTTAGGGGAAATAATTGCCGGTAATCCTATATACATTGCCTCTAGGTGAGCTATTCCGAATCCCTCATATGAAGAGGGTAATAAAAAGATCCCGGCTTTTGTTAAGAATTTGCCTACGTTTTTCTGGTATCCTAAAAATTTAATACTATCCTTTAAGTTAAGCTCTGAAGTTAATTTTTCCAAGTTTGTTCTTTCTTTTCCTTCTCCTACAATCCAGAGATGGCTTTGATGCCATTTTTTTCGGAGAATGGCTAAAGCTTTTATCAAAATATCAATGTTCTTTTGAGGGAACAGTCTTCCCACGAAAATAAGTTTAAATCTGTCTTTACCGTTGATTTTGCTTTTCCTGTAGGGCTTAAGTTTTTCAAAGTTCACGCCGTTATATAAAATTATATTTTCTCTTTTTGAAATGTTGTGATATTTATTAACATAGTTTTTAACAGCTACTGAAACGGATATAAATGTATCAGTTCTAAAGGATAGAATTCTGTTAAAAATTCTTCTTTCAAATCTTTTTTCCTTTTTTATGTTATGTATATGCGTTACAACTTTAACCGGTAGACCAATACTTGCTATTCTTCCAAAGTAATCGCCGCTAAACTGCATAGTGTGAACGATATCTGGCCGATATTCTTGGATTAGTTTTCTTAATTTTAAAGCCGTTTTAAGCTTATATGTTTTAATATCTTTTTTTGATCTTCCCAGATTGATTACAGGCAAGCCGGACTCAAGGAATTCTCTTACCTTTTCGCCTTCTCCTGATAGGTTAACGATTTTATGGTCTATTCCTCTTTTTTTGAGTTCGACAGATATATCGAACATTAAATTTTCTATACCGCCAAACGGAAGACCGCCGAGGACGTATAGAATTTTCAATCAGACCTCCCGGCAATATATTTCTCAACTATGAGAGTCAGGGTAATTATAAGAAAGTTTAGTCGCTATGGCGGTGCGGAGTTTATGGCATACAGGTTTGTCAAGTTTTTACAAAAAGAAGGTTTTCTAGAAGAAGTGGTGTGCAGTTCTGTTGAAATTGAAAATAGGGATTCTTTCAAGTTAGTTAGGCTTCCTCGAGTCAGAGGGAACAGGTTTTTAAAAACTTATTTGTTTAATAAATTTGTCCAAAGATACTTAAGGGAGAGGGAAGGTGACGGGGTTATTAATTTTGCGTTCTCAAAGGTTGAAAACTGCCATGTTTACCGCAACGGAGGAGGAACACATCTTGGATTTTTAATTACTTCCATTAAGGGATATTCCGGGATTTCAAAAGTCCGAAAAGTTGTGTCAAGACTGTTTAATCCTATTAATTATTACAATCCTTATCTTGAGAAGAGAATATTTTTGTCCTCAAGGAGAATAATAGCAATTTCAACGAAAGTTAAGCAGGAAATTCTGAGATACTACAAGAACTGTCCGGAGGAAAAGATATCGGTTATTCCTAACAGTGTAGACCTCGAAAAATTCAAACCGATTGAACGCAGAAAGGATAAAAACCGGTTTGTTTTGGGTTTTGCTTCTTCCAATTTCCAACTGAAGGGTCTGCCGCACTTGATCAAAGCACTATCTTACTTACCTGTCCACGTTGAACTTCTGGTTGCGGGGGGAAGGAATTCCCGGAAGTATAAAAAGCTTGCCGGAAAACTTGGGGTGGCCGATAGGGTTTTTTTTCTCGGGAAGGTCAGCAATATGGTCGATTTCTACTCACAAATAGACTGCCTGGTTCACCCTTCTTTTTACGATACGTTTGCTAATGTAGTTTCCGAAGCCCTGGCAGTTCATAGGCCGGTAATCGTTTCGCTTGAAACCGGAGCAAAGGATCTTGTAGTAGAAGGAAAGAACGGTTTCATATTAAAGGCTGTAACACCTGAAGAGATAGCTTCCAAAGTGAAGTTAGCCATGAAGACGGAGTTTGACTTTTCAGTTAACCGGCTTCTGTCTGATGAAGAGGTGTTTTCCCGTTACCTTGCCGAAGCAGAGCTAAGTTTATGCCGATAATGTACCACAAAGCCATTTGAATTTCTGCGTCGGTAAAGTTGTTCTCAAAGATACCTGCAATCATGAAACCCAAGTATCCCAGGACTATGGAGTAGTTCCATAACTCTTTTGCAGAGATGTTAAGGTATATCATGTAAGCCCAAAACAGCAAGTAACCGAGTAACCCCAGAATTCCGTACTTTGTCAGGAATTTGAGGTAGATATTGTGGGCTTCTCCTGAGTGGAAGTGGACTTTTATGTTTGATTCAGAAAAGTTTTTGACTGTTGGGAAGTTTTCGGAGAAATCCCGTTTAAAGTAGTGCCAGCAAAGTTTTGAAGCCTCTTCTGTTCCCGCTCCTATGATTTTTTGAAGAAGAGAGTATTCGTTTGTATAGGCTTTTAGGTGAGATTTCCACAGGCTTAATCTGTCTAAGTTGCTGTAGTTATTTTTTGTGTTCGTGATGCTTTCAAGCCTATTTTTTAGAATAGGAAATCCGGCAATACTGGCCGTGAAAAGAGCGATTAGGGCAACGGTTCCTGCTAAAAAGTTCTTCCTGTTTCCTGACTTTATCAGTAGCAACAGCAGTACAGAAGTTGAGAAAAATAAAGTTGCCAGCCAGTAGGAACGGCTCTGTGTGAAGATGATTCCTAGAAGGGCTGTAATTGAGAAAAACAAATAGCGTTTTTTGAAAGTCTTGATGTAGAAAGTGATGAACAGGATCAAGAGAAGGTAGAAAACACCTGAGGTGGTTAGAGGGTTGTTAAGAAGTCCCACAGCCCTTGTGGGAGATGAATGAAAAGAAATAGTATGCAGGTTTAAGTGCTTTACGTTTTGTCCGGTAAAGGCTTCGAAAATAACAGCGACTACAGATATCGTTAGTGATGCTCCCAAAATATTAAGAGCTGTTCTAAGCCTGCTTTCTTCCCGAGATGAGTAAAAAGATATGAAGTACGCGAAGAGATGGTGATTGATGTCGGACTTTTTGAATAATCTGGAAATTCCTGTTACTGCGTGATGGATAAGCTCCGGAATGGCAATGGGGAGTATGGGTTTTAGTGGAACTGTCTTTAACTTCTCTCGGCTAAACAGGAGAGAAAGGATAAGTCCGATTCCTCCAACGGCAACTGCTATGTTATCTCCGGCTATTGACAGGGGAATTGTAAGTGCAAGCAAGTAAAAAGAAAGAATGACGGCTTTTTCTCCTAAGTTCCGGAGTTTTTCAGACATTCAGTTTCTCCTTGAGAGCCTTAACGTTTAAATAAGGATTTCCGTTTTCGAATGCTGCCCTTACTACAGCCACACCGGCCGGTCTGCAACTTATTACGGGTTCAATATTTTCTTTACTTATTCCGCCGATTGCTACTATCGGGATTTTTGATTCTTTTACCGCACTACACAGAGCTTCGATCCCCGTAACAGGGTCCGGATTTTCCTTCGTTGTCGTGGGGAAAATTGGCCCAAATCCCAGGTAGTCGGTGATTCCTTTCTTGTTGGCCTCCCGCACCTGATTGATGTTGTGGGTGGACAGACCGACTATGAACTCTTCTCCTACCAGTTTCCTAATTACCTCGACAGGGAGGTCTTCCTGTCCCACGTGGACGCCGTCTGCTTTTACTGCCAGTGCAAGGTCAAGCCTGTCGTTTACTATAAACGGAATGTTGTAGCGTCTTGTAATCTCTCTAACCAAAAGAGCTTCCTGATACATCTCCTTTGTAGTTTTTTTCTTCGCCCTGTACTGAACAACAGTAGCACCGCCGAGGATTGCCTTTTCTACGGCTTCACAGATGTTGGAGGAGTCTAAAAATCTTTCATCCGTGATTACGTAGAGGGAAAGGTCTATGGAGTTTTTTTTATTCATTTTATTTATTCTCCACGGGTAGTAATGGTAGGGCCGAGGGGTTTCGAACCCCTGACCTCCACCGCGTCAAGGTGGCGCTCTCCCACTGAGCTACGGCCCTACTGGACGGTCAATAATATATCCTTACCTTAGGAAATTTCAAGCCTGGGCTGCGAGTTCTTTCTCAAGCTTTGCAACCGCAGATGCTATTCTGGACTGCCTTCTGGCCGCTTCGTTCTTGTGAATGGCTCCCCTTGCAGCAGCCCTTTGAATCCACTTCATAGCAACTTTAAGCTGTTCTTTTGCAAGCTCAAGGTTCTTTTCTTCAACAGCTTTAAGAACTTTCTTGGCTTCTGTTTTCATCCTTCTTACGTAATATCTGTTCCTTTCCCTTCTCTTTATGTTCTGGCGAAGCCTCTTCTTAGCAGATTTCGTATTGGGCATTGCCTTCCTCCGCTTCTTTCCGGTTTTGCGCTGGTGAAGTTTATAGCAATGGCAGTTAAAAGGCAAGGGGTACCGCTTCGGATATAATTACCGAAAATTGCCGGAGGATAGTATGTACGTAGAAGTAGGGGAAAAGGCTCCCGACTTCTGCCTTCCTGACGATAGCGGAAAGGAGATTTGCCTGAAAGACTTAAAAGGCAAGTGGGTGGTTCTTTACTTCTATCCTAAGGATAATACTCCCGGATGCACCAAAGAAGCTCAAGATTTTTCGGAAAAACTTGAAGAATTTGAAAAGCTCGGAGCTGTTGTTCTCGGGGTAAGTCCCGATTCCGTCGAAAGCCACAGGAAGTTTAAGGAGAAAAGGGGATTGAAAGTTACGCTTCTCAGCGATGTAAATAAGGAAATAGTTCAGAATTACGGCGTTTGGCAGAAAAAGAAGATGTGCGGGAGAGAATATTTTGGGGTTGTTAGAACAACCTACCTCATAGATCCGCAGGGAAACGTTGTTCACGTTTGGAAAAGGGTAAGGGTTAAAGGTCATGTTGATAAAGTCTTGGAGAAGATCAAGGAACTATCCGGGGTAGATCAATGAACAGCAGGATCAGAAATCTTAAGGCCTATCCCATGGATAGGCTTGTAAGGGCAAAGGAGGAAATAAAGAGGAAAGGTTTGAAGCTCTTTGATTTTGGAACGGGGGATCCCAAAGAGCCGACCGACGAGAGAATAAGGAAAGCTCTTGTAGAGGCAGTTCCCAGAGTAAGTCAGTACCCGACAGTTAAAGGTAGAAAGGAGCTTCGTGAGGCAATAGCAAAATGGTTAAAAGGGCGTTTCGGAGTTTCTCTGAATCCGGAAACGGAGATTATTCCGACTGCCGGGTCAAAAGAAGCGATATTCCATTTTCCCCTGGTTTTCATAGACACGGATTCTGAAAAGAGGAAAGTTATCTTCGGAACGCCGGCCTATCCGGTTTATGAAAGGGGAACCCTTTTTGCCGGTGGAGAGCCTGTCTCCGTCGAACTTAAATATGAAGACAGGTTTCTCCTGAGGCTTGACAGGCTTCCGAAATCCCTCCTTGAGGAAACGGCAATCGTTTGGATTAACTATCCCCACAACCCTACCGGTGCGGTTGCTCCCCTCTCCTACCTTGAAGAGGTTTACGGGATATGCAGGGAAAATGGGATAATCCTGTGTTCCGATGAGTGTTACACGGAAATTTACTTTGAAACTCCTCCTCACTCGATTCTTGAAGTGGGGAAAGAAGGAGCTGTTGCTTTCCATTCCCTCTCTAAAAGAAGCGGGATGACCGGTTACCGTTCGGGTTTTGTTGCCGGTGACGAAAAGGTAGTTTCCGAATACTTAAAGTACCGCTCCTCTTTCGGCGTTGCCTCTCAGGAATTTGTCCAGAAAGCTGCCGAGGTGGCCTGGTCGGACGAAAAGCATGTTGAGGAGAGAAGGAGGATTTTTAAGGAAAAGAAAGAGATTTTTGAAGAATTCTTTAAAGAGATAGGCCTTGAGCACCTTCCTGTGGAGGCTACTTTTTACTTCTGGGTAAAGCTTCCGTCCGGTATTAGCTCCGAAGCATACGCTCTTCACCTGTTAAAATACGGCATAGTTATTTCTCCCGGAGAGTTTTTCGGAAAAGGCGGAGAGGGCTTTTTCAGGATTGCTTTAGTTCCCACCGTCGAGGAATGTAAGGAAGCGGTTAAGGTGTGGAAGAAAGCTCACGAAGAGTTTATGGAGAAAGCAGGTTGAGAATAAGGAATAGCAAGAAGGGGCTGATATCGGATATAAACCTTTCTCCCATTCTTGATCTGTCCTTGATGCTTGTCATATTCCTTGCTGTTACTACCGAATTTATTTCGGGAGGAGAGATAAAAGTTCAGGTTCCGAAGGGGGGAGCTGCCGTTCAGGCTTCAAGTGAAATTGTGAAAGTGGTAGTCGATAAGCGGGGGAAGTTTTACTACGGAGGAAAGGTTTACAGCGATCCCCTAGAGCTTGTCAGGGCCCTTCCCAAGGAGAAGAGGGTTTTTGTAAAAGCAGATAGGGAAACACCTTACGTTTACGTGTTTACGCTTCTTGATACTCTGAGGAAGTGCGGGATAAAGAGAGTTTCCCTCGTGGGGCAAAGGGTTGAGTAAATGTAGGGTGGTTACGAGGAGTGAAGAGGAAACGGTTAGGCTCGGCAGGCTTATCGCTTCACATCTTCCCCCCGGCAGTTTTCTTCTCTTGTCCGGAGAGCTTGGTTGCGGGAAAACCGTTCTGGTAAGGGGAGTCGCAGAGGCCCTCGGAATTCCTCCGGATGAGATTTCTTCTCCGTCTTTTAACATTGTTCACGAGTACGATAATCTTGTTCACGTTGATCTGTACAGGCTTGAGGCTTTGGAGCAGCTTGAGGATCTCGGTTTTGAGGATTTCCTTACGGATGAAAGGATAAAAGTTGTTGAATGGGGAAAGCCTTTAAAGGAGATTGTTGAGAATTTCGTGGAGGTTGAGTGCAGGGACAGGGGCGGAGAGAGGGAATTTACGATTTGCGACCCAAAGGGTAAAATCTGCCGGCTTCTAAAAACAGAGTTCGGAGGTACAGATGTCGAGAATAGTTGATGTAAGGGCAAGGGAGATTCTTGATTCCAGGGGAAACCCCACCGTTGAAGTTGAGGTTACCCTTGAAAGCGGTGTTGTTGCAAGGGCTGCGGTGCCCAGCGGAGCTTCCACGGGCGAGAAAGAAGCCCTTGAGCTGAGGGACAAGGATCCGAAGCGCTACATGGGGAAGGGAGTTTTGAAGGCCGTTAAGAACGTGAACGAAGTCATAGCTCCCGCCCTCATAGGCGTTGAGTCGACGGATCAGGTAAACGTTGACAGGCTTATGCTGGAGCTTGACGGAACGGCGAACAAGAGTAACCTCGGGGCAAACGCAATTCTCGGCGTTTCAATGGCCGTTTGCAGGGCTTCGGCCGAGGAGCTCGGACTTCCCCTTTTCCGCTACATAGGCGGTGCAAATGCGAAAGAGCTTCCCGTCCCGATGATGAACATCCTCAACGGCGGGGTTCACGCGGACAACAACGTTGACCTTCAGGAATTCATGATAATGCCTGTCGGAGGAGAGAGCTTCTCCGAATCCCTCAGAATAGGAGTTGAGGTCTACCACACCCTGAAGAAAGTTCTTAAGAGAATGGGGCACTCCACAAACGTGGGAGATGAGGGAGGTTTCGCTCCCAACCTTGCTTCCAACGAAGAAGCCCTTCAGGTAATAATGAGAGCGATAGAAGAAGCAGGCTACGTTCCCGGGGAGGATGTTCTCCTGGCTATTGATGCGGCATCCTCTGAGTTTTACAAGGGAGACGGCATTTACGAGCTTTCCGGTGAAGGGAAAAAGTTAAACAGAGAGGAGCTTGTGGACTTCTACAGGGGACTTGTCGAGAAGTATCCGATTATCTCCATTGAGGACGGAATGGCCGAAGATGACCATGAGGGGTGGAAGCTACTGACTGCAGCCCTCGGGGATAAGGTTCAGCTGGTCGGAGACGACGTTTTCTGTACAAACACGGAACTTCTCCGGATAGGGATAAAGGAAGGATTTGCCAACTCCATCCTTATAAAGCTCAACCAGATCGGAACGGTAACGGAGACGCTTGAAGCCATAGAAATGGCGAAGAGGGCAAGCTATACTGCTGTTATCTCTCACCGGTCCGGAGAGACGGAAGATACGTTCATTGCCGACCTGGCCGTTGCCGTTAACAGCGGTCAGATAAAGACCGGCGCTCCTGCAAGGAGTGAAAGAAACGCCAAATATAATCAGCTTCTGAGGATAGAGGAGCTTCTCAACGGTTCTGCCCTTTTCCGCGGAGCAGAAGTCTTCTACAACCTGGAGTATTAAGCCGAAAGCCGAGCCCCCTCCGGGGGCTTTTCTTTTCCCGGGAATTCCCCCGGCGCCGTTGCACCTTCCGGTTTCCTTTTCTAAGTTTTCCCTGACCGACTCCGGAGGTAAACCCGTGGGAGCTGTTGAAGACCGTTACCGAGAAACAATCGTTAAACTCTTTTCGGTCATCAGTTCGGGATGAACTTCTTTCACCTTTATATCTTAATAGTTTCGGCAATAGCTTTTGGTTATGTCCTGGCAGGATTGCTTGTGGAAACCGGAGTCGCCAACTGGCTGGGGCTGAAAAGTTTAAAGCTTTCCCGCTTCGGGATTCATCCCCTTTTAACGAACGTTCCCGTGATTTACCTTGTTTCCCCCCGGGCAGCTCACATAGCGGCGTCGAAGCTCTTAAAGGAAGGCAAAATTGAGCCGATGGATCTCTACCTTGCCATACTGGCGTCGAATTTCCCTATGAGGCTGATGTTCCTGTACCGCTACTACTTCCCCGTGCTTTTCCCGCTTATAGGTTTCCTCGCCGTCTATTACGGGCTTTTGAGGCTTGCCTTTGATGCCCTTGTCCTGATGGCGGTTACCGTTTACGGCAGGTTGAGATATCGGGAAGTTGAGAAAACCCGGGCGGATTACGGGAATGTTGCCCTCAGGTTTGAACTTTCAGTCCTGGCAGCCGCAGTATGGAAGGGATTAAAGGAAGCCGTTTCATTTACTCTCAAGTTTACCCCTCTCTTCCTCCTGGTGGTTTTTCTCATAAAGGCGGGTGTAATGGAGTGGCTTACTAAGGTGCTTAAGCCTTACCTGGGAGGCCTCGGCTTTAACTCTCTGGAGATAACCTACATAACTACGGCGGCGATAAGTCCTCCCGTGGCTTACGGCTTAATAAACGTTATGGTTAAAGAGGGGATTCCGGTTTCTGACATTTTGGGAACGATGGCCGTCGGAAACGCGATGTTTTCTCTCCTGAGAAGCTGGTGGGCGTATCTCCTTCCCTACTACTTGGGTCTTTATCCCTTGAGGGTTGTTGCAGTTCTCCTGCTGCTCCAGGCCGGGTTTCCGATAGTTTACAATCTTACGGTGGGAGTTTTACTCGTTAAGTTCTTTTAGGAGAGGGAATTGGAAAGGGACTTGAAAAGCGTTCTTTCCTTTCTCGCAGACTTCATTGATAGAAATGAGGAAACCGTCGTGCTGGTAGAGGGGAAAAGGGATAAAGCTGCCCTTGAAAGGTTCGGTATTGAAAGGGTCGTGGAGCTTAAAGGTAAGCGGTACCACGATGTTGCGGAAGAGCTTGCCGAAAGTTACTCTGTTGTTGTCCTGCTTACAGATTTTGATCCGGAGGGAGAGGAGATCTTTAGGAAGCTTTCCAGAGTTCTTTCGAGCTACGGCCTTAAGGTTGACTCTTCCGTGAGGGAGGCGTTGAGGGAAACGGGGATTAAGTTTGTCGAGAAAATTCCCTATGAAGTTTTGAGGAGGAGAAATGGAGGAGTTTGAGCTTCCAAACAGGGAAGAGGAAAAGAGGCTGGAGGAGGGAATATTTGAAGCTCTCCGTAGGTTTAACAAGCCCCTTAAGGCGAGGGAGATAGCCAAGTATCTGGGAATACCGGCCGAAGAGAGGCAGAGGCTTAGGGAGAAGCTTAAGGAGCTTGCGAAGAAGGGGAAGCTCGTTAAGCTGAAGGGAGCGAAGTATGCCCTTCCGGAAAAGCTTAACCTGATAGTCGGGAAGCTCTGCGTTTACAGAGAGGGATTCGGTTTTGTCGATCCCGTAGAGGGCGGGAAAGGAGTTTTCGTCCCCGGAAGGAGTATGGCCGGTGCAATGAACGGGGATATCGTTGCGGTTGAAGTGGTGAAGGAAGGAAGGGATGGAAGGAGAGAGGGGAAAATCGTTTCAATTATTGAGAGGGCGGTAAAGAAGGTTGTCGGAAGGGTTGAGAAGCACAAAAGGCACTGTTTTGTGGTACCCGAAGATAAGAGGATACGCTACGACATTATCCTGTCTCCGGAAGATTGTGAAAACGTAGAGGAAGGGGACTACGTTGTAGTTGAAATAATTTCCTACCCTTCGGAAACGAGGGGCCCCGTAGGAAAACTTGTTGAAAACCTCGGGAAAACAGGGCCGAAGCTCGATATAGAGCTGATAATAAGGAAGTACGACCTGCCGACGGAATTTCCGAAAGAAGTCCTTGAAGAGGCTGAAAATATACCTTTGGAAGTTTCGGAAGAGGAAATTGAAGGAAGGGTAGACCTGAGGGGACAGCTATGCTTTACGATAGACGGTGAGAACGCGAGGGATTTTGACGATGCCGTAGCGATTGAGAGGCTTCCGAACGGAAACTTCAAGCTTTTTGTTCACATCGCAGACGTTTCCCACTACGTTAAGCCCGGCAGTGCCCTCGACAGGGAAGCCTACAAGAGGGGCACGAGTGTTTACTTTCCCGACCGCTGCATTCCGATGCTTCCGGAGAGGCTTTCTAACGGCATCTGTTCCCTTAACCCCGACGTTGACAGGCTTACCTTCACCTGCGAAATGGAGATAAACAAAAAGGGATTTGTCGTTGACTACAAAATCTACGAAAGCGTCATTCACAGTAAGGCCAGACTTACCTACACTATAGCCCAGAGAATAATAGACGGAGATCCGGAAGCAGTTGAAAAGTTCCCTCACGTTGTTGATTCTCTCAAGGAGATGTATGAGCTTGCCCAAATTCTTCACAAAAAACGCTATAAGAGGGGATCTCTGGACTTTGACCTTCCCGAACCGGTTGTCGTTTTAAACGCAGAAGGAGAACCGATAGACATCTACAAGGCGGAAAGGCTTTGGAGCCACAGGCTCATCGAGGAGTTCATGATTGTTGCAAATGAAACCGTTGCGGAGTATATGTTCTGGACGGATTATCCCAGCATTTACAGGGTTCACGAATCTCCCGACAGGGATAAGCTTCACGAATTCTTAAACTTTGTCCGTTCCCTCGGTATAAGGGTGCCTTCTGTTAAAAATGACATTCAGCCCAAACTTCTTCAGAAAATCCTCGAGCAGGTTGAAGGAAAACCGGAGGAGAAACTGATTAATTACCTGATGCTGAGGACAATGGCAAGGGCTAAGTATTCTCCCGACAATATCGGCCACTTCGGGCTTGCTTCTACTCACTACACTCACTTTACCTCCCCTATAAGGCGGTATGCCGACCTTCAGCTCCACAGGCTTATAAAAATGGCGCAGAAAGGGCTTTTCACTCCGGAGTCTATTCCGGCGTGGGAGGAGAAGCTCGAGATCATCTGCAAACACGTTACCGAAAGGTCTATACTCGCCGATGAAGCCGAAAGGGATGTAATAGAGCTGAAGAAGCTCCAGTATGCTATGAACCACGTGGGTGAGGTATTTGAGGCTATAGTTACCGGCGTTTCGGAACAGGGACTATACGTTGAAACGGTAGAACAGGTGATTCCCGGATTTGTTCACGTTACAAATTTGAAAAATGACTACTACATATGTGTTCCGAAACAGTACTGCCTTGTGGGAGAAAAGACGGGGACAGTTTTCAGGATAGGGGATAGAGTTCTGGTGAGGCTTCTTTCTGTCGATATCGAGAACAGAAAGGCCGATTTTGAAGTTGTTAAAAAGTTAAAGGCGAGAAAAGAGTGAAGGCCGGAATTTTGTACGATGAAATTTTTCTGAAGCACGATCTTCCCGGGCATCCCGAAAACGCCTTGAGGCTGAAATATTTCCTGCGGTCGATGAGCGAATATCCTGTAAAAGTTGTAAAGCCCGGACCCGTAAGTTACGACATCTTAAGAGCTGTTCACGATGAAACTTACATAGAAGAAGTAAAAATTTCCTGCCGTGAAAATGCCCCAGGCTTCTTCGACCCCGATACCTACTATAACGCTTATACCTTTGACGCAGCGGTTATGGCGGCCGGTGCCTGTGAGCTGGGGGTTGAGCTGCTTCTCTCCGGAGAATTTGAGGCCGTTTTCTGTGCAGTCCGTCCTCCGGGGCACCATGCCGAGAGGAACAGGGCTATGGGATTCTGTATATTTAACAACGCGGCCGTTGCCGCCGTAAAAGCGCTGAATTCGGGGGTTAGAAAGGTTTTCATAGCCGATTTTGACGCCCACCACGGAAACGGCACCCAGCACATCTTTGAAAGCGACGATAGGGTCTTTTACTTCTCCACACACCAGTATCCGTTTTACCCCGGGACTGGAGGAATTTCCGAGAACAGCGACCACGTTCTGAACATTCCCCTTCCCGAAGGTTCCGGGGATGCTGAAATAAAGAAAGCTTACGGTCGGACGTTCAAGGAAGCTTTCGAAAGCTTTTCTCCCGAGATTCTCATTGTTTCCGCCGGTTACGACCTCCACGCCGACGATCCCCTGACGGGGCTTGAGGTGAGCGATGAGGGAGTAAGGTTTGTCGTTTCGACCCTTGTTAGGAGTGCAAAAGAGGCGGGAATACCGATTCTCTTCACTCTCGAAGGCGGTTACAACCTTTACGCCCTTGAAAGGTGCGGGAGGATAACCTTTGAGGAGATGGTGAAAAACTGATTGATGGAATTTGCTAAAATTGAAAAAACAGGTCTTTTAAAACTGAATACGGAATGCCTGTCTTTCGGGTACTTTTAGTCTATTCTAAAACTCCGATTAAAGAAGCCTTGTGTAACAACGGCTTGAGAGCTGTTTGCCCCGACTTGAAATGCCCGAAAAAGTGGACGGGATTGCGACTAATTGAGCTTTGCGACTTCTTCCGAAATAGTCCCTTGTCCCTTGAAATGCCCGAAAAAGTGGACGGGATTGCGACTCTTCTTCCTCTTCCTCCTCTTCTTCCTCGTCAAATTCCTCCTCTTGAAATGCCCGAAAAAGTGGACGGGATTGCGACTAAATCCTTATGAGATCATTAAGAATTCTACGAAGTTGTTTAGCTTGAAATGCCCGAAAAAGTGGACGGGATTGCGACTCTTCTTCCTCTTCCTCCTCTTCTTCCTCGTCAAATTCCTCCTCTTGAAATGCCCGAAAAAGTGGACGGGATTGCGACTACTCTACCCTGAGCGCAGGGCGTCTGCTGACTGTGAAACATACTCTTGAAATGCCCGAAAAAGTGGACGGGATTGCGACAGGAGGGAGAAGATGGAGTTTCAGTCTCTTCCTCTTCTACCTCTTCTTGAAATGCCCGAAAAAGTGGACGGGATTGCGACCCGGCAGAACAACCCACCCCAGTAGGGATAGGGGTGGTAACGCCCATCTTGAAATGCCCGAAAAAGCGGACGGGATTGCGACACTTCAGCTCGTCACCCCTCTGTTTCCAGTAGTCCCCCAGACTTGAAATGCCCGGAAAAGCGGACGGGATTGCAGCCTTAAGCCAGAAGGGTTTTACAAATAAAGAGTGGACGGATAAGCTCGGAGAAGACGGAATACTGAAATCCGTCGGCTTTCGCCAGTCCAATCCTTCCTATCTTGAAACCGTATTCAGAACGAACACCTTAGATAAAATCAAATACCTCAAATACGTTGCGATAGACGACAACGCCGATATGCAGGGGGCTCGACGGAGCAAAACTCTCCCGACCCTTCTGTGCAACCTACACTCCCCTAACCACTTCAACTGCCGTTCAATATTCAGAAGCTCCCGTGAGGCAAAAACCGCAGGAAAGCGAAAACCAAAGGGCATTCCGCCACTTCCCGAAGGATTTAACGCAAGCCCG
>Ga0256836_1000128_pt1 | contig 45221 bp, 49 predicted proteins | sample 4561380metaG_FD_185974 | JGI IMG/M metagenome (GOLD analysis project Ga0256836, IMG submission 185974) | Hydrothermal vent microbial communities from Guaymas Basin, Mexico - 4561-380 | ecosystem: Environmental > Aquatic > Marine > Hydrothermal vents | place: Mexico: Guaymas Basin | collected...
TGTAGAGTTTGCTTATAAATTTGATGAAGGACCAATTGCCTTTAGATATCCAAGAGGAGCGTTTAAATTGGAAGATGGAATTTTTAAAGCAAAAGATTTTGAATTTGCTAAAGCAGAGCTTTTAATTGATAGTGATGAAATTATGTTAATTGGATATGGAAATGGAGTAGGTAAAGCTTATAAAGTTTTAAAAGGGCTTGAAGAAAAGGGAATAAAAGCTGGGTTATTGGATTTAAGATTCGTTAAACCTTTTGATAAAGAACTTTTAAAAAGACTTAAGGCAAAAAAATGGTATGTAATAAGTGATAATGCAAAAGAGGGTGGGATAGCTGAAATGTTAAGCGATTTTGTAAATGAAGAAGGTTTGAATGTGAAAATTAGAAGTTTTGAATATCCAGATAAATTTATTCCTCATGGGAGCGTTGAGGAAGTTGAAAAATTTTTAAAAGTAGATATAAATAGCATAATCGAAGCGATTGAGAATGAAAATAGGGTTTAAAAGTGATATTCATCTTGATTTTTGGATAAAAGATTTAAGTGAGATTGATGAATTTATAAAAGATGTTTTAAACCCTCAAGTTTCAGATGTTTTAATTTTGGCTGGAGATATAGGACATTATAACGAGCAAAATGTTGTTTTGATTGAAAAACTTTCGAAATATTCTAAAATTTTTTTAACTTATGGAAATCACGATTTGTATTTATTACCTGATGAAAAGCTAAAATATTCCAATTCTTTTAAAAGATTGGACGATTTTAAAAGTATGGTTTCTAAAATAGAGGGAGTTTATTTTTTTGATGGAGATTTAATAGAGATTGATGGAGTAAATTTTTTAGGAAGTGCTGGATGGTATGATTTTTCTTTGGGGTTGAAACATGGATATTCATTAAATTATATGAGAGAAAATTGGGAAATTATAATGAATGATTCAAGGATGATTTTTCCAAAAATAGATCCGGTCAATTTTTCTTTTTCTCATAAAGAAAAATTAAGAGCAAATATTCAAAAAGCCGATATCGTTTTTACTCACGTAGCACCAGTTTATATTAGTTGTCATAATGATTTAATTTTAGATAGTTTTTATAGCTTTTATGGATATGATTTGTTAGAAGAAAATGTTAAATATTGGATTTTTGGTCATTGTCATAAACCGATGGATTTTTATGAAGATATAGTAAGATTTATTTCTTCTCCTCTTGGTTATCCTCATATAAGAACCGGTAAAAAAGGAATAAACTACTTAAATTTAAAAGGGTTATAATTTTTGGAAATTAAAATTTGCTTAAACAAATTTTATGAAAAGGCGATTTTATTAAAATTGCTAAAATTTATGGAAAGATTCTCTAGCAAAGTGGTATAATTAAGATTAAAAAGGAGGGGGATATGATAAATTTTGAAGATTTAATAAAAATAGGGATAGGTAGTGCTCTTTTGGCAAAAGAGAAATTGGAAGAATTTATTGAAGAAGCAAAAAAAAGGGGAGAACTTAGCGAAAGTGAAGCGACTAAGCTGATTGAAGAGTTAAAAAAAGAATCGGAAAAAAAATTAACTGAACTTAAAAATCTAATCAAAGAAGAAGTAAAAAAAGAGTTAGATGAGCTTGGTGTTGCTACTAAGAAAGATATTGAAGAGTTAAAAAAAGAAATTGCCGAAATTAAAAAATTTTTAAATGAAAAATAGTTTTTACGAATTAAAGCGTACAAAAGAAATTATTTTTATTTTAGCTAAATATGGGTTTGGAGATATTATTGAATCTTTAGGAATACCCGTCCCTTTTAAAAGAGAAGTTAATCTCTCAAGAAGCGAAAGAATAAGAAAAGCGATTGAAGAATTAGGTCCTACTTTTATAAAATTGGCTCAAGTTTTATCTTTAAGGCCTGATTTGATTCCTCTTGAATTGGCAAAGGAATTCGAAAAACTTCAAGATAATGTAACTCCTCTTCCATTTAGCGAAATGGAAAAGGTGTTAAAAGAAGAGTTTGGGGATTATAAAAAGATCTTTGTTGAAGATTTTGAGCTTTTGGCAAGTGCATCAATAGGGCAGGTTTATAAAACGAAATTAAATTCAAAAGATGAAGTTGCCGTTAAAATTTTAAAACCAGATATTGAAGAGAAAATTTTTGTGGATATTACGATAATTCAAAAATTTGCAAAATTGTTTAGAGATAGATTTTTAATTTATGGAATTGATTTGGTAAAAATTGTAGATGAGTTTGCAAAAAGTATAAAAAAAGAGCTTGATTATAATATTGAAGCTTTGAATCTTAAAAGATTTAGGGCTAATTTTAAAGATAACCCAAATATAAAAGTTCCAAAGCTTTATTCGAAATATTCGACAAAACGCGTATTAACTATGGAATTCATAAGAGGAATTAAAATTAGCGATATTAAAAAGCTGAAAGAAAAGGGTTATGATTTAAAGGAAATTACAAAAAAAGGTTTTGAATTAGTATTTGAGCAAATATTTATCCATCGTTTTTTTCATGCAGATCCTCATCCCGGCAATTTAATGATTAGTGATGGCAAAATCGTATTTTTGGATTTTGGAATAATGGGAAGATTAAGTGAGGAAGATAAAAAATACTTTGTTGAAATGATTTATTATGTTATAAGAAACGAGGAAGAAAAAGCAGCTCTTTATGTGTTAAAACTCTCAAAAGTGGAAGGTGAAGTTGATATTGGCGCTTTTAAGAAAGAGATGGCTGATATTATTTCAACTTATTTTTATTCTTCCTTAAAACAAGTTGAACTTAGAAGTTTAATTGATGATATGTTAAAGGTAATGAGCAGATACAAAATCTATTTTAAAGAAGATAATTATCTTTTAGCAAAAGCTCTTGTTACTATGGAAGGCGTTGGTAAAATGTTATACCCAGATTTTAACGCCGCAGAAGAGATAAGACCTTTTATTTTAAAATTGTATAAAAGCGAATTTTCTTTGTTTTCCATTTTAAAAAAATCTCAAGAATTTAATAAAAATTTGACGGAGTTCATGATTAATTTTACGGCAAATATGAATGAAATAATCTCTAAAATAAAAAATGGAAATTTAAAAATAGAATTTGAGCATGTTGGTCTTGAGGATTTTGAAAATACTATAGAAAATTCTTTTAATAGACTTTCAACTTCTATTGTAATAGCTTCTATTTTGATAGGTTCATCCATGCTTCTTAGCTCTAAAATCCCTCCTACGATAAACGATATATCTTTACTTGGAATTGCTGGATATGTTTTTGCGTTTATTTTAGGAGTGATTTTGTTAATAACTATATTAAGGAAGAGGTAATGGTGTTTAAAAATTTAAAAAAGAGGGTTAGTTATTTTAAGGTTGTTAAAGAAGAGTTGTATTTGGTAGATGAGGTAAATAGGGTATTAAAATTTGATAAAGATTTGCTTTTGATTGGAGGATTTAAGTTAAAGTTTAATAATAATAAACCGACTGAAAAATGCGTAAAAATGGATAAAAACGCAAAATTGTTGGCTGTTGCTTCTAATAATTTAATTGGGGTTTGGGATTTAAAAAGTAAGAAATTTTTAGGTTCTTTTCAAAGAAAAGACGATATATTATCTATTTCTTTGGATGAAGAATATTTAGTTAGTGGAGGGGTAAGTGGAGAAATTAAACTTTATAATTTGGAAATAAAAAAAGAGATTGGAACTATTATAAAACATAAGGATTTTGTTACAGATTTGGAAATTGAAAGCGAAATTAATGAAGTATATGGAGGATGTTACGATAAGGCGGTGGTATTTTGCGACTTGATTACTTATAGAAAAAAAGAGCGTTATTTACATATAAAGCCTGTTAGAAAAATAGAAAAAAAGGAAACCTTAATTACGGCTGATCAAATTTCAGACATTCTTAAATGGGACGTTGTTAAAACAGAATCTAAAGATAGAGTTGATTTTTATAAAGAATTTAGAGATTTTTGGATAGATGATAATTTTTTGGTAATTCTTATGAATTCAAAGGTTGCTATTTACGATTTGGAAAAAGAAGTTATTTTAAATGATAACTTTTTAGAAATTAACGAGGGAGATAAAATAGTCGTTTTTGGTAGGTTTATGTTAATTTCCGATATTAAGGGAGTATTGTATAAATTTGATTTGTTTGAAGATGAAGAAAAGCTTTTAGATTTAATTTTAAAAGAGGATTTTAAAAGAGCGTATGAGTTAGTTGATAAAAATCCTTTTTTAAAAAGAACGCTTGCGTTTGAAAAATTAGAAAAATTAGTAGAAGCTATGATAAAAAGAGCTAAAGCTTATTTTGAAACCGATAAAGAAAAAGCAATAGAAATTTTACAAAAGTTATTGGTCGTTCCTCATTTAAGGGGACAAATTGAAAATATAATTAGAGATTTTGAAAACATAGTTAAATTTAAATTTGCAATAAAAAGCGGAAATTATGCTCTTGCTTATCAATTGGCAAATCAGTTTCCATTGTTAAAAGAAACAAAATATTATGAATTGCTTGAGAAAAAATGGCAAATAACGTTTGAAAAGGCATTGAAACTTATAAAAGAAGGAAAAATAAGTGAGGCAAAAGAATTGCTTGAACCTTTTATGGCGGTTCCTACAAAGCTTCCTTTGATTGAATTTGCTTTAAAAAAAGCAAATATTCTCTTTTTAATGAAGGAAAAATTGGCAAAAAGAGATTTTAAAGGATTTTTTGATTTGGTAAAACTTCATCCGGAACTTAAAGATACGATTGAATATCAAAAAGTTTTGGAATATGGTAAAAGACTTTTAGAAAAAGCGGAGGAGCTATTTGAAAAAGAAGAGTTTGAAAAGGCAAAAAGGGCTTTGAATATCCTTTTGGATTTTCCAGATTATGCTCCTAAAGCTCAGAAACTTCTTAAAAAAATTGAAATAGCTCTAGAATTTCAAAGAGTATTGGCTAATAAAGATTATGAAAAAGCGTATGAATTAATAGAACTTTATCCGTTTTTAAAAAGATTGCCAAGTTATAAAGAATTTATGAAAAAAATTCATAATGCGTTTAAAGAAGCTGAAAAATTTATGAGCGAAAATAAGAAAGCAGATGCTATTAATACTTTAAAAGAGTTTCAAAATAGATTTACAATGGGAAGAATAGGTCAGATTATTTAAGTTCTCCCCATCTTTTTGCAAAAGATATACCTACTTTTAGTGGAACTTTTAATTTAAACGCTTTTTCCATTATTTCTTTATAGTAATTTGCTTCTTCTTTATTTTCTATTTCAAAAATTAATTCGTCGTGAATTTGAAGAATCATTTTTGAATTTGGAAAATTATTTTTTATATCAATCATTGCTTTTTTAATAATATCTGCCGCACTTCCTTGAAAAACAGTATTTACCGCTTCTCTTTCGTATGAAGCTAAAGTTTTTTGGTTTGCGCTTAAAAAGTTAAAAAATCTTCTTCTTTTTAAAAGAGTTTCTACGTATCCGTTTGCTTTTGCTTCTTCTTTAATTTTTTCTAAATAATTTTTTACCGTTGGGAAAGAATCAAAATATTTTTTTATAAACTCTTTTGCTTCTTTTAAAGAAACTCCTATTGTCTCGCTTAATTTTTTAGGTCCCATTCCATAAATTAATCCAAAGTTTATTGATTTTGCAACGCTTCTGCTAACTCCTATAATATCGGCTGTTTTTTGATGAATGTCTTCATTGTTTAAAAATGCTTCAATTAATTTTTCATCTTCACTAAAATGAGCTAAAAGTCTTAATTCTATTTGAGAATAATCAAGACTTACGAATAATTTATCTGTAATAAATGCATTTCTTATGTTTATTTCAGTAGAGGTTGGAATGTTTTGAAGATTTGGGTTTTTGCTTGATAATCTTCCAGTAGCCGTTCCTGTTTGGAGGAAGTTTGTATAGATTTTGTGATTTTTGTCTTTTTTTGCGTATTCTTTTAAGGGAATTATATAAGTTGATAATAATTTTTCTAATTTTCTAAATTCTAAAATTTTTGGAATTATTGGATGAGCGTTTTTTAATGAATTTAATACTTTCTCATCAGTTGAATAGCCCGTTTTTGTTTTTTTCTTTACAGGAAGTTTTAATACTTCAAAAAGAATATGACTTAATTGTTTTGTGCTCTTTATATTAAATTCTTTTCCTGCTAATTTATGAATTTCTTTTGTTAGTGTTTCTATTTTCTTTGAAACTTCTATTTGTAGCTCTTCTAAATATTTGATATCTACTTTTATACCTTCTTTTTCCATGTCTATTAAAAGATTTATAAAAGGCATTTCTATATTTTCAAAATCCCAAATTACTTCATTCCAAAGTTTGTTTTTTAAGACATGGTATAGTTTTAAAGTGATTAAAGCATCTTCTGCTGCGTATTTAGATGCTGTTTTTATGTCTATTTCTTGAAAATTTTGATTTTTTCCTACTATTTCTTTGTATTTTATGTTTTCATGATCTAAATATCTTTTGGCTACGCTATCAAGCCCAACGGGAGAATCTGGATCTATTAGCCATGCTAAAATCATCGTGTCGGCAAAAGGAGTTGGAGTTTTTAATCCGTAATTTCGTAGCATTTTAAAATCAAATTTTAAATTATGTCCAATTACTTTTTTTTGAAGAATTTTTTCGATTGCCTTAAGAGCTTTTTTTTGGTCAATTTGTTTACTTACTCCAAGATAAAAATGATTAATTGGAACGTAATAAGCTTTGTTTTCTTCAAACGCAAAGCTAAAACCAACTATTTTTGGATTTTCAAGGGAATCGGTTTCGGTATCGAAAGCTACTATTTTATCGCCAATCTTGTCTATTATTTCAAATAATTCCTTTTCGTTTTCTAATATTATGGTTTCAAATTCTATTTTTTTTGGTTCTTTTGTTTTTATAAACAATCCATCTTTTTTTACTCTTTCAATAACGGATTTTATATCTAAATCAATTAACTTATCGGCAACTTTTAAAATAGGATTAATTTCTGGATATTTAAATTCTTCTAAATTTAAGTTATCAAATAAATCCGTTTTTAAAGTTACTAACTCTCGACTTAAAAATGCATCTTTTTTTCCTTCTATTAGTTTTTTTTTGATTGCTCCTTTTATTTCGTCTATATGTTCGTATAAATTTTCAAGAGTGTGGTATTGATTTATAAGCTTTGCTGCAGTTTTTTCTCCAATTCCTTTAACTCCTGGAATATTATCGCTTCTATCTCCCACAAGAGCCTGAAAATCTCTAAAATTTTTAGGATGAACGCCAAATTTTTCAATACATCCTTTTTCATCGATTTCTATTTTTTTTAGTGGATCAAAAATTACTATTTTCCCATCTTTTATTAGTTGATACATGTCTTTATCATGACTTACTATTTTAACTTTTATTCCTTTGTTTGCGGCTGTTGTGGCTAATGAAGCTATAATATCATCACTTTCATAACCAGGTATCTCAATAATTTTAAATCCCATTTCTTTTATTAAATTAATTGCAATTGGAAGTTGAGTTTTAAGATCTTCTGGAGCTTCTGGACGGTTGGCTTTATAGTCTTTAAAAATTTCTTTTCTAAAGGTTTCTTTTTCTTTACTATCAAGAGTAAAAACTACATAATCGGTTGGAAAATCTTTTCCTAGAGAAGCTATAAAATTCATAAATCCGGTAATCATTCCGGTTGGAATGCCTTTTTTGCTTTTTAATTTTGGAAGCGCATAATAATTTCTAAATAAAAATCCAAAAGTATCGATTATAGTTAGAGTCATAAAAAACCTTTTTTTGGTATTATAATATCATAAATTTAAAAGGAGAAAGTTTGAAGGTAGAGAAAATATTAAACTTAAAGCATCCGATTTCATTAGTAAAATATATCAATTCAAAAGTAGGGGTAATAGATAAAGCAAATACTTTTAGAATGTTTGATATTAACGATTTTTCTTTAATGGGAGGGTTTAAGATTAAGCTTCCTGAAAACAATCCTTTGGAAAATAGCGTTGATATTTCGATAAATGGAAATTATTTAGCTGTTGCAATAAAAGGTAAAAGAAAAACTACTATATGGGATGTAAATCAAAAAAAATTAATCCATACTCTTGGGTGGCATAAAGGAGAAGTATTAAGTGTTAGTTTTGATTTTGACGAAAATTATTTAATTACAGGTGGAATGGATGGGAGAGCTTATCTTTGGTCAGTTGAACTTGGAAAAATGGTAAGTTCTTTACCTCCTCATCCTGATTATATTTTAAGTTCGGCTTTTAGCATAAATTCTTTATGGGCGGCAACGGGAAGTTATGATAGAATGACTTCTATTACGAATATTACTTCAATAAATATAAATTACAGGAAAAAAGCTCACAGAGGTGCCGTAACTAAAATTAAATTTTTTAAAAAGTTTATGATTAGTGGCGATAAAACGGGAGAATTGATTGTATGGGATTATCCAAAAGGAAAAATATTAGGAAGAATGCATAACGTTGCTGATATGGTGATTGATATGGCAACCGATGAAAATGAAGAATATTTATTTGTGATTACAAAAACCAAATACGTTTATTTATACGATTTAAAAACTTACGAATTAATTACCGATAAATTTATCACTCTTAGCGAGCTTCCAAGTTCTATTACTTATGTTCCTGAAAATACGATGCTTTGGATAGGAACGCTTGGAGGTAGCATTTATATTTTTGATATTTATTCCGATGAAAAAAAATTGATCGAAGCGGTTAAAAATAATAAATATGATGAAGCATATGAGCTTATTAAGAAAAATCCTTTTCTTGAAAGAACCGAAGCTTATAAACAGCTTGATGAAATTTGGAATAAGACTGTCTCTACTGCTTATAGATTAATGGAAAAGGGAGAATACGATAAGGCTAAGCAAATTTTGGCTCCATTTTTGGCGGTTCCTCAAAAAAGAACGATTATTCAAAACATTTTAAAAGATTTTAGCGAGTTTGAAAAATTCAAACAAGCTGTTTTAAAAAGAAAGTATCCTCTTGCTTATTCTTTAGCGGCGATGTATCCTTCTTTTAAAGATACGATTTATTATAAAAAAATGGAAGAAGATTGGAAAAGGGTATTTGCTAAGGCAAAAGAACTAATTAAAATAAGAGGAAAAGAAGATGAAATTAGAAAACTTTTTATGCCATTTAGAGGGGTTACTTCAAAAACTCCTTTAATTCAGGCGTTATTTAACGATAAACAATTATATGAATTATTGAGAAATTATTTATTATCAAGGAAGTTTGATAAATTTTTTGAGTTGGTTCAAAGAAATCCTTTTCTTTATGAAACTCCAGAGTATGAACAAGCTATGAAATTTGCAAAAAAACTTGATGAAGAAATACAGAAAAAACTGAAAGAAACAAAATTTAAAGAAGCTTTAAGTCTTGCCCAAATGCTTGAGATGTTTCCGGAATATAAAGAAAAAGCAAAGGAATACATTAAAGAAGCAAATATTTTATCTAATTTTCTTAGTGCTCTTGCCAATAACGAATATGATGTTATTGAAAAAATGGCTTTTGAGTATCCGTTTTTAACCGAAAATGAAGATTATATCGAATTTAAGAATAAAATTACTCAAAAATTTAAACTTGCTGAAAATGAAGCTATGAAAGGTAATATTAAAAAAGTTAGCGAAATTTTAGGCGATTTATATAAGAGTAATATTTTTAAATCAAAAATCGAAAATTTAATTAAATCCGCTTATTTGAATCAATTGCTTGGCATTTTGGTAAAAAAAGATAAAGAAAAACTTCAAAAAGGGGTTGATAATTATATAGCTTATTTTGGATTTGATAACGAAATTGAAGATATTATAAAGATGGCTAAAAAACTAGGTATGAATTTAGAAATTAAAAATACCGAAAAAAGTAGATTTTTAGATTTTAATAATCTTCCTAATTTTATTTGGGAGGATTGATAAATCTTCTTTTTTGTTGATATTAACAGAAGCGTTTTTAATAGAAATTTGTCGTTTGTTTATGCCATATATTTTTTTTGTTTTAAAATCGAAATTTTTTATCATAGTATAATCATAATATCCAATTAGCGGATTTTCCTTAGCGACTGCTTTTTTTTTAATGAGTTTAATTAAATCTTTTTGAGTTATAAGGGGAGTATCGATATTGATTACGAAAATTTTTTTGTATTTTTGAATAATTTCTTTTAGAGCAAAAATGGGGGCGTATTCTTTAGATTTTTCGATAAAGAAGGAATAATTTTTAAATTTTTTTTCTTTTGCTACGAAAAACACTTTTTTAAAAATTTTTTTGCATAAATTATATTGATGTTTATGAAAATATTTTGCTTTATCTTCCTTAAAACGGCTTGATTTACCGCCGGCTAATATAAAACAAGGAATTTTAGTTTCTTTTAAATTCACCTGATTTTCCGCCGCTTTTGTATTCAAGACAAATGTCGCTAATTACCATTTCCCTATCTATTGCTTTTGCCATATCGTATATCGTTAAAAGTCCGATGCTAACTGCCGTTAAAGCTTCCATTTCTATTCCTGTTTTTGAAGTAGTTTTTGCTGTAACTATTAATTTAAAACCGTTTTCTATTTCTTCAATTTCCACGTCAACTCCGTCAATTAATATGTTATGACACATTGGAATTAACTCGCTTGTTTTTTTGCTTCCCATAATTGCTGCAATTATTGCAGTTTGAAGAACGGCTCCTTTTTTTGTTTTTTCTTCTAAAATGGCTTTTTTTGTCTCTTTTTTCATAAAAATTTTGCCGCTTGCTATAGCTATTCTTTTTGTTATTTCTTTATCTCCTACATCTACCATTTTGGGATTGTGTTTTTCGTTTATGTGAGTTAGTTTCATTTTAAAACCTTTCTTATGTTAAAATGAAGTATTGACCATAAAATGCTTCCTATGATGAATCCAAGCAAAGGAGGAAGCTTTAAAATGTTTAAAATTAATATTGTAATTAAAAGCGATATAATTAAAGCAAGTATTTCTTTCAAATTAAACTCCAAGCCATTCTAATTGCAATTATATAAAGGATTATACCAATAATTTTTTTAATTTGTTTTTGATTTAAATGAAAATGCATTATGTAATTTCCTATAATTCCTCCAAAAATAGCGGCAATTGTTGCGCTAAGTAGTAATAGCCAATCTATTTTTACGATACTTAAATAAGTTAAGAATGCTGTAAAAGTAGAAAAAGGAATAACAAAACTCATAGTAACTGCAAGTTTTTTTGCATCAAACCCTAGCAATATTAAAATTGGCAAAAGTAAACTTCCTCCTCCAACTCCAAGAAGACCGCTAATAACTCCTACTATAGAGCCTAATAAAACCATAACCCATGGTTTATTATAATGAAATTTGGTTTCTTTTTTTCCAAAAAGTATCATACTTCCAGCAAAAAATAAAAATATAACAAAAAGCCATTTAACATAAATTTGTGGAATGAATTTGCTTAAGTATGCTCCAATAGGAGCGGTAAATGCAAGAGATATTGCAAGAGGAAGGGCAAATTTAAAATCAAGAACTTTTCTTTTTATGTTTGCAATGGTTGCCGCTATGGTAGTAGAGGTATTTACAAAAAGTCCTATTGCTTTGGATGAGTTAAAATCAAGCCCCAAAAAGTGCAAAATTGGAATAAGAGCGACTGCGCTTCCAACGCCTCCAAGCGCAAATACGGTAGATAAAATTAAAGTTATTATAAAAACTTCAAGATAAAACATCTAATATCGCTTTTGCTTTATTTCCGTTTAAATGTTCGCTAAATAGTTTAGATAAACCTCCTGTTAGATTTTTTGCATTAAATCCTTTATAATTTAGATAATTGGTTGCAAATACGCTTCTGTATGCGTTAGGACATGCGCAAACTATTATTTTGTCTTTTGGTAATTTTTCTAAATTATCCGGTAGTTTGTTTATAGGAATTTCTATGGCAAAAGGAAATTTAACTACTTCTTTTTCGAAATCTTCTCTAATGTCTAAAAGAATGGCTTTTTTCTCTTTGAAAAGTTTAATAAATTCTTCAGGTTCTATTTTTGTTTTTCCAAGTTCAGATATACTTAAATTTCTTACAAAATCATCGAAATTCATTATTTCTCCTTTTTTTTTGAAATTATATCATTATTTATTAACATATGTTTAAAATATTTTTGAAATTTTGATAAAATGCTATAAAAAAAGGATTAAGATGAAAAAATTGTTATCAATTTGTTTAATGGGTGCTGTTTTGTTTGCAAGTAATACTGATGAGATTAATAAAAAATTGGATTTATTGCTTCAAAAAATTACCGAGCTTGAAAAAAAAGTAGATCAAAAAGATGCTGAAATTGAAAAATTAAAAAATGAAATTAAAAAACAGCAAATTGAGATGAAAAAGCAAGAAGAAAAAACGAAAAGAGAATTTGCAATTAAAAGTTGTAAGAAAATTAAAGTAACTTCTTTACAATATACTTATCATAACGAGGTAATTCCGTATTACGATTTAGTGTTTACTTTAAAAAATACTTATCCAGAAACCATTACTTTTATTAGAGGTTCTTTATATGCCGAAGATAAAGACGGAGTTAAGATTTTACAAGCGTATGTTAATAGAAAAGTAAATTTAAAACCAGGAGAGAGTGTAACAATTAAATTAAAGCATATTATAGATAGCGAGCTTGAAAAGTATTTAAAAGATGAAAAACCAGAGAATTTGAAAGTTTATTTTGAACCAAGCAGAGTAGAGTTTGCTAACGGATATAGATTAGAGTGTACTTTTTAACACTCTATTTTTTCTTTACTTAAAATTTTAAGTTCGTTACAGCTAAATCCGGCTTTTAATCTTGCCGCTACGTTTATATCTTTTTTCTTCCAATCTTTGAAAAAATTATCTACTATTTGAAAATAAGTTTTAATTGGATCTAAATTCTTTTTTCTACATTCCCATTTAAACCATTTATCTCCCTTGCTAACGTGAGGTATTTCTTCTTCTAAAATTATTTCTAAAGCTTTTATTACCTCTTTTGCGAAAGGATCTTTAATTTTTGAGAGTTTTTTTATAATTTTTTCATTTGCATCAAGTCCATTTGCTTCATACCATCTTGGAATTATTGCCATTCTACTTAATAAATCTTGCGTTTTTTGAGATGCTTCAAAAAGTGAATCATGAACCGGAAAATCTCCATATTTATAACCCGTTTTTTCTAAAAGAGAATTTATTGAATTAAAATGTCTAATTTCGTCATTTGCTACTTCGAGCCAGTCAAGATAATATTCTTTTGGCAAATTTCTAAATCTATAACATGCATCAAGAGCTAAATCTATTGCCGAATATTCAATATGAACTATTGCATGAAGTAAGATAGCTTTTTTTTCGGGGGTATTAAATCCCCTTCTTCTTGGAACTTTTGCCGGAGGAACGATTTTACAAAAGGAAGCATAACTTGGTTTTGTAAAAATTTTTGGAGATTTATCGCTTTTAAAATTAAATTTGTCAATATTTTGATATAAATCATTAAACATTTTAAATTTTTGTGGTATATTATCGCAAGTAATTATTTGTTCAAGTTTTTCGTAAAACATTATTGTCCTTTTTTTTTGAAATTATACAAAATGGAGAAAAAATGCTAGTAGATTCGTTTAACCGCGTAATTGATTATATAAGAGTTTCAGTAACAAGTAGATGCAATTTTAGATGTATTTATTGTATGCCAAATACTCCGTTTGAATGGGATCCAAAGGAAAATATTCTTAGTTATGAAGAGATGTTTGAGTTTTTGAAATTGGCAATAGATGAAGGAGTAAAAAAAATTAGGTTAACCGGGGGAGAGCCTCTTCTTAGGAAAGATTTGGATAAGTTTGTGAAAATGCTTTATGATTATAAACCTTCTCTTGATTTAGCATTAACTACCAATGGGTATTATTTAAAAGAGTATGCAAAAAAATTAAAAGAAGCCGGACTTAAAAGAGTAAATATTTCTTTAGATTCTTTAAGACCGGAAATTGCGGCTAAAATAGCTCAAAAAGATGTTTTAGAAAAGGTACTAGAAGGAATTGATGAAGCTATAAAAGTTGGATTAAAAGTAAAACTTAATACTGTTGTTATGAAAGGTATTAATGATGATGAAATTTTAGATTTGCTTGAATATGCCAAGAAAAAAGGCGTTATTATAAGATTTATTGAATTTATGGAAAACGAAAGAGCTTATCCTGGTATTAAAAGAGTTGAGTCAAGTGAGATTTTGAAAAAAATTTCAAAAAAGTATAAATTTACAGAACTTCCAAAAGACAATAGTGCAAGCAAATATTTTAAAATGGAAGATGGATATGTTTTTGGAATAATCGAGCCTCATAACGAAGATTTTTGCAAAAGTTGTAATAGAATTAGATTAACAGCCGAGGGGTATTTAATTCCATGCCTTTTTTTTACCGAAAGTTATTCTATCAAAGAGGCTATAAGAAAAAAAGATATAAAAAAAGCGGCTGAGATTTTAAGGGATGTGGTAAAAAATAAACCAGAAAAAAACGATTGGCAAGAGGATAAAATAAGTGATAGGGCTTTTTGGGAGACTGGAGGATAAATATGACAGAACTTAAAGAAGCGGCAAATGCTATAAAACAAGCGAAGTATCTTTTAATAACCGCTGGAGCTGGTATGGGAGTTGATAGCGGACTTCCGGATTTTAGAGGGGATGAGGGATTTTGGAGAGCGTATCCTATTGCTAAAAAGCTTGGTCTTAATTTTCAAGCTCTTGCAAATCCAAAGTGGTTTGAAATTAATCCAAAATTAGCTTGGGCTTTTTATGGACATAGGCTTAAAATGTATAGAGAAACTATTCCTCATGAAGGATTTAAGGTATTGCTTAATTTGCCTCATGAAAAATTTGTATTTACTTCAAATGTAGATGGTCAATTTCAAAAAGCTGGATTTGATGAAGGAAAGATAGTTGAAATTCATGGAAGTATTCATTTCCTTCAATGCACGCTTCCATGTAGTAGGGAAATTTGGGAAAATAATGAAGAAATTGAAATAGATATGGAAAAATTCGAAGCAAAAAATTTTCCAAAATGTAGAAATTGCGAGAGAATTGCAAGACCTAATATTTTGATGTTTGGAGATTTTTATTTTGTTGAAGATAGGGTAAACTTACAACTTATGAGATTTGAATATTGGTTAAGTCAAATAGATGAGGAATTGGTTATTATCGAAATAGGAGCTGGAAAAGCCGTTCCAACCGTTAGAATGATGAGTGAAAAAATTAGAAAAAAATTTAAAGCTAAATTAATTAGGATAAATCCAAGAGAACCTGATGGAGCTGATATTCAAATTCCTCTTGGAGCTAAAGAAGCTCTTTTAAAAATAAAAAACTTGTTATAATTTGAAAAAAGGATAAAAAGTGAAAAAAGTATTGTTTTTAGGTTTAAGTGTTGTAGCTTTGTTTTCTTTTAACATGGTTGATGGTAAAATGTATAAATGTAAAACGGAAGGTCTTTCTTTTAGTGATGGGAATACCACAAAAAATATTCCTTTAACTCCCAAAACAGAACCTCTTATTAAAAATTCTTTAAAAAATTTTTTTGAAATCAAAGTTAAAAAAATTAAAAACATTGTTGATATAAAAGTTGGAAAAGATGAGGGTAATTTAACGTTTGTTGGAAAATGGAGAGGTTATGATAGATATCAGGATGTTATGAGTTCTATTATTTTCATGCCTGATAAGAATTCTTCTACGAATAATGCGGCTTTGATAATACCATCTCAAAGATTAATTATTTTTTATAAATGCCAGTAATTTTTGTTTATGGAAGTTTAAAAAAAGGTAAAAAACTTCATTATTATCTTAAAAACTCCGTTTTTCTCGGAGTTGGTCAAACTTGTAAGAAATATCCTCTAATTCTTTCAAAAAGCGGTTGGTATCCTTATTTAATAGAAAAAGAAGGATTTGGTTTTCAAATAAAGGGAGAAGTTTATAAGGTTGATTTTAAAACCTTAAAAAAACTTGATAAGGTTGAAGAAGTTCCACATTATTATTATCGAAAAAAAATTCCTATATGTTTAAATAATAAAAAGGTATTAGCATATACGTATTTTGTAAGAAAGCCTCCAAAGTTTACTAAAAAAGATTTGTTAAAAGAATTTTAAGTTTATGTTAGGTTTATTTTAAGGGAATATACTTTTTTAAAAAAGGTATCAAATGAGAATTTTGCTTATAGAAGATGATAGGGATTTAAATGAGACTATTAAAGAATTTTTGGAATTAAGCGGTTTTGAAGTAATTAGTGTTTTTGATGGAGAAGAAGGATTGAGTAAGGCTTACGAAGAAAATTTCGATTTGTTAATAGTTGATGTGAAATTGCCAAAAATAAATGGATTTGAATTGGTAAAAGAGTTAAGAAAAACAAAAAATACGCCGGTTATTTTTTTAACTTCTCTTAATTCTCAAAAAGATATAGAAGAGGGTTTTTTAAGCGGAGGAGATGATTATATTACAAAACCTTTTTCTTTAAATGAGTTAAAGCTTAGAATTGAAGCAATTCTTAGAAGGGTTTATGGAAATAGTGAAATTATAAAAATAGGGGATGTTGAGTTTGATTTGAAAAAAGAAATTTTGAAAAAAAATGGAAAAATAGTTCATTTAAAACCAAAAGAGATAAAACTTTTAAAACTTTTTCTAAAAAATAAAGGCAAAATTTTAAGCAAAGAGGAGATTTTTGAAGAAATTTATGATTTGGAAGAGCCAAATGAATATTCTCTTAGGGTATTTGTTAATAATTTAAGAAAAGTTTTTGGAAAAGAAAAAATAGAAACAATAAAAAATGTAGGATATAGATTTGTGGGGTGAAAAAAAGAGTTTAGTTTTATTTTTAACTACTTATCTAATTTCTATGGTGTTTTTTATAGCCATTTTTGATTATTTATATTTTAAGAATATTATGTTTGAAATTTTACAAAATCAAAAAGCTTTAATAAAACAACAATTATTAAACGAAAATTTAAGGTTTAGGTTTTGGAATAATGAATTTAAGGATTTAAATATAACAATTTATGATGGGAAAATTGTTTTAAAAAAATCTCCTCAAGTTGGAGTATGTGTTGATTATGAATTAATTAGAGGATGGAGAAAATTTAAAATAATTGCTTGTAAAGTTTTTGAAGATAGGAAAAAGGAAATTATTTTTAAGCTACTTTTTTATAATGTGGTATTTTTAGTTTTTGTTTCTATTTTTGCTTATTTTTTGGCAAAGCTTTTTTTAAAACCTATGAGAGATGAAATAAAAAAGCTTGAAAATTTTCTAAGAGATATTACTCACGAAATGCAAACTCCAATAGCTATAATAAATTCCAATATCGAGATGCTTGAAATTAAAGGAATTGAATATAAAGAATTTCAAAGAATAAAAAATGCAGCCAATAGATTATCTGCTATTTTTGAAATGCTTAAATTTTTAAATTTAAAAAGAAAAGAGGTTATAAGTTTGAATTTAAAAGAGGTCTTACTTGAGAGAATAAGATTTTTTGAGACTCAAATAGAACAAAGAAATTTAAAAATAAAAAAAGAATTAAAAGATGTTATTTTAAATATTGATAAAGAAGATTTAATAAGAATCTTTGATAATCTTCTTTCAAATGCCATTAAATATTCGATGGGGGATATTTATATTTATTTAAATGAGAAAGGTTTTTGCGTTGAAAATAAAGGAGAGATAAAAAATCCAAAAGAAGTAATTCAAAAATTTGTTAGGGAAAATAAAAGCGAAGGCGGTTTTGGGCTTGGGCTTTATATTGTAAACGAAATTTGTAAATTTTATGGTTTTAAATTTGAAATAACAAATAAAAATGGATTTGTTAAGGTTTGTGTTTATTTTTAGTTTATATTGATCTACTATACTTTTAATACAAAAAATTAAAGGAGGAAAAAATGAAAAAAGTAGTAATTAGCGTGCTTGTAGCTGCTGGTTTATTTGGTTTTAATTTTAGCAATGCTTCGAATTCAAATTCTACTACAAATCAAAATCAATTGCAAGAATATAATTATGGATATGTAGTAGAAGGGAAAGTATTAAGAGCCTATAAAGCTCCAGGTTTTGGTCCAAGAAGATTTGAATGGCTTTTTATGGATGTGGAGACAAAAAATGGAATTGTAAAAGTTGGAATTGCTCCAACATTTAGAGTTTCTAATCTTCCTATTAATGAGGGAGATAGAGTAAGAGTTAATGGTTATACTCCTCCTTATTGGCCAAATGGAGTAATTAAAGCATGGGATATTTATGATGTGAGTCAAAAAAAAGATTATCCAATTGTAGGTTGGGGACCTGGTAGGAGATGGGGAAGATATTATAGATAAGGAGAAAAAAATGGAGAGTAAAGATATTTACAAAATAATCCTTTTGGTTTTCCTTTTGTTTCTTTTATTTCCTTTTATAAAATTTTTGTTTTTTAAATTATTTGGATTTTATGGATTTGGATGCTGTAGGTGTGGTAGATGGTGGTAAAGGAAGTATGATGAGAAGATTTTTAGTTATGTTAATGATGGTGGTAATTTTATTTATTGTAGGATGTGTTTGTAGAGGTTCTTGTTGGAGGTGTTGGTAGTGAAAAAATGGATTGATTTAGTATTGTTTTATTTTACAATAATTTTAATTTTTAGCGGGATTGTACTTTATATTATGCCTCATGGTCGTATTGCTTATTGGAGCGGATGGAAATTTTTATGGATAGATAAGGATGGGTGGGATAATATTCATGTAGTTTTTGGTATTTTTATGAGTATTTTTGTAATTTGGCATGTTGGAATTAATTGGAAGATAATGAAAAAATATCTTTTAAAAAAAGAATCTTTTATAATTGCTTTGGTTTGTATAGTTTTTATATTTGGCAGTGTTAAAAATATTTTTCCGTTTAGTTTAGTTTAATTATTTCTTTGGAAGAAAAAATAAAATCCTCTTATAATTTTCAAGCTCCAATTATTCCTCATGCCGAACTTTTAACGTTAAAGGATTATTGTAAAAAGGTAAATATTCCTTTAAGTTTAGCAATGGCTAAATTGAAATCAAAAAATATTAAATTTAATGAAAATTGGACTTTAAAAGAAATAGCTAGAAAAAATAATTTAGCTCCTTTAGATATTGGCAAAATAATCTTTTCTCCAGTAAATATGGGTGGTTATGGATATGGAAGGATGACTTTAAAGGAAATTTGTAAAAAATTTAATTTGAGTGAAAAAAAATGTTTGGAAAAGTTGAAACGACAAAAAATTAATGCTAGTTTGAATGAAACATTAAAAGAAATTGCTTTAAAAAACGATCTTTTTCCAGTGGATATTATGAATTTCATTAAAAAATAATTATGTTATAATTAAATAAAAAAGGAGGGGAAAATGGTTAGTGGAGTAAACTTGAATGCTCAATGTATTCCGATGGGAAATGTTCAATGTTCAAAAAATGAAACTATAAAGGCTAAACAATTACAAGAGCAATTTCAAAATCAACAATTACAACAGAAAATACAACAGCAAACTCAACTACAAAATCAAATTCAACAGCAGCAGCAAATACAACAGCAGTTTTTGCCAATAGGAATTAATATTTATGCTTAATTTTTAATAAAAGCTCTTTTGCGAAAAATTTATGTTTGAAAAAATTAATCAGATCGAATTTATTATTAGCTAATAAATGCTATTTATGCATTAAGAGATAAAAAATCTTCTAATATTTTTTTATGGTCAAATACTAATTTATCCCATGGGATTTCTTCAAGTTTAACGACAATTGCTTCTTTTGCGTCATCTCCGGCTTTTGGAAGAGCGTTTGCGTGACAAATAAATACAGCGCTTGCTGTGTGAAGTCTTGGATCTCTATTGGGGTCTGAATAAATGCCAAGAAGTTTTTTAATTTCTACATCTAAATTTGTCTCTTCTTTCATTTCTCGAATTAATGCTTCTTCTACTTTTTCTTTATAATCTACAAATCCTCCCGGAAGTGCAAAACCAAAAGGAGGGTTTTTTCTTTTAATTAAAACTATTCCGCTAAAATGAGGATTAAATATTTTGATAATTCCATCAACTGTTAAGAAAGGAGTTGGTTTTACCCAATTGGGTATATTTAATTTTTCAAATTCTTTAATCATTTAGTCCCGCTTCTTTTAAAGCTTCGGCTTGATAGTGTGCAATTAATGGTTCGATTATTTCATCAAATTTTCCTTCATTCATTATTTCTTCTAATTTATAAAGAGTTAGTCCGATTCTGTGGTCAGTTATCCTGTTTTGAGGGTAATTGTATGTTCTAATTCTTTCGCTTCTATCTCCGCTTCCAACTTGTGCTTTTCTTTCTTTTCCTATTTTTTCAAGTCTTTCTCTTTCGTATTTTTCATAGACTCTAGCTTTAAGTATTTGCATAGCTTTTTCTTTGTTTCTTTGCTGACTTCTTTCATCTTGCATTGAAACTACTATTCCAGTTGGAATGTGAGTGATTCTTACGGCACTTTCGGTTTTATTTACGTGTTGTCCTCCAGCTCCTCCGGCTCTCATTACTTCAATTTTTAAATCTTTTGGATCAATTTCTATATCCACATCGTCAACTTCGGGCATAACGGCAACGGTTACAGCTGAGGTGTGAATTCTTCCTTGAGATTCGGTAATAGGAATTCTTTGGACTCTATGAGTTCCACCTTCGTATTTTAAACGACTATAAGCGCCTTCTCCTTTTACTAGCAAAATAATCTCTTTATATCCACCAAGGTCATTTTTGCTTTCGCTTACAATCTCTACTTTCCATCCTTTAGAGTCGGCATATCTTAAATATGCTTTTGTTAAATCTGCTACAAATAACGCTGCCTCATCTCCTCCGGTTCCGGCTCTTATTTCGAGGAAAATGTTTTTTTCATCGTTTGGATCTTTTGGGAGCAAAAGAAGTTTTATTTCTTCTTCCATTTTTGGAAGCTTTTCTTCGATTTCTTTAATTTCTTCTTTTGCCAAATCAGCCATTTCGGGATCATCAAGCATTATTTTTGCTTCTTCTAAATTATTTAAAAGATTTTCGTATTCTTTTGCTTTATTTACAATTGGCTCAAGCTGTCTTGCTTCTCTTGAAAGCTTTGTCATTCTTTTGATATCTTGAGTAATTTCTGGAGAGCTTAATTCTTTATTTATTTGATTGTATTTTTCAACAAAAGGTTTTAGTTTTTCGCGTAGCATAGTAATTCCTTAGTAGGATATAAAGAGAGGAAAAAATTAAGCTTCTTGTGCTTTTGGTTCGATTGATTTTACTAAATGATGAAGTTTTGAAATTTTTCTTCTTGCTGTATTTTTCTTTAATATTCCCTTGTTAATGTAACTTTGAAATTTTTTGTTTGCAACTTTCCAATACTCAAGCGCTTTTTCGTAATCACCAGCAGCTACCGCTTCTCTTATGTTTCTTGTGATTGTTTTAATTCTTGTTCTGTAGTATCTGTTTCTTTCTGTTCTTTTTTTTGTTTGTCTTATTCTTTTTTGAGCTGATTTTGTGTTTGCCATATAGTTCCTTTTTTTTAGAGCGTATTTTATAAAAATTTGGTAAAATTTGCAAATCTTTATTTCATTTTTAAAAGGAAAAAAATGAAATTATTTGGAACGGATGGAGTTAGAGGAAAAGCTGGGGAATTTTTAACTCCAAGTCTTGCGATGAATTTGGCTATGGCTTTTGCTGAAAGTTTAAAAAAAAATACGGGTAAAATTTTGGTAGGTAAAGATACCAGAAGAAGCGGATATATGATTGAAAATGCTATAGTTAGCGGTCTTACTGCCGTTGGGTATGACGTGATTCAAATTGGTCCTATGCCAACTCCGGCAGTTGCTTTTCTTACCGAAGATATGAGATGCGATGGCGGAATTATGATTAGCGCAAGTCATAATCCATATTATGATAACGGAATTAAATTTTTCGATAACGAAGGAAATAAACTCTCAAGTGAACTTGAAGAAAAAATAGAAGAAAGATATTTTGAGAATAATTTTGAATTGAAAACCGAAAAAGAAATAGGAAAAAGCAAAAGAATTGATGATGTAATTGGAAGATACATAGTTCATATTAAATCTTCTTTTCCAAAGCATTTAAATTTAAATGGCATTAGAATCGTAATAGATACGGCAAATGGTGCAGCTTATAAAGTAGCTCCAACCATTTTTAGCGAACTTGGAGCAGATGTAATTACAATAAACGATAAACCAAACGGATTTAATATTAATCAAAACGCAGGAGCAATGCATCCAGAAATTTTAGCTTCTAAGGTAAAAGAGTATAGAGCCGATATTGGATTTGCTCTTGATGGAGATGCCGATAGATTGGTAGTGGTTGATGAAAAAGGCGAAGTAATTAATGGAGATAAATTAATAGGAGCTTTAGCTTTTTATCTTCATAAACAAAATAAATTAAAAAATAGCGGAATTGTAGTAACCGTTATGAGTAACGGGGCTTTAGAAGAATTTTTGTCTAAATATGGGATAGAGGTTTATAGAAGTAAAGTAGGAGATAAGTATGTGTTGGAAGTTATGAAAGAAAAAGATTTAAATTTTGGAGGAGAGCAATCGGGACATATTATTTTTAGCGATTACGCAAAAACCGGAGATGGACTTGTAAGTGCTCTTCAGGCGGTAGCTTATATGATTGAAAGTGGTAAGAAAGCTAGTGAAGCTTTTGATTTGTTTGAACTTTATCCTCAAGTTCAGACGAATATAAATGTTAGCGAAAAAGTCCCTTTAGAAAGTATTGAAGGAGTAGAAGATTTATTAAAAAGCGTTGAAAAAGAAGGTTATAGACATTTAGTAAGATATTCGGGAACGGAAAATAAACTTAGATTGCTTATCGAAGGAAAGGAATTAAAAAAAGCAAAAGAGTTTTTAGAAGAATTAAAAGCATTTTTTGAAAAAAAACTTGGATAGAGTTATGAAATGGATTTTTAAATTTGCTTTCTTTTTTTTATTCGTTTTAGTAATTGATCAATTTATAAAATTTGTTTTTTTGAATGGATTTGAGTGGCATAGTAAATGTATTTCTTTGGTTTTAGCGATAAATAAAGGTGTTGCTTTTTCTATGTTCTCCTTTTTAGGAGAGTATTTAAAATATATTCAATTGGCTTTGATAGCGATTCTTTTTGCGTATTTTTTAAAAGATAGAGTAATTCAAACATATCCTATTGTTTCTGGTATTTTACTTGGAGCCGCTGTTTCTAATTTGTTGGATAGATTTATTAGAGGCGGGGTTGTAGATTATGTATATTGGCATTGTTTTTTTGATTTTGCGATATTTAATTTTGCCGATGTAATGATAGATTTGAGTATTGTTTTGTTTGCTTATTTTTATTTTTTTAAAAAAAATGTTAAAATTTCAATATAGGTCGCGTAGCTCAGTGGGAGAGCACTGCCCCGACACGGCAGGGGTCGCAGGTTCAAATCCTGCCGCGACCACCATTAAATTGACATTAATAAAAAAATAAGTTATTATTCACGTAAAAAAAGGAGATTGGCATAAGAAACTTGGATTTGAATTTTAAAACTTCATTTAATAGGGACTCACTTGATTAAACTTCATTTTTCAAAAAAATCAAAAGGAATTTTATGTGCGATGTTATTGGTTATAAAATAGGTGAAGATATTTTTGATCTTCAAACAATAAAAGCAAAAAATATAGATATTTCTAACGCTACTCCTATTTATTTTGATAATTCTCTTGAAGCTCTTGAAATAATTCGTCATTCTGCAGCTCATTTAATGGCTCAGGCTATTAAAGAACTTTATCCTGACGCTAAATTTTATGTAGGCCCTACTATTGAAAATGGATTTTATTATGATTTAAAAACGAATGAGCAAATTACGGAGAAAGATTTAAAAAATATTGAAAAAAAAATGAAATCTCTTGTAAAGAAAAAATTTGATATTACAAGATACGAAATAAGCAAATCGGAAGCGATTGAAAAATTTAAAGATGACGAATTAAAACAAGAAGTTTTAAAAATGATTGATTCGGATGTAGTGTCCATTTATAAGCAGGGAGATTTTGAAGATCTTTGTAGAGGACCTCATGTTCCAAATACAAAATATCTTCAAAATGTAAAACTTCAAAAAATATCTGGTGCTTATTTAGGAGGCGATTCTTCTAAAGAGATGTTAACGAGAATTTATGGAACCGCTTTTGCTACTAAAGAAGCTCTTCAAGAATATTTAAAAATGTTAGAAGAAGCTCAAAAAAGAGATCATAGAAAACTTGGAAACGAGCTTGAACTTTGGATGTTTGATGAAGAAATTGGGGCTGGTATGCCAATATGGCTTCCTAAAGGAGCGCTTCTTAGAGCTAATCTTGAGAAACTTCTTTTTTCCGCGCATATTAGAAGAAATTATGATCCAGTAAGAGGTCCTGAACTTTTAAGATCTCACATGTGGAAAATAAGTGGGCATTATTATAACTATAAAGAGAATATGTATTTTACAGAAATTGCTCATGACGATGAAAACAAACCTGCTGAAGAATATGGTATAAAACCAATGAACTGTTTATCTCACGTTAAAATTTTTGCTCATAAAACAAGAAGTTATAAAGAATTACCTCTTAGATTTTTTGAGTTTGGAACGGTTCATAGACATGAAAAAAGCGGAGTTCTTCATGGGCTTTTGAGAGTTAGAGAATTTACGCAAGATGATGCTCATATTTTTTGTAGACCTGATCAAATTGAAGATGAGGTTATAAATGTTTTAGATTTTGTTGATTCTATTATGAAAAAATTTGGATTTGAGTATGAGATGGAAATTTCGACAAGACCAGAAAAATCTATTGGAAGCGATGAAATTTGGGAGAGAGCAACTTCTTCTCTTAAAGGAGCTCTTGAAAGACTTGGTAAAAACTATGGGATAGATGAAGGCGGGGGAGCTTTTTATGGGCCTAAAATAGATATAAAAATTACCGATGCTATTGGCAGAAAGTGGCAATGTGGAACGATTCAGGTAGATTTTAATTTACCTGAAAGATTTAATATAACGTATGTTGATGAAAACAATGAAAGAAAACGCCCGGTAATGATTCATAGGGCGATAATTGGAAGTTTTGAAAGATTTATAGCTATTCTTACTGAACATTACGCTGGAGAGTTTCCGACTTTTATTGCGCCAATTAAGGCTATTTTCGTTCCAATTGGAGAAAAACATATAAAATATGCTGAAGAAATTCAAAAAGAATTGCTTGAATATGATTTAAAAACGGAAATTTTTAAAAGTAGTGATTCTCTTAATAAAAGAATTAGAAACGCTGAGAAGCAAAAGGTTGGATATGTAGTAATTATTGGGGATGAAGAGGTTGAGAATAATACGGTTGCCATTAGAGATAGAAGAAAAAGAGAACAATACAAAATGAAAAAAGGAGAGTTCGTGGAAATGATAAAAAAATTATGTGAGGTTAAACTATGAAGAAGCAGGAAAAAACGTTATTAAATGAAGAGATTTTAGATTTTACAGATAAAGTAAGATTTGTAGATACACAAGGAGAGCCTCAAATTATAGATTCTCATAAGGCTCTTGAAATTGCTTATAATAAAGGTCTTGATTTGGTGCTTGTAGCACCAAATGCAAATCCTCCCGTAGCAAAAGCAATGGATTATGGCAAATACAAATACGAACAAGAGAGAAAGAAAAAAGAAGCAAGAAAGAAACAAGCCAAAATTGAAGTAAAAGAGATTAAATTTACTTCAAAAATTCAGCAAAACGATATTGATTATAAAGTAAAACACGCAAGAGAGTTTTTAGAAAAAGGAAAACATGTTAAGCTTAGAGTGTTTTTAAGAGGAAGAGAATTGGCTACTCCTGAAAAAGGATTTGAAGTAATAAATAAAGTATGGGAGATGTTAAAAGATATAGCAGAAAAACAAAACGAGCCTAAACTTGAAGGAAATTATATAAATCTTCTTGTAACGCCTCCTAAGAAGAAAAAGAAGAAATAATACGGAAAATGTAAAATGCACTCTTATCGAGTGCATTTTGGCTAATGTTTTTTGCCTTAAAATAAAGTGTCAGATAATTTTTTTTTGTGATAAAGAAAAAAGAGGGGAAAAATTTATTTGTTGATATGGTGGATAGCTTTTTCTTTGAATTCTTTAAGTTTTTGTAACAATTCTTCAAATAAGCTACCTGTTTTATGATTAGCTTTAATTTCTTTTTCAATGTGTTTAATTGCTTCTTCAAGTTCTTTATAAGTAGTTTTGCTTGTACTTGTATATCCAAGTAATCTTGCAAGTTTAAGTTGTTTTTTAGCTTCTTCTAAATATTTTAAAGCTTGTTTTTTATCTTTTTTTACAATTTTACTTGCTTCAGTTACTAGCGCTTGAGCTTTTATTAATGGAATAGGAATGATAGTATCTATTTCTACTAAAGTAGAAAGAGCCATTGCCAATACGTCTTTTGCCTCTTTAATTTTTCCTTCGTTTAAATATTTGATTGCAAGATTAAGTGCTGCTGGGTATGTTGCAAGTGGAAGATTTATTGTTTTAATTACAATTTCATCTCTTAGAGCGTTTAATACTTGTCTTGCTTCAGGAAGTTTATTTTCCGCTACAAGTAATTTTGCGCTTGCTACCATTTTTGCAATATCTTCAATTTTCCCTTGAAATTCATACGCTTCTATTCTAATGTCTACTGGTAGAAGGTATGGTGGATTTGGAGAATTTAGAACTATTGCAAGCTCTCCTATTGCTTTTTTTAGTGCTTCTTTTGCTTTTTTAATTTTGTTACCATTTAAATAAATTAGCGCATCTTGAGTATATTGAATAGCTCTTATCGCTTCTTTAATAAGTTGTGTGCTTTGAGCTTTCTTTTCTGCGTTAATTACAGCATTATTACTTACTTTGTTTGTTTTTGCATCAGCTGCAAAGCTTGTGCTTACAAGAATACTTGCCAATGCTAAAGATGTTACTAATTTTTTCATAATACCCTCCTTAAAAATTTTTAGGTAGTATAATTATACAACTTTAGTAATGTTGTGTCAAGTTTTTTAAGTTGCATTCTTAAAATTTTAATAATCGTTTAAGGTTTTAAATGTGATATAATTATGCAAAAAAAGGTTTTTTATGCAAGAGAAAATAAGGAATTTTGCGATTATTGCGCATATTGATCATGGAAAGAGTACTCTTGCCGATAGATTGATAGAATTTTGCGGTGGAATTGATGAAAGAGAAAAAGAAGATCAACTTCTTGATACGATGGATATTGAAAAAGAAAGAGGAATTACAATAAAAGCTCAAAGCGTTAGACTTGAATATAAAGGGCATATTTTAAATCTTATAGATACGCCAGGACATGTGGATTTTTCGCATGAAGTTAGTAAATCTTTAAAAAGTAGCGAAGGAGCTTTGCTTGTAGTTGATGCAACTCAAGGAGTAGAAGCTCAAACATTAGCTAATGTTTATATGGCAATAGAAAATGATCTTGAGATAATACCAGTTATTAATAAAATTGATTTGCCATCTGCCGATCCTCAAAGAGTTGCTGAAGAAATTGAAATGACTATTGGAATTGACAAAAATGAAGCTATTTTTGTAAGTGCAAAAACAGGGGAGGGAATAGAAAAACTTCTTGATGCAATAATTGAGAGAATTCCTGCTCCAAAAGGAGATCCAAATGCTCCTACTAAAGCTTTGATTTATGATAGTTGGTTTGATAATTATTTAGGAGCCGTGTGTTTGGTTAGAGTGTTTGATGGATCTATTAAAAAGAACGAAGAAGCCCTTATTATGGGTACTGGAAAAAAACATAAGGTATTAGACCTTTATTATCCTCATCCTTTGAGAAAATTAAAAACGGATGAGATTAAAACGGGAGAAATTGGCGTAGTTGTAATGGGGCTTAAAAATGTAAGCGATATTAGAGTAGGAGATACCATTACAATGGCTAAAAATCCAGCAAGTGAGCCTGTTGAAGAGATGAAAGAAGCAAAAAGTTTTGTTTTTGCTGGAATTTATCCAATTGATACGGATAAATACGATGATTTAAGAGAAGCTCTTGAAAAACTTAAACTTAATGATGATTCCATTACTTTTGAACCAGAAACTTCTCAGGCTCTTGGTTTTGGTTTTAGAGTTGGATTTCTTGGAATGCTTCATATGGAAGTTATTAAAGAGAGATTGGAAAGAGAATTTGGAATAGAGCTTATAGCAACGGCTCCAAGCGTTACTTATAAAGTAAAATTAACCGATGGAAGCGAAATTGAAATATCTAATCCAAGCGAATTGCCGCCAGTAAATAAAATAGAAAAAATTTATGAGCCTTATGTGAAAGCTACTATTATTACTCCAAGTGAATTTGTCGGAAATTTAATTCAGTTTTTAAACGAAAAAAGGGGCGTTCAACTTAAGATGGAGTATTTAAGTCCAGAGAGAGTATTGCTTGAATATGAATTACCTTTAAATGAAATAGTTACCGATTTTTATGATAAATTAAAAACTCTTACCAAAGGTTATGCAAGTTTTGATTATGAAGAAGCTGGATATAAAGAGGGAGATTTAGTTAAAATGGATATAAGAGTTGCCGGAGAAGTAGTTGATGCTTTGAGTGTAATAGTTCCAAGAGATAAGGCAGAAAAAAGAGGAAGAGAACTTATTAAAGTTATGAAAGAACTTATTCCAAGGCAACTTTTTGAAGTGGCTCTTCAAGCAAGTATTGGAAATAAAATTATTGCAAGAGAAACCATTAAAGCTTTAAGAAAAGATGTTACGGCTAAATGTTATGGGGGAGATATTAGTAGGAAAAGAAAGTTGCTTGAAAAGCAAAAAAAAGGTAAAAAAAGAATGAAAGCGATTGGAAAAGTAAATATTCCTCAAGAAGCGTTTTTAAGTGTATTAAAGATTAACTGATGAATATTTTATATATTGCAGCTACTATAATCACTATTATAGGTCTTAAATTTCTTTCCCCTTTTTTAATCTATTTAATTCTTTCTATATTTTTAACCATTTTAATTTATCCCCTTGTGGCGTTTTTTGAAAAAAGAGGAATGCCGATTTTTGTAGGATATATATTTTCGGCTTTATTGGTTGTATTTATTTTCGGGGCTATGTTTATGGTTATAAATTCTTCTTTAAAAGAATTTTTACAAAACGCTTCTTTTTATCAGGATAAATTTTCAACAATTGTTAGGCAGATAAACGGATATTTGGAAAATTTTGATATGAAGATAGATTCTTCTATGTTAAACGCCGTTAATGTAGTGCCTTTAATAAAAACGTTTTTGGCAAAAGCCGGAAATTTAATAAAGGGTTTTTTGATTGTATTTATAGGGGTTTCGTTTATGATATTCGAATCTAAAAATTTCGGCAAAAAAATTTCTTTAATTGCCGAAAATAAAGATACATTAACGTTGTTTTTTAAAAATATCCAAAAATATTTTGTTATCAAAACCTTTACTTCAGCTTTGACAGGTTTACTCGTGGCGCTTATGCTTTTGTATTTTAAAGTGCCTTATGCGTGGCTTTTGGGGATAATGGCTTTTATATTCAATTTTATTCCCGTAGTCGGGTCTATTGTGGCTGCAATTCCAGGAATTTTAATTTCATTTGTTATTTATGATTTAAATGTTGCCGTTTATGTAACAATAGGGTATATAATTATAAATAATGTGGTTTCAAATATAATAGAACCAAAACTTATGGGAGATGGGCTTGATTTGTCTCCGGCAGTCGTGTTTTTTTCTCTTCTTTTATGGGGATGGGTTTTTGGCATTGTAGGGACATTTTTAGCTGTTCCTCTTACCATGACGCTCAAATTGGCTTTAATAAGTTATAAAAGAACAAAATGGATTGGAATGTTGCTTTCTAAGTAAAAAACTTTGCAAAAAAACGAAATGTGAGGTTTTAAAAAGGCTCTCACATTTTACTATACTGCTAAAGAGGAGGATCTTTCATATGTAAAAGTTTTAGGTATTTTATTTCCTCCTCTTGACGCTATACCTGATGTTATGCTGGTTATAGGGGTTATAGCGTTGGTACGATAGATGGTTGTAAAGAGCATAAAATAAAAACAAAATATTCTTACAATGTTTGGATTGTGAATAATGCAAAAATCCTATATATTCTATAAAGCCATTAGAAGGGATACGAAAATATTTATACTGCTACTTCTACAAATAAAAGATACCAAAAATTGATTAACAAGAAAATGAAGTTGTGCTATGAATAAACGCTTTGAAACCTTTACTAATTTTCTTGGCGCTGAAGACTAGAATATTTGAACTTATCGGATTTATAATGTGAAATAGAAAAACAGTGGCTAAAAAGCAAGAAGGGAAGGAAAATTCAAATTTATTTAAAGAAAGTACTAAAGAAAAAACTAAAGGAAAACAAAAGGAATTAGTGGTTAGAAAGTTTACTTTAAGCTCTAAATTTAAAAGAGTAGATTTTGAATCTGGAAAAAGTTTAATTCAATAGATATAGGGTTTTAAAAAAGAGCAATCTAAAAATATAACGGCTTTGTGCTTTTTTGTTATGTAGTTTTTGCTAAAAAATGCGAACGAAAGAGCTTAAAAACGATAACTACTTCTCGTTGTTAAGCACGCGATGAAAATGTTAAGATTTATACTTCATACGCTTGTAAGGTAAATATGAAAGCTATTGAATGTATTGTCTTTAATGCTTAAATTTGGGCGTCTTTTCGCACAAAACAGGGAAAAAAGTTATTGGAAAAGTGAATATTCATTACATTTTATTAACCGCCACAAGCGGGAGCTCCTCCTCTCCAATATTTTTTTTCTAATTCAAGAAATTTGTTTCTTTCTTCTTCATTCATAATTCTTTCTTTATATTCAAGCTCTAATCCAAAAGGTTTTATTGCATTTTCTACGCTTGATATTAACTGAGCTTTTATAGGAATGTTTGCAAATGGCCATACGAATGTAGCTAATACTTTATTGCCTTCTATATCTACATCTTGAAGTATTCCAAGAGTAGTTAACGAAGCATCAATAGCTGGATGTTTTACATTTTCTATTGCTTGAATTACTTTAAATAAATCGTTCATGCTATGCCTTTTTAACAAGGATTTTACCATAATTAATTATGAAGTTTTTGAGAATTTTTAGAAGTATTTTAATTTTTTCATTAAAAATTATAGCATTTAGTATTGAAGAAGTTTTTTAAGTGGCGGAGCCGACGGGACTCGAACCCGCGACCTCCGGCGTGACAGGCCGGCATTCTAACCAGCTAAACTACGGCTCCATGGTGGTCGGTGCAGGGCTCGAACCTGCGACCCCCAGCTTGTAAGGCTGGTGCTCTCCCAACTGAGCTAACCGACCAAGTTTATTATAAGTGTCAATGATGTTTATTGATTTTTGAAGTGGCGTCCCCAACGGGATTCGAACCCGTGTCGCCGCCGTGAAAGGGCGGTATCCTAGACCACTAGACGATGGGGACAAAGTGGTGACCCGTGCTGGATTCGAACCAGCGGCCCTCTGCTTAAAAGGCAGATGCTCTACCAGCTGAGCTAACGGGTCATTCACAACTTCCGTTGTGGTGATGAAATTATAATAAAAACGATTTAAAAAAGCAAGCTTTTTTTGCTTTTTTTTTACTTTTATCCATAAATTGATTGAATAATTTTAAATCCGCTACCTGCTAAAATAATACTGCCTATAACATTTAATAGTATATAGATAATACTTTCTGTTATTAACCCGTTTTTTAATAAAAAAAAGTTTTCTATTGCAAAAGTAGAGAAAGTAGTTAACGCTCCCATCATGCCTGTAGTTAGCATTGATTTTAAATAAGGATTTTGAAGAGCTTGATATTGAATAAGACCAATTAGTATTCCTAAAATAAAACTTCCTATTAAATTTACGCTTAAAGTTCCAAACGGAATATTGTGTTTTATATTTGAATTTACGATTCCATTTATATAAGCTCTAAGAATTGCTCCAATAAATCCTCCAATTCCAATGGCAAGATATGTATCAAATTTCATTTTTATACTCCTTGTCTAAAATTTTTTGCATGTTTTCTCTCATTTTTTCGTACCATCCTTCGTATGGGTAAAAGCTTTCGAGAAACACTACTTTTATTTGCTGTTTTTCGATTCTAAAAGGATTGGATTTAAATGCTTTTGGAAGATTGATTATTACAAATGGTTGAACTTTTAGGTTTAATTTTTCAACTATACCTTTTGGCCCGTTTTTAAAAGGTAAAAGTTTAGTGTAGTCTTTTTTATTTCTTGTTCCTTCTGGAAAAATTGCGACTTTATAGCCGTTTTCTACGTTTTTTTTAACTTCTTTTAAGATTTTAATAATCGCTCTTTTATCGTTTCTATTTGCAAGTATCATTCCCGTTTTTGTAACGAGATATTTAAAAATTGGCATTTTGGCAACTTCATCTTTTGCTACCCATATTATTTTTTCGTTTTTGTATACTGTTTCAATTAAAGGAGTATCTAAAGTGTGAGTATGGTTTCCCATAATTATATTTGCCGTTGGATCTATTGAGCCTTCTATTATTATTTCTTTAGCAATGAGATTAATTAAAACTTCGGAAGCTTTTTTTCTTAATTTTAATTCCCATTTTGGATTGATTGCAATTAATAACGATACTATTGCTAAATAACTAAATCCGTAAATAAATTTTAAAGAACTTATTATGCTATTTAATATCATCATTTTTCACCCATCCTATTTTATTTTGGTATTTTATTTTAATGTAATTTTTATTTTTTTGAAGGATTTTTACTTTTGTTGGAGTATTTACTATTTCGATTGTGGTAGATTGAGGGGTTGGCAAAATTTTAATTTGAGTATTTTTAGGCAAGATGATTTCTCCTTTTGGAATAAATTGATAAACAAGAGGTATGGATAAAATTATGGCTATAAAAAAAATCCATAACTTTTGATATATCAAAAAAATTAATAACACAAAAGCGATAGTAGTTAAAATAAGAATGTTTAAAGGAGTAAAAAAATTTTTGTTTTCTGGATTTATGTTTGTTTGAGTGCTTATCGTTTGTTGTTTTGTTTTGATTTCAATAAAAACTTTTTTAAAAGTTGAATGATTTAAATCAAAATAATAAAAATTTAATTTTTTCAAAAATTTAGGAACGATTAGAAAAATCGATGCTTCGTTTTGATTGATTATTTTTAGTTTTTGAGGGTAAGTTAAATTAAAATCTTTAATATTACAATTTTTACATTTGAGAGTAAAAAATAAAAGATTGTTTTTAGTATCGTAGTTTGAAGCTATTGGATTTACGATTTTAAGATTTGTCGCATAGACTTTACAAAAGTTATGCGGATATTCGTTTAGTTTTATTGGCTTTATTAATGCATTTAAATCTATTTCTTTAAAATAGTTGGTAGATATTAAAAATACTTTATGAGGTTTGTCGTTAGCTTTAAATTTTATTTTTAAAGAATAAAGATAAGGATTGATTTTTGTTAAATTTACTTCTGTATTTAAACCTACAGCGTTTAAGTTGATGGGATTTTGAAGAATTACTTTTGTTTTAAAATTAACTAATTGGTTGTAATAATAAGTTTTTTTTAAGTTATCGAATTTGATTATTTCGCTAAAAAGCAAAAGAGGCAAAAAAAATATAAATATAGATATTTTCATTTTAAAGCAATATTATTTTCGCTTTTAAATTTTTGGATGTAAGAGAGAAATTCTTTTCTTTTTTTACCATATAGAATAATTTTAGCTGAATTTTTAATTTTTAGAGGATTAATCCATCTTCCATATCTCATAACTCCAAAGTGAAGATGAGGACCGGTTGATAGACCCGAATTTCCTAAATATCCAATAACTTGACCTTGTTTTACCCATTTTCCAACATAAATTCCTTTTGGCCATCCGTGAAGATGAGCATATAAAGTAACATATCCGTTTTTGTGTTTTATTTTAATTGATTTGCCATATCCTTTAATCCATCCTTTAAAAATTATTTTTCCATCGGCTACCGAATGAATTGGGGTTCCTATTTTATTTACATAATCAATTCCATCGTGCATTCTCCATTTGTGTAGAATCGGATGAAATCTCATTCCAAAATAAGAAGAAATTCTTTTGTATTTCAAAGGAGCTGGTAGAAACATTCCTTTTAAGCTTCTTGCGTTTTCATCGTAATATCTTCCATCGTAAGGGTTTAAGAATGCGTTGTAAGTGTAATGTTTGTTTGAAATGGAAGCAAAAAGTACTTTTGCTTTTTTAATTTTTCCGTATGCGTAATATTCTTCGTATAAGATTTTTATTTTTGTATTTTTAGGTAGGGCTCTAAAATTGATTTTATCTTCGAAAATGTATATTATTTGAGAAGTTAAACTTTTTAGATGTGTTTTTTTATAAATATCGTAACTTAGATAGTGATTTATGTCTATTTCGACGTATTTTTTTTGAGTTTCGTATATTATGGGTACTATTTTTGTTATGTAAGAATTGTTTTGTTTAATAATTTGTAATTGAATTTTATCATTAAGAGGAATTAACGCTTGTTTAATTGAATTGTTATCTTTTAGTATAAAGATTGTTGAATGAATTGGAATTCTTCTAACCATTCTTTTTGTTTTTGGATCTAAATTATAATAAATGCTTAGGGGAAGCGAATTTTGTTTTAAGAAACTATAAAAGGTATCTTTATACCCCCATTCTTTTGTTTCTACTTTATAAGCAAAGGCAAAAGAAATAAATAATAAAAGAGTTAGAATTTTTTTCATGAAATAAAACCTTCAAGCATTTTTATTCCATCACTTCCACCTAAAATATCGCTCATTGCTCTTTCTGGATGAGGCATTAGACCAAATACGTTTTTTTCTTTGTTGCAAATTCCTGCGATTGCATCAATGCTTCCGTTTGGGTTTAAGTAGTGTCCGTTTTCGTCGCAATATTGAAGTAAAATTTGTTCATTGTCATACATTTCTTTTAAGGTTTCTTCATCGATTTTGTAATTTCCTTCTGCGTGAGCTATAGGAATATTGATAATATCGCCTTCGTTGAATTTTTGCAAAAATTTATTGTTGTTATTTATTACTTTAAGATGATGAAATTTTGAAATAAAATGAAGATTTTCATTTCTCGTCATAGCTCCTGGAAGTAGGTGAGATTCAAGTAATATTTGAAACCCATTACAAATTCCAAGCACAAAGCCGCCTTTTTTTGCGTATTCTTTAACGGCGTTCATTATAGGCGAAAATCTTGCAATAGCTCCGCTTCTTAAATAATCTCCGTAACTAAATCCGCCGGGAAGCACTATTAAATCGTATTTTTTGTGAAGATTTTTTTCATTATGCCAAATAAAGTCGGCTTTTGCTCCAATTCTTTCAAAAGCCCATTTCGTGTCTCTATCGCAGTTGGTTCCCGGAAATACCACAACTCCTACTCTCATTCTTTTACCTCAATTTCGTAATTTTCTATAACTGGATTTGCTAAAAGTTCTTTTGCCATTTCTTCCGCTTTTTTTATGGCTTCTTCTTTGTCTTTTGCGTTAATGTTTAATAAAATCTGTTTTCCTACTCTAACGTCTTCTACTTCTTTAAATCCCAAAGTATGAAGCGCATGAAGCACTGCTTTTCCTTGAGGATCAAGTACTCCCGCTTTTAGATGAACATTAACTGCTATTTTCATTTTGCTTCCTTTAATCTTTCTAATACTTCCGTATAAGCTTCTTTTATGTTACCAAGATTGAATCTAAATAAATCTTTATCCATTTTTTTGCCAGTTTTTTTATCCCAAAGTCTACAGCTATCAGGCGTAATTTCGTCTGCCAAAATTATGTTTCCGTCTTTATCTTTTCCAAATTCTATTTTAAAATCTACCAAAATAAGTCCTACTTTGTCGAAGAATTTTACTAAAAAGTCGTTAATTTTTCTACCATATTCTCTTAGTAAATCAAGTTCTTTTCTATCTTCTACCAAATTTAAAATCATAGCGTGATCGTCGTTAATTAAAGGGTCGTTTAATTCGTCGTTTTTATAATAAAACTCCACTATTGTAAATGGAAGCTTTTCTCCTTCTTTAAGTCCAAGTCTTTTGGCTAAACTTCCAGCTGCTATGTTTCTTACTACCACTTCTATAGGAATAATATCGACTTTTTTTACAAGTTGTTTAGTATCGTCTATTTTTTTAATTAAGTGAGTTGGAATTCCTTCTTTTTCTAAAGCCTCAAAAATTAAAGTAGTAATTGCGCAATTTAGCGCTCCTTTTCCTTGCTCTTTGCTAGCTTTTTCTCCGTTAAAAGCCGTTAGGGAATCTTTAAATTCGCAAATTACTTCGTCTGGATTGTCTGTCTTATAAATTTTTTTTGCTTTTCCTTCATAGAGTAATTCCATATTATCTCCTTAATTGATTTTCTATAATTAAAGCTTTTAAAATGTTTGCTCCTGTTAAAAGTTGTAAATCTCCGTTAATTTTTTTAATGTTTTTTTCTTCTTTTTTTGGGGTTTTGTTTTCTATTTTTTCAAGTTCAGCTTTTAAATGAGCTTTTAGATTAGCTTCTTTTATTTGAGTATCATTTTCGTTTATTTCTTTAATTTTAGCAGGATGTACGATTATATCCGGAGTTACTCCTTTTGCTTGAATAGTTCTTCCGCTTGGAAGATAATATCTTGCAACTGTTAAACGAATTGCTTCCTCTTTATTTACAGGCAATATGGCTTGAACGCTTCCTTTTCCAAAAGTTTTTTCTCCTACTATTACCGCTCTTTTATGATCTTGTAAACCTCCACTTACTATTTCGCTTGCGCTTGCGCTTCCTCCATTTACTAACACTACGATAGGAAGGTGCTTATAAGTTCCAAAAGAATGAGCATAAAAAGTTTGATTTTCTTGAGGAACTCTTCCTTTTTGAGATACGAGAACGCCTTTATCGATAAATAAGTCAAGAGTGCCTACTGCTTGATTTAAAAGACCACCTGGATTGTCTCTAAGATCTATAATTATTCCTTTTTTACCTTCTTTTTTAAGGTTTTTTAAAATTTTTTTAAGATTTGATACTACGTTTTTATCAAAGCTGCTTATTCTTATATATTTAATGTTTGGATAACCTTCTAAATTTTTTGCTTTTACGGATTTTATTTTAATGATTGCTCTTGTTATGGTTACTTTAAATGGTTTTTGACCTTTTCTAACTATTGTTAATGTGATTTTGGTTCCTGGTTTTCCTCTCATTAAATTTACTGCTTCATCAAGAGTCATGTCGATTGTTGCTTTATCGTTAATTTTTAAAATTATGTCTCCAGCTTTTAATCCGGCTTTATAAGCTGGAGTGTCGTCTATTGGAGAGATTATGGTTAATACGCCGTTTCTCATTCCAACTACTATTCCAAGCCCTCCAAATTCTCCAGAAGTTTGTATTTTTAATTCTTTGTAGGCTTTTTTGTCAAGATAACTTGAATGGGCGTCAAGATTTGGAAGAAGTCCTTTTAGGGCTTTGTTTATAATGGTAGAAGTATTGATTTCGTCTACATAGTAAGCTTCAATCATATTAACAACTTTTACAAATTTTTTATATGCTTCAAGTCGTGTTTGTTGAGTTTCTTTGGCAAATAAAGTAAGCGAAAATAATAGGAGTAAGACAATTTTTTTCATAAATTCTCCCTTTTTTTGAAATTCTATTTTAATTTGTCTTAAAAATCAAGAAATTAGGTATAATTGGAAGAATTTAATCCTTTTTTAATTTAAAATATAAAAAATGGGTTCAAAAACCTTGACATAATTACACTAAACTTGTTAAAATTACATCAACTAAAACTTTTAAGGAGGAGAATTATGGAAAAATTATTCGAAAAATTAACAAATCAAATGATGGAAGCGATTGAATCAGGACTTTCTCTTGCTCTTCACAATAAAAACCCTGAAGTTCATCCACTTCATGTATTATGGGGGCTTTTGACAAATACTAATTCTGTGCTTAATCAAGCTCTTAATAAAATGGGGGTTGATAAAGTTGCTATTGAGCTTGAGGTGAAGTCTGCGGTAGATAGACTTCCAAAAGTAGATCAAATTACAAAAGAATCAATTAGAATTGGAAGAGAGCTTATAGATTCTTTACATAAAGCAGAAGCTCTTGCTACAAAACTTGGAGATAAATATATTGCGGTAGATACTTGGCTTATAGCAAATCTTGATAGATTTAAAGATGTTCTTGGAAAATATGTAGATTTAATGGAGCTTAAAAAAACTCTTGAAGCAATAAGAGGAGATAAAAAAATCGAATCTAAAAGTGCAGATGAAAATCTTGATGCTCTTAACAAATACGGAATTGATTTGACAGAAAAAGCAAGAAAAGGTGAGCTTGATCCTGTTATTGGAAGAGACGAAGAAATTAATAGAATGACTCAAATTTTGATTAGAAAAACTAAAAACAATCCAATTTTACTTGGTGAGCCTGGTGTTGGTAAAACGGCTCTTGTTGAAGGACTTGCTCAAAGAATTGTAAAAAAAGAAGTACCAACAAGTTTACAAAACAAAAAAATCGTTGCGCTTGATATGACAGCTTTAATTGCTGGTGCAAAATATAGAGGAGAATTTGAAGATAGGCTTAAAGCTGTTGTAGATGAAGTAAAACAAAATCCTAATATTATTTTATTTATTGATGAAATTCATACAATCGTTGGAGCTGGTGCAAGCGAAGGAAGTATGGATGCAGCAAACATATTAAAACCAGCGCTTGCAAGAGGCGAATTAAGAACTATAGGTGCTACGACTTTGAAAGAATATAGAAAATATTTTGAAAAAGACGCAGCGCTTCAAAGAAGATTTCAACCTGTAAAAGTTGAAGAACCGAGCGTAAATGAAGCAATAAGAATTTTAAGAGGACTTAAAGAAAGACTTGAAGCTCATCATAAGGTAAAAATTTTAGACGAAGCTTTAGTAGCGGCGGCTAAACTTACTGATAGATACATAACAGATAGATTCTTACCAGATAAAGCGATTGACGCAATTGACGAGGCGGCGGCTGAAATTAGAATGCAAATTGAATCAGAGCCATTTGAACTTGCAAAAATTAAAAGAGAAATAGAACAACTTATGGTTGAAAAACAAGCAATTGAAATGGAAGGTGCTAAAACCGAAAAAGCTAAAAAAAGATTAGAAGAAATTGAAAAACAACTTGCTGATTTAGAAGAGAAAAAAAGACAGCTTGAAGCAAGATATGAAGAAGAAAAAAGAATCTTAAAAGAGATTGCTCAAATTAAAGAAGAAATTGAAAAACTTAAAAACGAAGCAGAAATTGCAAAAAGAGAAGGCGATTTTCATAAAGCGGCTGAAATTGAATACGGTAAGATTGTAGAACTTAGAAAAAAACTTGAAGAACTTGAGAAAAAATGGGAAGAAATGAGTAAAGAAGGAACGCTTCTTAAAAACGCGGTTGATGAAGAAGCGGTTGCGAATGTTGTAAGTAAATGGACTGGAATACCTGTAAGTAAAATGCTAAAAAGCGAACTTGAGAAAATTTTGCATATTGAAGATGAACTTAGAAAATGGGTAGTAGGACAAGATGAAGCTATTAAAGCGGTAGCTCGTGCAATTAAGAGAAATAAAGCTGGACTTGGGGATCCAAACAGACCGATTGGAAGTTTTATGTTTCTTGGACCAACTGGAGTTGGTAAAACTGAAACAGCAAAAACATTGGCAAGATTCTTGTTTGATGATGAAAAAGCTTTAATTAGATTTGATATGTCAGAATATATGGATAAAATAAGCGTATCTAAACTTATTGGTGCTGCGCCTGGATATGTTGGATATGAAGAAGGCGGACAACTTACAGAAGCCGTTAGAAGAAAACCATACAGCGTAATTTTATTTGATGAGATTGAAAAAGCTCATCCAGATGTATTTAACATTTTATTACAAGTACTTGATGATGGAAGACTTACGGATAATAAAGGTGTAACAGTAGATTTTAAAAACACAATTATTATCTTAACAAGTAATATCGCAAGCGATATTATTATGGAGATTAAAGATCCAGAAGCAAGAAAAGAAGCAGTCTGGGCGGAACTTAAAAGAAGAATGAAGCCTGAATTTTTAAATAGACTTGATGAAGTGGTAGTATTTAATCCACTTGGTAAAGAACAAGTTAAACAAATTGTTGATATCTTGCTTAGAAAAATTAAACAAAGACTTGAAGAGAGAGATATTGAACTTGAACTTACAGACAAAGCAAAAGACTTTATTGCTGAAGTTGGATTTGACCCAATCTTTGGTGCAAGACCTTTAAAAAGAGCATTGGCTGAGGTTGTAGAAGATAAATTAGCTGAACTTATCTTAGAAGGAAAAGTTAAAGAAGGCGATAAAGTAGAATTTGACGTAGATGAAAATCACGTTATCGTTAGAGTTAACGGAAAAGAGGTAGCAAAAGATCCTAAATAATTCCTCTTTTTTCTTCTTTTTTCTCCAAAATTCTTTTAATTTTTATTAAATTTTTGTTAAAATTCTGTCATAAGTGTCTTTTTAATTAGAGATGGTTGATTGATGAACTATAATTCGTTATAATTTTTCAAAAAGGTTTTTTATGTGGTTTTTTGGCTTACACTTATTAAGTGTTGTTAGTTGGGTTTTGTTTTTGTTGCTTTTAATTAAAGCCGTTCAAAACGATACCAAAGATAAAGTAGTTTTTGCGTTTTTATCGTTGTTTTTTATGGTATTGGTGCTTTATTTTGGAGTAAAATTAATGTTTTTAAATCCAAGTGTTGCCAAAAACGGCAATTGGCTCCATGTAAAGCTTAGCTTTGATATTTTAATGATGCTTTTAAATGTTTATCTTGTTTTTGCCGTTTTTAAGAAAAAATTGTTATCTTCTAAATTTTTGGAAATTATTTTTTGGGTGAGTTATGTAATTTTTATGATTATGATTTATTTAACGATGTTTAGACCTTTTTAAGGAGAGAAAATGGTAGATCAGAAAAGAATAGAAGAGAAATTAAAAGCTGGTAAAAGGCTTTCAAAGCTTGATGCTCCAAAAGAGATAAAAAATGTTGAAAAAGTAATGAGCGATAATGATTTTATCGTAAGTAAGACCGATCCAAAAGGATATATTACTTATTGTAACAGAATTTTCGTGGAAATGGCTGGATGGAGTAGAAGAGAGCTTATTGGAGCAAATCATAACATTATTCGTCATCCTCATATGCCAAAAATTGCGTTTAAACTTCTTTGGGATTTGATTCAAAATAAACAAGAGTTTTTCGGTTTTGTAAAAAATTTAAGAAAAGATGGAGGATTTTATTGGGTTTTTGCTTATATTACGCCTGATTTGGATTTAAATGGTAATATCGTTGGATATACTTCTTTTAGGAAAAAACCAAGCAGAAAAGGAATTGAAACGCTTGAGCCTATATATCTTGAACTTGTTGAGCTTGAAAAAACCGGAGGTATGGAGGCAAGTTACGAAAGGCTTAAAGAAATTCTCGGTGCTACGGATGAAAATTTAGTAAGAAAATATAACGAATTAGTTTTTAATCTTCAAAAAGAAGGGTGAGAGATGAGTAAAGAAAAATTGGAGTTATTTGTAAAAATAGCGGCAAGTATAGTAGCTTTAGCGGGTATTGTTTTGAGTGTTATGAATGCTCAATATTTGTATGGGGCATTGTTTTTAATACTTTTAATAGTTCCTTGGTTGAAGTTTAAAAAAGAAGAGAAAAAAGATGCATTAGATAAAATTAACGATGTAGTTCACAAACTTTACAAAGGGGAAATTCATCACAGAGTTATTCTTGACGATGATAAAACAAAAGAAGAGCAGATTGGTTGGAATATAAACGAAGCTTTAGATCAAATTGAAGATTTGCTAAGAGAGGCTCAGAATACGATTGTTGCAGTAAGCAATGGAGAAGATTATAGATATATTTTGCCAAGCGGTCTTCATGGAGAGTTTAGAAATGTAGCTGAAGAATTTCAAAAGGCGGCGGAATCTATTAAAATAGCTAAAAAGGTTGAGTTAATTGCAAATCTTGGAAAGAGATTTGTAGAGATAGATGGAGGAGTTCCAGCTAATCTTCAAAGAGTAGGAAATGAAATTTTTAAAATAGACGAATCTTTTAAAGAAATTGCTACTAAAGTTAAAAAAACTTCGGATAATGCAAATGAAACTTATCAAATCATGCAAGAGACAAGAGCCGATTTTGATGAATTGTCTCAAAAAGTAAGCGAAACTTCTCAAGAAATAGAGCATATGGCAAGTCATATTAGTTCTATTTCTGATATAATAGAACTTATTAGAGATATTGCAGATCAAACGAATTTACTTGCTTTAAATGCTGCGATTGAAGCGGCAAGAGCTGGGGAACATGGAAGAGGATTTGCTGTTGTTGCAGATAACATTAGAGAACTTGCTGAAAAAACTCAAAAAGCTACGAATGAAATTGCAATTACCATTCAAACTCTTCAACAACAATTTATGATGGTAAGTGAAAATACTGAGAAAGTAGTCGATATTTCAAATAAATCTTATCAAACAATCGAAAGCTTTGAGAGACTTTTAAATGATTTACAGAAAAATTTAAACGACGTTACAATGATTTCAAATATTAATACGCTAAAATTAATTTTTATTACTTTTAAAATTGCGCATATTGTCTACAAATCAAATGTTTATTCTTCAGTTACGAGAGAACATGTGGAAGATGAGCTTTTAGAAAAAACAGCCGAAAATTGTTTGCTTGGCAAATGGATGGAAATTGAAGGTATTAAAGAAATATTGGTTAAACTTGGAATTTATAAGAAGATGAAAGAATATCATAAAAAAGTTCACGAAATTGGACAAGAAGTACTTATTAGAGTAAAAGAAGAGGGAGTTACAAGAGATAATCAAAATTGGTATTATGAAAAATTAAAAGAGCTTGAGAAATATGCTAACTTATTGTTTGAGACTTTTAACGTATTTCTTGAAGAAGTTTCTAAATCACCAGAATTGTTACAAAGAGTATTAAGCGAAAGTAAACAATTAACGAATAATTAAGGAGAGATATGTTAAGATTTGCCCCTTCTCCTACGGGAGATATGCATGTTGGAAATTTAAGAGTTGCTATTTTTAATTATATAGTTTCAAGGCAAAGAGGAGAAAAGTTTTTAATTAGAATTGAAGATACAGATAAAGAAAGAAACATTGAAGGAAAAGATAAAGAAATTTTAGATATTTTAAATCTTTTTGGAATAAAATACGATCAAGTCGTTTATCAATCAAGTAATTTTCATATTCATCAGCAGATGGCAAAAAAATTATTAGAAGAAAAGAAAGCGTTTGTTTGTTTTTGCGATGAGGAAGAACTTAAATTTCAAAGAGAAAAAGCGAAAATAGAAAAAAGGCCTTATAGATATTCCGGAAAATGCGAAAATTTAACTAAAAGTGAAATTGAAAAATTAATGGCTAAAAAAAAGCCGTATGTAGTTAGGCTTAGGAAACCAAGCGAAAATATTAGGTTTAAAGACGAAATTAAAGGAGAGTTTGATTTTTCTCCTTTTGAGGTAGATTCTTTTGTAATTTTAAGAAGCGATTTTACTCCTACTTACAATTTTGCTTGTGCGATTGATGATATGCTTTATGATATAAGTTTGGTAATTAGAGGAGAAGATCATTTAAGCAATACTCCAAAACAAATTCATGTTAGAAACGCCTTAGGATATAATAAAGAAATAAAATACGCTCATCTTCCTATTATTTTAAACGAAGAAGGTAAAAAACTCTCAAAAAGAGAAAATCATGCATCCGTTAAATGGCTTTTAGAAGAAGGTTTTTTGCCAGATGCCATAGCTAATTATTTAATTTTACTTGGAAATTCTTTTGAAAAAGAAGTTTTTACAATAGATGAAGCAATTGAGTTTTTTGATTTGAATAAAATTTCAAAAGCTCCTGCTAAATTTGATTTGGAAAAACTTAAGTTTTTAAATAAAGAGCATTTAAAAAGAATTCAAAATATCTCAAGTCTTCTTGGATATAATAAAATGTATGAGGATTTGCTAAAAATTTTTAGAGATGAGAGTGTAACTTTAAAAGAGATAAAGGAAAAATTTGATAAAGTTTTTAAAAAAGCCGAGGATAACGAATTTAAAGAAGAGAGAGAAATTTTAAAAAAAGAAATTTTAGAAAAAGAACTTGAAGAAAATTATGATGAATTTAAAAAAAGAATTATGAAAAATACTGGTTTAAAAGGTAAAAAATTATTTATGCCTCTTAGAGAACTTTTTATCAATCAAAAGCATGGAGCCGAAATTAAAGATTTGTATAAAGCAATGAAGCCTTATTTAAAAGAAGTAATTAAGAAAAGATAAAGGATTTTAATGAATGCGTTGATTGTTAGTATTTTACAATTTATTAATTTAATAATTGAACTTTATGTATGGGTTGTGATTATAGCGGCTTTGATTACTTGGGTTCAGCCCAATCCTTATAATCCTATTGTAAGATTTTTATATTCAGTAACTGAACCTATTTATGCTTTTATTAGAAGGTATATTCCTACTACTTTTGGAGGATTTGACATTGCTCCTATTATTTTAATCTTGGTTTTAAAGTTTATTCAAATTTTGATTAATAATATTATTATTTCCTTATATTAATGAAAAAGCTACTTCTTTTTTTGCCTCTTTTATTGTTTGCTGAGCTTAATTTATCTTCTCTTCTTGTAAAGCCAAAAAGTTATGTAAGGGATTTTTATTTAACTGAATTTATGAGAGAGACTAATAGTTCTTCTTTGGCGTTTAAGGCATATAACGCTCTTTATAAAAAGAAAATGAAACATCTTAAGATTTTATCTAAATTTAATTTTTTTAAAGATGCGTATGTGTGTATTAATCCGAGTATTAAAGATATTAGAAAAATAGATATTTCCTGTGTTTTGGATAATGGGCTTTGGCTTAGAAGCATTGCTAGATTAAGTAAGAAAGATTTAAAATATCTTTATGGTAATTTACCAGAGGGTAAAGAAAGAAAAGCGGTTTTTGCTTTTTTAAATAACGATTTTTCTAATGTATTTAAAGATAGGGATTTAGGTTATTATTTTGTAATTAATTATCCTTCAAAAAAAATAGATCAAATAGTAAATAATTTTTCGATTTTTGAAGGAAAGTATTTTTATTTTTTTGTAAAAAATATTGTGTTAAATGATTTGCCTTTATTATCAATTTCTCTTTCTAAACTCAATTATAAAAGATTTAACGATAAAATTAAGTGGTGGCTTTTTTTAAATGAAATGAAATTAAATCGTTCTAAAAAAGCTTTTGAAATTTTAAAAAGTATCAGATATAAAACTTCAAAAGAGTATTTTTGGCTGTGGAAATTGAGCAAAAAAAGAAAATATTTGGATAAATTACTAAATAACAAAAGAATAAATTTTTATACGCTATATGCGCATGAAG